>Ga0316194_10000319_pt1 | contig 29429 bp, 13 predicted proteins | sample CroRivsedime1_MG_FD_204936 | JGI IMG/M metagenome (GOLD analysis project Ga0316194, IMG submission 204936) | Coastal sediment microbial communities from Maine, United States - Cross River sediment 1 | ecosystem: Environmental > Aquatic > Marine > Coastal > Sediment | place: USA: Maine...
GAGACAACACGGCCCAGAGGCTGATGCCACAACGACTTCTCGGCGTGCGCGAGGCTATCGACGAGGCGCTCGGCCACGTCGAGTTGGGAAATGTCGAAACCTCTTGGACCGATGCTGGGGCCGTCCCCGGGGACCCGGACTGGGCCGGCGGTACTACATTCGTGCACCAGGAAGAGACCCAGGTGGTGGCGGCGGCTTCGGAAGTGTTTCGTGCCATCTGCCGCATCGGTGGACGAAACGGTTGGTATTCCTCCCAGATCCTCTGGCGAATTCGAGGCGGCATCGACCGCCTGCTCGGAGGGCCTGGTTTGCGCCGCGGCCGCCGTCATGCCGAGGAAATCCGTCATGGCGATGCTCTTGATTTCTGGCGTGTGGCGGGAATCGAACGCAACCGCTGGCTGAAGCTCAGAGCCGAAATGGTGCTGCCCGGAGAAGCCTTACTCGAGTTCCGGATCGAGTCTGTACCGGGGTTCGCTGGTCGATGCCTGCTCTTTCAGACCGCTCGTTTCAAGCCCAAGGGCCTGTTGGGAATCCTCTACTGGTACTCCGTGCTGCCCTTCCATGGATTCATCTTCCGCAGCATGATCAACGGAATTCGGCGCGCTGCAGAGCAGATCGAATTGGACCGTTGGGTCGATGACCCAGGACCAACTTCCTAGATTTGGCCTACAATAGCGCCAGCGAAATTTCCCGTGGAGGAATCGGTGGACGAAACGACGATCCAGATCTTCGAAGAGAGCCTGCGGCGGTGTGACACCAACCCGGAGTTCCTGGACATCTTCTACGAGCGCTTCCTGGCCTCCTCGCCGAAGATCAAGGAGCGATTCGCCAACACCGACTTCCACCGCCAGAAGCGGCTCCTGAGAGCTTCCTTCTATCTGATCCTCCTCGCCTCGGAAGATCCGGAAGATGGCCCCGAGAGGTACCTCGGCCACCTGGCGGCGCGACACAGCGCCAAGGACCTCGACGTCGGTGCCGAGCTCTACGACCTCTGGCTCGACAGTCTGCTGGAATCGGTCAAGGAGTGCGATCCCGAATACAGCGAGGAAGTCGAAGAAGCCTGGGAGAAGATCATGGGCATCGGCATCGACTTTCTGCTCTCTCGTTATCATCATTCGTAAAGGTTGCGCCAGGTTCCAGTGGAACTCTGGAACCTGGGCCTTGAGGGTTTGGGGGTTGAAGCGCTCGGCGATCTCGCCGACCGGCCCTTGAGGCACTGAGGGCCCCCTCCCCTAGGCCCCTACGCCCCTACTGCCCTAAGCTCTTATGCCCCCAGTTGGTGCCAGAGGTTCGTGCGGGTGGTTCGACAGGGGGCGCCGAGTCGAGCGCGGCGCAAGGGAAAATGCGGTAACGAGACGAGGTGGCGACCCGCCCGGACGGACCTCCAAATCCGGTGAGCAGGGCCGATCACCTGTGATGTCGGGAAGGAGCAGACCCTCTCCCGCGGGCTACCGCTCTGACTGAGTGGCAGCAGCTCGGAGATCACTCTTGTTCACGCGTTGGGGAACCGCCTCCGACATCAGTCGCTGTCGAAAACGTAAGTGGCGCCGCCGGGACAACTCCACCAGAGGTCTCCAGGCACGGTGAGTGAGCTTTTTATGGATCAGAAAGCTCCACAAACGGTTGCTGCGCTTGTACAGGTAGCTGCCAGCCAAGTATGAAGGGATCGTCCGCCAGTCCTCCGGCCGCCGCTGCCAGATCGACCGATGCGAGAAGAGTTTTCGGTAGCAGGTATCGTAACCCTGCTGTAGCTGTTCAATACTCATCTGCTTTGGCCGAAAGACCACGTGCGCCGTGTCAAAGAGGTTCCAGTCCCGATGCAGGAGGCGCCCCTCAGCCTCGAGCCTTGCGAACAGGGGGGTACCCGGGTAGGGCGTAAGGATATGGAAGGTAGCGCACTCGAGCCGGTTCTCCTCGATCCAGCTGAGCGTGCCTTCGAACACCTCGGGGCCGTCGCCATCGAAGCCAAAAACAAAGCTGCCATTCACCTGGATGCCAGAGTCGTGCAGGATCCGGACTCGTCGGCCATAGTCTCTCGGGCTCGGGGTTCGCTTTCTGGCAGCAGTCAGATTCTCCATCCCCAGCGATTCGAAGCCGACGAAGACGCCGGTGCAGCCGGCCAAGGCCATGGCCTGGACCAGGGCCGGATCATCGGTGACGTCGATCGTAATGGCGGCGCTCCAGATGATCTCGAGCGGCCGAAGGGCCTCACAGAGACGCAGGAGATAGTCCCGCCGCGAACCGAGGTTGTTGTCTAAGAAGACCACATACGGTTCACCGCAAGCTCCGACCTCTTCGGCGATCTGCTCGACGTTTCTCATTTGATAGGGCATGTGGGTCCCCTCTGTGGCGAGATAGCAGAATCCGCACCGGTTGTGGCACCCACGGGTGGCGATGAGGCTGGCAGTGGTCAGGAAGGACTGCCGTGGAATCAGGTCGCGACGCGGAGACGGATCAGACTGGTAAGGCGATTGGTAGCTGCCCTCATACACTCGCTGCAACTCGCCACGCTCGAGGTCAGTGACTATTCGAGGCCACAGCTGGACCCCTTCTCCAATCGCTACCGCGTCCGCGTGGGCCAGGGCCTCCTCAGAGCAGCTCTGGACGTGCAGACCTCCCAGTACCACTTTCGCGCCTCGATCTCGGTAGAAACGGGCGAGCTCATAGGCGCGCTGGGCGAAGGTCAGATGGACCGTGATCCCGACAAGCTCCGGGATTCGATGACAAGGCGGCGGGCCTTGCAACAAGTTCTCGTCCCAATAGGTCACCTGCCAGTGGGAAGGTGTCGCCGCCGCGATACTGGTCAGCGCCAGACTGGGGGTCAGAACGTGCTTGCCGAAGCTGCCACACGGGTCCTTGGCGTAGAAGGGGTTGATCAAAAGAGCCGTTCGTCGATGTACCGGTCCATCTACCCCGAGCTCCAGTGGCGGTGCCTGGCGCATCTCTTTCGGTAGGTATCTGCTCATCGTGAGCGGTATACTCTACAATATAAAGTAGTTTGTCAAGTAAAAGTTCCCCTTTATCAAGCGACCATTTCGCTACGCGAGCGTTCGCCTGTCGAGCTACCCGAGGGAACCTCTGGCACCGGTAATGCAGTGAGCAGCAGTGGGCAATGAGCAGTCAGGGAGGGGGTCCCACTGCCTCATAGATCAGCCGAAGGCACGCCGGCTGCTTCAACCTCAACCCCTCAAAGGCCGGCCGGAGGTACGACGGGCGGTTCAACCCCCAGGGCGGGCGGGGCTACCCGTCGGCTTCCATGCGCTCGACGAGCGCCTGGTAGCGGGCTTCGTCGCGGAGGTTGTCGAGATCGCTGTCCTGCCGCATCCACTCGGGGTCGGCCAATCCGGCCTCGTAGGATCGCTCGAGAGCTTCGAGCGCCGGCTTGATCTCGCCAGCCAACGAGTAGAAGCAGGCGATGTTGTAGAGCACCAGGGCGTCGTCGGTGTCGACTTCCAACACCCGGGCGGCCCATTCCAGGCTACGCTCATGCTCACCGAGGGTGGCCAGCGCATTGGCTCCGTAGAGCAGCGACTGGACATCGTCTGGATCGAGCTCCAGTAGCCGCTCGGCGAGCGCCAGCCGCCTTTCGCTGGCTTCGATGACCTCGTCCTCGCGCCCCAGACTTCTGTATATCTGCGGCAGGAGCTGCAGGCCCCTGATGTCATCTGGAGCTACCTCGCTGGCTTTCTCGAGCAGCTCGGCGGCCTGCTTGAGCTCTCCCTGGGCAAAGGCAACTGTGCCGTAGTAGTAATGGGCCTCGAACAGCTTGGGATTGAGACTGATGGCCTTCTCGAACTCGCTCTGCGCTTCGTCGTACTTTCGTTGCTGGCCAAGAGCGTAACCTCTGGCGGCATGAGCTTCCGCCAGATTGGGATCCAACTCGACCGCTTTCAAGCTGGCTCTGTCCGCCTGCTCCAGATTCTCGTCGGTACTCTCGTAATTGCGCCAGAACTCGGTGTAGGTGTCGGCGAGGCCGGCGTAGGCAGGCGCGTACCCAGCATCCACTTCGATGGCCTTGGTGAACATGCGGCGCGCCGAGTCGAAGTCTTCTCGGGTTCGGCGTCGAAAGTAACCCCGCCCCCGCAAATAGAAGTCATACCCGCGTATGTCGGCGCTTCGCCCGGCCTTCATCAGTTGCTCGTCACCAGGAGCCAAGGTGAGCTGCAACGCATCGACGATGTTGCGAGCGATCTCGTCCTGAATGACGAAGACGTCTTCGAGCTCCCTGTCGTAGGTTTCGGACCAGAGATTGAACCCGTCCTCCACCTTGATGAGCTGGGCGCTGATCCGCAGCTGATTGCCGGCCTTGCGGACGCTGCCCTCGAGAACATTATCGACTCCGAGCCGCTCCCCGGTCTCCTGCACGCCGAGATTGCTGCCTTTCAGAGCAAACACCGAGCTGCGCGCCGGAATGCGCAGACCATCGACCTTGGCCAGGGCGCCGATCAGCTCTTCGGTGAGACCATCAGTGAAGTACTCGTTGTCTGGATCGGCACTCAGGTTCTTGAACGGCAGCACCGCCACCGAGGGCACCTCCGACTGGGTTGCCACCTGCACCGCCTGGCTGGCCGTCTCTGAGTCGGCTTCCGACGTTGCTTCGTCGGTTCCACCGCCACGCCCCACCCACCATCCGATTGCCAGAATCAGCAGCGCCGCGGCGGCGAGCGCAACCCACAGTCCCGGGCCCGACTTTTTCTTGGGCTCACCCGTAAGGGGCGTGACCGCGGAAGCGCCACTGCCCGTTGTGACCGTTCCGGAGTCCACCTCGCGGCGCAAGCTTCGGAGCTCGTTGCGCACATCTTTGGCGGACTGATAGCGAGCTTCCGGGTCCTTTTCCAGGCAGTGCTCGATGATCCTGCCCAGGTGCCGGGGCAAGCCCGGATTGATTTCCGTCACCGCGCTGGGAGAATCGCGCAGGATGGCCGAGACCAGGCCAGCAGACGAGTCGCTATCGAAGGGCCGACGTCCGGTTGCCAATTCGTACAGCAAGATCCCAAGCGAGAAGATATCGGTACGGTGGTCCATGGCCCGACCCTCGACCTGCTCTGGCGACATGTACGGGGCTGTGCCCATCACCATGCCCTCTCCGGTCAGCGTGGCGATCCGGGTCGGGATCTGGGTCAAGCCCCCTTCGGCACCCTCTACTGCGTCGTCCTGAGTCAGTTTGGCCAGTCCGAAGTCCAGGACCTTCACGCGGCCTTCCCTGTTGACCATGATGTTGGCGGGCTTGAGGTCCCGGTGGACGATGCCTCGCTCATGTGCCGTCGACAGAGCATCCGCTAAAGGTATGGCGACGTCGAAGACCCTGGACAGCGGTATACCCGTGGGCGGCAGCATGTGGTCGAGGCTCTCGCCCTCGACATGCTCCATGGTGAGGAACTGAGTACCGTCGCTCTCTTCGATGCTGTAGATCGTGACAATATTGGGGTGATTCAACGCCGCCACGGCCTTCGCTTCCCGGCGAAACCGCTCCAGGCGCTCCGGGTCTCCGGCCATCTCGGTAGGTAGCATTTTGAGCGCCACCTTGCGACCGAGCTCGGTGTCCTCGGCCAGGTAGACCTCTCCCATGCCTCCTTCACCGAGCTTGTCCACAATCTTGTAGCGCGCGAGGGTCTCCCCGATCATACCCGTGACCTCCAGCCGCGTTTCGCGACTTGATCGATGATTGCACGTCAATGCAGCGAGGCTCATTGTAGCCGATCGCCATGAGCCCTCGGATATAGTTCCTGGCGTCGGGGTCCGAGATCCCATCTTCGCTCGTCCGGAGGGTTCCACATCCATGTCTTCCTTGAAAATCTTGCGTGTCCCGGCAGCCCTACTGCTCCTCGTTCAGCTGATGGGAGCCGCTGCTTCGTTCGCTGGAACCAAGCCTCTCACCTGGGTCGATCTGATGCAGTTTCGCCAGATCGAGGGCCCGGTGCTGTCGAAACAGGGCAACTGGATCGCGTATTCACTGCAGCCGGATCGAGGCGACGGTAAGGTCGAAGTCCGAGGTACGGGTGACGGTCCTGTCTACTCAATCGAACTCGGCTCCGACCCCGCCGTCTCTGGCGATGAGCGATGGGTGGCGGCGAAGATCCAGCCGACCCTCGAAGAGCAGTTGGAGGCAGAGGACGAGAAGAACGGCGACGATGGGCCAAAGACGGGCCTGGCCCTGCTCGATCTGAGCAGCGGGAGCGAAGAGCGGATCGAAAGAGTCGAGAGCTTCCTCTTCTCCGAAAATGGTCGCTTCCTGGCCTACAAGTTCTTCGAGGAGGAGGAAGACGAAGGCGAGGAGACCGAGGAGACCACCACGACCGAGGAGCAGGCGGTCGAGGCGGAGCCGAAGGCAGAATCCGAGCCCAGCGCACAAGCCGAAGAGGAAGACGAGGACGAGGAGGACAAGAAAGAGCTCGGTACAACGCTCCGCCTGCGGAATCTTGCCAGTGGCCAGGAGTCCGACCTGCGCTACGTCACCGAGTACTCGTTCGACGAGCCCTCCACGGTATTTGCTTTCGCAGTTTCTGCACCCTCCGACGAAGAGCACGAAGGCCTGGCCGACGGCGTCTACATTCGCCATCTTGATCGGCCAGGGGGCTCCGAGGAGGTCCTGGCGACTCAGGACAGGGGCCGCTACGCCCACTTGACGTGGGTAAAGGACCAAAGTCGGCTGGCCTTCGTGGAAGCACCGCTCGACGACGAGGCCGAGTCCGGCGATGGAACTCTCTGGGTCTGGGACGGCAGCGGCGCGCGCGCAGTGGCCTCCAAGCAGGACGCACCCGACGGCTGGACCCTGGCCGCTGTCAATGATTTGACCTGGAGCCGGGACGGCCGACGCCTCTTCTTCGGCTTCAAGCCCGTCGATCCCGACGACGAGCAGGAGTCAGATGAAACAGATGCGCAGGGTGAAGCGGACGAGGAGGAAGAGACGGCCTTCGACCCCTACGACGTCGAAGGCATCATCGAAGACAGAGGTGTCGACGTCTGGCACTGGAACGATCCGCTGATCATCCCCAACCAGAAGGAGCGGTGGGACGAAGAGAAGGATCGTTCCTACAAAGCCGTCTACCATCTGGATGACGGCTCGATCGTGCCCCTCGCCGACCTCGAGATGCGTCACGTCGAAGTCACCGACAACCCGCGGGTCGCGCTCGCTGGGGCTGATACCCCCTACCTCAAGGAGCGAACCTGGAACGGCACCTTCGCCGACATCTACACCGTGAGCCTCACCAATGGTGAACGCACGTTGGTCGCCAAGCACCTGGAAGAAGACTGGAAGCCGAACTGGACTCTGTCGGCCAACGGCGGCTTCGTTCTCTACTACGACGACGGGGACTATCACCTGTTCGACGTGGCGTCGGGGGAGCGGCGCAATGTCACGGCGGACCTCGGCGTTCCTTTCGCCGACGAGGATCACGACTATCCCAGTGCCCCGCCAGGATACGGCTTCAGCGAATGGCTGGCCGATGACAGCGCGATCTTCATCTACGACAAGTACGACATCTGGCAGGTGCCCACTGATGGCAGCGAGCCCTTCAATTTGACCGAGGGATCGGGGCGCCAGCAGGAGCTGACGCTGAGAGTCGTCGACATGGACCCCGAGGAGGATTCCATCGAGCCAGGTTCCCATTTGCTAGTCGAGGGCTATCACCAGAATCAAAAGCACGACGCCCTCTTCACCGCCCAGCCCGGTCAGGGAGGAACGACCAAGCTCCTCGGAACCGGCAAGCACCTCATGGAGTTCCTCGCCAAGGCCGAAGATGCCGACCGACTCCTCTTCACTCGTCAGCGATACGACGAGTTTCCGGACCTCTGGACCACGGTTCCCAACCTCTCGGCCGGGAGCTTCGGTGAGCCCAAAAGGCTGACTGATGCGAACCCTCAGATCGCGGACTTCGCCTGGGGTGAGAGCGAACTGGTGGAGTGGACGAGCCTGGATGGGATCCCGTTGCAGGGTGTACTGATCAAGCCGGGGAACTACGACCCGGATAGGCGCTATCCGGTCCTGATCTACTACTACCGGTTCTTCTCGCAGCGCCTCAATGAGTTCAACGAGCCGGTCATCAACCACCGGCCGAGCTTTCCGATGTATGCCTCCAACGGCTATGCCGTCTTTCTGCCGGACATCCGCTTCGATATCGGCCAGCCGGGGTTTGCCGCTACGAAATGCCTGGTGCCTGGAGTACAGAAACTCATCGACATGGGGGTAGCCGACCCTGATGCCATTGGCTTGCACGGCCATTCCTGGAGTGGCTACCAGACGGCGTTCGTCGTCACGCAGACCGACATCTTCAAGGCTGCCGTTGCGGGGGCGCCCGTCGCCAACATGACGAGCGCCTACAGCGGGATCCGCTGGGGCTCAGGGCTGGCCCGACAATTTCAATACGAGAAGTCTCAGAGCCGGATCGGGGCCAGCCTCTGGGAGTCACCACACCTCTACATCGAGAACTCACCCGTCTTCCATGCCGACCGGATCGAAACACCTCTGCTGATCCAGTTCGGGGACGAAGATGAGGCAGTGCCCTGGTACCAGGGGATCGAGCTCTATCTGGCTTGCCGACGTCTGGACAAGGACTGCATCTTTCTCCAGTATCGAGATGAGCCGCACCATCTGAAGAAATACCCGAACAAGGTCGACTACTCGATCAAGATGATGCAGTTCTTCGACCACCACCTGAAAGGCGAGCCGGCCCCTGCCTGGATGACCGAGGGCGTGCCGTATACGGGCGAGTAGCGCCGGGTGGGGGTTGAAGTGTCCGGGCGTACCTCCCGGCCAGTCATTGAGGGCTTGAGGTCGAGGCGGCTGTCGCATGCTCCAGCCGATCCTTGAGGGCTTAGGGGAACGCAGGCTCAAAACTCCATTTTCCCTGCCCCTACGCCCCTATGCCCCTAATGCCTCCACCGGTGCCAGAGGTTCGTTCGGGTGGCTCGCTCGGGGGTGCCACGTCGAGCGCAGCGCAAGAGCCATCGAAGAGCACAGAAGATCCGGCGCGATGACGTGACAAGGTGGCGGCCCAACCGTTGCGGTCCGAGTAGCCGACGCCGTCCCCCTGCGGGCCGCCCGGACGGACCTCCACTCGAAAGCGGTCACGACACTTGCCAGAAGGAAACGGCCGGCATCGCTGCCGGCCGCTCCAGTTTCTCAGGCCCTCAGGCCCCTATGCCCTTATGCCCCTAAGCCTTATTCCCCTCCCAGTCCTCGGCGCTCAATCAGCGGCTCGACGCTGGGCTCGGAGCCGCGGAAGCGGACGTACATCTCCATCGGGTTCTCCGAGCCACCCGGTTCCAGGATGTTCTCGCGGTAGGACTGTGCCACTTCCTGGTTGAACAGTCCCTTTTCCTCGAAGAGCTCGAAGGCGTCGGCATCCAGGACCTCGGCCCAGAGATAGCCGTAGTATCCGGCCGCGTACCCACCCGCAAAGATGTGACTGAAATAGGGTGTTCGGTACCTGAATACGATCTCGGGGATCATTCCGAGCCGCTCTTCGACCGCCGCCTCGAAGGCCATGACATCCATCTCGACCGGCTCATCCAGGGTGTGCCAGTCCATGTCCAGCAACGACGCCGATACATATTCGGTCGTGTCGAAACCCTGGTTGAATTGGTTCGATCGCTGGAGCTTGTCGATCAGCTCCGCCGGTATGGGCTCACCCGTTTCATAGTGCCGAGCGTAGGTCGGCAGCACCTCCGGCGCCAGCGCCCAGTTCTCCATCATCTGTGACGCGAGCTCGACGAAATCCCGGGGAACGTTGGTTCCGCTGAGGCTGGCATACGAGCCGTTGGCAACCATGCCGTGCAGAGCGTGACCGAACTCGTGAAACAGGGTCTTGGCTTCGTCGAGGCTGAGAAGAGCTGGTTGGCCGGCGGAAGGCTTCGAGAAGTTACAAACATTGACGATGATAGGTCTGACGTCCTCGCCGTCTTCCTTGCGCTGCTCGCGGAAGGTGTTCATCCAGGCCCCCCCCTGCTTGCTCTCGCGGGCAAAGTAGTCGACGTAGTAGAGGGCGAGAGTCGAGCCGTCGGCGTCCTTGACCTCATAGGCCAGAACATCCGGGTGGTAGACGGGGACGTCCGCTCTCGGCTCGAAGGTGATCCCGAAGAGCTTGTTGGCGACGTCGAAGGCCGCCTGTCGGACGTTGTCCAGCACGAAATAGGGCTTGATCTGCTCCGAATCGAAGGCGTACTGGTCGGCCCGCAGCTTCTCGGAGTAGTACCACCAGTCCCAGGGCTCGACCACGAAGTCGCCGCCTTCCTTGTCGATCATGGCCTGAAGGGCCGCCCGCTCGGCCTTGGCTCGCGCCAAAGCCGGCACCCAAAGGCGCTCGAGAAGGCCATACACGTTGTCGGCGGTTTCGGCCATGTTCTCCTCGAGAACGTAGGCCGCAAAGGTCTCGTAGCCCAGGAGGTTGGCCCGCTCGGCCCTGAGAGCGGCGATCCTGGAGGCAAGGGCCTTGTTGTCGTACTCGTTGTCATTGTTACCGAGATTCATGTAGGCCGTGTAGAGCTCCTCCCGCAGGTCCCGTCGCTCCGAAGACTCCAGGAACGGCGTCCAGCTGGTGCGTTGCAGCGTGAAAGCCCACTTACCCTCTTCGCCCTGGGCAGCCGCTGTCGCAGCGGCCGAATCGACCACGGATTGAGGAAGTCCTGCCAGATCCCCCTCGTCCTCGATCAACAGTGCGATCGAGTTCATTTCCTTGAGAAGGTTCTCATCGAACTGGTTCGTCAATAGCGACAGCTCCTCGTTGATCTCCCGGAAGCGACCTGCCGCTTCATCGGCAAGATTGGCACCTCCACGAACGAACGACTTGTATGTCTCATCTAGGAGCTTCGCCTGTTCCGTAGTGAGATCGAGAGTCTCTCTCTGGTCGTAGACCGACTTCACCCGGGAGAACAGGGCCTTGTTGAGGTAGATGTCGTCCCGATGCTTGGCCAGCTCGGGGCTGACTTGCCTGGCGATGGACTGCATCTCGTCATTCGTGTTGGAGCTGTTCAGTCTGAAGAAGACGGCGGCGGTCCTGCTGAGCGTCTCGCCCGAGCGCTCCAGAGTCTCTACGGTGTTCTCGAAGGTGGCTGGTCCGGAGCTCTCCGCGATGGCGAGTACCTCGTCCCTGTGCTCATCCATTCCCTGCTCGAAGGCGGGAAGGTAGTGGACCACCTCGATCGAATCGAAAGGTGGCGCCCCGAGCGGTGTGTCGAACTCCGAAAGAAGTAGATTCTCCCTCGCGGCCACGGTCTCCTCCGTCGGCTGCCTCGCGCAGCCTCCAAAAAGCAGTGCGATCGCCAGTAGTGGCAAGAGTACTCTGGTCATGCTTGTCGACCCCCAGTCCTTGTGCAATTGCAGGAGTCGCTCGAGAGGGACGTCGATGCCCAATAAATCTCATCGCAAAGAGGTCCCTCGATTGGCGACCTCTTTTCTTAACACACTCGTCGTCCTGGCGCTTGACCTTGTCGGGTGAGGCACCTCCCACCCAAAAGGGTGGTAGGACCTGCTGGCACAGACTCGCATAGCCTCCCAGCTATGCGGACTGGACTTGCCATGCCGACCTGTACGACCCTGTAGACTAGTCGAATGCATCGGTCGTTCCTCCAGAGGTGTTTTCTCTTCTCGGCCGCGATGGTGCTGGCAACACAGCCGGTCGTGGCTGGAGGGGATCTCGGAGACCTCGGCTCCGTCCAGCGGTGGGAGAAGCTCGAGGTCGACCTGGCCGGGCCCTCGTCCGTGGGTCTCAGTGAGACGGCAAATCCATTTCTGCTCGAAGTGACGGCGACCTTTTCCGGCCCTGGAGGGACCTTCGCGGTACCTGCCTTCTATGCCGGAGACGGCGCTGGCGGCCTGGACGGCGATATCTGGAGAGCCCGATTCGCGGCCAACGTCATCGGCGACTGGACCCTGTCCACCAGCAGCACCGACCCCCTCCTCGACGGCTACAGCGCCACATTCCAGGTCACTGATACGGTCGCCTGCGAACCTCTCGAGCCGGGCGAGCTACCCGACTTCGCGTGCACAGGGCGTCTCCTCTACGCCGAGGACTACTATCTCCAGTTCGCCGACGGGACATTCTGGCTCAAAGGAGGTGTCGACGATCCGGAGGACTTCCTGGCACCCGGTCAAACGGCCGGATTCGCTACCAAACAGGAGGCTATTCAATACCTCGCCGACGAACGTCTCAATTCTCTCTACTTCATGACTGACAACACCGGCGGCGACCGTGACAACGTCTGGCCTTGGGTCACGAAACGCGACTCCGAGCACTTCGATGTCGCCAAGCTCGACGGCTGGGATCTGATTCTCGACGACCTGCAGGCCCACGGCATCATGCTGCACCTGGTGTTGGAGAACGACAGCGGCTGGACCGGCTTCAATCGGGATCTCTACTACCGACAGATGGTGGCGCGTTTCGGCCACTACAACGGTCTGATCTGGAACCTTTCGGAGGAGTACAACGAGAACTACACAGCGGACCAGATGAAGGCCTTCTCCCAGTTGCTCAGCGACCTGGACGCCTATGACCACCCCCTGACGGTTCACCACCAGGGATCGACAACCAAATGGGATCCCTTCTACGGTGATGATCGGTTCGATCTGACCAGCTTCCACACTTCCGGCAACCCTCAGAACGCCCTGGCGATTGCGGCCCGCCAAAAGAGCGAGACCGCGGGCAGACCGATCCCCATCTCCTTCGATGAGACCGGAGACTTCACCGGTACTCAGGACGGGAATCGACATCTCGTATGGTCGATCTTCCTGGGCGGTGGAATCTACGAGATCCACACCCGCCCCCTGGTCGACTACCGCGATTGGCAGGCCTACTTCGGCGACCTGGTCAGGGCCCGAACCTTCTTGGAGGCGCTGCCCTTCTGGGAGATGCTGCCTTCAAATCAACTGCTGCTCAGCGGAACCGGCTACATCCTGTCGAAGACAGGCGAAGTCTACGTCTGCTATCTGCCTGGCGGTGGATCCTTGGAGCTGGACCTCGGCTCCAATACCAACGTCTTCGATGCCTCCTGGTTCAATCCGCGAACCGGCGAGTCGACTGATATCGGAGCAGTCACAGGCGGCGGCGTCTCGCCATTCGATGCACCGGACACCTTGGACTGGACACTTCTCTTGCTGCGGCAGGGCTCCGGCCCCAACGTGGCGCCGGTAGCGCTCGATCAGAATCTCGAGACCCCCGCCAACACCGCTCTACCCTTCGCGCTCTCCTTCGACGACCCCGATGGCCCAGGGCCCTACAGCTTCACGGTCGAACAGGAACCGGCCTTCGGGGAGCTCTCTGAAATCGACTCCATAGGAGTCGTCACCTATACCGCCGATACCGATTTCAATGGCTTCGACGAGTTCTGGTGGTCGGTGAGCGACAGTGAGGACCCCTCGAATACAGCAATCACCTCGATCCGGGTCGGCAATCGCCCACCCGAGGCATTCGACCAGCTGATAGTCACGGCCGTGGGTGTCCCGGTGCTGGTGCACTTGCCGGCGAGCGATATCGACGAGGATCCGCTGACCTACTCCGTGGTCGATCCCCCGGTCTTCGGCACCATCTCCAGTGACGATGGTGACAATGCCGTGCTCTATTCACCGAACGACGGCTTCGAAGGCGACGATACCTTCACTTTCCTGGCGGAGGATCTGGTATCGCAGAGCAACGAGGCCACGGTGACCATCAGAGTTCGGCAACCGGAGGTGTTCGCAGATACCTTCGAAAGCGGCAACACCTCGGCCTGGAGTCAGGTCGTCGAGTAGACTGCCAGTCCTGGCAATCGACCTCCTCGAGTCATCGCAGCAGAAGAACGAGGCATCCCGCGAATGAGAGCCATCCTGATTTTGGGGTTGATCCTCTTTCTCGCTTTCCTGGTCGGCTATGTAGCCTGGCCCTCTGTCATCAACTGGATACTGCCGGCCGACAGCCGACCCGCGCCCATCGATTTCCTCGTCGAGACAGTCAGCGACGGGGAGTTCGAGGAGATCGCACAGTCCTTGACCACCAGCTACCCTGAGAAGTTCGAGCATGTGGATCGATTCAGGAAGGCCGGTATTCGGTCCTACGAAGGGCCGAAGACCTGCCTGAAATGCCACGAGTATGCTCAGATCGAGAACGCCGAGACAGGGGCAGTCAAGAACGTCGACCTTATGCAGAACCTGCTGGAGTCGTCACACTACCGTTTCTTCACCACGCGCCACCCCAATGTTTACGGCTTCAACGGTGAGCTGGCCGACGACTTCCCCATGGGCAAGATCGATCGGCCCTGTCCCAAGCCGGGTTCCTTCTCGTTCACCGCCTGGGCAGAGGTCGTAGAACTGGAGGACGGCAGGACCCTCTCGGAAGGGTGCGGTCAATGCCATATCGGCGGCCAGTACCAGGCACCTCTGGGTGAGATGATGCCAGCCTACCGAACGACCCGGGCCGAAAGAGAAGCCATCGACTGCCTGATCTGCCACGCAGCCGCTTACGACATGAACAGGAAGCAGGTCGTGGTGGGTGCGGACGGGCGAGGCCGATGGGATCAAGATCGCTCCATGCTCGCGGCCCTCTCCGTCGTCACCCCGACGGGCAAGACCTGCCTGCGATGCCACCAGCACAACTTTGGTGGCGACATCTACATCGATGAGCTGGACCCGCTCTTCATGCAGAGCCAGTGGAATCTGGGCGACGCCCGACCGCGGATAGCCCACCCCGGCTCGAAGCGCGGCACACCCTACTCACCGACTTGGGACGTTCACGCGGCGCAGAACATGGCCTGCATCGAGTGTCACACGACGCAGGGTCATCTCATCGCCAAGGGTACCCACACGACGACGATGATGGCGAACGACCTGCCCGACGTGGAAGTGTCGTGCGAGAAGTGCCATTCGGCCGAGCCCCACAAAGACGACCCCGAGCTGGCCGAGGTGTACAACTCGCATACCCGGCGGATCGCTTGCGTCACCTGTCACATCCCCACTTTGCAGGCCGACAATGCCACCATGCGCGACTTCGACAGTCCCGTCTTCGAAGAGCATCCGGGCCTCTACGTGTACGACGATCTCGAGAAGGCGGTCGACGCCAAGCGCGGCGTCATGTATCGGTGGTGGAATGGCGACGGAACATTCCTCGGCAATCCCATCGGCGACCATCCCAATGGCCAGAACCTCTACAGCTTCTACAAGCCGGAGCACGTCTGGCCGGAATATCAGGACTTCGACTACGCAGGCTGGTACGAAACCGTCATGCGCCCCATCGCCAAGAGGAAGCCATCGAAGCTCTACGCCATGAAGCGCTTCAACGGCAAGCAGCACATCGATCTGGCCAACACCTCTCCTTTCGGCGGCATGTACGTGCCCTACAACCTACCGACCTACTACACCACCGGTGACCCCGATCAAGCCGCGGCGAAGGAGATGGAAAAGAGCATGATGGGGTTGATGTACGGCAGGATATTCAAGTTCTATCTCATGGATAGGTTCATGTCCTTCATGGGCGCCGATGGTTGGAACGCCGATTCGTATGACGAGGTCAAGGAAATGAAGAACGTCGAGGCTCGCTGGATGCCGATGGATGCATCGATGGAGATCAGCCACGCAATCCGCCGCGAAGGCTCACTCACCTGCACTGACTGCCACAGCCCCGATGGCGTGCTCGACTGGAAAGAGCTCGGCTACACCGAGGCCGACATCGAGATGTACCAGCAAAACCCGCTCGAGTAGGGGTTGAGGCAGCCGGGCGTTCCTTCCGGCTGGTCTTTGAGGGCCTGGGGCCTGGGAACAAGACCACGATCTTGTGAGGTCCATCCGGGGGGCAGGATCCCAGGGGGCTATCCTCCCTTCCGCGGCAAGAACCCCCTGGGATCCTGCCCCCCGGACCGACCTCTTGGACTTGCCCGGACAGCTCCCTCCCTCTTGCTGCAGCAACCCTCAGCCAGTCCGTTCGTGTGACCCGGTGCCCCGACCGCTGGAGGAGTCGGCTGCCAACTGCGCTCGGCCTGCTTTGTGCTATCTTTCCGCCGTCCTATCGAGAAAGGAGAAACAACGATGACCTCCATCAAGAAGATTGCTGTTTTTGCAGTCGCCCTCGCAGCGACCACTGCCCTCTACGCCCAGCATCCGGTTCCCTATCTGCAGGACCTGATCGGGGCCAGCGGCAGGGATGGCGAAGCCCAGATGCAGCATCGCGGCTACACCCACGTGAGGACCGAGAAGAGCGACGACAGCGCCTACTCGTTCTGGAAAGACAACCGGTCAGGACATTGCGTTCAGGTACGCACCACGGACGGCCGATACGCCTCGATCGTGCACACACCCGACGCCGACTGTGGGGACGGCGATGGCGGCGAGCAAGCCACGATTGAACGAGAAGAGACGTTCGAGACCCTCTGCGGCTCGGCCGTGGACGGGAAGATACAACGATACCGCTGCGAAGCCACCGACCAGTTCCTGGCCGATGGAAAGAAGATCACGACTCTCAAGTTCCCCGACATGGAGATGAAGCTCCGCTGGCACAACGAGAAGAACGTCGGTGTCGAAAGAGAGGGCATGAACACGGTCCAGGCCAAATACAACACTTCGAACGGCTCGCACGAGATCTTCGTAGATGGAATGACCTACTTCTACGTTTTCGACCTGGAAGAAGCCGAGCGAAGGCTCCAGAAGTTCAATAAATAGCGGGCTCGTCGGGAATCCACTGAAGCACTTCGTGAAGGCTCTTCGGAACGCAGAAAACGTCCTATTAGATCTCCTGGAGGCCCATCCGGGTGGTCCGCAGGTTCCTGATTGCTGGCTGGATGACCGCAATCTGTTGGGGGTCCGGCGTGGGGCCCCCAGGGGGTCACGAATCTGTTGTAGGGGCGCCCCTTGCGGGCGCCCGAGGGAGGGGGCAAGCCCCTCCCCTACATCCGTCTTGATCGCAAGCCCTTTTAGGTGCTAGAGGTTCGTTCGGGTGGTTCGACAGGGGGCGCCGAGTCGAGCGCAGCGCAAGTTCCTTGGTAGAGCACAGGAGATGAGGCGCGATGACGAGACGAGGTGGCGGCCCGCCCGTCGCAGTCCGAGTAGCCGACACCGTCCGCCTGCGGACCACCCGAACGGGCCTCCCACTAATCATCGGTCGTGGAAGAACAGGCGAGCGGGAGGGGTCAAGCCCCTCCCCTACAACCCCTAGGCCCTTAAGCCCCTACGCCCCTGAGCCTGTGCGCCCCTACGCCCTCAGGTCGCAAGCACCGCGCGACCTACAGGCCGGGCACCGCCCGGCCTTTGGTCCAGGGCACCCCGGCCGCCTCGAGTTTCTGCTCGAAGGCTGGAAGATCGACGTCCACAAGCTGCGCTAGCCCGGCTCTGACCTCCGCCAACTCCTCCTGCGCGATGTCGAGGGTCTGTCGGTGGTTGGGAGTCGGACCGTAAGTGGACATCATGGTGCCGATGGAAGCCGCAGAGATTCGCCGCTCGATGGAGTGCGGAACGGGCTCACCCAACTGATCCTGAATCTCGTTTCCAAAAGCCAGCTTCCGCAAGTCGAACAGCGTCTGCTCGAGCGCCCTGACCTCGTCATCGAGCGAGGCATCGCTCACCGTGGACTGCATCAGGGCGTGCTTGATGAGCTTGAGTTGTTCGCCCGTGGCTTCGAAGATCTCGGCCACACCCTGCGCCTGCCGCTTGGTCTCGGCCAGCTCGCGGACGAAGGCCACCATCGCCTCTGGCGACGAACCCGGTAGCGTGCCCGTCTTCATCTGCTTCACCTCGAAGCTCTGCGGTTCACCGAGGGTCGTGACTTCCCCTGAGACGCGCTGCGCCAGGGTGACCGTGTAGGTGCCTGGGACAGACAGAGGGCCGAAGTTGGGCATCCAACTCTCAGCCGGCTCCAGGGTCGTGATCGCATCGGTGAGCGGATAGCGAAGATCCCAGGCCACCCGATGGAAGCCTGATTCACTCGGACCTGTCAGTCGGCGCACCACATTGCCGCTCGAGTCCCGCACGATCAGCACGACAGCGGGGTCTTCCTCTCTGGCTTCCTCCTGAAGAGCATCCCAGCCGGGATAGGGTGTGTCGCCACCCTCCTTGGCGGTCTCCTTCTCCGACTCTTGCCGGATTGCTTTCTGCGTCTTCAACCCGTCTTTCAAGTAGTAGGTGAATACCGCACCAAAGGGCGGATTGGGAGCCGTGAAAAACGCCGTGCCCAGATTCGCCTTCTCACCGCCACCGAGGGGTCGACGCTGGATGTACCACCAGGCATCACGAACCGGAAACAGCGTGACTGGCATCTCTAGCGACTGCTCGGTCACCAAGCGTAGCGGCGAATAGTCGTCGAGAATCCAGAAGCTGCGGCCGAACGAGGCGCCAACCAGGTCGTTCTCCCGTTTCTGGATCACCAGGTCGCGGAAAGGGATTGTCGGCGCATTGCCGGTGAGCTTGATCCACTGGGTCCCGCCGTCGATGGAAAAGAAGATGCCGAACTCCGTGCCAGCGAAAAACAGATCCTGCTTTTCGTGATCCTGCACGATGCGCCACACCAGATGCCGGTCCGGCAGGTCACCCGCCATGGACCTCCAGGTCCGACCGCGGTCGGTGCTCTTCACCAGATATGGAGCGAAATCGCCGGCCTTGTCGTTGGAGAAGGCAGCGTAGACCGTATCGACATCGTAGAGGTCGGCCTTGACGTCGTTCACGAAGCTGCCATCCGGAATGCCGGCCACATCGACCCGCTGCCAGTTGGCGCCGCCGTCCTCGCTCACCTGAATCAAACCGTCATCCGTGCCGGCATAGAGGAGTCCCTCCTGGAGAGGCGACTCTGCCAGCGAGGTCACGTTGCCGAAATTGGACATGGCCCACAGATCCCAGATGGCATCCGACGACCAGACCCGCCCCATCATGGGCATGGTGATCCGATCCTGGCCCAACGACAGGTCGCCGCTGATGGGCTGCCAGCTGTCCCCCCGATCGTCACTACGCCAGACCCGCTGGCTGGCGAAATAGAGGCGCGCCGGGTCGTGGGGGCTGATCAGGATCGGGCTGTCCCAGTTCCAGCGCTCGGCCGGCTCACCCTTGCCCGGCTGCGGCTGGATGTAGACGATCTCGCCCGTCTTACGATCGAAGCGCACCAGGTTGGCCTGCTGCCACTGGGCATAGACGATGTCGGGGTTCGTCGGATCCACGGCCGACTGATGGCCATCGCCAAAGAGCGTGATAAACCAATCGCTGTTACGAATCCCGTGGATATTGTCGGTGCGCGAAGGCCCCCCTTGGGAGTTGTTGTCCTGGGTGCCGCCGTAGACGTTGTAGAAGGGTTCGTCGTAGTCGACCGCCACTTTGTAAAACTGGGTGATCGGCAGGTTGGCGATGAATTTCCAGTGCTGGCCGTGATCCCAAGACTCGTAGAGTCCCCCGTCGCTGCCGACCAACAAGTAGTCGGGGTCGTTCGGATGGAAGGCCATGGCGTGGTTGTCACCGTGCTTGTCCTTCTCCCCGAGCGGCGCGAAGGTCTTGCCACCGTCGTAGGTCACATGGAGGTCCGGATCCATCTGGTAGACCCGATCGAAGTAGTGCGGACTGGCGAAAATCTCCTGATAGTAGTGAGGACCGGTGCCACCCGAGAGATAGTCGTTGCGTTTCTCCCAGCTTTCACCCCCATCCTCGGAGCGATAGAAACCGCCCTTGCGCCAGGCCAGCTCGATGGTGGCGTAGACGACGTTGGGGTTCTGCAGCGAGACGGCCAAGCCGATCTTTCCCATGTCCTCCTTGGGGAGTCCGCTCTCGAGCTTGCGCCAGGTCGCACCGGCGTCGGTGGACTTGTGGATGGCGCTCTCAGGTCCGCCGTTGATCAGCGCCGCCACGGTGCGGAACCGCTGGTGGGTGCTGGCGTAGAGGATGTCCGGATTCGTCGGATCCATGACGACCTCGTTGACGCCGGTGTACTCGCCGCCGCCGAGGATCTTTTCCCAGGTCTCACCGCCGTCGGTGGACTTGAAGAGACCGCGCTCGCCGCCGCCCGACCACAGGGGACCTTGTGACGCCACATAGATGATCTTCGAGTCCCGCGGATCGACGAGGATCGTGCCAATGTGCTCGGACTCCTTCAAGCCCATGTTCTGCCAGGTCTGGCCGCCATCGAGGCTCCTGTAGACACCATCGCCGTAACCGACGTGGCGCCCACCGACGTTCTCCCCGGTACCGACCCACACGGTGTTCGGATTGTTCGGGTCGAGCCTCAGGCAACCGATGGAGTACGACTCCTGGCCGTCGAAGATCGACTCCCAGGTGGTACCCGAGTTCTCGGTCTTCCAGACGCCGCCGCTACCCACCGCGACGTACCAAGTGGCAGGGCTTTCCGGGTGAAAGGCCACATCGGCGATACGACCCGACATCAGGGCCGGCCCGATGCCTCGCAGCTCGAGACCCGAAAAAGTCTCAGCTTTCAGAATGGAGCCGTTCTCCTCCTCCGCTTCCTGCGCTGCAACGTTGAACGACACTAACAAGGCGAGTGCGAAGATGATCCCTAGAAAGCGCTTCATGAGATGAGTTCTCCCCCCGGAAGAATGGGTCGATGAGAAGTTGGTTCCCATGACCGTGAGTGACCAGCGATGTCGAAACCGCTGAGAGGGCTATGTTATGCCCCGCGGATCGGATTCTCTACCCCCGGAAATCTCGGTGCTCAAACCTCGATCTCGCGGCCCCAGAAAGGACCGTTCGAGATGGACTGACGGTAAGGGCGCCGGATAGAGTAACGGGGGACCCCGATGATCTGTCCACACTGTGCCAGCGAGATAGAGCCTGCCGAAGGCCGATGCCCGGATTGCAGCGGTGCAATCGGTCCGGACACGCTCTTTCGCGAGCGGGAGACCGAGGTCTCTATTCCCGACGAATCCGCCGACCTGACGCAGCTAACCCCTCCAGAGGATCACGAAGAGACCCTGTTCGCAGGCCAGGGTGCGACGGTCATTGAGGCTCCAACCAGCGATGACTCAGGATCCCAGGACGATGGGGACCGTCCCGAAGATGGCACGGTTCTGATGGACGAAGACGCCACGCACCTGATGGGCGAGGAGGCCACCCTTCTCGCCGGTGGCTCCGCCCCCACACCACCCGAACCCAGCAGGGACTCCGGCCCACTCGAAGCGGGACAGAAGTTCGGCAACCGGTACCACATCATCAAGCTACTCGGCCTCGGCGGCATGGGAGCCGTCTACCAGGCGTGGGACACCGAGCTGGAGATCATCGTGGCCGTCAAGGTCATTCGCCCCGAAGCCGCCTCCGATCCCAAAATGGCTGCCGAGCTGGATCAGCGCTTCAAACGAGAGCTGCTTCTGGCTCGCGAGGTCACCCACAAGAACGTTGTGCGCATTCATGACCTGGGTGAGATGGAGGGCATCAAGTACATCACCATGTCCTTCATCGAGGGCGAGGATCTCTCCTCGATCATCAAGCGAGAAGGCAAGTTACCGATATCGCAGGCGCTGCAAATCACTCGCGATGTGGTTTCCGGACTGGTGGTCGCGCACGAGGCCGGAGTCGTCCATCGCGACATGAAGCCGGCGAACATCATGATCGGCAAGGCAGACAGCAACGCCTACATCATGGATTTCGGCATCGCTCGCTCGGCCAGCGACGTGGTCCAGAAGGCCCTGCCCGAGGCCGCCGATATCCCAGCCGCCACCACAACGACGCCTGTGCACGGTCACACGGTGGCGGGAGCCATCGTCGGCACCTTCGAGTACATGGCCCCAGAGCAGTTCCGGGGAGAGGTCGCCGATCAGCGGGCCGACCTCTACACCATGGGGCTCATCCTCTACGACATGCTGGCCGGCCGAAGGCGCTCCAAGACTGCCCACAGCGCCGTCGCCGAGGTGCAGAAACGTACCAAGCAGTCCCCTCCGCCCCTGCGAGAGGTCGATCCAGAGATTCCCGAGCCGTTGGAGCAGCTCGTTTCGCACTGCCTGGAGCCGGACCCGGACGATCGATTTCAGACCACCGCGGAGCTCGAGGCGGCGCTCGACCTTCTCGACGACGATGGCACCCTCAAGCCGATCAAGCGAACCCTGACCTGGAAGCTGATGGCGACTGCAGCCACCATCGTAATCGCCCTGCTGGCCGGCACTTTCTGGTTTGCCCGAACGCGAGCGCCTGAAGAGGCGCCGGAGCCGATGTCGATTCTCGTCGCCGATTTCCACAACGAAACCGGTGACCAGAGCTTCAACGGGGCTCTCGAGCAAGCCCTCAACATCGCAATGGAGGGCGCCGGATTCATCAGTGCGTACTCTCGATCCAGTGCTCAGGAGACGGCGGAGGAAATACAGCCGGGCAGCCATCTTGACCAGCGAATGGCACAGTTGATCTCGCGACGTGAGGGAATCGACGTTGTGCTGGCCGCGACGCTGGCTCAGAAGGGTTCTGGATACCGCGTTTCGGTGGAGGCCCTCGATGCAGCCCTCGAATCCGAAGATGCCAAGCCATTGGCGAAGGTCAGAGCCACTGCCAAGACCAGGGACGATGTCCTGCCTGCCGTAGGTCGTCTGGCCTCCGATCTCCGGAAGCGACTCGGTGATACCACGCCGGAAAGCGCCAGACTGGCCGCCTCGGAGACGGTCACCGCCAGCTCGATCGAGGCCTTGCAGGCCTACACCCGGGCGCAGGATCTGGCCGATGCCAACAAAAACGAAGAGGCGCTGGCCGCCTACCAGGAGACGATCGAGCTCGACCCGAACTTCGGGCGCGCCTACGCCGGGATGGGCGTCATCTACACCATCTTCAAGGACGAGGAAAAGACGAAGGCCGCCTACGATGAGGCGCTCAAGCTCGTCGATCGGATGAGCGAGCGCGAGAAGTACCGAACGCTCGGCACCTACTACATGAGCGTGGCCCGAAACTACGAGAAAGCGATCGAAAACTACGAGACTCTAATCGAGCTCTACCCCGCTGACAACGTGGGACACAGCAATCTCGCCCTGGCATACCTGAACACCGGCAACGTACAACGCGCCCTCGAGGAGGGTCGTTTGGCGTTGGAGCTCTACCCTGGTCAGTGGGCAGACCGTTACAACTACGCGATGTACTCGATGTATGCCGGAGACTTCGACACCGCCGAAGCCGAGGGCGCCAGAGTCGTCGAGCAGGTGCCGACCTTCGAGTTGGCGTTCGTTCCCGTGGCGTTGTCGAAGCTGGTACAGGGCGACTTCGAGGGTGCGCTCTCAACCTACGATCAGCTCGAAGAAACGAGTCCTTACGGAGCCTCGCTGGCACGTTTCGGGAGAGCGGATCTCGACATGTACCGCGGTAGCTTCCGACCCGCAGTCGAGATTCTGGAAAAGGCTATCGCTCAGGACGAGGAGTCCGGCAATACCGGAATGCTCGCCCAAAACTACGTGGCCGCAGCCGAGGCCTTGCTGGTGCTCGACGAGAGAGAGCGAGCCCTCGATGCCGCCCGCAAGGCCATCGAGCTCAGCTCCCACGAGAGCGTTGTCTTTCCTGCTGCCCTCGTGTTTCTCCAAGCCGGATCAGTGGAAGAGGCGGAAGCCATTGCTCACGAGCTCGACAATCGCCTGCAGACCCTGACCAGCGCGTATGCGCGGCTCATCGAAGCCGAGGTCGCGGCAAGCCGGGGTCAGTACGCTGAGGCCATCGAGAACTTTCGCGACAGCATCGAGCGGCGCGATACCTGGTTCGCTCGCTTTCTCCTCGGCAGGCTCTACGTCGACCGGGAGCTCTACCCCGAGGCGATGGCCGAGCTCGACCTTGCAGTGGAGCGCCACGGCGAGGTAACCGACGTCTTCTTCTACGACACGCCAAGTCTTCGCTACCTACCGGAAGCGTACTACTGGCTGGCGCGTGCGCAGCAGGCGATCGGAGTCGCCGAAGCGCGACAGAACTACGAGAGATTCCTCACCATGCGAACCGCTGCCGATTCACCCGACCCGCTCGCGTCCGACGCGAGCCAGCGGTGGAGCTCTCTCGGTCTGGCCGAGACCGGGTAACCCAGGCTTCAGCCAGGCAAGAAGAAGGCCCCGACCGCCTGATGGCTTTCGGGGCCTTCTGGTCAAGGACGATCGTCGAAGTCCTTCATACCGCTGACCTACTTCTTGATCTTGAAGATGAAGGGGCCGTCCAACTGCCCGGTCAAGCCGCTGTAGGTGTAGACGTTGTAGCACTCGTTGACCGTCAGCTCGTTCGTATCCACATTCAGCTGGTGGATATCCTGCCCGTCGTCGTATTGGTAGGTGCTGTTGCCCGGGGTCAGGATCGTCACCAGTCCATTAGTCTCCTCACCGGTTTGGCAATTCACCCCGCTCCGCAGCCTGACCTCTGGCAGAAGGTCGCGACTGTCAATCACCGAGCCCGTCACGCGATCGGCATACTGCCAGCGCACCGGGAAGGCGCTGCCCTTCTTGATCGAGTACGGCGGTGAAGGCGGCCTCCAAGGACTCAACAGACCGACATGCAGGTACGGCAGACCGATGGTCACCGTCGCGACGTTGGAATCCGTGGTGCCGTCGTTGGCCACGTACGTGAAACTGTCCCCTCCGTAGATGCCGGTATCCGGCGTGTAGGTGAAGCTCCCGTCCTCGTTCAGGATCAGCGAGCCGTTCTCGGGCCCGGTGACCAGAAAGGCTTGCAGGCTGTCGCCCTCGACCGGATCGGAGTCGTTACACAGCACTCCAACAGGCGTTGGAGGATCCGTCACGGTGCAGGACGTGCCCACATTCAGCGAGGTCCCCTGGGTGAAGACATATTGGTCGTCGACCGCCACTGGTGCATCGTTGACCGGGTTGACGGTGATCGTCACCGTCGCCAAGTTGGAGAGGTTGTTTTCCGTTCCGCCGTCGTTCGCCTGGTAGGTGAAGCTGTCCGAACTGTTGAAGTCCGCATTCGGCGCGTAAGTGAACGAGCCGTCGCCGGCAAAATTGAGGGTACCCTCCGAAGTGCCCGAGACCAGGATCGCCCCGGTCAGCACGTCCGCCGGATCGGTATCGTTGCCGAGGATGCCCGGCGCGCCCACGGTCAGCGGGGTGTCCTCATCCGTGCTGTAGGCATCGTCGTTGGCGGTCGGCGCGACGTTCGACACCCCCACATCCAGCGAGCCGCTGCCGTCGAGCCCTCCGCTATCTATGATCGTGACGGTAACTGTGTACTGCCCGTCGTTGTCGTAGGTGTGCTGTGCACTTACCTGGCCTTCTGAGGTCACGATGCCGCATATCTCGGGATAAACCGTGGAATCGCAGGGGCTCCCAATACCATTGGGATCATTGGCAAAGAAGTCCCAAAGATAGATATAGCCCTCGCCGGCGTCGCCAGGATCATCGAAGTTCACGACAAATGTAACCGCTTCCCTTTCCCTGGCGTTGAACACCGCCTCGAACTCTATGTTTCTAGGCGCCACGTTCTCCGCAATCACCGTGATCGCGCCGCTGCGGATGTAGTTGTCGTCCTCGTTCAGCTCGGAGACGACCCGCTGATCGTCGACGTAGGCCCAGAGGTAGTAGGTACCCACACCGTTGTCGGGTCGGGGAATGTCGAGCGGAATCGTCAGCTCGCGCGAGCCCACAGTCGCGGGGGGGTCTTCCGGCGCCAGTTCGCCCGCAGTCTCCGAAATGAGAAGTCTCGTCTCAGGGCCGCTGGTGTCGATCGTGCCGTCGTCATTGCGAGGCAGGACTATAACTGAGTCCTCTGAAACTACTGCTGAATCGGCTGTAGAAATGTAGTAACCGATTCTGTGCGCCTGCGCCGGCTGGGTGCCTGAATTGCTGTAGAGGACGGGTACCGTGGGAAACGTGATGGTGCCTCCCGCCTGCACCTCGGTCGGCTCGACATCCGCCATGTCCGAGTCGGGGACCAGATCCGGTCCGTCCTGGGCGAACGCACAGCCATCGGGCGAGTCCGGACCTGTGCACCAGTAATCGGTCACGATAACGCTGGGAAGGGTAGGCTCGCCCCGGTCTCCGTACGGATCCCAGAAACGATCGATATCATCATCATCAGAGATCTGATACGACCGGATGGTGATTGTGAGCTGGCCCGGCTCGCGCGGCGCGAAGAGCGTGCACTCGCCGAACCGGCCGCCACCGGTCACCGGATCGCAGCCCTCCGGGGCCAGGGAATCGAGGGAGAGCGGTTGGCCACCGCCGGCAGCCGTCAGATCGGAGGACAGAGTGAAGGTCGTGTTCTGGACGAGGATGTCCGACAAGGTCGCGTTCCGCGGCACCGGGTTTCTCGGCACCGGATTCCGCGGCACCGGATTCCGCGGCACCGGGTTGGCCGGGTCGCTGATGTGGCCGATCAGGGTACCGAGCGGCAGGTTGCTCGGATCGCACTCTCCCGAGACCTGGCGCAGTACCGAGGGCTTGGTGATGAAGACCTGGAAGATGTAGTCGTCCTGGAACGCCTTGTCGATATTCGGGATCGTGAGATAGGTCCCCGTATCGTCCGCGCTCGTGGTCGTCACGGTCCAGGAGTAGTCGATGACGTCTTCGACCGTTGTGTTCCTGGGTACGGGATTTCTCGGTACTGGGTTCCTGGGAACGGGGTTCCTCGGCACCGGGTTCCCCGCTGAGAGATTCCTAGGCACCGGATTCACCGCCACCGCGGAGGACTGATACCGATAGTCCAGCACCGACCCTCCGGGAGGCGCATACGCCGGCGCATTGAAGGTCATCGAGCCAGTGAGCCCCTCGGGGACAGGCACACATTCGGACTCCGTACAGGACGACACCTCGACGACCTTGACCGTGAAGGGCAGGTCGTCGAAGGCGTAGACGTTGAGCGAGCTGCTCGAGTAGGACAGGATGTTGACCGCACCCGACAAGACAGGTTGATCGTAGTCCCCGAGATCGTCCTTGGCGAAGGAGGGCTGCTCCACTGAGCTCGGATCCGGAAGAATCGTCAGCTCGAACAGTCGCTCATCGGCGGTGTTGTTCCAGACCGTCATCGGGAACTCGATCACCGGAGCCACGAAGGGCTTGTAGTTGGTCGGCGCCGTGACCCGGAGACCCAGGCTGATCTTGGCGGTCAGGACGTTCTGATCGCGGGAGCCCGGGTTGCGGCACGAGTTGACTCGGGTCTGCCCGTTCTCGTCGACGTCGTACCCGGCCGGCGTGTAGATCCCGAAGGCCTCCCAATCCTCCACTTCCGCGGGAAGTGAGCCTTCATCCCAGTCCTCGGAGGGCCGCACGACATTGCGGTTGTCCGGAAAGGCAGTGATGAAGGCGGCGCCGTAGGGGACGTCCTCCGGCCTCTCCGCCACCCGCCACTTTCCCGACTCGGCATCCTTGACATAGGAGACCACGGGATCGTTCGAGAGATAGTCGTGGAGAAACGGCGAGGTGCCGCCGCCGGTGTGGGGGTAGCCGCTGTAGTTGAGCGACGGATAACAGGGTGGACTCACGCCATCGTCAGGATCAGGGTCGGGCGGACAGATCTCCTCAACGTAATCGACCGTCTCTCCGGTCTCCTCGCCGAGGAGTAGGGGGCGGTAGGAGTAGCGCGAGATCTGGAAACTGTCATTGAAGAAAGGATTTCCATCGATCGGAGCGTCTATCAGGACGCCCCGCACATCCATGACCCGGTCGTAGCCGCCGAGAAAGCCGTCGGCCGAGAGACCGGTGAGCGGATTCCAGTCCGCCGGATTCGCCGGGTTCGACCAAGGCTCCGCATAGGGGCGCGATTCGAAGAAGATCACCAGGCACTGGTTGGGATTCCCCGCCGTACAGCTCGCGCGGGGCTGGATCTGGGGACCGCTCACGGGGCTGTAGACGTCATTGAAGAACCCCAGTCCAGGAGGTGAAGCGGGTGTGTCCGGAGCGATCGCAATGCGATCCGACCAGGTGTCGCCTCCATTGGTGGAGTAGATCATCACCGCCTTGGGACCCGCGGAGGGATCCGGGACGGCCTCGGGGAGAGGGGCTAGAGGATCGACTACCGTCACTCGTTCATGCCAGGCCAACATCAGCAAGCTGCCGTCGGGCGTGATCGCGGCGGTTGGGAAGGCGTTGGCCCGGGGGGCGATCTCGTCCTTGATATCAGTCCCGAAAGGCAGATCCAGGATGGAGACCGTGGGCTGGTCGAAGGGCGCCATGGGCACGTTCTCGAGCAGGTCCACCGGCTTCGACCACTTGACGCCGTTGCTCGTGGACTTCGTCATGACCATGGCGGGAGGATTGAACGAGCGGAAGAAGACGTAGATGTCGTTGGTCACCGGATCGACCACCGTTGCCGTGCCGGAGGTATCGGTGTAGTTGTCGTCTACCTTCTTGATGTCGAAGGTTCGGGCCTGGTCGACGGACTTGCCGAAGAAGAGCTTGTTCTGGAAGTTCGAGATATTCCCTTGGCCGGTGAACTGCGTCCAGGTGACGTTGAGCTCCTCCGTGATCTCGCTGCAGTCGGTGGCGCCGGTCAGGGAGAGTGAAGCCTCGGGCTTGTCGACGAACGGGCCGTTGGTGGCGTTGTTCGCCTCGGCGATCAGCGTCGTGTGTTCCCAGGTGAACGTATGCGCGAGGTCGCTGTCGTTGTTGTCCTGGATCAGGGCCGCCATCAGCATGCTGACGTCGCCGCGGATGAACTGCAGCCAGACGAGATAGAACCTGCCGCAGGGAGCGGCCAGCAGGATCGGGTCGCTACCCCCTTCCAGTCCGTAAGCCGGTGAGGCCAGGGATGCAAGTGTGGTATCCCCCGGGAACTGGCCGGGCACGAATCCACCGATCCAGGTGAGGCCACCGTCGTAGGAGACCGACATGCCGATCCCGGCCTCGACTCCGGCAACGTAGGCCGGCTCCTCGAAGGCGGAGGCGGGTACGCCGAAGTACCTGGTCAACATCCACTGATTCTCCTCGGGCAAGCTGGCCAGCAACCCGGGCAGCGGAGGATCGTCGGGGACGTCCACCAGTCGGAAGTCGTTGAAGACCGCCAACAGGTGATCGGGGTTGGCGGTCGAGACCGCGACCTTCGGCTCACCCTGGCGGTTGCCATAGAGATCGCCTCTCGCGTAGTCGAGCGGATCTTCTGAGACACCCGACTTGAAGACGGGCAGGACATTGATGTTGTCGCTGACCGTTTGCGCCAGACTCGGCATTCCGGTGACCAAAACGGCCAACAGCATCAGTAACAGTGATCTCTTCATGGCTTTCCCCCGTAGCTAAGACTGCTGGGTCCGACCCTCCTGAAGCCAGACCGTCTGCCGTCTCCAGGTTTCCCTGGGTTCAGTCACCTTTGGTTCAACATGTAACGGATCTTTATACCAAGTCAGCGACCTTTGGCGAAACACCCGGAGGGGTTGGGTTGCATCCCATCCGAGCAGGTAGTAATTATCGATTCTCTGCAATATGGCAATCATCACTGAACCGACTCCCAGCCTCCTGAGAGGCATGGATCAGAGTCACTCATGCCAGGCCGGCACCCGGCCTTATTTCCTACGTCTTCCCAATTCCGAGGGCTGGTTCAGCACCCAATCTACGGCATTGGCGGCAGAAAGATAGCACAAAGGGCCTGCGGTTTCCCTCTCATT
>Ga0316194_10000320_pt1 | contig 29422 bp, 23 predicted proteins | sample CroRivsedime1_MG_FD_204936 | JGI IMG/M metagenome (GOLD analysis project Ga0316194, IMG submission 204936) | Coastal sediment microbial communities from Maine, United States - Cross River sediment 1 | ecosystem: Environmental > Aquatic > Marine > Coastal > Sediment | place: USA: Maine...
TTGCCGGCCAGCTCACCCAGCGTGACCTCGCGCCGCGCTACCGTAGCGCTGTCCTTGTCGATCACCCAGACGTAACTCTGCTTTTCGTCGTCGGGTGTGAACACAGCCGACGACGGTGCCAGCAGGGCACTGCTGTCAGCGGAGACATCCGCCTTGCGCCGGCCGTAGGCGCGCCCCGCCATGCCCGCAAGTATCTCAATATCGTCCGGTGGATCCATAATCAGGGTGACCGGGTAAGTGCGCGTGGTCAACGAGGCTTCAGTGCCGACTTCGAACAGCTCGGCGGATATTTTATGCCCGGGAAAGGCGTCGAAAATGACCCAGAATTCTTCCATCTCGGGCACAAGCGAAATCAGGGTTTCCGGGATATCGGCAACAATCTGGATGCGCGACCTGTCCAGCAGGCGGACGACTTTCTGCTTGGCGCGCACGTCCTGGAAATTGTCTACGTACTTGGCGGTGACCACGCCGTCGAACGGGGCTTTGAGGTTGCTGTAGTCGAGATTGTCTTTGGCTGCCTGCACAGAGGCTTCGAGCGATTTGACTTCACCGGCGGCCTGGTCGCGCTGGTCACGCTTGCGGTCCACCGCAGTCTTGCTGGTGGCACCGGCGTCCTGCTTGTAAATATTCTGTTCACGCTGGTACTCACCCTGGGCGCGCTTGACCGCCGAGCGGGAGCGCTCCAGCTTACCTTCCACGTCCTGTAACTGGACCTCGTAATCGCGCGGGTCGATGCGTGCAATCACTTCACCCTTTTTATAAGCGCGGCCGACAATGTCGTTGGGCAACTCAATCAACGGGCCCGAAACGCGTAACGACAGGTCGACTTCCTGGTTGGCTCTGGCGCGGCCGGGGAAACTGCGTCCGGACTGGCCAGTATCAGTACCCACCTGGACGGCGAATACCGGGCGGATGACTTCCTTCTGCTCCGGCGCCTTGCTGCAGGCCACCGTCAGCACCGCAACCAGTACGCCCATCGACATCAACCGAATCATGACTGCTTCTCCCTGTTCTTCTGCTGTTATCCGTACAACAGCGGGCGAAACCGTGCCTACGGAGATTGGCAGCCATTCTATGTGAAATAGAGGTGAGTATAAACCGTGAGCTTTATGTCTTGCTTCGCCGCGGGGCAATATGGATCGCTCGCCCGTGCACTGCGAGCGCCGCTTCGTGGACACTCTCCGACAGAGTCGGGTGGGCAAACATGGTCAATGCAATATCCTCGGCGCTGCCGCCAAGTTGCATGGTGATCACAGCTTCTGCAATAAGTTCTGAACACTGTGGCCCGATCATGTGCGCACCGAGCAGACGGTCCGTTTTTGCATCGGCCAGCAGCTTGATAAAACCGCCCGTGTCACCCATCGCGCGCGCTCTGCCCGAAGCGGCAAAAGGAAAAACGCCACTCCGGTATTCCACACCACTGGCGCGTAACGCCTGTTCCGTTGCGCCAACCCAGGCAATTTCCGGATGCGTGTAGATTACGGATGGCACAGCATCATAATTCACGTGTGCCACATGACCGGCAATCAGCTCGGCCACCATGACGCCTTCTTCTGAACCTTTGTGTGCCAGCATGGGGCCACGCACCGCATCACCTATGGCGTACACACCCGGAAGATTTGTCAGGCAGTAATCGTCAACGTGGATAAAGCCCCATTCATCGAGTAACAGCCCGGCTTCATCGGCGGCCAGTGCATGCGTATTGGCGCGCCTGCCCACCGCGACAATTAATTTATCAAACTGCGCCTTGTGTTCGCCGTCTACATTCTGGTAACTGAGTTCAACCTTTTTCCCCTTTACCTGACAGGCAGTCACACGGCTGCCGAGCTGTATATCCAGTCCCTGTTTGGCGAATGCCCGCTGCGCCTCTTTTGCCATTTGTTCGTCGGCAATAGACAGGAACGTGTCCTGCGCTTCCAGCAGCGTGACCTTGTCCGCCCCCAGGCGTTGCCACACACTGCCCAGTTCCAGGCCTATGACACCGGCACCGATTATGCCCAGGCGTTTGGGCACATCGCGAAACTCCAGCGCACCGCTCGAATCCACCACAATATCGTCCTGCAAGGGAACATGGTCGAGTTGTACCGGTAAAGACCCGGGTGCGAGAATAATGTGCTCTGCAACCAGGCTCCGCGTTGTCTTCTTGCCGGTCTGCCTGACCTGCACCTGCTTGCCGGCCTGCAGCTGCGCGCTGCCCTGGACCCAGGTGATATTGTTAGCCTTGAACAGCTGTTCTATCCCCAGGGTGAGGTCCTGTACGATCTGGTCCTTGCGTGCCAGCATGGTTGCCAGGTCCAGCTTGACGCCACTCACTTTTATTCCATGATCGGCGAGTTCGTGCTGCGCCTGGGAAAAACGCTCCGATGATTCGAGCAGGGATTTCGAAGGAATACAGCCTGCGTTCAGGCAGGTGCCACCGAGCGCCGGTTTGCCCCGGGCGTTAATCCACTGATCGACACACGCCGTGTTCAGGCCCAGCTGGGCACAGCGAATCGCCGCCACATAGCCGGCCGGTCCGCCACCGATTACAACAACATCAAACTGATCAGCCATGCTGCCTCACACACCCAGCAGCAAACGCGCCGGGTCCTCTAACACTTCCTTGATCGTTACCAGGAACTGGACCGCTCCCTGCCCATCCACCAGGCGATGATCATAGGACAGGGCAATGTTCATCATGGGCCTTATGACCACCTCTCCATTCTCAGCCACCGGCCGTTCCAGGATCTTGTGCATGCCAAGAATACCTGATTGAGGTGGATTGAGTATGGGTGTGGATAGCAGGGATCCGTATACGCCACCATTGGTGATACTGAAGGTTCCGCCGGTGATATCCTCCATAGTCAGCGTACCTGCATGCGCCCGGGCCGCATAGTTACTGATGCTCGCTTCGATGTCGGCCATCGCCAACTGATCCGCATTACGCAGAATGGGTACCACCAGGCCGCGTGGCGACCCGACCGCAATCCCGATATCAAAGAATCCATGGTAGACGATATCCGTACCGTCAACAGATGCATTCAGCTCAGGGAAACGTCGCAACCCTTCGATAACCGCTTTTACAAAGAACGACATAAACCCGAGCTTGACCTCGTAGGTCTTGAGAAAACTGTCCTTGTAGCGGGCGCGCAGGTCCATGACCGGCTGCATGTTGACTTCGTTAAAGGTGGTAAGAATCGCCGCCGTCTGCTGAGCTTCCAACAAACGCTCGGCGATACGCGCACGCAGGCGCGTCATTGGCACACGTTTTTCGGCTCTGCCGTCAGGATTCAGGGGCTCTGCGGACTCCTGTTTTCCGGTTGCTGCAGGCGCTGCAGCGGATTCCGGCCGATTCTCCACCAGGGCCTCCTGCAGTACCTGCAACACATCTTCCTTGAGTATCCGGTTACCGCTGCCGGAACCTTTGATAGTCGCAATATCCAGCCCATGCTCCTCTATCAGACGGCGTGCTGACGGCGTTGCAAAAGCTTCGCCGGTCGTCTCTTCCGCTTTGGGTTGTGCTACTGCCTGTGCCGGCGCAGCTGCTTCCACAGCCTGCCCCTCGCGCATACGGCCGATGAGCTGGCCGGACACCACGACAGCGCCTTCCTGCTCGATAATTTCCTCCAGCACACCGTCTTTGGGCGCCGGCAGCTCGAAAACCACCTTGTCAGTTTCAATATCGACAATGGATTCGTCACGCTTCACCGCGTCGCCCGGTTTCTTGTTCCAGTTCAGTATGGTTCCATCGGATACCGACTCCGGAAATACAGGGACTTTGAGTTCGATTGGCATGCTGCTTCCTTATTCCTGTTCCGTTTTCAGACCCAGCGCCTGGGCCACCAGGCGATGTTGCTGCTGCAGGTGCCGCCATGCATAACCCGCTGCGGGCGCTGCCGAGAACTCCCGCCCGGCATAGTCCAGCCAGCCGGATTCAGGCAACGCCGAGCGCATGTGGTGCTGGCTGGAAAACCAGGCACCCTGATTCTTCGGCTCTTCCTGGCACCACACGTATTCAGCAGCATTGGAGTAACCCTCGATCAGCTTGCGTAACTGCGCTTCGGGAAAGGGGTACAGCCGTTCAATACGGATAATGGCCACGTGTTGCATGGCTTCCTCGCGCCGCTTCTCCAGCAGATCGTAATACACCTTGCCGCTGCACAGTACAATCCTGGTCACCTGTTGGGGATCCAGCGCATCGATTTCTGCTATCAGCGGCTGGAACTCACCCTGGGTAAGGTCTTCCAGTGTGCTGACTGCCAGCCGGTGTCGCAGCAGGCTTTTCGGCGTCATGACTACCAACGGCTTCCTGCATTCCAGCATGATCTGACGGCGCAACAGGTGAAAAATCTGCGCCGGCGTGGTGGGTACACAAACCTGCATATTGTGCTCGGCACACAACTGCAGATAGCGCTCAAGCCGTGCCGAGGAATGTTCCGGCCCCTGCCCCTCCATGCCGTGCGGCAGGAACAGCACCAGCCCGCTCAAGCGGTTCCATTTCTGCTCTCCGGCACTGATGAACTGGTCAATAACCACCTGCGCATTGTTGGCGAAGTCGCCGAACTGGGCCTCCCAGATAATCAGTGTGTTGGGATCGGTTGTCGAGTAACCATATTCAAAGGCGAGTACCGCCTCTTCCGACAACAGTGAATTAATGACAAGGAAGTCACTCTGGGTGTCTGCAACATGCCTCAAAGGCACGTACAGCGTACCGTCCTTCTGGTTATGTAACACCGCGTGCCGGTGAAAAAAGGTACCGCGCCCACTGTCCTGCCCGGACAGGCGCACGTTATAACCGTCTGTTACCAGCGAGGCATACGCTGTGGTTTCTGCAAACCCCCAGTCGAGAGGTAATGCTCCCACAACCATTTTGCGCCGGTTATCCAGTATCTTGCCAACGTTACCGTTAAGTTCGAAACCTTCCGGCAGCTGCAGCAGCTTTTTCCACAGCTCTCTGAGACGTTTCATGGGTATGGCTGTGTCCAGGAAGGCGGTGCAGGCCTGAGCCACGTATGGCGCCCAGTCCACCTCGTACGGATAGTTGGCCTGCTCTCTTGGGACCAGTTCCTTGACCACCGAAACACCCTTGTCCAGTCGTGCCCGGTAATCATCCATCATGCGGTGCGGCTGGTCTTCGTCACAGACTTTCTTATCGACCAGTGCTTCAGCATACAGTGCGCGTGTCGTCAGGCGGTCCCTGATAGCCTGGTACATCATGGGTTGCGTTGCGGTAGGCTCATCCGCTTCGCTGTGACCGTGACGCCGGTAACATACCATGTCGATAACGACGTCCTTGTGGAAGCTCATGCGGTAATCCAGCGCCATCCGCGTCACCAGAATCACCGCTTCGGGGTCGTCGCCATTGACGTGGAAAATCGGTGCGTTGACCATTTTGGCGATGTCGGTGCAATACAGCGTTGACCGCGCATCGCCCTGGTGACTGGTGGTAAAGCCGATCTGATTGTTCACCACGATGTGCACGGTTCCCTTGGTGGCGAACCCCCGTGACTGGGACATGTTGATGGTTTCCATCACCACACCCTGCCCGGCAAAAGCAGCGTCACCGTGGATAAGAACGGGTACAACCTTGTCACCCCTGTCGTCGCCGCTGCGCTGCTGGCGCGCGCGCACCGAGCCTTCCACTACCGGGTTCACAATTTCCAGGTGGGACGGATTGAACGCCAGGTTAACGTGTACCAGTCCCTTTTCAGTCTTCAGGTCTCCCGAGAACCCCTGGTGATATTTCACATCACCGGAACCGTTTGATGATTTGCCAGCCGTGCCCTCGAATTCCTGAAACAGCTCGGCTGCGGTCTTGCCGACGATATTGATCAACACGTTCAGGCGACCACGATGCGCCATACCGATGACTGCTTCCTTTGCCTCATAAGTACCACAACGCCGGATTAATTCGTCGAGCAATGGAATCAGGCTGTCACCGCCCTCCAGCGAAAAACGTTTCTGTCCAACGTAGCGCGTGTGCAGGTAGCGTTCCAGCCCCTCTGCAGCCGTCAGCCGATCCAGTACACGCAGCTGCTCTGCCACACTGAATTCAGCCCGTCCGCCGGCGTGCTCCAGGCGCTGCTGTATCCAACGCTTTTCAGCGGTCTCGGTGATATGCATATACTCACTGCCGATGCTTTCACAATAGCTGCTGTGCAATAGCTCCAGGAGTTCGCGCAAGGTGGCCGTTTCAGCGCCGGCAAAGGAACCCGTTTCAAACACAGTATCCAGATCCGCCGTACTCAAACCATGATTTTCGAGGTCCAGTTCCGGCAGTAGCGGCAAGACACGCAATTCAAGCGGATCGATATGTGCAATCTGGTGGCCACGGAAACGAAAAGCATTGATCAGCTGCAGCACCCTGATCTGCTTTTCTTCATGGGCCTGGGTGCCGGGAACGCTGGTCGCTGCCTGACGCTGAGCGGCCGGTTGCCGGGTGATGGCGCGAAACGCCTGGCGAATAGCGGAATGCACCGGTTCCGCGCCATGCCCGTTCACCCCGGGCAGCGTTTCAAAATAGCTCCGCCACTGATCGGGGACCCGGTTCGGATCAGCCAGAAACTGCTCGTAGAGATCTTCGAGATAAGCGGCATTGTGACCCGCGAGCTGCGAGTCACTCCAGAATTCCTGCAGGCCTTTCTGCCTGAAAATATCATCCATTATTCGCTGCCTTTAATCATCCGGAAGCAGGACGTCCGACGTGATACTTTATTAAGGCAATTGTCACGCCAACTCCGATAGTTAGGCGAAACACCTTACTCAAAGGCTTAGGCTATAGAAGCACGCTGTGCAAGTAAAAATACCCGCTTCACTGCTGACAGAAAAATCTGCCTCAAAGTTGACAGTCCACAGCAATTAGACAAATCAAATGACGAATTTACGTCACAAAGCCGTGCGGCAGCGAGTGCGATCGAAAACAGCCGGTATCACATTCCTTCAGGCTACGGGTGGCATGGGACAATCCAGAACGTCAGAAAAGGCGCGCAACAGTTCCACTTCGACAGGCGCCACCCTCTGATCCTGGACGATGCTGGCGACACAGGCCTTCAGCAGGCGGGGTTTTACCAGTGGTTTCAGTTTCGCCAGCTTGTCCAGCGCAACATCCAGCGCCGGCAGGCTGATGTCAGTTTCCGCCAGCAAGCTGAGTGCGCCAAGATCCAGCACAGCCGTCGCTACCCTGAATGCCTGTTCGACACCGTGCTTGTCGCGCTGGCCCACGTAGGCCATTGCCGACAGGATCAGCTCAATTTCGTGACTGAGCTGTTCAAGAGTTGCGTAACGCACCCTGGCACGTGACAACTTGAAAAACTGGGCATCCAGGTGGTTGAACAGGATTTTCTGCAGCGACCATCCCAGGAAATCCACCCTGGCATTCATGTTAGCCAGTGCAGTCAGATTCTGTTTGAACAGTTTGTACTGCTTGAACGACAGCTGCTTAAGCGCCGGAATGGCAATATCAACAAGCGGTAAACGGTAGCGGGCGTCCAGACCAGTCATCTCCGGCAGCAAGCTGACTACCAGTGGGTAGACACCCGGGTCGGTCTGCTCCTGCAGATACTGCAACTGCCTGGCACGGTCCACCTGACCCGCGTCGAGTGCCAGGCAGTACATAACAGCCCGGGCGCCAAAAGGCTCGTGAGCTGCATCTTTAATGATTTCGGATAACCCGGATACCAGCGAGCGGGCGTAATCAATCGTATCCTGCGCGGGATTGCCGATCTGGTCTATCGCATTCATGACATCGACAACAGCAGCACCGGCGGCAACGGCAGCGACCTTGCGGGTAAGGTCCGTCCGGGACAGGGTTTCTTCTGCTCCGGTTTTGACGCCCTCCTGTGGTGCATCGGGCCTGCCCTGGGGCACTTTTACATCAAAGCTGCCGTCCCACTGCGGGTCAATACGCAGGATGCGTTTCTTCAGTGGCGGATGGGTAGAGAGTAGTGACTCCATCAAACTGGATACACCCTGGGCAAAAAAGGCGTGACTGACTTCTGCCGCACCGGGATTTTCCACTCTCGAGCCGTACTGCAGTCCACCGATTCTCTTCAGCGCACCCGCGATGCCGTCCGGATTACGGGTAAACTGGACCGCTGAGGCATCGGCCAGGTATTCACGTTGCCTGCTGACTGCTGCCTTGATGAGGTTACCGAAGAAGGTACCTGCATAACCAATCACCATGAGCCCTATCGCCAAAGCGACTATTCCACCCGCGTTTTTTCCACTGCTGCGCCTGTGGCCGGAGTAGGCCGCCGGCCGCAATATATAGTAACCAATCAAGCCGAGAACCAGGATGCCGTGCAATACACCCATCAGGCGGATATTGAGCCGCATATCGCCATTAAATATATGGCTGAACTCATGCGCTATTACACCCTGCAACTGATCCCGGCTCAGGTTTTCGATCGTTCCCCGGGTAACACCGATGACTGCATCACGCGGCGAGAACCCAGCCGCGAAGGCGTTGATTCCCTGTTCGTCGGCGAGCAGATACACCGGTGGTGACGGCGTGCCGGAGGCGATTGCCATTTCCTCAACCACATTCAATAGCTTGCGCTGTTTCGGATCCCTGGTATTTTGCGGAATCAGCTGCCCACCCAGGGACTCCGCAACGGCCTTGCCCCCTGCTGACAAGGTCATGATCTTGTACAGACTGCCCACCACGATAACCGCAACCACACCTGCGCCAACGGTAGCGAATGTCTGCCAGTCCATTTGCAGGGCAGGCATGCCGCTGGCGGACATCTGTTCAGTGTTAAAATAACCGAAGGCCATCATGACCAGCAGGTTGGTCATGACGATAAGGCTGATCACTGCAAGGCTGAACAGGACAACCAGCCAGGCCGTGTTCCTGCGTACACGGTGCTGTGATTCAAAAAAATTCACTGCTGCAGGATGACGTCAGGCCAAGGCAGGTGAGGATGCGCGGCGGTCAAAACGAGACTTTGGGTGCAGCCTGTATGGCTGCGCTGTCTTCAAACTCCAGCAAACCTGCATCCTTTGCATGACCAAAGCGTGCAGCAAAAAACACCGGGGGGAAGGTCTGTTTATAGGTATTGTACTCCATGACCTGGTCATTAAAGGCCTGCCGGGAGAAGGAGACCTTGTTCTCCGTACTGGTCAGTTCTTCACTCAACTGCATCATGTTCTGGTTGGCCTTGAGATCCGGATACGCCTCCATCACCATATTGAAATTCATCATGGCATTGGACAGCTTGCCCTCGGCACCGGTCAGGTTCTTCATCGCCTCCGCATCACCGGGTTCGGCCGCCGCATTGGATAACATTTTCGCGGCTGCATTACGCGCCTCGACCACGGCCTCCAGCGTCTCACGCTCGTGCTTGATGTAGCCCTTTGCAGTCTCGATCAGGTTGGGGATCAGGTCGTAACGCCTCTTGAGCTGAACCTCAATCTGCGCGAAGGCATTCTCATAGCGGTTCTTCAAGGTGACCAGCTTGTTGTAGATAGCGATTATATAGAAAACAATTAGTGCAATGATGACCAGAACAACGATTAGTGTCGTATCCATATTTCCTGCCCTGTTGTATTTTGCGGTTTAGCGGCCGAATGGTAGCATTTCAGGAGCCCCGGGTCGGATAACTATTCGCCGGACAAAACCCTGACAGCCTCAAAGGCACCGGCGCCACTATCCCGACAACACAGAAAATCACATTTGGGGTTAAATAAAATGAAAGTTCTCGTATGATACGTCCCCTGTAACCACAGACTTTCTCAGGGAGCATGCGAAGTGAACAAGGCGGAATCCACCGTCCGCGGCCTGTTGGCTCTGGCCAGTATCGAAATCAACGGCCCCAACCCCTGCGACATCCAGGTCAATGACCAACAGTTTTTCCAGCGCCTGTTAAGCGGCGGCCCGCTGGGTCTGGGTGAAGCGTATATGGATGGCCTGTGGGATTGCGAGGCCCTGGACGACTTCATCTACAGGGTGCTGCGTGCCGACCTGGAGCACAGTATCTCGCCACTGAAACTGCTGCTGCCGGTAATCCAGGCCAAACTCGTCAACCTGCAGAGCAGCCGCAGGGCTTTTCGGATTGGCGAACACCATTACGACATCGGCAATGAGCTGTACAAGCTCATGCTGGACCCGCGCATGGTCTATACCTGCGGCTACTGGAAGGATGCCGATAACCTGAACGACGCACAGGAAGCCAAGCTGGACCTGATCTGCCGCAAGGTGGGACTGGAACCGGGCATGCGGGTACTCGACCTGGGTTGCGGCTGGGGTAGTTTTGCCGGATTTGCCGCCGAGCGTTACGGAGTGGAGGTTGTCGGTGTAACGGTCTCCAAAGAACAGATCGAATATGGTCAACAGCGCTACAAAAACCTCAATGTCGACCTGCGTTTCCAGGACTACCGCGACGTTGACGAGCAGTTCGACCGCGTTGTTTCAATTGGCATCCTGGAACACGTGGGGCCGAAGAACTACGCCACCTTCATGCAGGTGGTTAAACGCAACCTGAAAGATGACGGCTTGTACCTGCTGCACACCATCGGCACCAACACCAAATCGCTGAGTGTTGATCCCTGGACCAACAAGTACATCTTCCCCGGTGGCGTGCTGCCGGTACTGCAACAAATCGATGCCGCCACAGAGGGTGTTTTCATCCTTGAGGATCTGCACAACATCGGCACCCATTACGACCCCACACTCATGGCCTGGATGGCCAACGTCGATGCCCATCGCGAGGAAATTAAAAACCTGGGTTACGATGAACGCTTTTACCGTATGTGGCGCTACTACCTGCTGGGTGCAGCCGGTTCTGACCGCGCACGCCGCAACCAGCTCTGGCAAATCGTATTCAGCAAGAGGGGGCTGGACGGCGGCTATGAGCCCATTCGCTAAGACAGACAGACGTGCGTAGCGCCGACGTCATCATTGTTGGCGGTGGACCAGCCGGCTCCAGCTGCGCCTGGCGCCTGAAACGCCTGGGCGTCGACTGTCTGATTCTGGACAAGGAGACCTTCCCCCGCCCCAAACTGTGCGCCGGATGGATTACACCGGATGTGGTGGAGGACCTGGAACTGGATATTGACAGCTACCCGCACCGCTTCATGTCATTCAAGAGACTGCTGTTTCATTTCCGCTTTGCAGGTTTAAGGCCGCGCACTCAGCAACACTCGATTCGCCGTTACGAGTTCGACGACTGGCTGTTGAAGCGCTCCGGTGCAAGTGTCGAAACCCACGAGGTGCGCACGCTGCGCAAAGAGGGAGAAGACTACGTCATCGATGAAAAATACCGCTGCCGCTACCTGGTTGGCGCCGGCGGTACACGCTGCCCTGTTTACCGCAACCTGTTCCGGGAGGCCAGCCCACGGGCAAAGAAGAAGCAGGTTGTAACCCTGGAGCAGGAGTTCCCGTACGACTACCAGGATGACAGATGCCACCTGTGGTTTTTTGACCAGGGGCTGCCTGGCTACTCATGGTACGTCCCCAAGGCCGACGGTTATATCAACATCGGCATCGGTGGATTCGTCACCCGGCTTAAACAGCAGGGCGATGACATCAAAACACACTGGGACCGTCTGACGCAGAAACTGGAACGAAAAAAACTGGTGCAGGGCCACGACTACGCACAGAAAGGCTACAGCTATTATGTGCGCGGCAAGTCGGAAGTATGCCGCATCGATAACGCGTTTATCAGCGGAGACGCAGCGGGTCTTGCCACCAAGGATATGGCCGAGGGGATCGGACCTGCTGTCAGGAGCGGGCTGCTGGTGGCCGAGGCGATTGCACAAGGCACATCCTATGATTTTGCTACAATCAGCAGGAAGTCGTTCGAGACAAGGCAACTCCTGATCTCAGCGCTGTTGCCCAGGCCATACCGGCCCGGCATTCAGCGTAAAAATCAACTATAGTTAGCGCATGGGTGAAGCTGTGTTTTCATTCCGCGCACCGAGAGGAAAAAACCAATGAAATTCATCTGGAACCTGATTGGGCTGTTCGGATTGCTTGTCCTTGTCCTTATTGTCGCTGCTGTTATCCAGCTCGACCCATCGATTAACAACCTGGCAGGGTTTGACGAAAAGGCGCTCAGCACTTACGCAGATATCGGCAAGACCCTGATCGAGACCGGCAGCGGACCGGAAGCCACGGTGTGGAAAATACCGGTCGCCGAAGGCCTGACTCCACAGGAAGTCGAAGAGACCATGCGTTTCGTCGCCAATGAGCACAACATTAAAAATGTCGGCGAACTGCCCCTCTACAAGGAAGTGGAAGCCATGAGCGGAACCCCCTTCCGCTTCATCACCGTCTACATGTTCTGCAACGCCATGACTGCCTCCAGGATGCTGGAAATCAGCGACGCCTTCTCGGCCTACCTGCCCTGCCGTATCAGCATGGTCGAAGACAAAAGCGGCAAGCTCTGGCTATACACGCTGAACATGGACCTCATGATTTACGGGGGCAAAACGCTGCCAGACGCGATGAAAGAAGAAGCGATCCAGGTGAAGGATATTATCCTCGATATCATGAACCGTGGCGCAAGCGGGGACTTCTAGCCTGCTAGTACAAACCCAGCGGGTTGTCGGGATCGACACCCGCCATGAAGGGAATGCGCCGGTCACTGTGCGTGACCTGGTAGACCACACCCATCCAGTTGCCCACCACTGCTTCGGCGGTATCATGCCAGGTGTTATCCAGCCGTCGTTCGATCAGTTGCTCCGGAAACTCCGGCAGCTTGCCACTCCCGGCCAGCGCTGCATCGACACGCTTGCGGTATTCTTTCAGCAGCGCTTTCTCCCGGGTATGGAAGTAATTCCCGGGGAAAGGCGGATAGTCATCCCGTTGCCGGTTCGCATACAGGCTGACCTCACGCTTGTATTCCTTTAGCAGCGATATGGTGTCGTACTCGGGGTGACCCTGTAAAAATACTACGCGCAAGCCATCCGCACTGGTCGCCAGGTGCACACCAACCTCCTCACTTTCTACCAGCACATGCAGGCCGGCAGCATCGAACTGCTGGCGGGTTACCGCGTTCCAGCGTGAGTGCGGGACATCGAAGCGCGTGTTAACGTCATTCACCAGCGGGTGTCTTTTATTAACGACCCGATGCGGAAACACGCCCCATATTTTTTCCGGCTGCGGAACGCGATGTTGACCATAGCGGAACTGCAACATTGCGTGGGTGGCCAGACAGGAACACAGGGTGGACGTTACATTATCCACTGCCCAGTCGATTACATGAATCAGCGGCTGCCAGAATGACTGGTTGGCCAATTCCGGTCCGGCAACATTGGCGCCGGTAACAATCAGGGCGTCCAGCCCTTCCGCTTGTATCTTTTCAAAGGGCTCATAGAACTCATCGACGTAGGTCTGCGCGTCCGGACTGCGCTCCAGTTCCGGCAGGGTAAAAGGGTGCACATAGAACTGCGCGATCGGATTGCTCTCCCCGATGAGACGGAAGAACTGGCGCTCGGTAGCCGCCAGTGCGGCATCCGGCATCATATTCAGCAGACCAATGTGCAGTTCACGGATATCCTGCTGCGATGCCCGATTGGGCGGCAGCACACTGGTACCTTCAGTACGCAGGCGCTCGAAAGTCGGTAACTTGTTATGTGCGACCAGTGGCATCGGCAAACCCCGCGCTATGGCGTACGGTCAATAACGGTTTCAAGCAGTTCAAGGAAATCCGCTTCATCGCGAACCTTCGCCACTTCCTGCGAAGTCACCGTGTAGCCGTGCGGTTTTGCGATGGCCTCGTAGCGCGGGATGCGCGAATGGAACAGGCGCGGAAATATCCAGCGGGTAAACTCATCCGGATCCATTTCAGCTGCATAGCTCAACCCGTTTTCCTGGAAATAGATATCCAGCTGCTCCTTGAGGAAAGCCGGCCGGTAATACAGTGGCTTGGGATCACTCTGAGCGCGCGCTATCAACTTCTGTTCTTCTTCCTTGTCGGTAACCTGTATATAAAGTATCAGTGTATGTTCGACCAGCAGATCAATCACTGACGGTTCGTCAAGTTCGCAAAGACTGCCGCCCACGTCATTGACAAAATGCTGGTAGCCATAGATTTCCTGGGACTTGCGAATAAACTCAGGCACATCATTCATGGCCGCAATTTCCGCCTCGCGATACTGTGCCTGACGCCGCGTGAATTCATCCAGCGCCACGCCGCCCAGCTCAGGATTACCCAGCTTGCCGACAAAACTCAACACCGGCCCCAGATCGTCGACCTTGATGTTGTTGCGGATATAGATCCAGTCACGGCGTAACAGGTCGTGCAGAAACGGCACCTGCATGGCCTGCTGCTTGATAAGATCCAGAATCGGCTCGTCCAGGTAACGGGTGCCGATACGGTAATCACCGGAATAGTGGAACCAGTTATGGCCGCACAGCAGGCTCGACAGGTAGGTCTTGCCTACCCCGGACATGCCAAGCAAGGTTACCTTCTTGTTTTTCCAGGCACGGAAGCCGTCGCTGCTGAACTTCACCGTCGCTACTCCAGAAGATCGGAAAGCGTTTGATTATGCAGCATTTACGACGATGCTGGAATAGCCGGATGGAAACCGGCAGTGGTCAGCTACAAGAGCGGACCTGGTTCCAATAAATGCGGGATTCCTGTATGGTGCGGGGCTTTTCTTTACGCAATGAGCCGTTTTGCAGCGGCCAGAGGATGTACGATGCAGATCGAAGTACAAAAGGTTGTCACCCTGAACTACACCCTGACTGATAACGAGGGCACTGTCATAGACGAGTCCAAAGACAGCAGCTTCGCTTACCTGCACGGCGCCAGCAATATTATTCCCGGCCTTGAAAACGCCCTCACCGGCAAGCAGGCAGGCGAGTCGCTGAGTGTGTCGGTAGCACCGGAAGACGGGTACGGTGAACGCGACGCGGCCAGGACTCAGAGCGTACCGAAGAACATGTTTCCGGAAGACGCCGAGATTGAAATCGGTATGCAGTTTCATGCCCAGGGACCTAACGAAGAGACCATCGTGGTTACCGTTACCGAGGTGGAAAACGAGACTGTCACCGTGGATGGCAACCACCCGCTGGCCGGCGTGGAACTGAATTTTTCGGTCGAGATTATCGAAGTGCGCGATGCGTCACAGGAAGAAATCGAGCACGGGCACGTACACGGCGCGGGCGGCCACCACCACGAATAAGCGGGCTCTATTCCCCGTTGCGAGCAGGGGACAGACCGGAATGGCGCTTACTTAATCGCCATTCCGGTCTGCCCCCTGTTTTCGTTATGTTTGTAATCCTGTGAATGGAAAAGAATGCGCAACAAGCCGTCGTGTTCCTGCACGGCATTCTGGGTGCGGATGTCATACGCAAGGCATGGCCGGGGTTTCGCTATTTCCGCGGCATCAGAGAAACATTGAATGCACCGGGAGCATCCATCCACTTTCCCATCGTGCCGTCCGCCAGTTCGATTGCCAATCGCGCCACTGTGCTGCAGGTATTCATCGAGCAGATCCAGGCCGATCGTATTCACCTGATCGCCCACAGCATGGGCGGTCTGGATGCGCGTTACCTGATCAACAACCTTGATCCTGACCGTCGCATCCGCTCGCTGACCACGCTGGGGACACCCCACCACGGCTCGGAGCTGGTGCACTGGGTGGAGACTACCCGTGGCCTTGTGCAGTCGCTCGCCCGGCATTTCCTGTACCCCGGCATTCTGGAACTCACTCCACAGGCCTGTGACCAGTTCAACCGTGCTACGCCGGACCGCCCTGATGTCAGCTACCGTTCCTGGGCGGGCTGTCGGCCAGCGCAGGAAATGCCGCTGATATCCCGTACCCAGAGCCGCGTGCTGCAACGGGAAGCCGGCGACAACGACAGCCAGGTCAGCGTGGATTCGGCGGCCTGGGGAGAATTCAGGGGTGTTGTGCGGGCGGACCACCTGGAGTTGGTCGGCTGGAGCCTGGGGCTACCGAAACGGGGCATACAGAGACCTTTCGATCATGTCGGCTTCTGCCAGTCGCTGGTGGACGAAATACTGCGCCCGGCACCTGAAAATAATCAATCCTGAAAACGTGATACTTGATCCATATCAACGACATTTCCTGCTGATTTGGCATAGTGAAGAAGTATGTCGGAGACAAGCATGGTTGAGTCAAAGACTTTTTTTCGGGTTCTGCTGATTGTCCTGGCCACCGGCCTGTTGACAGCTAACCAGACCCAGGCGGATGAAATCAGCCGCGCAACGCTATTGAGCATTTCCTGCGCGGGCTGCCACGGGACCGACGGCAAAAGTCCCGGCTCCATCCCCACCATCGGTGGCAAATCATCAGACTTCATTGCAACAGCACTCCTGCAATTCAGCAGCGGTGAGCGGGCCGGTACGGTAATGGGCCGTCATGCGACCGGTTATACAGACGAGGAAATCCAGCTGATCGCCGACTACTTTGCCGGCCGCTGAACGAGCGGTAAAACAATGACCACACTCTCACGACGCAAATTTATTCACCTGTTAGGAGCGACCGGCGGCATCGCCGCGCTGGGCGCTCTGGCATCGACCCTGGGCAGCTGTTCCGGGAAACCCGGTGCAGGTCCACGGGTGGTGGTGGTCGGTGGTGGCTTCGGCGGCGCCACCTGCGCCAAGTACCTGCGCCGGTTCAATCCGTCGCTTCAGGTCACACTGGTAGAGCGGGATGCCCACTTTGTAACCTGTCCCTTCAGCAATACCGTGCTGGCGGGTCTGCAGGACATGGATTCCATCCAGCACAGTTACGATACCCTGCGTACGCAGTACGGTGTCGAGGTACTGCAGGACAACGTCACGGCTATCGATCCCGCCACTAACCGGGTTAGCCTGCAAAACGGCGCTGAGCTTGAGTACGACCGGCTGGTGATTTCACCGGGCATCGATTTCCGCTGGGATGAAATCGAGGGCCTTGATGAAACAACAAGTGACACCATCCCCCATGCCTGGAAAGCCGGGCCGCAAACCATTACTTTACGCAGCCAGCTGGAGGCTATGGCCGATGGCGGCGTGGTCATCATTGCACCGCCGGACAATCCGTTCCGCTGCCCGCCGGGGCCCTATGAACGTGCCAGCCTCATAGCCAACTACCTGAAGACCCATAAGCCCCGCTCAAAGCTCCTGATCGCGGATGCCAAGGACAAGTTTTCCAAGCAGGGGCTGTTCATGCAGGCGTGGGAGCAGCTGTATCCCGGCATGATTGAATGGGTTAAGGGATCGGACGGCGGCAAGATCGAACGGGTGGACGCTGCGACCAGGACACTGTATCCGGAAATCGGCGACCCCGTCAGCGCTGATGTCATTAATTTCATTCCACCGCAGAAGGCGGGCGTGGTTGCACATGCCGCCGGTCTGGTGAATAGCGACGGCTGGTGCCCGGTTGACCAGCGCACCTTTGCGTCCACGCTGCAGCCGAATATTCATGTCATCGGTGATGCTTCAATCGCCGGCAAGATGCCGAAATCGGGCTTTGCAGCCAACAGCCAGGCGAAAGTGTGCGCCGCCGCCATTGTCAGTGAACTGGGCGGCACCACCATGCCCGACCCATCCTATGTAAACACCTGTTACAGCCTGGTCGCACCGGACTACGGTATCTCGGTTGCCGCCGTCTACCGGCTGCAGGATGGCAAGATCGTGAAGGTAGAAGGATCAGGCGGCGTCAGCCCCATGGATGTCCCTGATGAATACCGCAGGAATGAAGCCCGCTATGCCCGCGGCTGGTATCAGAGCATCACGCAGGACGCATTCGGTTAATCGAAAACGGATACTGGCCAGTCAAGTAAAAAAAGCCCCACCAAAGCGGGGCCAGTGTCGCTCTTGTCACCGTTGCGACTTGATTTCGTAACCGTTGTTGTTTACGTGAGCCTGAGCTTGATCTGCTCCACGACCTCTACACACGCTTCGGCACACGCCTTACACTCGACGTGCTCTTTGTGTTTCATACATTCCTTTTCGCAGTCCTTGCAGACTTTCTCGCAAACATTGGCGTATGCACTGACATACTCGGAATTTGCCGCCAAAAGATAGGAAAAAGCGCCGCATACAGCCTGCATTTCGTGCACCTTACTGGCGCAGTCCGCCAATTCCACGTCACCTTCCTGAAACGATACGAGACAATGCGCTATACAGCGCTGGCCTTTATCGAGGCAGTCATTGGTTGCATTCAGCAGATCCGGCTGCTGGGCAGTATGTTTGCTGTGATCATGTCCCTGCTTGGCGGAAAACGCTGTTCCTGTGTAAGCAACGGTTGCAGCAGCGCCTATTCCCAGCAACATTTCGCGGCGGCTTATACCGGGGGTTGTTTCCTCGCATTTCTCTGATGGTGACTGTAGATCTGGCATAGCTATAGACTCCTCGGCAATTAGCAAGACACATCCTGTACGCATGTGCCGGTCAATAATATACGGTGAATGACTTGTGTGCTACATGTCACTGAAAACCGCCTTCTCAGCAGGTTAGGATGCACCTGCTGTTTATCAGGCGATATACAGACAGCGAATGGAATCAGATGCAACACTTATGGAGGATACATGGCTGACAGCGATCTCGATTTCCTGAGCAGGCTTCCCCTGTTCCAGGAACTTTCCCTGGATGAAATATCGATCCTGGATCAATATCTGGGCCTTCTGGAATTAGCAAAGGGCGATACCGTTTTCGACGAAGGCGAAAGCGGCGAGTTTGTCTGCTTTGTCGTCAACGGGGAACTGGAGGTCCTGAAAAAATCGCCTGGCGGGGATTCGAGCGTGATAACGAAGCTGGGGAAAGGGCAGACAATCGGCGAGATGGCATTGGTCGATGAGTTGCCCCGTTCAGCAACGGTAAGAACGCGCAGCCCGTCATCGCTGACAGTCCTGTCGCGTAAGGACTTCGAAGAGCTGGCTGTCCAGTCTCCCGAAATAGCGATCAAGATATTGAAGTATCTCGCCCGCAGCCTCAGTCTCAGTCTGCGTAAAACCTCCAACCGGCTGTCCGACAACCTGTATGGCGAATAACCTAGGGTCTGCATCAGGGTGCTTATAGGGTTCACCCAAAGCAAAACAACCGCAGCGTAAAAAAACGAAAAAACATGGAATAAACGTCTGTCCGCTGCGCTCTACTAATCGGGAAATATTTACTGTTCCTGGCAATTCCAAATAAAAAGAAACACCGGGGGTTTCGTTCTAACACCACCTCCCACGTGTCTTGAGTAAATAGCAGCACCGGAAGTATTTGAAGCAATTCCTGACAGGCACAGGAGCAGTAAGCAGCGCCTAGGGTCAACCCTATCGCGATGAGTGCAGGGGCCCCCGTTAATTACCTTAAATAAGAAGTAAACATGCCGTGAACACAGCGATGCGTCACGGTGCTATTTGTAATGACTACGGAGGTCAACAACAATGGTACGTAAATGCACAACACGATTTATTCCACGTGTGTTGAGTTCGTTAATTCTGTCGTCGGCACTGATCGGGCTTTGTCCGCAGGCCATCGCTGATCGCGACGACGATGATGACGACGACGGTAAAAGCACACTCACCATAATCCACGTCAGTGATGTCCATGGACACATGCGCTCACACGATGAAGATTTCATCACTAAGGGCAATCGTGAAAATGCCGGCGGTGTGGCGAGACTGGGTACCGGTATCAAGGAAATCAGGGAACGGGTCGGCGAAGACGACAGCCTGACCTTCATGGTCGGTGACGCCACCCACGGTGGTGCCGAGGTATTGTTTACCCTGGGTAACGCCATCATGCCCATTTTCAACGCCTACCGCATCGACGCTTTCGTGATGGGCAACTGGGACTGGGCCTACGGCACCCGCGTAACCCGCAACCGCTATGTCGACGGACTGAAGGGCACCATCCCGATGTCGCCCAATAACCAGACCACGCTGAGTTCCACCATACCAGCGTGTAACGGTACTGCGGGCCCGGCTGACTGCAACGTTATCGCAGCCAACTATGATACGGTGGCGAACAACGTCTACTGGTTCCCCGAGGCAGCCACCGGCGCAGCGCGCAAACCGAATCTCGATCCGGGCAATCGTGTACTCAAGCCCTGGGTCATTAAAGAGGCGGCCGGCGTCAAGGTTGGTTATGTCGGTATTACCTCGAGCCGCCTGCCGGTGCAGAACCCGCTGTTCAACCTCGGCTTCCGCTTCACCAAGGGCTACAATGAACTGCCGCAGGATATTGCGGATGCCAAGGCGGCTGGTGCGGACATCATCGTGCTGGCAACCGAGCTGGGCCTCGGCGACAACATCCAGATGGCCAAGGAGATTTCAGATATTGACATCATTCTCAGTGGCGATACCCACGAATCGATTCCGGAGGCTATTACCATCAAGAACGTGTTCACCGGCAAGGACGTTATCATCGTCGAATCCGGCGAGGACTCCTACCTGGGTGAGCTGACGCTGGATATCCGGGATCATGGCAAGATCAAGGACTTCACTTTCACGTTGCACGAAATGACCGACGAAGTCCCCGAAGACGAAAGCGACTTCTTTGTTGCCGGTGGACTCAAGGCGCTGGTCGAGGATATCACCAAGGAGTTCTACTCCGGTCCTGACTTCAAGTCACATACCTTCGGTCCCGGCGGCTTCAAGTTCGGTTTCGGCCATACGCTGAACACACCGCTGGATTCAGTCGCAGGTTACACCGAGGTTGAACTGGAGCGCCGCGATGTCATCGGTGATTTCATGAACAACTTCATCGGTGACGCGACACTGGCACTGGGCAAGAGCACGGGTGACCCCGCTATCACCGATAGCACGGCGTTCGCCATCAGCAACGGCTTCCGCTTTGACATTCCGGTGTTCGGCATGGGTACGCCGCTGGACGGCCCGGATGGTGGTTTCTCGGACGGTGCCATCACCGTGGGTGAAATCTACAACTTCATGCCGTTTACCCCGGCTGTCTCGCTGGTTGAGTTCACCGGTGGCCTTCTGCGTGGACGCTATGAAGGCTTCCTGGAAGGTGTCTTCGATCCGCACGCGTTCCGTCACCGCGGCGGCTGGTGGATGGGCTTCTCCGACAACATGCGTTTCGTGCTGGATCTGGAGCTGTCCCCCACGTCCGTGCCGCTGCAGACCATCGGTGGCCGCATTCTTTCCATGGAACTGGATGGCAACCCGGTCGATCCCAGCAAGATCTACACCGTAGTCAGCTGCTATCCCAACGGTGAAGGTACCGATCGCCAGTGCCGGACCTCGGGTGGCCGCAACATGCGTTTCCCGTGCGGTGCGTTCAATCCTGACACAGGCACCCCGAGCGTGGTCGGCGTGTGTCCGCCGCTCAACACAGAGAACATCGTTGATGTTACCCGCAGGCCGGCAGTGCTGCAGGTTGCGCCCAACGATTTCTGGGTTCCGGCCCAGGTACTGCGTGAGCACCTGAAGAACAACGTCGTGACCTTTGACGATCACGGGCCACAGCGTAAGAACACCGAAACGGTGCCTTACAACGGCTGTCCGGACAATCCGCCGGCACTGGACAAGGACTGCGACGGTGTACCTGATTCCGAATACGGTGAAGTACAGCCGGCCTTCGGTGCGGGTCCGACCTGGCTGGGTCGTCTGGTAACCGAGCCTGCCAAGTAGGTAGTTAATTTCCGGCCCGGGTAACAAGGGCCGGTCTAAGCCAACCTCAGGCGCTACTTCTCATTGGATAGAGGGGTAGCGCCTTTTTTACTGGTTCCGGATATAATTTTCAGGAACTGTATTCGGGTCTATACGAAGAACGAGAAGAGGATGTCGTAGTATGAGGAACACAATTCTGCTTGCCATCGGACTCTGCCTGGGTTCATGCAGTGACGAGAAGCCCGTATCGGCCGGGGACGCACCTGCTGCCGTTGCGAGCAAACAGGGAGTAGTACAGGAAAAAACGAACACGCAGAACGCTGCAGACATAACCGCCAGTGGACCGTCTATGACAGAGGTGAGCAAGAACGGGCTGTTTCAGGTGACCATCCAAAGTGATGAGGCTCCGTTACCCCTGAATCGCATCCATAGTTGGACAGCGCGCATCACAACTCCAGAAGGCCGGATTGTCGATGATGCCATCCTCATGGTGTACGGCGGCATGCCTGAACACAAGCACGGCTTCCCCTCCAAACCAGAGGTGACCGCAAACCTGGGCGACGGACGTTATCGCATTGAAGGCGTCAAATTCAACATGCCCGGTCGCTGGGAGATGTGGTTCAACGTCAGGGCAATGGACCAGGATGACAAGGTGATTATAAGCTTTGACGTACCCTGATAGTCAGCGTTAAGAAAACGCCGCACAAAAGCGGCTATTGAAAACAACTAAAACGACACCTGAATACAATGAAGATCTCACCCCTGTACCACCTGCTGGCCGGTTCGCTGGCGTTACTGGCACTGTCAGGTTTCGCCGTCAAGGCAACTGCCACCGAAACTGACAAGCGCGTGGACAGCGCCTGGAGTGACGCCGAGATCAGCATGCTGCGCTCGCTTTCACTGCACAGCTTGACGCCGCTGCAAGCAGACCCGTCCAATGCTGTGGCCGACGACCCACGTGCGGCTGCGCTGGGACAGAAGCTGTTTTTTGATACCCGCCTGAGTGCTAATGGCGAAGTTTCCTGCGCGAGCTGTCATCAGCCTGATCGCTACTTTACCGACGGACTGGGACAGGCCCAGGGCATCGCAACAACCCCGCGTGGCGCACCGACCCTGCTGGGCGCATCCCATAGTGCCTGGTATTTCTGGGACGGTCGCCGCGACAGTCAATGGGCACAGGCCCTGGGGCCGCTGGAAAGTGGCCCGGAGCACGGCGGTACCCGTGTCGAATTCGCGCGCCTGATCATCGAAGACCCCGGCTATCATGCCGAGTACGAAGCCCTGTTCGGCGCCCTGCCTGATTTATCCGATATAAACCGTTTCCCCAAACGGGCAGGGCCATCCTCTGACCGGAAAACCATCGATGCCTGGCACGCCATGTCTGAAGATGACCGGCAACTGGTAACCCGGGTTTTCGTCAACATCGGCAAATCCCTGGCCGCCTATGAACGCCTGCTGATGCCGGGCCCGGGCCGCTTCGATGCCTATGTGGAAGCCTTGCAGGAAAAGAACGAAGCGGCGATGGCGGAAGCCATGACACGGAACGAAGTCGCCGGCCTGAAACTGTTCATTGGCAAAGCGATGTGCATCCGCTGCCATAACGGCCCGCTGTTTACAGACCAAGGTTTTCATAATATCGGCGTTCCCTTTGCCGAGGGATTACACCTGGACTGGGGGCGCTACCAGGGTGTGCAGAAGGCACTCAAGGATGAATTCAACTGTCTGAGCGATTACAGCGATGCCGGGCACAAGGATTGTGCCGAACTGCGCTTCGCCAAGACCATGAAAGACGAAACCATCGGTGCGTTCAAGGCGCCCACACTGCGCAATGTAGCGGAAACAGCGCCCTATATGCATTCAGGGCAGTTTGCCGACCTGGATGCCGTGCTCGATCACTACAATAAAGCGACAACTTCCCGGAAGGCACCCATCGGGCATAGTGATCTGGTGCCGATCAACCTGGCAACAGAGGAACTGGTTCAATTGAAAGCTTTCCTGCACACCCTGAGCGGGCCACCGGCGGTCGCTCCCGAGCTACTGAGAGCACCCTCCGTAGAAAAGGATTCGCGCCGCTGAAGTGCGAAACGGATTATCCCGCGCTCATCCCTATTTCTGGCCAAACATCTTGCCGATGCTGTCCAGCGGCAACGGGAACACAATTGTGGAACTCTTCTCGCCGGCAATCTCCGTCAGGGTCTGCAGGTAACGCAGCTGCAGCGACTGCGGCTGCTGGTTCAATATTTTTGCCGCCTCGACCAGCTTCTCGGCTGCCTGCATCTCGCCCACTGCGTGTATCACCTTGGCCCGTCGTTCACGCTCGGCCTCTGCCTGGCGGGCGATGGCGCGCACCATGCTCTCGTCAATATCGACGTGCTTGATCTCCACGTTCGCAACCTTGATGCCCCAGGCATCGGTCTGCTGGTCCAGCAGGGTCTGGATATCGAGATTCAGTTTCTCCCGCTCCGCCAGCATATCATCCAGTTCATGCTGCCCCAGTACCGAACGCAGGGTGGTCTGCGCAAGCTGGCTGGTTGCTTCGAGAAAATCCTCCACCTGGATAATGGCCTTCTCTGCATCGATGACGCGAAAGTAGATCACGGCGTTAACCTTGACCGAGACGTTGTCACGCGAAATCACATCCTGGCTCGGGACATCCATCACTATGGTGCGCAGATCCACCCTGACCATCTGTTGAATGACCGGGATGACAATAATCAGGCCAGGCCCCTTGACCTTCCAGAAACGCCCCAGTGTAAAAATGACACCGCGCTCGTATTCCCGCAGGATACGGAACGTATACAGCAACAGTGCGACAAAAATTATCAGCCCGACAAAAATTCCTGGAATAGCCATCTCACGCCTCCTGATTTAGCGGTTGAACCTTCAGTACCAAGCCGTCGACAGCAACCACTTTCACCCTGTCACCACGTCTTAGCGGTGTCGCCGACTCTGCCAGCCAGATTTCACCGTGAATACGGATACGTCCCTTGCCCTCGAAATCGTCGAGCACCTCACCGCTGGCATGCAGCAGCTCTTCCTGACCACTGACCACCGGCCTTTCGCGCGCCTTGATGGCTGCGCCTATGATGAACAGAAAAAATCCGGCAGTAATAAAGGACAATGCAAAGATCAGCGGTAATGACACCGCATAGCCGGTGCCCTCCTGGTCAAACAGGATGATGGATCCGATCACAAACGCAATCACCCCGCCAAAACCCAGCGCCCCGAAACTGGGCGCGAAAGCCTCGGCCAGCATGAATATGATGCCGAGCGACAACAGCGCCAGGCCGGCATAGTTCACCGGCAGGACCTGGAAGGCATACAGTGCCAGCAGCAAGCTGATGGCCCCGGCCACGCCCGGCAACACAAAACCCGGGTTGGCGAATTCGAAAAACAGCCCGTAGATGCCAATCAGCATCAATATATAGGCAATGTTCGGATCGGTAATCACCGCCAGCAGGCGATTGCGCCAGTCCGGTTCGACCACCTGCAGCTGTAGACCCACCACATCCAGCACCTGTTCGACCCCGGCGACACTCACCGTGCGACCCTGCGCCTGTTCCAGCAGGTCGCGGATATCCACAGCGACAATATCAATGACACCCAGTGCCAGTGCATCCACTGCCGGCAGACTGGCGGCCTCGCGAACGGCGAGTTCGGCCCATTCGACATTGCGTCCATGCATCTGCGCCAGACCGCGTATATAGGCAACGGCATCATTGATGCGCTTGCTCTCCATGGCATCCTTGCTGTCGGCCGGCTGCGCGTCATCCTCGCTACCCGCTTTCTTTTTCAGCAGGTCATCGGGATCCGGGATGCCACCGATCTCCACCGGCGTGGCCGCACCCAGGTTGGTACCGGGCGCCATGGCCGAGAGATGGCTGGCATAGAGAAGATAGGTCCCGGCACTGGCAGCGCGCGCACCACCTGGGGATACATAGGTGGCCACCGGTATGGTTGATACCAGGATCTCCTGGATAATGTCGCGCATGGACGTATCCAGCCCGCCCGGCGTATCCATCCGCAGGATGACCAGTCCGGCGCCCTGTTCACGTGCGCGTTCCAGGCCGCGGTGAATGTAATCCGCGGTCGCGGGGCCAATCGCACCGTCAATATCCAGCACCACGGCAACCCGCTGGTTAGCCAGCGGGTACCAGGCCGGGGCCAGCACCAGCATCACCAGCAGGACGTGCCATGGAAATCGGGTCCGCAGTTTTTTATGCATGGTACGTTTACATTAGCACAAGCCAACGCCGCGGCCATGAAAACATAACCCAGCCCTCCCCTGGTCGCGGGACATCGTCTACACTTAAACAATGAGTACAGAGGTCACCCGGCATGCCTTTTCGGGACACGCTGTAAATACATCCCTGTACGCTCGATGGCCGCGTCCATGCGGCCGACGGTCCCGAAAAGGCATGCCGGGTGACCTCTGTACCCCCCTAACAATACAGTAACCGGGTTAGGAGAGGATACAACGATGTTGCACAGGCATCCGCTATACTGGATTTGCGTTACGCTGCTGCTATTGCCGGTATCTGCGCTGCGGGCTGACGAGTACGCCCAGGCCCGCCGGCACCTGGTTGAAGTGATCGAGCAGGATGTGCGCGACACCAGCCTGTACCTCGACCAGAAGGCCCTGGACCCGCGCGTAATGACAGCGATTGGCAGGGTGCCCCGGCACGAGTTTATGCCCGCTGCCCAACGCCAGCATGCCTACGCCAACCGGCCGCTGCCCATCGGTTACGGGCAAACGATTTCGCAGCCCTACATCGTTGCCCTGATGAGTGACCTGATCAAGCCACAGGCAGGTGACCGGGTGCTGGAAATCGGCACTGGCTCCGGCTACCAGGCAGCCATACTGGCCGAACTCACCGGGCAGGTATACAGCATTGAGATTATAGAGGCGCTGGGCAAGCAGGCGGCCGGACGACTGTCACGGCTGGGGTATGACAATGTAACGCTGCGCATCGGCGACGGCTATTATGGCTGGAAAGAACACGCCCCCTTCGATGCCATCGTGGTCACAGCCGCCGCCAGTCACGTGCCACCGCCGCTGGTAGCGCAACTCAAACCCGGTGGCCTTATGGTCATCCCGGTGGGGAGCCGCTTTCTCACCCAGCAACTGGTACTGATTGAGAAAGGAGCGGACGGGCAACTCATCACCCGGCAAATTTTACCCGTAAAATTTGTGCCACTCACCGGGGAACACGATTAACCGGCAACGGTTGCCCTCGCTGTCCATCGCCCTGGTCTCGGCGACGGCGCTGGCGTACGAAGTGCTGCTCATGCGCCTGTTCTCGATCATCCAGTGGCATCACTTCGCCTACATGATGATCAGCCTGGCGCTGCTTGGCTACGGTGTCAGTGGTGCTTTTCTCATGCTGTTGCAGCGCCGCCTGTTGCGGCATTTTGCCGCCAGTTACATCATCAACCTTGCATTGTTCGGCGTATGTTCGGTCGGCTGCTTCCTGATCGCGCAACACATTCCCTTCAATGCCGAGGAAGTGCTGTGGGATGCCCGACAGACCGTCTGGCTACTGTGTACCTACCTGCTGCTCGCGGTACCTTTTTTCTTCGCCGCCAACGCCATCGGACTGGCACTGATTCACTACCGTGCCCGGCTGTCGCGCATCTATGCTGCCGATTTACTGGGTGCAGGCCTGGGGAGCATCGGTATATTGGCGTTGTTGTTTGTGGTCCTGCCCCTGCAGGCACTGACGGTGCTTGGCCTGCTTGGGATCTGCGCAGCCCTGCTTGCCAGTTGGGAGTTGCAACAAACAAGAACCGCTGCCTGGCTAGTGCCACTGGCTGCTGCTCTGCTGCTGATGCCGGCCAGCTGGAGTACGCTGGAAATGTCACCCTACAAGGGCCTTAGTCAGATACTGCTGGTCAAGGATACCCACATTATTGCCGAACGATCCAGCCCGCTGGGCCTGCTCAGCGTGGTGGAAAGCCCGACTATTCCGCTGCGGCACGCCCCCGGACTGAGCCTGAATGCCAGCACTGAACCACCGCCACAACTGGGCGTGTTCACCGACGGTGACGGGCTGTCAGTTATCAGCCGCTACAACGGTGACAGGCATACACTGTCACATCTCGACCAGCTGACCTCGGCACTGCCCTATCATCTGCGGCCGATCAACCGGGCACTAATCCTTGGCGCCGGTGGCGGTGCCGACGTATTACAGGCCCTCTACCATCGAGCAGAAAACATCGACGCGGTTGAACTGAATCCGCAGTTCGCCCGCCTGGTGACCACGGATTACGCTGACTTCGCCGGCCACCTCTACCAGACACCGGGCGTAACACTGCACATTGCCGAGGCACGCAGTTTTGCCGCCGGCAGTCCGGGTGACTATGACCTCATCCAGGTCTCGTTGCTGGATTCCTTCAGTGCCTCTGCGTCGGGACAGTACGCACTAAGCGAAAACCACCTGTACACGACCGAGGCACTGGCTGAATTCCTGAAGCAACTTGCACAGCATGGTTTTCTCTCCATCACGCGCTGGATAAAATTGCCACCCCGCGACACACTGAAGCTGTTTGCCACCAGCGTCGCCGCCTTGCGTAGCAGCGGCGTCAACGACCCGGGACAGCAACTCATCCTGATCCGCGGCTGGCAAACCAGCACCCTGCTGGTCAAGAATGGTGCCGTCAACGCACAGGACATTGAGCGCGTAAAAGCATTTTGTGCAGCGCGTTCCTTTGACGCGGTCTGGTACCCGGGCATCACGCGTGACGAGAGCAACCGCTACAACCGCCTGCGTGACGCCTGGTTCCATGATGCCGCCCAGGCACTGCTGGGTGAGCAGCGCGAGGGCTTTCTGGATGACTACAAGTTCAACCTGCGACCATCCAGCGATAACCAGCCGTATTTCTTTCACTTCTTTAAATGGCGGACACTGACGGAAGTGTTGCAACTGCGCGAGCGCGGTGGCGCACCGCTGACCGATGCCGGTTACCTGGTGCTGACAGCCACGCTGGTACAGGCAATTGTTGCCAGCCTGCTGCTGATTCTGTTGCCGATCTGGATATACCAGCGACGCGGCAGCCCGGCGAAACAAGGCGTACCTCGCTCAATGGTGATGGCCTATTTCTTCATCCTCGGGCTGGCCTTTCTGTTCATCGAGATCGCCTTCATTCAAAAGTTTCTGCTGTTTCTCCACCACCCGCTGTACGCAGTCGCGGTGGTGCTCAGCAGTTTTCTGGTCTTCTCGGGGCTGGGCAGTGCCTGGCTGGGACGCATCTCACCGGGCAGCCGCAACAAACTGTTGCGCAAGGCCGTCACCGGTATTGTGATGCTCGGCACAGTGTACCTGCTGTCACTTGGCACCCTGCTGGACCACCTGGCGGCCTTGCCCGATGTCATGCGCATCCTGATCAGTGCTTCCCTTATCGCACCACTGGCATTCTGCATGGGCATGCCCTTCCCACTGGGACTCGCCCGACTGGCAGACTACGCACCTACTCTTATCCCATGGGCATGGGCCATCAACGGCTGCGCGTCTGTGATCAGTGCCGTGCTCGCCACCCTGCTTGCCATTCACCTCGGTTTTTCTACTGTCATTGCAGCGGCACTGGTACTGTATGTACTGGCCTTGTGGGTGTTCCCGGCGCCTCGCAAGGGATAGCTGGTCGTACTGCGGTTGTGTGAATCGGCTGGGCTCACGAAACTATGAAAAGGCGCAATTATTGATAAGCATCAATGCACCCGATTGTAAGCGGTGTAGTTTTAAAACGGCTGGGGCGAATGGCGCTATTTGATAAGCCTGTGTCAGGTACGCTATGTACGGGGATATTGGTATCTCAATACGGATGAGTTTTCTGACCACACGACCACGGAGTTTCGCAACTATGGGTAAATCACGGACGATTAAGTATCGAATTCTTTTCCTGGCACTACTATTGGGCCTGGTCGCTGGG
>Ga0316194_10000321_pt1 | contig 29413 bp, 24 predicted proteins | sample CroRivsedime1_MG_FD_204936 | JGI IMG/M metagenome (GOLD analysis project Ga0316194, IMG submission 204936) | Coastal sediment microbial communities from Maine, United States - Cross River sediment 1 | ecosystem: Environmental > Aquatic > Marine > Coastal > Sediment | place: USA: Maine...
GCAGCTGTAATGAAGAGCGTCGCGCCACGGGTGCTCGGAAGTGCCGGAAAGACGTTATGTTACGCGGAGCCCCGGGCAAACAGAAGTGCGGCAGGTCACGTTTACGACGCCGAAATGCAAACCCGTTCACATTCTCGTTTATGCGTCCTGCCGGCTACAGCAAGCCGTCCCGATTACTCCTCGCGACTCCTGAGCCGGGCGATATCCTTGTCGAATACCGCACGCCAGCGCTTCGGCCACCAGCGCGGCCGCGGCGGCAGGCCGTTCGGGTACGCGGTCGAGCCGAGTTCGTGCAGGGCGCAGGCATAGACGCGGCGCTTGAAATAGATCACCTCGTTGACGGGCCGCCAGAAATCCACCCAGCGTGCGCGGTCGAATTCGGGCTCTGCGGCCAGGTCGAAGCGCAGCTTGTCGGGCGCTGCGGCGAGGCGCAGCATGAACCAGCGCTGCTTCTGGCCGATGCACAGCGGGGTGCTGTGCCTGCGAATGAATTTTTCGGGCAGGCGATAACGCAGCCAGTCGCTGGTGACGCCGAGCACCTCGACGTCGGACTGCTCGAGCCCGACTTCCTCGTACAGCTCCCGGTACATGGCGGCTTCGGCATCCTCGCCGCGCACCATGCCGCCCTGCGGAAACTGCCATCCCTTACTGCCGATCCGCCCGGCAATCATCAGCTTGCCACGGTCGTCCGCGAGGATGATTCCGACATTCGCACGGAATCCCTCATCATCGATCCAGTCGCTATTCATCGCAACCGTATTAAACTCTTCAACTGCCTGTAACTTTACACCAATCAGCCGCCGCCAGGAGCCGTCTTTGTTTGCGACCCGATCGATTCTGTTGTTCGCGGGGCTGATCACGGCATCGGCCGGGGCGCTGCTGCTCGCCCTGGGTTCCGGCAGCGCGAACATCGGTATCGGCGAGAGCCTGGCGGTCCTCTGGGGCGAGGCGCCCGAGCAGGTCCGGACCCTCATCGTCGACCTGCGCCTGCCGCGGGCCCTAAGTGCATTTGCCGTCGGCGGGCTGCTCGCCGTTGCCGGGGTGCTGATGCAGGTCCTGCTGCGCAACCCGCTGGCGGAACCCTACATTCTCGGCACCTCGGGAGGCGCCGCGGTCGCAGCCCTGCTGTGCATGCTGTTCGGGCTGTCGAGTTTTGCCGTCGACGTGGCGGCCTTCGGCGGCGCCATGGGCGCAACCTTGCTGGTGTTCTCGATCGCGCACGGTACGGGTGCCTGGACGCCGGCGCGGTTGCTCCTCACCGGCGTCGTCCTCGCGGCCGGCTTCAGCGCGGCAACGACGCTGTTGCTCGCACTGAGTCCCGACCAGCACCTCCGCGGCATGCTGTTCTGGCTCATGGGCGACCTGAGTTTTGCGTACGAGCCGGCGCGCGAACTCTGGCTGTTGCTCGGGCTGACGGTCGCCGCGACGCTGGCCGCGAGGCACCTGAACGTGCTGGCCCGCGGCGAACTGCAGGCTGCGATCGTGGGCCTTCCGGTGACGGCCTTCCGCTACCTGCTTTTCGCGGCCGCTTCGCTGGCGACGGCGCTCGCCGTTACCAGCGTGGGCGTTATCGGCTTCATCGGCCTGGTCGTACCCCATCTCATCCGCATGTTCGCGGGCAGCGACCACCGCATCGTCGTGCCGGCTTCCGCGCTTGCCGGCGGCGCGCTGCTCGTCGTCGCGGACACACTTGCGCGCACGCTGCTCGCCCCGCGACAGCTGCCGGTCGGCGCGCTGACCGCGGCCATCGGCGTGCCGCTGTTCCTGATCCTGATGAGCCGCAGCCGGCAGTACCGCTAATACCAGCGTGCGCGTTCCGCGAGCTTGACGGCTTCGGCATGGTAGAGCCCGAACAGGGTTGCATTGTTTTTGCCTGCGGGCGCGGGGAGGCGGGTTGAGCCCGCCAGCACGCCGGGATTCACCGGGCGCAGGCCGGTCGCATCGAATTGCGCAGTCTGTGCCTGTTTGCCGAGCAACCACTCGATGAGGCTGCGTGCCGCATCCGGACTGCGCGCGTGCCGCCCGACGCCGGCGGCGACCACGTCGAAATAGCCGGGCCGCGGCCACGTCGCCGCAACCGTCGGTTTGCCGAACTCGTGAAACGCGAGACTCGAGACAACCGCCAGTGGACAGGTTCCCGCTTCGACGGCCTGCAGCAGCGCGCGCTCGGTCTCGTACGGCGGCAGTGCGAGGTTTGCGACCAGGCCGCGCACGAGCGTCTCCGCCGGGTGGGCGCCATGATCCGCGATCAGCCCCGCGATCAATACCCGGTTGACGGCCAGCGCCGAGATGGAAACGCAAAGCCGTTCGCTGAATTCGGGTTCGGCCAGATCCTCGTACGAACCGACCGAGTCGCAATCGCGTTGGCTTTCCGCATTACACACCACGTCGATCGTGTCGAAGCCGGCCGCCATCCAGTAGCCGTCCGGGTCGCGTAACCAGCCGGGAACGATACCCGTCATCGTGTCCGACTGCAGCGGCCGCAGCGCGCCTTCGTCGGCGGCCTGCCAGATGCCGTGCACCGAGCGCGTCAGCAGCACGTCGGCGGGCGGCGATCCCCGTTTCTCGATCACCTCGCTGACGATCTGCTCCTCGGGCCGGTGCCGGACCGTCACCGGTATGCCGGTCTCGCGCGTGAACGCGGCGAACAGCGACGGCAGGTAGTTCTCGTCCTCGTAGGACGCGTAGACCACGACCGGCTCCGGCCGCGCCGCGGGCGCACGAGTTTCCGGGGCGGGCCGGTCGCAGGCACAGAGCGCCAGCACCACCGGCAGGAATGCCGCGAACCGCATCATGCCGCCTCCACGACGACGCGATCGCGTCCCGCCGCCTTTGCCCCGTACAGCGCCACGTCAGCCCGCGCAATGAGCGCCTCGCCGAGCGATTTCAGGTCGCCGTGACCTGCGCCGGGATCGAATTCCGCGATGCCGATCGATACCGTGACCGGGACCTGTCCGCCGTCCGGAAGCTCGAATGGCGCGGCGGCAACAGCGTTACGAATGCGCTCGGCGAGATACTGCCCGTCGGCGCTGCTCGTGTTGGGCAGGAGAATCACGAATTCTTCTCCGCCGAAACGGGCCGCGACATCGCTCGCCCTGACTTCGGCATCGATCCGTTGCGCCAGCTCGCGCAGCACGCTGTCGCCCGCCGCGTGACCCCAGTTGTCGTTGACCTGTTTGAAATGATCGATGTCCAGCATCATGCAGACGAGGCCGCTGCCGTCGCGGCACGCCCGCGCCAGTTCCTCCTTCATGCGCGCCTGCAGGTAGCGCCGGTTGTGCCAGCCCGTCAGCACGTCGGTGAAGCCGCTGCGCCGCAATCGGGCCCGGTTCACCGCGTTTTCCAGGCACAAGGACGCGACCACGCCGAGGTGAGCGAGAAAGTCGCTCGCGTGCCGGGCGGTATAACGGCCCGGATCGGCGCTTGCGAGATTGATGCTGCCAATCAGTTCGTTGCGGCAACGAAGCGGAATCATCGCGATGCTGGCCAGACCGCCGGGCGACGCCACGATCATGCTGTGATCGCAGGCGGCAAACGGGCCGAGCCACGGACGCTGCAATGCGATGTATTGCGGCGCCAGCCCCGCCAGCGTGTCGACGAGGACCAGGTCGGGGCTCCGGTCGATGTCGGTCTTGTGCAGCAGGTGGCGAATGTCGTGCCCCGGGTCGCGCAGCACGACGCTGACGGTTTGCAGCTCGAAACTCGCGCGCAATCCGTCCGTCATCTCGTGGAGCAGGCTGTCCAGGTCGGGCGCCTGCAGCAGCCGGATCTCGCGTTGTTGCGAGGAGCGCAGCTTCTCGTGATTCCTGCGCGCCTGCGCCGTCAGCGCCTCGAGCCGGCTTTCAGCCTCCGCGAGTTTTGCCTCGAGTTCGTCTGCGGTCTGCATGCAACGGGGATCCTTCAGGCCGACGGACGATTCTTTTACCAGAATCGGCCGGCCACGTCGCACGACGGGCCCGCAGAATGCGCGCGGCCTCAGCTGCGCAGGGCCAGGTACTCCCGTCCGCGCTCCATCAACTCGACAAAACCCTGTTCGTCGCCGCTCGCGACCAGTTTGCGGATGCGGCCCGCGGCGTCGACCAGCGCATCCAGCGGCCCGAGGCCGAAACGGTTGAGATGCTGGATCTCGAAATACAGGTGCGGATTGTCGCCCGCCACGTCGCCCGACACGAGCAGCTGCGAGTCGAAGGTCGTCGATGACATCCGGGCCAGCCTGGGCGCCGCCTCGCCGCTTTCCGCCAGCGCCGTGAAGAAGGCGATGTTCAGGGCGTGCGACAGCCCCAGCACGTAGGCGATGAGACGGTCGTGATCGTCGAGGCTCATGTCGAGCTGCTCCGCCATCGTCGCAGAGAACAGGGCCTTCGCCTCGGCGGTCGCCTCGGCCGACCCGGCGTCGCAGACGATCAGATGGCGGCCGGACAGCAGCCGCGTGTCGGGCCCGAACATCGGATGCAGCGACGCCACCTTGCAACCCGTCTGCTGCAGTTCACGCAGCCCGTCGATCAGTGGCGTCTTCAGCGAGCCGATGTCGAAAACCAGGCCAGGCGGTTTCAGCACCGCGAGCTGGGCGAGTATTCGGCCCGAGACGGCGAGCGGGGTCGCGACGACGATGACGTCGTAGTCGACGCCGGCGTCGGTCCAGTTGCGGAATACACCCGGCGCGTCTTCCTCGGAAGCATCCGCGATCGTCGTCTCGAATCCCTGGCTCGCGAAGAAATTGACGAACCAGCCGCCCATCTTGCCCGCGCCGCCGATCACGAGCACGCGCCTGCCGTTACCCTGGCCTTCGGCGATCACGCGTTCACGCTCCTGGCTGGCGAGGGAGGAACGGATGAGCTCGGTCAGGATTGTCTCGGCCAGTTCCGGATCGACGCCAATCGCCTCGGCCTGGGCGCGGCCCCTGTCGATGACGTCTTTCTCGCGCGAGAAATCACGCGTCGCCGTACCGTGCGACAACTTGCTCTGGCCGATGTCGCCGACGATGCGCTGGCGTTCTGCGATCAGGTCTATGATCTGCCTGTCGACGTCCGACAGCGCATCGCGGAGGTTTTCGAGGTTCATTGGTTTGCGGTAGCTCGTGCTGCAACATCAAGACACCTCTTTTACAGGACTCCGGCAAAGCTGGGCAAGCCGGCGCCATACTTCAGTCGTCGTCGCGATGACGCCATTTCCGCTTGGAGTGACCGCGCCGGTCGTGGCGGGGGCGATCACGCTTGTGCCAGTAGCCGCGATACCAGTCGTAGTGGCGATGCCGCGAGCCGTAGTGCTCGGGATGATGACCGCGACGATCGTAACGCCGCTCCCAGCTGTAAATTTCGAACAGCTGCCACCAGGCGAGGTAATGGTTTTGGCGCAGCGACGTGCGGTGATACCAGGAGCGGAATCCCCGGTCGTGGCGCAGCCATTGCGGCATGTACCGGTCACGATGAACGATCACGTGGCGGTGGTGCCGCGATTCGTGGCGATCGTAGGACCGGTCGCCGGCCGAAGCGGTCTGGGCCGAGCCCAGGCAGAGGACGCAGATGACGGTGAGCGTGCCGATAGACTTGAACATGATGACCTCCGGTACTGTCGGGTTCGAGGCCATAGTAGGTTCGCCGGCATGAACCGACGCTTAATGCAAAGCACTGATTTAACTGATTTTATGAACGCCAGATGAACGAGCCGGCGGTGCGCCGGCGGCGCCCGGCACTGTCGCTTGCGGGGCAATCATGCGAATATCCGGGCTGCTGTCGAACAATGAATTCAAAGAACGGGCGGAGCGAGAACGATGAAGACACGCGCAGCAGTCGCATGGGAAGCCGGCAAGCCACTCGAAATCGAGGAAATCGACCTCGAGGGACCGAAAGCCGGTGAAGTGCTGCTGAGAAACGTCGCGACCGGTGTCTGCCACACCGATGCCTTCACGCTGTCCGGCGAAGATCCGGAAGGCCTGTTTCCCGCCGTGCTCGGCCACGAAGGCGGCGCGGTGGTCGAGGAAATAGGCGCGGGGGTCACCTCGGTCGCCGTGGGCGACCACGTCATTCCCCTGTACACGCCCGAATGCGGCGAGTGCGACTTCTGCACCTCCGGCAAGACCAACCTTTGCCAGGCGATTCGCGCGACCCAGGGCCGCGGCCTCATGCCCGACGGCACGTCGCGATTCTCCCTGAACGGCAAACCAATCCATCACTACATGGGCACGTCGACCTTCAGCGAGTACACGGTGCTGCCGGACATCGCCGTCGCCAGGATCAGCAAGGAAGCGCCCCTCGAGAAAGTCTGCCTGCTCGGCTGCGGCATCACGACCGGCATCGGCGCGGTGCTGAACACGGCCCGCGTCGAACCCGGCGCGTCCGTCGCCGTCTTCGGTCTCGGCGGCGTGGGCCTGAGCGCCATCCAGGGCGCGACGATGGCGAAGGCAGGGCGCATCCTCGCGATCGACATCAACCCGGACAAGTTCGAGCTCGCGAAGCAGCTCGGCGCGACCGACACCGTCAATCCGCGCGACTACGACGCCCCGATCCAGGACGTGATCGTGGAACTCACCGGCGGCGGCGTGGACTACTCGTTCGAGTGCGTGGGCAACGTCAACCTGATGCGTTCCGCGCTCGAATGCTGCCACAAGGGCTGGGGCGAGTCGGTCATCGTCGGCGTCGCGGGCGCCGGGCAGGAAATCTCCACGCGGCCGTTCCAGCTCGTCACGGGACGCGTCTGGCGCGGCACTGCTTTCGGCGGCTGCAAGGGCCGGTCGCAGCTGCCCGGGATGGTCGAGCAGTACATGGGCGGCGAGATAAAGATCGACGAGTTCATTACCTACACGATGCCGCTGGAAGACATCAACAAGGCCTTCGATCTCATGCACGAAGGCAAAAGCATTCGCTCCGTCATCCACTTCTGAGGCGGCCCTTTCGTGAACCGGGTCGCCGTCGCAACGACTTCCGCGATCGCCGCTGACGCTGCCCGCGACGTCGCCGCCCGGGGCGGCAACGCCGTCGATTGCGCGCTCGCCACCGCGATCCTGTCGATGAACACGGAACCCGGCGTCTGCGCCCTCGCGGGCGGTGCCTACGTCACGGTCTGGGTGCCGGGCCACGACCCGGTGACCTTCGACGGCAACCACGCGGTGCCGGGTCGCGGCCTCCCGCAGGAAGCGCGTGGCAAGGGCAAGGTCCCCGTGCGCCTCGACTACGGCGGCGGCGTATCGACGATCGTCGGCCCCGGCTCGGTTGCGGTCCCCGGCGCACTTGCCGCCGTCGAGAAAGCCTGGCAGCGCTTCGGCAGCCTGCCGTGGCGAGATCTGTTCGAACCGACCATCGAGGTCGTGCGTTCCGGTTTCCCGCTACCTGCGGCATGTCATTACTACCTGGGATACAGCGGCGAACTCATATTCGGCCGCAGCCGCGACGGCCATGCCGCGCTTCATGACGACGACGGCCGGCTTCGCGAGCGGGGCAGCCTGATTCATGTGCCGCACCTCGCGGACAGCCTTGCGGCAATCGCGGACAGCGGCGCCGGCGTGTTCTACGAAGGGGAGCTGGCCGAAGCGATCGCCGCGCACGTGCAGACCGGCGGCGGCGCCCTGACACGGGACGACCTCGCCGCGTACGAGGCGGTCGAACGGCCTGCCCTGGTCGCCCATATCGACGACTGGCACATTGCCACCAATCCGCCGCCTGCCGTCGGCGGTGCGGTGCTCACGGCCATGCTACTCGCCTGCGGCGACCTGCACGCGAGCGACTGGGACAGCGCCTCGCTCGACAAGCTGATCCGCGTGCAACGGGCGTGCCTCGACTTCCGCCGCGACCGGCTCGATATCGCCGAGGACGTCGACGAAGCGGCTGCCGAACTCATCCGTGCGGCGAAACAGGGCCGCTTCCTGTCGCAATGGTCCTCGTCGTCGACCGTGCATACGTCCGCGGTCGACGAGTCCGGCATCGGCTGCGCGGTCACCGCGTCGTCCGGCTACGGCTCGGGGGAAATGCCGGACGGCACCGGGCTGTGGCTGAACAACGGTCTCGGGGAAATCGAACTCAACCGGCGCGACGTAGATTCGCGTGAGCCCGGCGAGCGCCTGCCGTCGAACATGGCACCGACCGTCGCGCGCAGCAGCAACGCGACCATGGCCATCGGTTCGCCCGGCGCCGACCGCATTACGACCGCGATCCACCAGGTGCTGGTCAACACGCTGCAGTTCGGGATGCCGCTGGCCGACGCGATTGCGCACCCTCGCATTCATGTCGACACGACCGGCGAGGCCGATAGACTCCGGGCCGAACCCGGGCTCGACCTGCCGGCACTCGATCTGCCGCTGCATTCGTTCCCCGACATCAACATGTATTTCGGCGGCGTGAGCGTCGCCACGTACGATCGCCGCAGCGGTTTCGAGGTAGCGGCAGACGCGCGCCGCGAAGGCGGCATATTTCTCTCCGGTGCGTGATCCCGTGACAGTGGTTTGGTAGTCTGCGCCGCTGGTGACCGTGCGACAGTCACTGCAGTGGAGAACCGCTTGACCAATCCTTATCTTGCGCAGCAGCTTCCGGAGACATTGCCGGGAAACCCGATGCAATGGGCGGCAGCCTGGCTCGACGAAGCCACCCGGCAATTGGTACAGCGCAACCCGAACTCGATGACGTTCGTCACGGTCGGGAACGGCGCCAAGCCCTCGGCCCGGGTCGTGCTCTGCAAGGACTTCGTCGCGGACCCGGGGTACCTGGTTTTTTTTACGAACTACCAGTCGAGAAAGGTCCGGGAGATCCGCGCCAACCCGGAGGTCGCCGTCACGTTTCACTGGGACGCGCTCGGGCGCCAGGTGCGCATCGAGGGCACCGCGGTTTTCTCGCCGGCAGCCGAGAGCGACGCCTACTTCGCGACCCGGGACCGCGGCAGCCAGCTCGGCGCCTGGGGCAGCGACCAGAGCGCCCCGCTCGCCTCCCGCGAGGCATTGCTGCGGCAGCTGCAGGAGCGCGCCCGGGGCCTCGGACTGAACGTCAGCGACGACCTGCAGTCCATAGAGATCGAGGACGGCGGGGCCATTTCCCGCCCGGACCACTGGGGTGGCGTGCGTGTGTGGGCAAGCGCGGTCGAGCTGTGGATCGAAGGACGGGATCGCATCCATGACCGTGCGCGCTGGCGGCGCACACTCGATGCAAGTGGCGGCGACGATTTTGCCGCGGGCCCATGGGAAGGAAGCCGGCTGCAACCCTGATCACGAGAAGCGATGAGCGAACTGATCTCCGAAGAACGTTGCCACTGCCCGTTCTGCGCCGAACCGATAACGATCGTGGTTGATTACTCGGCCGGCTCGCAGGTGTATATCGAAGACTGCCAGGTCTGCTGCCAGCCGATGGAAGTCGTCGTGGACGTGGACGCTGACGGTCACCGGTCCGTCGGGGTGACGTGTGCGAGCTAGGGTTTTCATACTGCTGCTCGCGGGTCTCGCGTGCCTGCAGACGGCGGTTGCGCAGATGACGCTGACCGAAGGAGCCGACATCAGCGTCGACGTCACGGCGGACGGCCGTATCGTGATGGACCTCCTGGGCGGGATCTGGGTCCTGCCCCCGAAAGGCGGCAGCGCCGAACAGCTGGACGCCGGCCTGTTACCGGCCGCAGGTCCGCGGTGGTCGCCGGATGCTTCTGCGATCGTCTTTGAAGCGCGCTCCGAGCAGCGCAGCGGTCTTTACCTGTACGACATCGCGAGCAAGACCGTGCGTGTACTCGGCGACGGACATTACTCCGGCCGCCAGCCCGACTGGCACCCGGACGGCGAACGCATCGTGTTTGCGTCGCAACGGCATGACACGGGACTCGACCTGTGGGAACTCGATGTGCCGACAGGACTGTCCTGGCGCATCACCAGCCAGCCGGGCGACGAGAGCGAGCCGGCCTGGTCGGCGGACGGCCGCAACCTGGTCTACGTCCGCCACCACGACGACCGCTGGTCGCTCGTGCTGCGGCGGTTCGGGCAGCCGGACCGGGAACTCGTCGTCTCGGCGGAGCGCCTGTCTGCGCCGTCCTGGCGGCCTGACGGCAGCCTCGTCACGTTTGCGCGCGAATCCGCCGACGGCGTGACGATGAACATGGTGATCCTGTCCGACCCGCTGCTCGAACGCGTCCTGATCGACGATGCGGAACTGATCGTTGCGCCCGTTGCGTGGCTCGATCGGCAGGTGATGCTGTACGCGGCGAACGGCCGGATTCGCAAGCGGCAGTTCAACTCCTGGGTATCCAGAACCGTGCCGTTCCGGGCGACGGTCGGCCGGCCCGTTGCCCACGTTCCCAGGGCGGTGCCGGTTCGCGAACTCACGCTGACTGGTGAACCGGAGGGGATGCTGGTGATACGCGCCGCCAGGCTGTTCGACGGCATCGGCGGCGGCTACCGGGAAGGTCTCGACATACTGATCGACGGCGGACGGATCAGCGCCATCGAGCCGCAGCAGGAACGCGCCGGCGCCGTGGTGGTGGACATGGGCAACCTTACTATCCTGCCGGGCTTCATCGACGGCTACGCGGCCCTGCCGCCCGCTGCCGCCGAAGGCCTCGGCGCAGCGCTGCTGACCTTCGGTGTGACGACGCTGGTCGCCGATGTGGACGAAACCGACGCCCTCAACCGGCGCTGGTCGGGCAAGGACACCCCGGGACCGCGGGTGCTCGCGGCCAGGCCCGCCCCGGAAGCCGCGGAGCCGGCGCCGTGGCTCGTAACCGTCGCCGGTGACATGAGCGCCGGCATGGCGCAACGCGACGCGGTCGAACGCTGGCAGCAACAGGGCGTGCCCGTGCTCGCGGAGACCTGGCAGGCGGCGCTCGGCTCCGGGGCGTCGCTGCTGCTGGGCGCCGCCGCGCTGCCCGGCTCGCCCGGCGCTCACCAGTACCAGCACATGAAGCTCGCGGCCGGAAACAGCGAGCCCGTAACCATCGTCTCCGGCCTGGCCGACGCGCAGACACCGAAACTCGACGCGTTACTGGCATCCCGGCAGGCGGGACTGCTCGGCCGCGACTTCGAACCGGTGCGGCGCTTCTCCGCGCCGCCGCGCCTCGCCACCGGAACGACGAACGTCGTGCTCGGCAGCAAGCCCAGTGGCCTGCCGGCAGGGCTCGGACTGCACGCGGAATTCCGGGCGCTTGCGGCCGCCGGGCTGACTCCGGAACAGGCGCTGCGCGCTGCCGGTGTCAATGCGGCGGCAGCGCTCGGGCTCGGACTGCAGCTGGGCCGTATCGCGGTCGGCAGCTTTGCCGACCTGGTCATCGTGGATGGCGACCCGCTCGCCAATATCGACGATGCCCTGCGCGTCGTGGGCGTGGTGCGCAACGGACGCTTCTTCAGCACCATCGGCCTGATCGATCGGATCGGAAAATCGCCGACCGTCGAATTATTTGACAAACCGCAGAGAAAGTCGTCCTGGCAACGAGCGCCCCTTTGAAAAACGGTGTTTTGCGGCTCGGGTGGTAATTCGCTGCAGTCCGGCAATCGTGAGGCCGGGGATTAAATGTATATGTTTCAGTGGGTTGTGCGTTATTTTGCCGGGCCTGCATTATGTGCGGCGCAGCAATAATGTCGGATTTCTTTACAGGTGGGGATTCTGCGTCCTGCGGGGGTTTGTGTACCAGGCGCTAAAGCATTGAAAACGCAACCGCATTTACCGGGTTGGCACAGGTCTTGCTTTTATATGCTTGCCCAAGCGAAGTGTAACTGTGCTCGGTGGCACACAAGGAACAGACACAGGATTTAGACGCCAGAAGAACAATAATTATAAAAACAACAAGATCCAGATCCAAAATAATAAAATATCTGTATCCGACCGCCGATTTTGCAGTTACCTCTTTTACCAAAAAGAGAAATTAGCCCCGCCGCTCACGCTGCGGGGTTTTTTATTGCCTGACGCTCGCGGCATACTGAGCGGCATGCAACGACTCCTGCTGATACTGCTGCTCGGCTTCCTCGGTGCCTGCGGCGGCAGTTCCCGGGATTTCGAAGAGACGAGCATCGCCGAGCTGCACGACCAGATGCAGCGCGGCGAACTGCGTGCCGAGGAACTGACCGCCTGGTACCTGGGACGCATCGACACCATCGACGACGCCGGCGTCGCGCTCAACGCGATCATCGAGGTAAACCCGGATGCGCTCGCGATCGCCCGGTCACTGGACGCGGAGTGGCGCCTGTCGGGGCCGCGAGGGCCGCTGCACGGCATCCCCGTGGTCCTGAAGGCGAACATCGACACCGCCGACCGGATGCATACACACGCGGGCTCGCTGGCGCTGGCATCGCACCAGCCGCCTCGCGACGCCTTCCTCGTCAGCCGCCTGCGTGACTCCGGGGCCGTCATTCTCGGCAAGGCGAACCTCAGCGAGTGGGCCAATTTCCGTTCCACGCGCTCCAGCAGCGGCTGGAGCAGCATTGGCGGGCAGACCCGCAACCCCTACGACACGGCACGCAATCCCTGCGGGTCGTCCAGCGGCTCCGCCGTCGCCGTCGCCGCCAACCTCACGGCCGTCGCCGTCGGCACCGAAACGGACGGCTCGGTGCTCTGTCCCGCGGGCGTAAACGGCATCGTCGGCATCAAGCCGACGCTGGGCCTCGTGAGCCGCAGCGGCATCATCCCGATCGCGCACAGCCAGGACACGGCCGGACCCATGGCGCGCACCGTTCGCGATGCTGCCATCCTGCTTTCCGCGATGACCGGCATCGACGCGGCCGATCCGGCGTCGATGGCGGCTCCCGAAACGGTGCCGGACTACACGGCGAATCTCGCGGCCGACGGCCTGCAGGACCGCCGCATCGGCGTGCTTCGCACCTACACGGGCGCAGGCAGCAACCCGCAGGTCGAGGCCCTCTTCGAGGACAGCATTGCCGTGTTGCGCGAACAGGGCGCGGAAATCACGGACCCCGTGGAGATCGACACGAGCGGTATCGGTGCCGCGGAACTCGAGGTGCTGTATTACGAGTTCAAGGCCGACCTCAACCGCTACCTCGAGCAGTCGGACGCGCCGCTCGGCTCACTGGCAGCGATCATCCGCTTCAACGAGGCCAATGCGGAGACGGTCATGCCATTCTTTGGCCAGGAGCACATGCTCGCGGCTGAAGACAAGGGTCCGCTCACGGAGCCGGGCTACCAGGAAGCGCTCGAAGCCAGCGGCGCGGCGCTGCGGGACAGGCTGACGGCGGTCATGGACGAGCACGGCCTGGACGCGCTGATTGCGCCGACGAACGGCCCCGCGTGGATGACGGACCACGTCAACGGCGACAATTTCGAGGTGGGCAGCTCGTCGTTCGCCGCCGTGTCAGGATTTCCGAACGTTACCGTACCGGCCGGATTCATCGCAGGACTGCCGGTCGGGATGTCGTTCATCGGGCGCGCCTTCACGGAAAAGGCCCTCATCGAGATGGCCTACGCCTTCGAGCAGGCCACCCTGGCGCGGCGGCCGCCGGAGCTCTGAGCCGGGAATGACGGCCGTGCCGAACTGCGACCTGTTTTGCGGCGTTCGCATGGCCGGTATGGCCTAATCGCACTTCTTCCGGTAGCGCTTCCACGACCCATGTTCAAAACCGTGCGTATAACAATCCTGCTGTTCGTCCTGTTCATGGTCGCCATGGGCACCTGGCTCGCCGAGCGGCGCAGCACGGACTGGAACAACAGCCTCTGGGTGAAGATCTACCCGATCAACGGCGACGGCAGCGACACGAGCGAGACGTACATTGCCGAGCTGAGTGTCGGCACGTTTGCGGAGATCGAGGAATTCCTCGCACGGGAGGTCAGCCGTTACGGCCATGGCCTGGAACGGCCGGTACGCATCGAAATGGGTGAGCCCGTCCGCGAACAACCGCCCCCGATTGACGAGGCGGACAGCATGCTCGACATCTTGCTCTGGTCACTCAGGATGCGATGGTGGGTATCGGACGTAACCGGCGACCAGGACCGCATCGATCCCGACGTGCGGATATTCGTGCGCTACCACAGCCCGGAGGAAACCCTCAGGCTGGAGAATTCGGTCGGCGTACAGAAAGGCATGTTCGGCGTCGTCAACGCCTATTCGAGCCGCAAATACGCCGGCAGGAACAACGTGGTCATCGCCCACGAATTCCTGCACACGCTCGGCGCCACCGACAAATACGATCTTTCGACCGGCATTCCGCTGCCGCCGCACGGGCTCGCCGATCCGGACCGCTCGCCGCTCTATCCGCAGTCGAAAGCCGAAATCATGGGCGGCCGCATTGCCATCGCGGCTGACAAAGTGATGGACCCTCGAAATCTCGGCCACGTCCTCATCGGCCCGCTGACGGCAATGGAAATTCGCCTGTCGGAATAGCGGCGCCGGCGCTTCCTCTGCCGCCACCGCTGGGCTAGGCTCTCGGAATGCCCGGCGAGGACACCAGTTTGCTAGACGTATCGGGGCTCCGCGTCCGCGTGCCCGGGCGCGTGCTGGTCGAAGCGCTCGACATGACCCTGACGCGCGGCGAATTCATTGCCGTTCTCGGCCGCAACGGCAGCGGCAAGACACTGTCCCTGCTCACGCTTGCCGGGCTGCGCCCGCCCGCGGCGGGCGCCATTCGCCTGGCCGGCGACGCAATGAGCGCGTTGCAGAGACAGCAGGTCGCAAAGCGGCTGGCGCTGTTGCCGCAGGACACCGACGATATTTTTCCGGCAACCGTGCTGGACACCGCACTCATCGGCCGGCATCCCCATATCGGGCGTCTGCGCTGGGAATCGCCGGAAGACTATGAGCAGGCGCGCGACTCGCTGGCGATGGTCGGTATCGCGGAGCTCGCGGATCGCGACGTGTTGTCACTGTCGGGCGGCGAGCGCCGCCGTCTCGCAATCGCCCAGATCCTCACGCAGGCGCCCGACGTCTACCTGCTCGACGAGCCGACCAACCACCTCGATCCGCAGCACCAGGTCGACACATTGCGCATCTTCCGGCGAGCGGCCGATAACGGCGCCGGTGTGATCGCGAGCCTGCACGACGTCAATCTCGCGGCCCGCGTCGCCGATCGCTGCCTGCTGTTGTTCGGCGATGGCCGCTGGGAGTTCGGTGCGACGGGCGATGTGCTGAACGAGGAGCGCCTGGAGGCGCTGTTCGGAACACCGATGGAAGCCGTGAACTGGCGGGACGGCCGGCTGTTTGTTGCCGGCGGCGGCCGGCCCTGACGCATCGGTCAGTCGACGTAACCCTGCAGCAGGTCCAGGTAATGCGCGTGCAGCGCCGGGTTTGCAGCGAGTACGGACCGCGTTTCGAGGCCCGGTGGATTGCCGTTCAAATCCGTGAACACGCCGCCCGCCTCCGTCACCAGGATCGACAGCGCAGCGATGTCGAGTATGTTCACGTCCGACTCGATCACCGCCTCGATCTTGCCCGCCGCCAGCAAATGGTAGTGGTAGAAATCGCCGTAACCCCGGATGCGGTCGGCTGCCGCGACGATCTCGCCCAGTTTTTTCCAGCCGTCGCTCTTCGCGAGTGACTTCAGGTTGCCCGTGGATACGGCGGCCCGCCGCGGGTCGTCGATGCGGCTGACTTCGACCCGTTTCCCCTTGAGGTACGCGCCTACGCCTTTTTCCGCCCAGGCCAGTTCGTCCATCATCGTGCCGCTGGAAACACCCAGCACGATCTCGCCGTTGTGCATCAGCGCGATCTGCGTCGAGAAGAACGGGTATTGCCGCACGAAACCCTTGGTGCCGTCGATGGGGTCGACCAGCCACAGGAACTCGGCGTCCGCATGCGTCCGTCCCAGCTCCTCGCCGTAGATGCCGTGGTCGGGGAACTGGCCGAGTATGACCTTCCGTATCGCCGTCTCGCATTCGACGTCCGCCTGCGTCACGGGCGTCATGTCGGCCTTCGTTTCGACCGTGAAATTACCTGCGTAGTACTCGCGGCTGATCTTCGCCGCCGCACGTGCCGCCTCCAGCGCCACGTGCAGGTGTTCCGATGACAGGGTCTCGTCGTAGCTGGTCACGGTAACGCCACGGCCGGCCCTTCCTGCATCAGCGCGTAAACCTCGGGGCTTCCGGCCGCATGAACACGACCGGCACTTCTGCGAAATAGACTGACTCCTGCACGGTAACGGCCACTCGCAGCGTGGCCTCCGGATCGGCGAAGGCCGGAATGGTCACGGTCATTTGCGCCGGCGCGTCGGGGGAGGTGACGTGTTCCGCGCTGGCGACGACTTCGTTTCCGCCGGACAGCAGTGCAAAGGTCGCCTGCGCCACCGGAAACTCGGAATCGAGCGACAGCCGCGTATATTGCGCGCCGAGTTCCAGCGGCAGGATGATCATCTCCAGCTCGTTATTGGCGAGCTCGCACTCGCCGCTCGCCCAGCGGCAGTTCGAACGCGCGACCAGCGGGTAGGCGGCGCCGGGCTCCGCGACATCCGCCTGCTCGCCGACCATGGCGCCAACGGCAAACCACGCCAGGACTGCGAGGATGGGCGCCACGATCATGGCGATGACAACGTGCTTGTTTTTCCACATGGTCCTATCTTAACGCAAAAAAAAGGGGGCATTGCTGCCCCCTTTTCTCAAGCCGAGAAAGAGTCTCAGTGATCGAGGCTGACGGCTGCGCCGGCACCCTGCGGTACGCGGATATCTTCCACGATGTGCTGGATGTGCTCCGGCGGCGGCGCCGTTACCTTGGATACGCCATAAGCAACCGCGAAGTTCACCAGTGCGCCGATACCTCCGAACGCGTTCGGTTCGATACCGAGGAACCAGTTCTGCGGCAGATCGCCCATGAACGATGTGCTGGCGATGAACATGATGCCCTTGTGCTGGAATACATACAGCAGCGTCACGCCCAGGCCGGCAACCATACCTGCGATCGCACCTTCCTTGTTCATGTTCTTGTTGAAGATGCCCATCATCAATGCCGGGAAGATCGAGGATGCCGCCAGGCCGAATGCCAGGGCTACCGTACCTGCCGCGAAGTCCGGCGGGTTGAAGCCGAGATAACCGGCCACCAGGATCGCGAAGGCCATCGCTATTCGACTGGCCAGCAATTCCTGCTGCTCGGTGATATTCGGTTTGAACACGCCCTTGAGCAGGTCATGGGATATCGCCGAGGATATGGCGAGCAGCAACCCTGCCGCGGTCGATAGTGCAGCCGCAAGGCCGCCGGCCGCGACGAGCGCGATGACCCAGTTCGGCAATCCCGCGATTTCCGGATTCGCCAGCACCATGATGTCACGGTCGATAAGCGTTACCTCGTTGACTGCGGGGTCGGCTGCGTAACTGATTTCACCGTCGCCGTTCTTGTCTTCGAACGCGAGCAGGCCGGTCTCTTCCCACTTCTTGACCCAGGTCGGACGCTCTGCATACACGAGCTGCGTGCCGTCGGGGTGGTTGATCGTCTCGATGAGGTTCAGGCGAGCCATTGCGGCAACGCCCGGCGCCGTCGTGTAGAGGATGGCGATGAAAACCAGCGCCCAGCCGGCCGAACTGCGAGCGTCCTTCACTTTAGGCACTGTGAAGAAGCGGATGATGACGTGCGGCAGGCCGGCAGTACCGATCATGAGCGAGAACGTGTACACGAACATGTTGAGATAACTCAATCGCGCCTGTGTCGTGTAGTCCGCAAAGCCCAGATCGTTCAGCACCTGATCGAGCCGGTCGAGCAGGTAGACTTCGCTGCCCGCCATCGTCGAACCCAGGCCAAGCTGCGGGATCGGCATGCCCGTGAGCTGCATGGAAATGAAGATTGCCGGAATCGTATAGGCAAAAATCAGGACGCAGTACTGTGCGATCTGCGTGTACGTGATGCCCTTCATGCCGCCGAGTACCGCGTAAACGAACACGATACCCATGCCGATTACCAGGCCGACGTTGTAGTCCACCTCGAGGAAGCGCGAGAACGCGACGCCGATGCCTTTCATCTGGCCGATAACGTAGGTTACCGATGCGACGATCAGGCAGACGACGGCCACGATACGGGCGGTCTTCGAGTAGTAGCGGTCACCAATGAACTCGGGAACCGTGAACTTGCCGAACTTGCGCAGGTACGGTGCGAGCAACATGGCGAGCAGCACGTAGCCGCCGGTCCAGCCCATGAGGAACACGGAACCGCCGTAGCCCATGAACGCGATGAGGCCGGCCATCGAGATGAACGATGCGGCGGACATCCAGTCGGCCGCCGTCGCCATACCGTTTGCAACGGGATGGATGTGACTGCCTGCGACGTAAAAATCCTTGGTTGTTGAGGCGCGTGACCAGATCGCGATACCGATATAGAGCGCGAACGTCATCCCGACAACCAGGTAAGTCATTGCTTGTAGTGACATGATCTTCCCCCCTAGACGTCTTTGTCTTCGTGCACGTCATGCGCTCTATCGAGCTTACCCATGCGGTTGGCGTAGAAAAATATCAACGCGACGAATATGTACATCGATCCCTGTTGCGCGAACCAGAAGCCGAGCTTGTATCCACCAAGGCGAATATTGTTTAGCGGCTCGACGAGTATGATTCCGAAAACGAAGGAAACGACAAACCAAATTGCTAGGCAAAGGCCAATGAGGCGCAAATTTGCCTTCCAGTAGTCGGCTTTCTGAGACATACGTCCCCCTTATGATGCTTTTATTGGAATTGTCACCAGCGCAATCTATCAAACGGTCTCAACGCGCCCGTACAGACTTTAGTCGTAGGTAGCGAACCTAAGCATCATCAGCACATACGGGTAGAATTCATAATTATTATTTAAATCAGTTATTTATAAAGCCTTCAGCCTTGCCCGGGCAGGCCCCGTATCGCTCGCGTTCGACGATAGTAGTAGACTTTGCGCAGAACTACAGAGCACCCGCAAAAGGGTGCCAAAAACCACAAAGAGGGGAGATCGTTGCGTTGATCAGCTGGTGGGCGCTGCTACTGTTGTCGCTGGGCTATGTCTCGCTCCTGTTCGCGATCGCGCACTGGGGTGACAAGGCAGACCCGGCCCGGTTTTCCGGTGCTGCGCGCGCAACGATTTACGGCCTGACGCTTGCCGTCTATTGCACCTCCTGGACGTTTTACGGTGCCGTCGGCACCGCCGCGCAAAGCGGCTGGGGCTACCTGCCGATCTACCTCGGCCCGATGGCGGTCATCTTTTTTGGCTGGGGGATGATTCACCGCATCATCACGGTGAGCAAGCGCCAGAACCTGACGTCGATTGCCGACTTCATTGCCGCACGATACGGCAAGGCACGCAGCCTGGCGGTGCTGGTCACGATACTGGCCACGATCGGTTCGATCCCCTACATCGCCCTGCAGCTCAAAGCGGTCGTCGCGGGTTTCGACATCGTATCCAATTACGCGGCCGCGGGCGCCGCCGAAAACGACACGGCTTTCGTATTCGCCGCGGCGCTCGCGGTATTCGCCATATTGTTCGGCACCCGCAAGATCGACGTCACGGAACACCACGATGGCCTGATGCTCGCGGTGGCATTCGAGTCGGTCGTCAAGCTCCTGGCATTCGTGGCTGTCGGAATGTTCGCCTGGTCCCTGCTGGGCAACCAGACACCCGCCGTTTCTCCCGAAGCCGCAGCCAGGGCATCAACGGCGTTCAGGCTCGATCATGTGCCCGACATGTTCGTCACGCAGCTGATCCTGGCCAGCGCGGCGATCTTCTGCCTGCCGCGGCAGTTTCACGTCGCGGTCGTGGAAGCCTACGAAGATGCAAACATACGGCCGACGCGCTGGTCGTTCCCGCTCTACCTGCTGATATTTTCCGCTTTCGTTATTCCGATCACGATCGCCGGGCTCAAGATGCTGCCGCCCGGCGAGTTCAGCGGCGACGCGTTCGTACTCGCACTGCCCATGCAGGGCGAACACACCCTGCTGACCATGCTGGCGTTCCTCGGCGGATTCTCGGCCGCGACGAGCATGGTCATCGTCTCGAGTGTCGCGCTGTCCACGATGATCAGTAACGAGATCGTTATCCCGGCGCTCATGAGCATCAAGATGCTGGGGTTGTCCGAGCGCGAGGACTACACGCGCATCCTCATGCACGTTCGCCGTGGCGCCATCATCGGCATCGCCGCGCTCGGCTATTTCTACCTGGAGGCCACGGACCAGTCCGCCGCGCTGGCGTCGATCGGCCTGTTGTCGTTCGCGGCGGCCGCGCAGTTCGCGCCGCTGATCGTGTTCGGGCTCTACTGGCCGGGCGCAACACGCACCGGCGCCATTGCCGGGCTCTGCACGGGCTTCGTGCTGTGGACGTACACCCTGTTCCTGCCGAACCTCGCGCGCGCGGGCGCGATCGGCGACACGTTCATTACGGAGGGACTGTTCTCACAACCGTGGTTGCGACCGGAAGCGCTGCTCCTGGACATACAGAGCAATTCACTGACGCATGGCGTTGCCTGGTCGCTGGGTGCAAACATACTGGTCAACGTCCTGGTGTCGATGATGACGCGGCAGTCGTTGGTTGAAAAGATCCAGGCCCGAACCTTCGCCGGTCCGGCCAGCGGTTTCGGACCGGTGCGGGCGGCGGTCGCCCGCCACGACATCACCAACGTGGACCTCCGGTCGCTGGCGGAACGCTTCCTCGGCGTGCACAACGTGGAACGTTCCTTCGCCGATTTCGCCGCGTCGACGGGCATCGACCTGAATTCCTCGGGGCCTGCCGACAGGCGGCTGCTGCTTTTTACCGAGCGCCTGATCGCCGGCGCCATCGGTGCATCGTCGGCGCGCGTCGTGATGACCGCGGCGCTGCGCAAGACCGGGACGGAGATCGGCGACGTCGTATTGCTGCTCGACGAAACGTCGCAGGCGCTCACTTTCAACCGGCGCCTGCTCGACGCGACGCTGGAAAACATCACCCAGGGCGTCAGCGTGGTGGACTCCTCGCAGCGGCTGATCGGCTGGAACAGCCGCTACGAGCAGCTGATGAACTACCCGCCGGGCATGGTGCACGTGGGTGAATCGATCGTCGACCTGATCAGGTACAACGGCGAACAGGGCCGTTTCGGCAACACCGACGTCGATGCCGAGATCAACAAGCGTATCAAGCACCTCCGTTCCGGCACGCCGTACAAGTATCAGAGCAACTTCGTCGACGGCAAGGTCATCGAGATCAGCGGGCAGCCGATGCCCGGCGGCGGCTACGTAACGACCTACACGGACATCACCGACTCCAAGATAGTCGAAAGCGAACTCGTCGAGGCCAAGGCCCTGCTCGAGCAGCGCGTGGCGGACCGCACGGCGGAACTGGAGAAGACCATGACCGCGCTGCAGCAGGCCAAGGCCGAAGCCGAGGACGCCAACGCGTCGAAGACCCGGTTCCTGGCCGCCGCGGCACACGACCTGCTGCAGCCGTTGAACGCCGCCAAGCTGTTTGCCGCGCTGCTGAACGAACACCGCGAGAACATGCCGCCCGAGCAGCAAAGCCTCGTCGAGCGCGTCGAAAGCAGCCTGATCGCCGTCGAAGACCTGCTCGGGGCCCTGCTCGACATCTCCCGGCTGGACACGTCCGCCCCGGTGCCGAAACTGGAGGTGTTCCCGACCTCCGACATCTTCAAGGCCATCGAAACGCAGTTCTCCGCGGCGTTCGTGGAAGAGGGTCTGAAGCTGCGCTTCGCGAAGTCCTCGCTCTACGTGCGCTCCGATCCCGCCATGCTGCGGCGCATCGTGCAGAATTTCGTAAGCAATGCCCGCCGCTACACCCAGGATGGCGGCGTGCTGATTGGCTGCCGCCGCCGCGGCGACCTCGTGGCCATACAGGTGGTCGACACCGGCATGGGTATCGCGCCCGAAGACCAGAAAGTCGTCTTCGACGAATTCAAGCGTCTCGGCAAGCGCGGCAAAGGCACCAAACGCGGACTCGGGCTCGGCCTGGCAATCGTCGATCGCATCGCCAAACTGCTTGGCCACGAGATCCGCATGCGCTCCGAGATCGAGAGGGGGAGTACGTTCGAAGTCCTGGTTCCGCTCGCCGATCGTGCCGATGCCAGGCCGACCGTCAGAAACCTGGTCGACAAGGCGCCGGCATCATCCCTGGACGGCACGATCATCCTGTGCGTCGACAATGAGCACTCCATCCTTGAAGGCATGCAGGGGCTGCTGAGCAAATGGGGCGCCAGCCCGCTCATTGCCAACAACTCGGAAAGCGCCCTCGAGCACCTGCGAACACTCGGCAGCAATGGCGGCGGCTACCCGTCGATACTGCTGGTCGACTACCATCTCGATGACGATGTAACGGGTATCCAGGTGATCGACGATCTGCGGGCACACGCGCAGACGGACATCCCCGCGATTATCGTCACGGCCGATCACACGCAGATCGTGCGCGAGGAGATACGTAACTCGGGTCATGCCCTGCTGCACAAGCCGATCAAACCCGCAGCACTGCGCGCGCTGATGTCGCGCATTCTTACCCGGCAGTAGGCGCGCCCCGGCTATTCGACCAGGCCGGGTTCCTTGGTATTGAGGCGCTGCACCGCGAGCACCGCCTGGGTACGGTTCGTCACCTGCATTTTGCGCAGGATCGCGGTCACGTGCGCCTTGATCGTCGCTTCCGAGACGCCGAGCTGGTAAGCGATCTGCTTGTTGAGCAGCCCCTCGCCCAGCATCATCAGGACCCGGAACTGGTGCGGCGTCAGGGCGCTCATCGCCGTCGCGATTCGCGCCTCCTCGTTGTCGAGCCCTTCTGCGCCCAGGTCGATGTTGTCCGGCAGCCAGACCTCGCCCTGGAGGATGGCGTCGATGGCCGCCTCGATCGTGCGAATCGGCGACGACTTCGGGATGAAGCCGCTGGCGCCGTGCTGGATCGCGCGCCGTATGACCGCCGGATCGTCCACGGCCGAGACGATGACGGTCGGCAGCGACTCGTGGTTGTTGCGCATATAAGCGAGCGCCGAGAAACCGCTGACGCCGGGCATGTGCAGATCGAGAAACAGGATGTCCGCGTCGGGGTTTGCTTCCACGACCTCGTACAGGGTGGCGAGACTATCCGCTTCGTGAATCTCGGCGCCGGGCACGCAGTTGTGAATCGCGTGAATGAGCGCCTCCCGAAAGAGGGGATGATCATCCGCAACGATGAAGTTGCTGCTATCGGATAGCGTCACTGTCGTCTCGTGTCCCTACTTGCGATTCTTGCGGTTCTCGATCAGGTTCTCGACAACGCTCGGATCCGCGAGCGTCGACGTGTCGCCGAGATTGCTGTAGTCGTTTTCCGCGATCTTCCTGAGAATGCGCCGCATGATCTTGCCGGACCGCGTCTTCGGCAGTCCTGGCGCCCACTGCAGCAGATCGGGGCTGGCGATGGGCCCGATTTCCTTGCGGACCCAGTTGCGCAGCTCGGTCGCGAGCTCGTCGCTGGGCTCGTAGCCTTCCATGAGCGTGACATACACGTAGATGCCCTGCCCCTTGATGTCGTGAGGATAACCAACAACCGCAGCCTCGGCGACCGCGGGATGCGCGACGAGCGCGCTCTCGACTTCCGCCGTACCCATGCGATGGCCGGAGACATTCAGCACATCGTCGACACGGCCGGTGATCCAGTAGTAATCGTCTTCATCGCGCCGTGCGCCATCACCAGTGAAGTAGCGACCCTCGAAAGCGCTGAAGTAAGTCTGGACGAATCGGTCGTGGTCACCATAGACCGTACGCATCTGGCCAGGCCAGCTGTCGAGTATGACCAGCAAGCCTGAGACCGCACCGTCCAGTATGTTTCCATCGGGGTCGACGATGGCCGGCTGGACGCCAAAGAAGGGCCGTGTGGCTGAACCCGGCTTGAGCGCCGTAGCGCCGGGCAGCGGGGTGATCAGTATGCCGCCGGTTTCTGTCTGCCACCAGGTATCTACGATCGGGCAGCGGCCTTCGCCGACCACGTTGTAATACCACTCCCAGGCCTCCGGGTTGATCGGCTCGCCCACCGAACCCAGCAGGCGCAGGCTCTTGCGGGACGTCTTCTTGACCGGCTCGTCGCCTTCGCGCATCAGCGCCCGGATCGCGGTCGGCGCCGTGTAGCAGACGTTGACCTGGTGCTTGTCGCAGATCTGCCAGAAGCGGCTGGAGTCGGGGTAATTCGGTACGCCTTCGAACATCATGGTCCTGGCGCCGTTCGCGAGCGGGCCGTAGACGATGTAGGAATGGCCGGTAACCCAGCCGACGTCGGCGGTACACCAGTAGATATCGCCGGGCTCGTAGTTGAATACGTACTTGAAGGTGAGCGCCGCATACACCAGGTAGCCGCCCGTCGTATGCAGGACGCCTTTCGGCGCGCCGGTCGAGCCGGAGGTGTAGAGAATGAACAGCGGGTCCTCGGCGTTCATCGGCTCGCAGGGGCAATCGTCGTCCACGGACTCCTCGGCCTCGTGCAGCCACACGTCGCGGCCGTCCTGCCAGCCAACGTCATTGCCCGTGTTGCGCACCACCAGGACCTTCTCGAGTGAAGCCGAAACGCCATCGATCTTAGCCGCCGCATCGACATTGGCTTTGAGGGGTACGGAACGCCCGCCGCGCCGGCCCTCGTCAGCGGTCACCACGACGTTGGATTTGCAGTCGATGATGCGGCCGGCCAGCGCGTCGGGGGAAAAGCCGCCGAACACCACGGAATGAATGGCACCGATACGCGCGCAGGCGAGCATCGCGACCGCCGCCTCGGGGATCATCGGCATGTACAGCGTGACCCGGTCGCCCTTCTTGACGCCAATCGACTTCAGCACGTTCGCGAAGCGGCATACCCTGCCGTGCAATTCCGCATAGGTAATCGTCAGGTCCCGGTCCGGATTGTCGCCTTCCCAGATGATTGCCGGCTGGTCGGCCTTGTCGTCCAGGTGGCGATCGACGCAGTTGTAGCAGACGTTCAGCTCGCCGTCTTCGTACCAGCGGATGTGCAGATCGTCTTTTGCAAAAGAAACGTCCTTCACCTTGGTAAAGGGCTTTATCCAGTCGACGATTCCGGCCTGCTCCGCCCAGAACTTCTCGTTGTCCTCGACCGACTGCTTGTACAGGTCGAAGTACTGATCCTCGTCGATCAATCCGTGCTTCTTGAAATAGTCGTTGACGGGATAGATCTCGCTCATCGGAATCTCCACTCGGTAGGTACTTTTCTGCTCGCGGGCGACGGCCCGTTTTCTGGCATTTTGAATTGTGGCTTGTACGTACGCATTAGACATTGGTCTACAAAGATACGCTCATTCGACTTTTGGCTAATGGCAACCGTGCCTCCCCTGATTGAGTATGCGAAGTGATTCACCAAAAAAACTTTCCCGGGGGAAAATATGATGATCAGAGTTACTCCCAAATTGTGCGCGTCCGCAGCCGCTTTGGCGCTGTGCATATCTGGGTCCGCTGTCGCTCAGGATGACGGCCCGACAACCACGTACAAATTCGGCGGCTACGCAAAGTTCGACGCCATGTTTACCGATTACAGCGATGGCACGCCGGATGGCAACAGCCTGATGCGCCAGTTCTACTATGCGCCGCAGATTCCGGTCGGCGACGGCTCCGCCAGCGAAGACATCACGGCCGACTTCCAGGCACGCGAGACGCGCATCAACTTCCGTGCCGACACCACGACGCCCGGCGGTGACAGCATCACGGCATTCATCGAGATGGACTTCTTCATTCACGGTGACGGCAACGAAGTGGTATCCAACTCGTACAGCCCGCGCCTGCGCCATGCCTTCATCAAGTACAACAAGTGGACTTTCGGCCAGACCTGGTCGACGTTCCAGGACGTGGTTGCACTGCCCGAGGCTCTCGACTTCGTCGGCCCGGCTGAGTCCACGACCTTCATACGCCAGGCGATGGTGCGCTACACGACGGGCGGCCTGGAGCTGGCGGCCGAGAACCCGGAGGCGTTCGTAGCCGGAGTGCCTGTTGGTGTCGAGGAACGCGGGCGTTCCACGATACCGGACCTGATCGCACGCTATACCTTCAAGATGGGTGACAAGGGCAGCTACGTGAAGGTGGCCGGCCTGTACCGAAGCATAAAGATTGGAGCCGTTCCCGGCATTTCAGCTGAAGGAAACCAGCCGGATGAGACGGGCTACGGCGTCAGCGCCTCGACCAAGCTCATGTTCGGCAATGGCGCCGACCTCCGCGCGATGGTCACCTACGGCGACGGCGTCGGCCGTTACATTGGCCTGGGCTTTGTTCGTGACGGCTACCTCGATGCCAACAACAACATCGCAACGGCCGAGGCGCTTGCTTATTTCGTCGCACTGCGGCTGCCGTTCGGCAACAAGTGGCGCACGAACGTCATGTACGGCAACACCACTATCAACTATGACGACGATGCGCTGGCGGCAGGACTGAACGACACCGGCTGGAGCTTCCACTGGAACCTCATTTACAACATCCTGCCGAAGCTGGATGTGGGTGCGGAAGTCATTTACGGCGAACGTGAACTGGTGAACGGCACCGACGGTGACTTCACGAGATTCCAGTTCTCCGCGAAGTACGCGTTCTAGACCGAACCACGCAATCTCCTTTGCGTTTGCCCTGGCGGCACCCTTGACGGGGTGCCGCCAGTTTTACGTTGGGGCATACCGTGTCAGAATGGACCCATGAACGAGCTGCCCGACATCACCCGGTTCCTGTCCGGGCTTCCCGGTTTCGAAGAACTCGAAGAGAAGCAGGTCCAGGCGGCGGCGAAAGCCATCCAGATCGGCTACTACAAGTCCGGTAGCAACGTGCTGTCCATCGGCGACGCCAACAGGCAGCTGCACATCGTGCGCTGCGGCGCCCTCGAGCTGCGCAATTCCGAGGGCGACCTCGTGACGCGGGCGGCCGAAGGAGACGTGTTCGGCTTCCCGTCCCTCATGAATGCGGCACCCTTGCGCAACCAGTCGGTAGCGATCGAGGACTCGCTGATCTACCACCTGGATGGCAAGGTCTTCGCGGAGCTGCGGCGCAGGAACGAGCGCTTCGACACCTTTTTCATCCGGCTGTTGTCGGATCGGCTGCTGTCACGTCCCGCGACGACAAAGCTGCACGGCGCCGAGGGGCGCGCCGTCTCCCAGCTCATTACGCGGCCGCCCGTGGCAATCGACGCTGGCGCGAGCATCCAGGACGCCGCCCGCAAGATGGTCGACGAGCGCGTATCGGCCATCCTGGTGACGGATGCGGACGGATTCTGCGGCATCGCCACCGACCGCGACCTCAGGAAGCGGGTCGTTGCGAAAGGGCTGTCAATCGATACGCCGATACGCGACATCATGTCGGTGAACCCCATATCCATCGATGCCGGGGACCTGGCCTACGAAGCCGCGCTCATGATGATGCAAAACAAGATCCACCACCTGCCCGTCATGGCGGACGACAAGCTGATCGGCATGGTGTCGCGCAGCGATTTCATGCGCATCGAGACGGAACATCCGCTTTACCTCGTCAATGACATCGCCAAGCAGACGACCGTGGAGGGCATCGTCGAAGCCTGCAAGCGCCTGCCGGCGCTGGTGGCCAACCAGATCACCGCGGATGCGGATGGCGAACAACTCGGCAAGTTCATCACCACGATTACCGATTCGGTGACGCAGCAGCTGTGCCGCATCGCCGAAGCCCAGCTCGGGCCGCCACCCTGTACGTATGTGTGGGTTGCGCTGGGCTCGCAGGGCCGCCACGAGCAATCCGCACGCAGTGACCAGGACAATGCGCTGGTGCTCGACAATTGTGCCACCGAAGATTATGACGATTACTTCAAGGCGCTCGCGCGCATCGTCAACGACGGCCTGAACGATTGTGGCTACGTCTATTGCCCGGGCGACGTGATGGCCTCGAACCCGGATTGGCGCAAGCCGCTGGAGACCTGGAAGAAATACTTCCACCAATGGATCACGGTACCCGAAGCGAAAGCGCTCATGCACGCCAATATCTTCTTCGATCTGCGCGCTGTCTACGGCGAAAGCAAGCTGGTCGACAAACTCAAGAAGAGCATCCGCAAAGATGCGAAACGAAACGAGCTATTTTTGGCCCTCATGGCAAAAAACGCGATGAACTTCCAGCCGCCGCTCGGTTTTTTCCGGCAGTTCGTGCTCGAGAAATCGGGGGAACACAAGAATACGCTGGATATCAAGAAACACGGCATTATGCCGATCGTCGAGATTGCGCGGATCCGGGCCCTGGCAGCGGGCGAAGTCCGGATCACGACGAGAAACCGCCTGCGCGCGGCCGCGAAAGCCGGGGAAATCACGGAGTCCGACGCCGCCAACCTGATCGATGCGCTCAACTTCATCGAGAAACTGCGGGTGGAGCACCAGAACAGGCAGCTGCACGCCGGCAAACAGCCCGATAACCACCTGTCGCCCGACGAGCTCTCGTCGCTGGTGCGGCAAAATCTCAAGGCGGCGTTCAACCAGGTCAACGTCAGCCAGGCCGCCCTGCTGAATCGCTTCCACCTGGCATGACGACGGGACGCTGGCTGGCACTCAAGCGCTGGAATGCCGGCCGGCTGTCGGCTGACGAGAGCTACAAGTCCTTCCTGGAGGCGTCACCGCCCGCTCCGGGAACACCCTTCGACAAAGCGGAACTCGTCTGCCTCGATATCGAAACGACGGGTCTCGACCCTGCGACGGTGGATATGCTCAGCATCGGTTGGGTCATCATTCGCAGCGGCAAGGTGGACCTCTCCACGGCCGAGTCACACGTCGTCAAGCCGACCGGCGGCATCGGCGACAGCCCCGCCATTCACGGTCTCACGGACAGCGTCGTCGACCAGGGAATTGCACCGGAGGAGGCGATGGAGCGCGTGCTCGACGTGCTGACCGGCAGGGTCCTGGTCGTACACCACGCCGGTCTCGACAAGAAGCTCCTGGATCGTATGTGCAGGGGCCAGTTCGGCAACAAGCTGCTGCTGCCGGTCATCGACACGCTGGCTCTCGAAAATCACCGCAAGTCGCGCCACCACCATCTCGAGGATACGCGCTCGCTGCGCCTGCCTGACCTTCGGAAGCACTACAACCTGCCCTGGTACGGGGGCCACGACTGTCTCGGGGACGCCATCGCCACCGCGGAACTGCTGATCGCGATGGTCGCGACCCGCGACGGCCCGACGACGCTCTCAGACCTCTACTGAGACGCCGGCGACCGTGCGCCTTTTGTCGCATGGCCCGGCACCGGCTGCTCTTCTAGAATCGGGAGAGACTTCAACCGTGCGGATCCGTCATGAGCAAATACAAAGAAATTCACCGCCGTTCCATCGAGAATCCATCCGACTTCTGGGGCGAAGCGGCCGAAGGCATCGATTGGGAGAAACGCTGGGACAAGGTTCTCGACGACTCTAAAGCGCCGATTTACCGTTGGTTTTCCGGGGGGCGTCTCAACACCTGTTACAACGCGCTCGACCGGCATGTGGCGAACGGCCGCGCCGAGCAGGCGGCAATCATTTACGACAGCCCGATAACCGGGTCGCAGCGCACCATTAGCTACAGCGAACTCCGCGACGAAGTAGCCCTGTTCGCGGGCGCGCTCGTCGATAACGGCGTCAGGCAGGGCGACCGCGTCATCATCTACATGCCGATGATTCCGGAAGCGGT
>Ga0316194_10000322_pt1 | contig 29370 bp, 21 predicted proteins | sample CroRivsedime1_MG_FD_204936 | JGI IMG/M metagenome (GOLD analysis project Ga0316194, IMG submission 204936) | Coastal sediment microbial communities from Maine, United States - Cross River sediment 1 | ecosystem: Environmental > Aquatic > Marine > Coastal > Sediment | place: USA: Maine...
GCAACCTCTGCACCCAGCTTCACAAACCGCGTCGCCGTCGCCGGGTCCAGCGCCACACGACGCTCCCCCTCTCGAGTCTCCTTCGGTACCGCTATGCGGATCGACATGACTGCTCTCTCCAATCTCTGAATACTGTTCCCGTCGCGGTCTATTGGTGACCGCCGTCCGCGCACACTACAAGCGCCTCACCCAGCGACGGCTCAAGCCAGTGCATCCACCCGGGAAACGACGGGGCATCCTGGGGGGGAATCACGGGCGACGTCCCGGCATCATCGGAACACAGACAGCTGGCCCTCAAGGGGCTACGGCAACCCCCTTGCACCGGCATTGCTCTACTCCGACCGGCACCGCTTCCGCACCGGCCGCGACACGGCATCAACACGGATGGTGCCGTGCAACCGGTCGGTGGACAGCGCCCCGTTTCAGTGAACCATCACTGTGAGAATTTCCGATTTTTCCAACAGGTGCCGGGTCACGCCGCCGAACAGGAGTTGTCGGGCCCGGGCGTGACTGAAACCGCCCACCATCAGCATCTCCGCACCCACCTCGTCGCAAATCGCCAGGATAGAGGCGCCGACGGACCCGCCTTTGCCGTCAAGAAACTTGATCTGGCCATTCACCCCATGCCACGCCAGATAGGTCAGTAAATCCTTAGCACTGGCTTCGCGCTTACGGGATGCCACCACAGTGACGGTTTTCATCTCGCGCAACCAGGGAATGGTGGTGGCCAGGGTGCGGGACGCCTCCAGGCTTTCGTTCCAGCCAATGGCCGCGTGCTCGCAGCGCCGTGCCGCCCACTTGGGCGGCACCACCAGTACCGGCCGCCCGGACCCCAGCATGATGGATTCCAGATTTTCACCGGCCGGCGAGCGGCGTATGGTGCCGGCCGACACGCGCGGCCGTGCGATGGCGGTCACGTCGGCCAGGCGGGCCTGATGGACCAACACATCGCTGATCCGACCGGACACCTCTTTCCAGGCCGCGCTGGGCCCGTTGTCCACAACCGGCGCGTCAACCACCTGAATACCATGCTTCTCGCAGCATTGTTCGAATCGGGCACGGATTCGGGTGGCATTTTCCCGCGCCCCCGATTCCGCCTCGGCCTGCAGGGATTCCTTTAGCTTGCTGGACAAGCGGGCGAAGGTAAACGGCTCCAGTGCGTCGGCGGGCGGCAACACATGGGTCGCCTGGATGTGGGCACCGAAGCGCCCGGCTACGACAAAGGCCGTGTCCAGCACTTCGAGGCTGGCCTCGGTTCCGTCCATCGGTACCAAGATGGTTTTTATGGCCATTTATTCACCCTTCGCTGAGTTGAGGCCCCTGACAGGACCGAGCGCGCACCCGCATCGGCAAATCGGATACGGGTACGCTCCGGGACGCCGGTCCGCGATCTACAACAGCCCCGCCGCTCGAGCCCAGCGGTACTTGGCGCCCAACACGGCCACCGGCTGTTCGGTGGTGTACGGGTAGGCGACGATGCCCCGCTCGTAGAGGTACTCGCAGGCCTGCTCCACTTCCACGTCTCCCACCAGGGAGGCCACCACAGGCTTGTCGATTCCCCGGTCGCGAGCCTCCTGTACCACCTCGGCGGTGAGCTTGGCGAACACCATGGGGGGCGTGATGATGGTGTGCCAGTAGCCCAGTATCAGGGCGTGTATGCGGTCATCGTCCAGACCGTAGCGGATGGTGTTCTGATAGGTGGTGGGCGGTTCCCCGCCGGTGATATCCACCGGGTTCCCCGAAGCGCCAAACGGCGGGATGAACTGCTTGAAGCCTTCGTCCAGGTCCGGCGGGAACTGCATCAGCGACAGTCCGGCATCGACACAGGCGTCAGACAACAACACACCCGACCCACCGGCACCGGTGATGATCACCACATTCTCACCCTTGGGTGTCGGCAACACCGGAAGCCCACGGGCGAATTCGAGCATCTCGTTGAGGCTCTTGGCACGGATGACGCCGCTTTGACGCAGCACGTCGTCGTAGATCTTGTCGTTGCCCGCCAAGGCCCCGGTGTGTGAGGCCGCGGCACGGGCGCCCAGGCTGGTGCGACCGGCCTTGAGCATGACGATGGGCTTCTTTTTCGAAACCCGGCTGGCCACCTCGGCAAAGGATCGCCCGTCCTTCAGATCCTCGGCATGCATGGCCATCACGTCGGTGTTGTCGTCCTGCTCAAAGAAGGTGAGCAAATCGTCTTCATCCAGATCCGACTTGTTACCCAATCCGACGATGGCCGACACACCCATCTTGGTGGATCGGCTGAAGCCGATGATGGACATGCCCACGCCCCCACTTTGTGAAGACAGAGCGACCCGGCCCTTGACATCATAGGCCGTGCAGAAGGTGGCGCAGAGATTGGAAGGCGTGTAGTAAAACCCATATATGTTGGGGCCCATGATGCGCACGCCATGTTCGCGGGCGGCCGCCAGGAGTTCGTCCTGCAGATCTTGGTCACCCACCTCGGCGAAGCCCGACGGGATCATGACCGCGCCGGGGATGCCCTTCTGGCCCACTTCCTTCATGGCCGCAACGCAGAACTTGGCCGGCACCGCGAACACCGCCACATCCACCTCGCCGGGGATATCCAGCACGCTCTTATAGGCTTTCTTCCCCAGGACCTCGTCGGCCTTGGGGTTGATGGGGTAAATCTCGCCGGGGTAGCCCCCATTGATCAGGTTCTTCATCACCGAGTTGCCAATCTTGCCGTCGGCATCCGACGCGCCAATCACCGCGACCGCCCTGGGTTTCATGATCCGGGTCATGGCGGTCACGATTTCATCCTGGGACGGCCGGTAAAACACTTTTTGTGGCTCGAAACTGACCGAAACCAAGGTGTCCACCGCGGTGGCGCCCTTTGGCGTGGCGAATATGGGATTCAAGTCCACTTCCTGGATCTCGGGAAAGTCGTTTACCAGGTTCGAGACGTTGACAATGATGTTCGCAAGGGCGGCGCGATCGACCGCTTTGGCGCCTCGCACACCCCGCAGGACCTCGGCGGCCTGAATCCCGTCCAGCATGGACAGGGCATCATCCTGGCTGGCCGGCGCCAGACGGAAGGTGATGTCCTTCAGCACCTCAACCAGGATCCCCCCCAGTCCGAACGCAACCAGCTTGCCGAAGCTGGGATCGGTGACCGCACCGACGATCACCTCCTGGGCCTCGCCCACCAGCATCTGCTGAACCTGTACGCCAGTGAGCTCGGCATCTGACTTGTACGCTTTGGCGTTCGCCATGATCTTGTCAAAGGCGGCACTGGCCGCCTCGGCGCTGTCCACGCCGACCATGACGCCGCCCGCTTCGGTCTTGTGCAGAATGTCCGGGGACACGATTTTCATGACCACCGGAAAACCGATTCTGACCGCCGTCTCGACAGCCTCCGCCCCGGACGTGGCCAGCCCTTCCGCAGGCAGGGGAATCCCGTAGGCTTCGCACACTACCCGGCATTCGGGCGCAGTCAACGACGTTCGTCCGTCGGTTTTGACTTTATCCAGTACCGCACGCACCTCGGATTGACGGTCGCTCATATTGCTACTCCAGTTGTTTTGCCTTGGCGGGCGCTCACCTTCGGCGCCTCGCCCGGTCAATTCGGAAAGTCTTTGTCGACGGCCGTCGACGTCCCATGCCTGCGCGCAGCGAAAGGCCTCAAACCGCCCCGTCTGCCCGGGCCCGGTCGATATCCTGGGAAGACCAACCCAGCACCTCGGACAGGATCTCCTCGGTGTGCTCGCCCAGAAGGGGAGAACGGGTCACTTCCACCGGGGAATCCGACAGCTTGATCGGGTTGCCGACGGTCAGATACGAGCCACGCTCGGGATGGTCCACCTCGACGATGGTGCCGGTCTCCCTGAGGCTGGGCTCCTCGGCGATCTCCTTCATGGACAGGATTGGACCCACCGGAATGTCCAGTGGATTGCAAATATCCATAACCTCGAACTTAGTCTTGGTCTTGGTCCAGGCCTCTATGGTGTCGAAAACGGCGCCCAGTTTGTTCAGGCGGGCATCCGGCGTGGCGTACTCCGGATCCTCTTTCCACTCCGGCTTACCGATCACGTCGCAAATCTTTTTCCACACCGGTGCCTGGGTGATGAAATAGATGTAGGCGTCGGGATCGGTCTCCCAACCCTTGCACTTGAGTATCCAACCCGGCTGGCCGCCGCCGGAGGCGTTGCCCGCCCTGGGGGCGGCCTCTCCGAAGGCCTTGCCCTCACCGTATTGCGGGTACTCTTTGAGGGGTCCGTGGGCGAGACGCTGCTGGTCCCGCAGCTTGACCCGGCACAGATTGAGCACGCCGTCCTGCATGGCGGCCAATACCTTCTGGCCCCGCCCGGTTTGTTCCCGCTGATACAAGGCGGTGACAATGCCCAGGGCCAGATGCAAGCCGGTACCGGAATCCCCAATCTGGGCGCCGGTGACCAGTGGCGGTCCGTCGGCAAACCCGGTGGTTGAGGCGGAACCGCCGGCGCACTGGGCCACGTTCTCATACACCTTACAGTCCTGGTATGGCCCCGGACCGAAACCCTTGACCGAGGCCATGATCATCCGGGGGTTGATTTCCTGTATGCGCTCCCAGCCAAAGCCCATGCGATCCAGGGCGCCGGGGGCGAAGTTTTCCACCATGACGTCACAGCTTTCGATCAACTGGGTGAAAATCGCCTTGCCAGCCTCACTCTTGGTGTTGAGCGTGATGCTGCGCTTATTGTGATTCAGCATCGTGAAATAGAGGCTGTCGACATCCGGTATGTCGCGTAGCTGCCCACGGGTGGCGTCGCCGACTCCTGGCCGTTCCACCTTGATCACATCGGCGCCAAACCAGGCCAGGAGCTGGGTGCAGGTGGGTCCGGACTGCACGTGGGTCATGTCCAGGATGCGAACGCCGCTGAGTGCTTTGTCTGTCATTTCTACTCCTCGATGCAGACAGTTCGGGTCAAGAAAAAACGGGGGATGGCGAAGCCAGACCATCCCCTCCATTCAAAGACGTCAGTTACTTGTACATGGTCTGGTTCTTGGTCCCGGGTGCGTACTCGGCCGGGTCCACCCAGACGTTGACCAGGGCCGATTTTCCAGTGCTCTGGACCGCCTCCCTCGCCCGCTGCAGCGCAGCAGCGATGTCGCCGGGCTCACGCACTTCTTCGCCGTACCCTCCCAGCATCTGGGAAAACTGAGAGAACGGGACGTTGCCCAGCAGATTGCCCACATCGCCGCGCTCCTGGCCGTACTTGGCGATCTGTCCGTATCGGATCTGGTTCATGGCGGAATTGTTGCCGATCACGGCCACGTAGGGCGCGCCGAAGCGGTTCGCGGTTTCCATGTCGAAACCGGTCATGCCAAAGGAACCGTCGCCATAGAAGCAGAGAACCTCCTTCTCGGGATGCGCCAGCTTGGCGGCAAGCGCGAAGCCGGTGCCCACCCCCAGTGAACCCAGGGCACCCGGGTCCATCCAGTTGCCGGGCCCACGGGGCTGAACGGCCTGGGCGCTGATGGTCACCACGTCGCCGCCGTCGCCGATGTAGATGGTGTCCTCAGACAGAAACTCGTTCAGCTCCCAAGCCAGGCGATAGGGGTGAATCGGGTTCCGATCGGACTTGAACAGGGGCATCAGTTTCTCGGTTTTCTGATGCTCAAGATCCCGCAGACCGTCCAGCCAGCCCTGCCTGCGCTTGGCGCCGTTGTCGCTGCGGCCGGTGGTGGCATCGAAAACCGCTTTCAGAATCGCGCCGGGATCGCCTACCAGGCCCAGGGACACATCGCGGTTCTTGCCCACGGTGCGGTAGTCCATGTCGATTTGGACCACGGTTGGGGCCTGCAGCCGTTTGCCATAACCCATGCGAAAGTCGAACGGCGTACCGACAATCACCACCACGTCGGCCTGCTTGAAGGCATCGCCGCGGGTGCGATGAAAGTGATGGGGGTCGCCCGGCGGCAGCAGCCCGCGACCGGACCCGTTGAAATAGGCCGGGATGTTCAGCCCCCGCACCAGGTCGATGGCCTCCTGGTGCCCGCGGCAGGTCCAGACCTGGCTGCCCACCAGAATGGCTGGGCGTTCTGCATTGACCAGGATATCCGCCAGTTTCTCAATGTCGGCCGGATCGCCGATGGACTTGGTGGACGCGCGATAGTGACCGGGTTGGGGAATCACCGCCGACTCGATGGGAACCTCCCGGTCCAGGATATCCCGGGGGATTTCAAGATAGGACGGGCCAGGGGCGCCGTTGAAGCATTCCCGGGCGGCCATGGAAACCATGTCCGCAACCCGCTCGGTGGAGCGAACACCGGCAGAGAACTTGGTGATGGGTGCCATGATGTCCACATGGGGCAGATCCTGGAGAGAGCCCATTTTGTGCTGCGTCAGGGCACCCTGGCCGCCGATATGGATAATGGGGCTTTCGGAGCGAAACGCGGTGGCGATGCCGGTCATGGCGTTGGTGCAGCCCGGACCCGCAGTGGTGACGACACACCCCAGCTTTCCGGTCTGACGGGCATAGCCGTCGGCCGCGTGGGCCGCGACCTGCTCGTGGCGCACATCGATGATGCGGATACCCTCGTCGATGCAGCCGTCATAGATGTCGATGATGTGGCCCCCGCACAGGGTGAATATGGTGTCGACGCCCTCGTTCTTGAGGGCCTTGGCCACCAGATGCCCACCGGAGACGACATCGCCTTCCCGATTTTTCTTGGCCAGGGTGTCTTCGGCGGTGTTGGATACGCTTGCTTCCGGAGCGCTTACGGTTGCCATTGGCTGTCCTCCAATAAATGTACGTACGACTTTTTTACGACGGTCGGGGCTTGATGTCCCCGCGCTGGAGCCTTACCCCCAAGGCTCTCTAATCCAGATAATCCACGTGCTTTTTGACGTGTTCTCCCAACGCCAGGGTGTGTTCCCGCACCAGACGCTCGGCCAGTTCCGTATCACGCGCTTCCAGCGCCTCGATAATGTGCATGTGGTCGATGACCGACTTGTCCGCCCGATCCGCGTCCTTGATGGTGCGCGCCCGTATGTGGCGCATGTGGACAAACAAGCCCTCAGCGACCTCGGTCAGCAGATCACAGCCCGACAACGCGATGATGTTCTGGTGAAAACGGATGTTCCCTTCCGAATACTCATCAATGTGCGCCCGTGCCTCGTCCGAATCGTCCAGACGGGCGAACAACGCTCTGAGACGGGCAATCTGGTCGTCGGAGGCACGCTGGGTGGCGAGGCGCGCCGCCATGCTCTCCAACGCGGCCCACACACAAATGATTTGCAGGATCTCATTTTTAGACTTGCGTACGACGAACGCCCCGCGCCGGGGCAGACTCTGGACCAGCCCTTCCTGCTCGAGCCGGGAAATCGCCTCACGCACCGGCGTGCGGCTCACACCCAGTTCCTCGGCCAGGCGACGCTCGTCAAGGCGGGGAGGCTCATCATCACCGTAGATGTCCATGGCCATGATCGCGGACTTCAGCGACTCATAGACCTTTTCCTTCAGCACCACGCTGACATCGACCGGTTTTAGCGCAAATTTTGAGCTGTTCATGGCACTGCACCCTCACAACGCCGGGCCTCGTCGAACCTGGCATACGGTATACCAAGTGCCAGAAATAGGCAATCTGCGCCCCCGGCCTTCGCCTGTGCCCAGTTAATCACCCCCTACGCCGCCGTCCCACGCAGCCGGTTCTTCACCAGCTTGATGAGCGGCAGAACGAACAGCATGATCGCGATCACCATGATCACACCCGCTATGGGCCGCTCGAAAAACACCATCGGCGAGCCTTGGGAAATCAGCAGCGACTGACGCATGGACGACTCGGCCAACGGCCCCAGCACGATGGCCAGCACCGCCGGCGCCATGGGGTAGTCCAGCTTGCGCATCAGATACCCGACGACGCCGAAAATGAGCATCAACCAGACGTCGTGCATATCCTGGGTGGGCGCATATCCCCCCACTACACACAACACGAAGATGATGGGCGCCAGGATGGTGAAAGGCAGTTTCAGCACCCAGATAAAGGCCGGGATAAACGCGATATTGAGTATCAACGCGAACAAATTGGCCGCATACAAACTGGCGATGAGACCCCATACAAATTCGGTCTGCTCGACAAACAGACGCGGGCCGGGCTCCAGTCCCCAGATCACCATGCCACCCAGCAAAATGGCCGTGGTCGGCGATCCCGGAATGCCCAGCGTCAACATGGGCAGCATGGACCCTGTGCTGGCGGCATTGTTGGCCGCCTCCGGGGCGGCGACGCCGTCCATATTGCCCTTGCCGTAAGTCTCCGGGTTCTTGGATGTGGACTTGGCCACGCCGTAGGCCATGATCGAGCCGGGCGTGGCGCCGGCCGCCGGCAGCAGGCCGACAAAGTAACCGATAAAAGAACCCATGATGATGGTTTTGACGCTCTTCTTCAGCTCCGTCAATGTCTCCAGTATGCGCCGAACCGTGACCTTGGCCTCGGACACAGCCACCTCGCCTTTGCTGGTTTCGATGGTCCAGAGAATCTCGCCGATACCGTAGATTCCGATCGCCAGAACCAGGAAATTTATGCCGTGGAAAAACCCTGGAATATCGCCAAAGATCAGGCGGGGTTCGCCGCTGATGATGTCCAGACCGACGGCGCTGAGCACCAGACCGATGAAGATGGAGAACAGCGTCTTGGGTATGTCATCACTGCCCAGCCCGATAAAGGTGCCAAAAGCCAGCAACATCAGGGCGAATTCTTCCGGCGAGCCGAACGCAAGGGCTACCTCCGCTAGCGGCGGCGCAAACGCGGTGAACAGCAAAATGGAAATGGTGCCGCCGGCAAATGACGCAACCGCGGCGGTGACCAGCGCTTTGTCCGCTTCGCCCTTGAGCGCCATGGGGCGCCCATCGAAGGTGGTGGCCACCGCGGTTGAGGCGCCGGGTATGCCCAACATGATGGAGCTCACCGCCCCGCCGTACATGGCCCCGTAGTAGATGGCACCGAGAAAGATCACCGCCGAAGTGGGGGGCACCACAAAGGTCACAGGCAGTAGAATCGCGACCCCGTTCACCGAGCCCAGACCGGGCATGGCGCCGATGAACAGACCGACCGCACATCCGGCGATCACCAGGGCCAGATTCAACGGTTGCAGTGCGACGCCAAAACCGTCGAGCAAAAGCTGGATTGTTTCCATGCTGCAGACCTCAGCGGAAAATAGGGTAACTCGATTTTGAAGCGGCTGAGCCGGGGCGGAATGCCCGGTCGGCCGTGTGCGCTACATAAAGATGTCGTACAGGGGATAGAACAAGGGTTCGGTCATCCCCTTTGGCAGAGTGATGTGCAGAAGAATCTCGAAAAAGAAGAATGTGACCACCGGCGTCGCAAACGCCAGGGCGAACGTCTGGGGCCAGCTATGGCGACCCAGAAAACGCATATAGAAAATGAAGAACAGCGGCACCGCGCCGTAGACGCCGACAAAGTGGATCAGGCCGATCATCAGGGTGAGCGCCCCCACCACCAGTCCGAACAGGACGGCTGTTTGGCGATCCAGATACGGCTCGGTGGAACGTGATTCCGGGGTCTTGCGCTGGAACCAGCGGACGATCGTCCAGATGCAGCAGATCAGCATACCCAGGGACAGCCAGAACGGGAATGCCCCGCCCCCCGGACCCTCCCCGGGGATCCAGCCGATGGGCAGTTCGGCGCTTTCCCACATGAGATAAGAGGAGAAGATCGCCAACGCGATTGCCATAAGCAGTTCAGCACGTCTCATCGCGATCCCCTCCCCTCCAGTTCTCAAAGTTACGGCAGTGATCGCCGCTTTACTTCAGTTCGCCACCGTCGCGAAGCATCTCTGCGTTACGAGCCTCTTCGACCTCCCAATACGCCACCAGCTCGCCATCGGTCATGTACTCACCCAGGAGGCTCTTGTCCTTTTTGTACTTCTGCCATTCCTCGGACTCGTACACCTTGAGGAACAAATCCTGATAGTAGGCAGTGGCCTCAGCACTCATGCCCGGCGGGCCGACGACGCTGCGCTGCATGTAGTACTCAAACGGCTTGCCCAGTTCATTGAACGTGGGTGAATCCGGAAACATGTCGAGACGCTCGGCAGTGAATGCGGCAATCGGCACCGTTTCGCCCGCCTCGTAGAAGCCAAGCTGTTCCGACGGATTGTTGACCGTGGAATCGGCATGCTTTCCGGCCAGCTCCTTGGCCACGCGGCCGCCGCCCTTGTAGGGCACGTACTTCATGCTCAGGCCGTAGGTGGCGTTGAGAAAGTTGGTCAGCAGTTCATCTTCCTGGGCCTTACCGGTGCCCGCCATGATCCAGTCGCTGCCCTTGGCCTTGGCCGCGGCGACGAATTCATCCACGTTGGTGATGCCGCTGTCCTTGTGCACCCAAAGCAGAAAGGTGTCCTCAGCCATGCGGGCAATCGGGGTAAAGTCCGCGGGTTTGACGCCCAAACCGGGCTGCCGCAGGGGGGTGGTGTAAAAACTGTTCAGGGTGACCATGACGGTATGGTCGTCGCCCGACTTACCCTTCATGTAGACCAGGGCTTCGGCCCCCGATCCGCCGGGCTTGTTGACCGGAATAAAGGGCTTGGACGAAAGATCGTTTTTTTCGATGATGGTCTGCATCAGACGGGCCATCTTGTCGGCACCACCGCCCGGCCCAGCCATGATCACGAAATCCACCGGCTTCTTGGGCTCGAACTCGGCCAGTGCCACGTTGGAAACCATCGAGGCAGTGGCAGCTACCGCCAAAGCGGCTGGCAGCAACGCCTTTGTAGTTAGCTTCTTCATCAATTCCTCCACAGGTATATCGATGCGACAGTCTTGACCTGCTCGCAACCTCCGGGTCCCTTCACTGGGCCCGTCAAAAGTATGCCATCCCTGGGTCTTCAACAGGCACGAATACTGACGGTATATTTGGTATACCGTATACAGCATACGAGACCAACGATAGACAGCCGGTTTGCAAAAGTAAATGTGCAGCGCAGCAATTGCGGAAGGTATTTCCATTTGGTGAATTGCGGCTGGGCGGCACTGCAGGACTCAGCGCCCCAGGGACAAATTCGGGCTCTAACGTCCGCCCAGGACGCTGGCCATGGTGGCCCCTATGGCGGTGGGCGACTCGGCAATGTGGACACCGGCAGTGCGCAGCGCAGCAATCTTGGATTCGGCATCACCCACGCCGTGCTGGACGATGGCGCCCGCATGGCCCATGCGCCGGCCCGGTGGTGCAAATTGCCCCGCCACATAGGCTACCACCGGTTTTGCGCCCGGATTGGCTTTGAGATAGTCGGCGGCGTCCTCCTCGGCCGTGCCACCAATCTCACCGATCATAATCACGCCATCGGTTTCGGGATCCGCCATGAACAGGGTCAGGCAATCGGTAAAGGTCAGCCCCTGGACGGGATCGGCGCCGACCCCGACACAGGTGGACTGGCCCAAGCGGTTGGCGGTGGTCTGCTCAACGGCTTCGTAGATCAGCGTGCCCGCCCGGGAGACGATGCCGATTCTGCCACGCCGAAACAGATTGCCGGGCATGATGCCGACCTTGCATTCCCCGGGCGTGATGATGCCCGGACAGTTGGGGCCCACCAGGCTTGAAGAAGCGTTTTCCAGCGCGCGTTTCACCTGAACCATATCCAGCACCGGTATGCGCTCGGTGATGCATACGATCAGCGGCACCTGGGCGTCGATGGCCTCCCGGATCGCACCCGCGGCCTGGGCAGGTGGTACAAAAATGACCGTGGCGTCGGCCCCGGTGGCGACCATCGCTTCCTGAACGGTGCCGAACACGGGTAGACCCAGATGTTTGCCGCCGCCCCAGCCCGGGCGGACACCCCCCACCATTTTGGTGCCATAGGCAATGGCCCGCTCAGCGTAGAATGTCCCCTGCCGACCGGTCATACCCTGGCAGATTACTTTGGTGTTGGCGTCCACCAGAATCGACATGTGCTGTCTCCTCGATTGTGGCAACGGGCACCCGCTGCCGCGGTGGTTCTATCAGGCGGCTTTCAATCCGTCCGCTGCTTGCCGAGGGCACCCTGCACCCTGTCCCACCATCCCCTGCGATTGGTAAGTCGGGTTTCACGGGCGGCCAGGACCACTTTCTCCGCGGCATCCGCCAGATTGTCTGCGATGGTCAATGGCGGTCCGGAATCCCGCAAACTGCTCAGGGCAAGTCGGGCGTTGGTTCCAGACAGCCTGACCACCAGCGGGACCTCCAGCGGCGTCTCCCGGGTCGCCACCAGAATCGCATCGGCAATGGCATCGCAGCGCATGATGCCGCCACCAAACACGTTGACCAAAATGCTCTCCACCGCCGGATCCGAAGCCAACAGTTCGAATGCGTCCTTGACCCGACCGACCTTGGAATCCGGCGGCACGTCCAGAAAATTGGCCGGGTCGCCACCGTAATGTCGTATGGCGTCTACTGTGGCCAGAGCAGAGCCGGCGCCACAGGCCAGGGAGCCGATGTTGCCGTCCAGCTTCACATAGTTGAACCCGTGGTGGGCGGCCTGCAACTCTCCCAGGTTTGTCTCGGTATCGTCCTGCAGGGCCCGAACATCCTGATGACGAAACAGCGCGTTGTTGTCAAACGTCAACACCGCGTCCAGCGCCACCGCATCGCCTTCCCGGGTGATGGCCAGCGGGTTGATCTCGATCAGAGCGGCGTCGTTGTCGATAAACATCTGGTATACAATGGACATGACCCGGGCGGCCTGCTCAGCCGCTTTGCCTTCCAGGCCGAGTTGGGCCGCCATGTTGTTGGCGTCCTCGTCCCGCAATCCTGTCTCCGGGTCGATGGGCAGACGCAGTATCGAAGCGGGTGATCGACGGGCGGCGAGCTCAATGTTGACCCCGCCCTCCGCAGATGCAATCAGCGTCACGCGACTGCTGCGCCGATCCACAAGCATGCCCAGATACAGTTCGCGCTGGATATCCACGGCTTGTTCCAGGTATACCCGCTTGACTTCCGTCCCCTGGGGTCCGGTCTGCTTGGTCACCAGCACGTGATACAGCATCTGATCCGCGTTGAGCCCGATGGCGTCCAGCGAATCCAGCACCCGGACCCCGCCCTTGGCGCTGGGATCCCCCTCGAAGTGACCTTCTTTTCGGCCACCGGCGTGAATCTGGGCTTTCAGAACCCAGCGCTTGCCGCCCAGGCGCTCCGCCACACGCACGGCCTCGCCGGGCGTCGAGGCGACGCCGCCCTGGGGCACGCGGATGCCATGCCGATCGAGCATCTGTTTGGCCTGGTACTCGTGTATCTCCACTGTTCCATACCCCTTCGATCGCTGGGCGCCCTGTTTTCACGACACCCCGTGTTCGACCCGCACCGATTCAAAATCAGAGCGTCAGCACAATCTTGCCGAAGTGCGCACTTTGTTCCATGTATCGATGCGCGTCAGCAACCTGATCCAGTTCGAACACCCGATCCACCAGCGGAACGATGCCGCCATCCGCCATATGTGGAATCACGGTCTTGCTGAAGTCGCGGATGATGTCGGTCTTCTCCTGAACCGGGCGTGCCCGTAGCACCGAACCGATGATGTGCTGTCGCTTGACCATCATCAGGGCGAGATTGACCTCGGCCTTGCCACCGCCCATCACGCCGATCACCACCAGACGCCCGCCCACGGCCAGGGATTTGAGATTGTCCGCCAGGTAGGGTGCGCCTATGTGATCCAGAATCACCTGCACGCCGCGCTTATCGGTTTGCAGCTTCACCTGTTCGGCGAAATTCTGGTTGCGGTAGTCAATGACCTCATCCGCCCCCAGAGCGCGAACCCGCTCCAGCTTCGCGGGAGAGGCAGTGACGATGATTCGGGCATTGGGTACCAGAGCGCGGCAGAGATGGATGGCTGCCGTGTTGACTCCGCCACCACCGCCGTGGAGCAGGACGGAATCGCCGTCCCCAAGTCCGCCAAGGCGGAAAAGGTTGAGATAGGCGGTGAGGTAGGTCTCGCAGACACAGGCCGCCTGTTCGAAGCTCATGGCCGAAGGGATGGCAATGAGATGGCCTGCATGGGCGACCGCGAACTCGGCATAGCCGCCGCCGCCCACCAGGGCCATGACCCGGTCGCCTTCGCGCCAGCCGTCGACACCCGGCCCCAGAGACTCTATGGTGCCGGCGACCTCCAGACCCAGCACCTCTGAATCCCCCTTGGGAGCCGGATAGTTGCCCTGGCGCTGAACGATGTCGGGCCGGTTGACGGAGGTTGCGACCACCCGGATCAGGACCTGATCCGGCCCGGGTAAAGGCCGCTCTACCTCACCCAGCGCCAGCACCTCCGGTCCGCCAAACCCGTCGAGCAAAACCGCCTTCATCACGCCGGTCGATCTCCTATGTTCTGGTCAGTCACTTCAGGCCGCGGTGGCCGCTTCAACCCGGGCAGCGCAGAACTTGAACTCTGGAATCTTGCCGAAGGGATCCAGGGCCGGATTGGTGAGCACGTTGGCCGGGGCCTCGGCATAGCAGAACGGGATAAACACCATGCCTTCGGGGACCGCTGCATCGGCGCGGCATTTCAACTCGATGACGCCCCTGCGGGTCGATACCCGGACGACCTCCCCGGGTGGAAGCTGCATCCGTTCCAGGTCGCCGGGTGACAGGCAGGCCACCGCTTCCGGCTCGATCTCGTCCAGAACCGCGGCGCGGCGGGTCATGGCACCGGTATGCCAATGCTCCAACTGCCGCCCGGTGGTCAGCACCATGGGGTACTCCGAATCCGGTGTTTCGGCCGGCGAGACGATGCTGGCCGGCACCAGTTTGCCGCGACCGCTGGCAGTGGGGAAACGGTCGCCGAACACAATCTCCTGTCCGGGCTGATCGGGGCCGGCACAGGGATAGGTGACGGAGCTTTCGGCATCCACCCGGTCCCAAGTGATGTTATTGAGCGAGGGCATAACCGTACCCATTTCGGCAAACACGTCCCGCGGATGCCGGTAGCGCCAGTCCAGTCCCATGCCGAGGGCGATCTGCTGAACAATCCACCAATCCTGGCGTGCATCCCCCGGGGTTTCCAGGGCTTTGCGGCCCATCTGGACCTGACGATTGGTGTTGGTCACGGTGCCGTCCTTCTCCGGCCAGGCCGAAGCGGGCAGCACCACGTCGGCGTGAAACGCGGTTTCGGTCAGAAAAAGGTCCTGTACCACCAGGTGATCCAACTTGGCCAGGGCGGCCCGGGCATGCTGGGCATCCGGATCCGACATGGCGGGGTTTTCACCCATGATGTACATGCCCCTTATGTTTCCGGCATGGATCGCGTCCATGATTTCAACCACGGTCAGGCCCCGCTGGGGATCCAGGCTGGTACCCCAGGCGTCCTCGAAGCGCTGACGCAGATTGGGCTGATCCACCAGTTGATAATCCGGCAACATCATAGGAATCAAGCCGGCGTCGGAGGCGCCCTGCACGTTGTTCTGGCCCCTCAGCGGGTGCAGTCCGGTGCCGGGGCGGCCGGTCTGTCCGGTGACCAGGGCGAGGGCGATGAGGCAACGGGAATTGTCGGTGCCGTGGACATGCTGAGACACACCCATGCCCCAAAAAATGATGGAAGCGCGGGACTGGGCATAGGTGCGCGCCACCGTTCGAATGGTGTCCGCATCGATGCCACAGATCTCGGCCATGGCCTCGGGCGTGTAGTCCTGAACATGGCGTTTCAGATTCTCAAAGCCTTCGGTATGGGCGTCCACATAGGCCTGATCATGCAGCGATTCGGTGACGATCACGTTGAGCATGGCGTTGAGCAGCGCCACGTCGGTGCCGGGCTTGAACTGCAGCATGTGGGTGGCATGTCGCTTCAAGGCCTGGCCCCGGGGGTCGAGTACGATCAAGGCACCCCGCTTGGCCGCCTGCTTGAAATAGGTGGCCGCCACCGGATGATTCTCGGTGGGGTTGGCGCCGATGACGATGACCACGTCGGCGTCCCGGACCGCATTGAAGGGCGCAGTCACGGCACCGGAGCCGATGCCCTCCAGCAGGGCCACCACCGATGAGGCGTGGCACAGACGGGTGCAATGGTCCACGTTGTTGGTGCCGAAACCGGTACGCACCAGCTTCTGAAACAGATAGGCTTCTTCGTTGGAACACTTGGCGGAGCCGAAGCCAGCCAGTGCGCCGCCGCCGTCCCGATCCCGGATTGCCTTGAGTCCACCGGCCGCCGCGGTCAGGGCCTCTTCCCAACTGGCTTCGCGGAAGTGGGTCAGGGGGTTGGCCGGATCCAGATCCGAATCGCCGCCCTTGGGCGCGTCGTCACGCCGGATCAGAGGCCGGGTCAATCGATGGGGGTGTTTGACATAGTCGAACCCGAAACGCCCCTTGACGCAGAGTCGATTCTCGTTAGATGGCCCCGCGCGGCCCTGCACCGCCGCAATCTCGTTGTCCTTGATCTGGTAGGTGAGTTGGCAGCCCACGCCACAGTAAGGACAAACGCTGGACACTTCGGTCAGCGGATCAGTCTTGCCAACGCCCTCGGCGTTCACCAGGGTGGATTCCATCAGGGCACCGGTGGGGCAGGCCTGGACACACTCACCGCAGGCGACGCAGGTGCTCAGTCCCATGGGATCATCCAGATCGAACACGATCTTGGCCTGATACCCCCGGTAAGCCATGCCGATTACATCGTTGACCTGGACCTCACGGCAGGCCCGCACACACAGATTGCAGTGGATACACGCGTCCAGAGCCACCTGCATGGCCGGATGGCTGACATCCATCGCGGGCGCCTGGCGACGGGGAAAACGACTTTCGGCAACCCCCAGTCGATCCGCCCAGTGCCACAGACGCGAGTTCTGGTCATGGGCCACCGCCCGTTCCGGCTGATCCGATACCAGCAGTTCCATGACCATTTTCTGGGCGGTAACGGCACGCTCGTTGGCCGCGTTCACCTTCATGCCCTCGGTGGGTTTTCGCAGGCAGGACGGCGCCAGCACCCGCTCCCCCTCGATCTCAACCATACAGGCGCGGCAGTTGCCGTCGGGGCGATAACCGGGCTCAGGCATGTAACAGAGGTGGGGAATATGGGTATCGTGTCGCCGCGCCACCTGCCAGATGGTCTCATCCGGCGCCGCCTCGACCTCGACCCCATCCAGGATGAAGCGGATGGAATCACTCATGACAGATCCTCCGGGAAAAACTTGAGCACCGAATTGACCGGATTGCCGGCGGCCTGGCCCAGTCCGCAGATGGACGCTTCGGTCATCACCTGGCTCAGATCCGCCAGGAGCGTGCGATCCCAGCTTGCATGGGTCATCAGTTCAGCCGCCTTTTCGGTGCCCACCCGGCAGGGTGTGCATTGGCCACAGCTCTCATCGCGGAAAAAACGCATCAGATTGAGCGCCACCGCCTTCATGTCGTCCTGATCGCTGAACACCACCACCGCGGCCGATCCGATAAAGCATCCGTGCTGCTCCAAAGTGCCAAAATCCAACGGCACATCCGCCATGCTCGCCGGCAGGATGCCACCGGACGCGCCGCCGGGCAGATACCCCTTGAAGCTGTGCCCGGGCTGCATGCCGCCGCAGTACTCGTCGATCAGCTCCTGGGCTGTAATACCGGCCGGCGCCAGCTTGACCCCGGGTTCGGCCACCCGGCCCGAGACCGAGTAGCTGCGCCACCCCGACCGGCCGTTTCGTCCGGCGCCGGCAAACCAATCCGGACCCTTCTCCACGATGTCCCGCACCCAGTACAGGGTCTCGACGTTGTTCTCAACCGTGGGGCGGCCGAACAAACCGACCTCGGCCACGTACGGGGGGCGATTTCTGGGCAGACCGCGCTTCCCCTCGATGGACTCGATCATGGCGGACTCTTCACCACAGATGTAAGCGCCGGCGCCGCGTCTGAGTTCGACTTGGCAGCGACCGAACAGTCCGTCGGCCTCGACCCGGGCAAGTTCCTTTTTCAGAATCTGGTGGATGCCGGGGTACTCGTCTCGCAGATAGACATAGCTGGTGTCGGCCTCCACCACCCAGGCGCCGATCAACATACCCTCGATGAAGCGGTGGGGATCCCGTTCCAGGTAGTGTCTGTCCTTGAACGTTCCAGGCTCGCCCTCGTCCGCATTGATCGCCATCAGACGGGGTCCGGCGTAGCCGCGCACGATGCGCCACTTGCGGCCGGTGGGGAAACCCGCCCCGCCCAGACCCCGCAGGCCGGAATGCTCCATGACGGAGAGAAGGTCCTCAACCTTGCGCTGCCCGGACAGGCAAGCCCGCAGCAGGGCATAGCCACCGGCGGCCACATAGGCATCGTAGTCGATGTAGTCGGCTACGACCGGGTGTGTGAGGCCCTGCTTCGCCGCGTCCAGAACATCGGCGGCCGATGCCTTGTGCAAGTGATTATGTCCAACTTCTGCGACGGGTGCGGTATCGCAACGACCCATGCAGGGTGCAGGCAGAACCCGCACGTTTTGTCCGCTCGCGGCGGCCAGTTCCGCCAGCAGAGACTGGGCCCCGGCCAGCTCGCAGGCAATGCCGTCACAGACACGCACGGTCAGGGGCGGCGGCGGGGTCTCGCCTTCCTTGACCACGTCGAAGTGGGCGTAGAAGGTCGCCACCTCGTACACCTCGGCCTGAGCCAGACGCATCTCCGCTGCCAGGGCCGCCAGGTGTCGCTGCGACAAGTGGCCATAGCGGTCCTGAATCAGGTGTAGATACTCGATCAGCAAGTCACGTCGAGTGGGTGCGTGACCGATCAGGGCACGCACTTCGTCCCGCGCCGCAGTCTCGGTCTGGCGACCTTTGGGGGTTCGGCGCGTCTTGGACCGCCCGCCACCGGGATGGCCGCGCTTGACGGGCGCGTCTGTGGGATTGCTCATGTTCTACACCGGTGCCGTTGACTGCGATCAGAACGGGCGGAACGCCGAGGCGCAACCGCCCGACACACCTTGAGCGAACTAGGCGCCCAGGGCCTGCTTGAGTGTGGTGCCCAGGCTGGCGGGCGAGTCCGCAACCTGGATACCGGCACTGCGCATGGCTTCGATCTTGTCCCCGGCCCCGCCCTTGCCACCGGCGACGATGGCACCGGCATGCCCCATGCGTCGCCCGGGCGGCGCGGTGAGGCCGGCGATAAACCCCACCATGGGTTTCTTGATGCGGGACTGGCGCACGAACTCGGAGGCTTCCTCCTCCGCCGTGCCGCCGATCTCGCCGATCATGATGATCGACTCCGTGGCCGGATCAGCCAGAAACAGGTCCAGACAATCGATGAAGTTGGTTCCGTTGACCGGATCTCCGCCGATCCCGATGCAGGTGGACTGCCCCAGACCGGCGGCGGTGGTCTGGGCCACCGCTTCGTAGGTCAAGGTGCCGGATCGGGAGACGATACCCACCGTGCCAGGCATATGAATATGGCCCGGCATGATGCCAATCTTACATCCGCCTGGAGTGATCACGCCGGGGCAGTTGGGGCCCACGAGACGGGTCTTCGAACCGCGCAACACACGCTTGACCCGAACCATGTCCAGCACCGGTATGCCTTCGGTGATGCAAACCACCAGCGGCACTTCGGCGTACACCGCTTCAAGGATCGCGTCGGCGGCAAACGGCGGCGGTACATAGATTACCGACGCGTCCGCGCCTGTCTCGGCCACCGCCTGGGTTACCGTGTCGAACACCGGCAGACCGAGATGGGTTGAGCCGCCTTTCCCAGGCGTGACTCCGCCCACCATTCGGGTGCCGTACTCTATTGCCTGCTCGGAATGGAAAGTGGCCTGAGAGCCGGTAAAACCCTGGCAGATCACACGGGTATTCTGGTCAATAAGAACGGACATCAGGAGGCCTCCTTTACAGCGGCCACCACCTTCTCAGCGGCGTCGCCAAGATCGTCGGCCGAAACGATATCCAAACCCGAATCACGCAGAATGGACTTGCCCAAATCTACGTTGGTGCCCTCCAGGCGCACCACCAGGGGCACATCCAGGTGCACCTCCTTGGCCGCTTCGACAATGCCGGTGGCGATGACGTCGCAGCGCATGATGCCGCCGAAGATGTTGACCAGAATGCCCTTGACGTTGGGATCGGACAGAATCAGCTTGAAGGCGGCTGTGACGCGTTCCGCTGTTGCGCCACCACCCACGTCCAGAAAATTGGCCGGCTCACTGCCGTAGAGCTTGATGATGTCCATGGTCGCCATGGCCAGACCGGCACCGTTGACCATGCAGCCGATGGAGCCATCCAGCTTGATGTAGTTCAGCTCGTGCTGGCTGGCCTCGAGCTCGGCCGGATCCTCCTCATCCTCGTCCCGCAGCTCGGCAACGTCCTTTTGACGGAACAGACTGTTGTCGTCGAAATTCATCTTGGCATCCAGCGCGATCAATTCACCGGCACCGGTTACCACCAGCGGGTTGATTTCCAACAGGCTGGCATCCAACTCGGTAAATGCGGCGTAAAGGGATTGCAGAAAGCCAACAGCCGCCCGGATCTGCTTGCCCTCGAGCCCCAGGCCGAAGGCGAGCTCCCGTGCATGAAACGGCTGCAATCCGATCGCCGGGTCGATGTGCACCCGCAGAATCTTTTCCGGGGTCGCGGCCGCTACCTCCTCGATCTCCATGCCGCCCTCGGTGGAGGCGATCACCGTAACCTCGCTGGTGGCGCGGTCGATCAGCATGCCGAGGTACAACTCCCGGGCAATGTCACACCCCTCCTCCACATAAACCCGTTTGACCTCTTTGCCGGCGGGCCCGGTCTGATGAGTAACCAGGGTCATGCCGAGCATGTGTTCGACGTTCTGTTTCACCTCGGCGATGGATTTTACCACCTTCACGCCGCCGCCCTTGCCACGGCCACCGGCATGAATCTGCGCCTTGACCACCCACACCGGGCCGCCCAGTTGCTGGGCGGCCGTTTCCGCTTCCGAGGCGGAAAAAAGAACATGACCGTGGGGTACGGGAACGCCGTAACGGCCAAGCAACGCTTTTGCCTGATATTCGTGGATATTCATGGGTCTCCGCCGGTTTCCAGATAGGTGGATTTCGTTTTGGTATACATTATACCAGAGACGATGGAGCTGCAAGAATGCCTGCCCGGCAACATGATACCCGACTGCCACTGCAGCGCGAGTATGTCTCGAAGTGCCGCCGTTAGGAACCGCCATGGGGTCCATTGGCCGAATCCAGTGACGTTTGAGGTTTAGCTAGGATTCTGCGCGGTAGAAAGGAACGGTCTGCGTCACCGCCATTTCGGCCCGATTCCGCGATCCTCCCCGTCACATAGCAACGGCTATGCTTCTCGGACGATCCCGAAATCGTTCTCTAACTGGACAGCACCTCGCCTCATTCATTCCTAGCGCGCAAACGCCTAGCGTCCGACAGACTCGTCGGTGATACGGGCCAGATGCAGGAGATTGATGGTCCCGGCGGTGCCGAACGGGATGCCGGCGGCGATTGCCAGCGCTTCATTGTGGCGCGCAAACCCTTCGCGGACTGCAATACGACAGGCCTCACTGATCACATGGGGCACATCGGTGTCCACGGTGGGCGGGTCGATCAGGACCGCGTGCACACCCCAGACCAGAGCCAACCGCCGTGCGGTCGCCATTTCCGGAGTTAAGCTCAAAATTGGCGCCTCGGGGCGCTCCCGAGCCGCACGCTGAGCGGTGAATCCAGAAGAAGTATAGGTGACGATGGCGGCGGTAGGTCGAATCGCGGCGACCTGACGCAACGCACTGCAGATGGCATCGGCACGGGTCGAGTCGGGCGTCGGGTGATTGGCGTCCATGATGTTTCGGTAATGGGGATCAGACTCCACCTGAGTGATGATCCGGTCCATCATCCGCACCGATTCCAGCGGATACTCGCCGGCCGCCGTTTCGGCGGACAACATCACCGAATCCACTCCCTCGTACACCGCGCTGGCCACATCCGACGCTTCGGCCCGGGTTGGCACCGGGGCGTGGACCATGGAATCCAACATGTGGGTGGCCACCACCACCGGCTTGCCCGCTTGGCGGCAGGCCTGGACGATACGCTTTTGCGCGGTCGGCACTCGCTCAGGGGGGAGTTCGACCCCCAGGTCGCCGCGAGCCACCATGACGGCGTCGGTGAGTTCGACGATCCGCTCGAGGTGATCCAGGGCAGAGGGCTTTTCCAGCTTGACCATGATGCTGGCACGGCCATCTACCAGTTCCCGCAGCTCACTCACGTCCTCGGGCCGCTGAACAAATGACTGGGCGATCCAGTCGGCGCCCAGGGAAAGCCCGTACTCCAGGTCCCGACGATCTTTCACGGTCAGCGCCGACAACGGCAACATGACACCCGGTACGTTCACGCCCTTGTGATCGCGTACCTCGCCACCCACCACCACACGGGTCTCGGCAAAGTCGGCACCGCTGTCCTCGACCCGCAGCCGGACCCGGCCGTCATCGATCAGCAGTTCACTGCCGCGATCGAGCGCGGCGAAGATCTCCGCATGGGGCAGTGGGGCCCGGTCCGAGCCGCCGGGACTCGGATCGAGATCCAAGCGATACGGGGTGCCGCGTGCAAGCATGACCGGACCGGCTTTGAATCGCCCCAGCCGCAACTTTGGCCCCTGCAGGTCGAGCAGAATGCCAATGGGCCGGCCCACATCGGATTCGATGCTGCGAATCGCCCGAAACCGGTTGGCGTGTTCAGTGTGCGCGCCATGGCTGAAGTTGAGACGGAACAGGTCCGCGCCGGCGTCGAACAGCGCACGAATCGTATCCGGGCTGGAACTCGAGGGTCCCAGGGTCGCGATAATCTTGGCTTTGCGCAGGCGGTGCATGGTGCTTCACCCGCCCGGGCGGGCCCATTTTAAGAGACAGTCGAATGGAACGCTGCCCGTCCTGCCTCGTGGTGGCGGGTCGGCCGGGCAGCGCGCTTGCGGCAGTCGGTCCAGTCTACGCCACCTCGTGGCCGGCCAAAGTTTCCAACGCCTTCACCATGGCCGAATGGTCCCAGGCCGCCCCATCCTGCGCCGTGCAGGCGTTGAACAGTTCCTGGGCGGTGGCGGTGTTCGGCAGACTCAGTCCAAGGGCGCGGGCGCCGTTCAAAGCAAGGTTCAAGTCCTTTTGATGCAACTCGATGCGAAAACCCGGATTGAAGGTGCGCTTAATCATACGCTCGCCGTGGACCTCCAATATTTTCGAAGAGGCAAAGCCGCCCATGAGCGCCTCGCGGACTTTGGCCGGATCTGCGCCCGCCTTGGATGCAAAGACCAATGCCTCCGCAACCGCCTCGATGTTGAGGGCGACAATGATCTGATTGGCCACTTTGCACGTCTGGCCGTCCCCGTTGCCCCCCACCAGCGTGATGTTCTTACCCATCAGCTCGAACAGCGGCCTGACCTGCTCGAACGCCGGCGGATTGGCGCCCACCATGATGGTCAGACTGGCCGCCTTGGCCCCCACCTCGCCACCGGACACCGGTGCGTCAACGTACTCACAGTTCAGTTCGTTGATGCGGGCGGCAAACGCTTTGGTTTCGATGGGCGAGATGGAGCTCATGTCCACCACCACTTTGCCCGGGCTCAGACCCGCAGCGACGCCGTCCGGCCCGAACAGCACCGAGTCAACCTGGGGGGTATCCGGCACCATGATGATGATGACGTCGCAGTGTTCCGCCACCTGGCGCATCGACTCGCATACCACGGCCCCAGCGTCGATCAACGCCTTGGGTGTGGGCGTGCGGTGCTGAACCGTGTGAATGGTGTGTCCACCGGCCTGAAGATGCCCGGCCATGGGCGCACCCATAATGCCCAGGCCGATGAATCCAATGTTACTCATGGGTTTTTGCTCTCCTCGCCGATGACTCTCAAAGATAAGGTTTCAACCAGCCCAGACCGTCCGCGGTGGTGGTCAGCGGCTTGTACTCGCAGCCAATCCAGCCCTCGTAGCCCAGTTGGTCTATAAATCCGAACAGGAACGGATAGTTGATTTCGCCGGTTCCAGGTTCGTGTCGCCCAGGCGTGTCGGCTAACTGCAGATGGGCGATTCTAGCCAGGTTCCGTTCCATTGTGGGCGCCAGATCACCCTCCATGATCTGCATGTGATAGATGTCATACTGTATGGCCAGGTTGTCCGACCCCACAGCGTCCAGGATCGCATTGGCCTGTTGCGTGCGGTTCAGATAGAAGCCGGGGATATCCCGCGTGTTGATGGGCTCGATCAGCAGCCGAATGCCGGCACCCGCAAGTTTGTCGGCGGCAAACTTGAGATTCCCCACCAGGGTTTGTTGAAGTTTGTCCGGGTCCGCGCCCTCGGGGGCCAGGCCGGCCAGGCAGTTGACCTGCGGGCATCCGAGGGTACTGGCATACTCGATCGCCCGACCGACGCCGTCCTGGAACTCGTTTACACGATCCGGTAGACAGGCGATCCCGCGCTCCCCCGCCGACCAATCCCCGGCGGGCAGATTGTGCAACACCTGAACCAGTCCGTTGACCGAGAGACGCTCGGCCAACTGGCCTTTGTCGTAGTCGTAGGGAAAAAGATACTCGACGCCCTTAAACCCATCCCCTGCGGCCGCCTCGAAGCGATCCATGAAATCCATCTCGTTGTAGAGCATCGTTAGGTTTGCTGCAAACCTGGGCATGATTTCCCCCTGTGGATTGAATTTGAACTGGCTACGGGCTGCTCAGGCGGCGACCGCTTTCTTTTCAGTGTCCGGCGCCAGATCAAGTATGTCCTCGAATTCCACGATCTGGTCGATTTCCGGGCCCATGGCAATGTCGGTTTTCCGCTCGGTCAGAATTTCCACCACCACCGGCACACTGTACTCGTTCGCCATCCGGCGGGCATCCTGCATCGCACCCTGGATCTGCCCCGGTTCGCGCACTCGGATCGCTTTGCAGCCCAAGCCCTCGACCACCTTGACGTGATCCACTCCGTACTCGCCCAGCTCGGGTGAGTTGACGTTCTGGAACGACAGCTGAACTTCAAAATCCATGTTGAACGCCTTCTCCGCCTGACGAATCAGACCGAGATAGGAATTGTTGATCAGGATGAAGACCACCGGCACCTTGAACTGGGCACCAACCGCCAACTCCTCGATCAGGAATTGAAAATCGTAGTCGCCGCCGATACCCACCACTTCCGTGTCTGGATCCGCCAGCTTCGCGCCCAGTGCTGCCGGTATTACCCATCCCAGCGGACCGGCCTGGCCACAGATGATGTAATCCCGGGGTCGAAAAACCTGTTGAAACTGGCCGGATGCGATCTGCCCGAGGCCGATCGAGGCGATAAATCGGGTCTTCTCGCTGAACGCGCTGTTGATCTCGTGGAATATCCGCTGAGGCTTGATCGGTGTGTTGTCGAAGTCGGTTCGGCGCTGCATGGCGTGTTTACGGGCCCGGCAGTCCGTCACCCACTCGCTGCGATCCGCAAGCCGTCCGGCCCGCTTGCGCGCAACGGCTTCCTCCACCAGGGCCTCCAAAGCGTGCTTGGCGTCGGACACGATGCCCAGGTCGGGGCAGAATACCCGGCCGATCTGGGTGGGCTCGATGTCGATGTGTACGAACTTCCGGCCCTTGGTGTAGACATCGGTGCTACCGGTATGACGATTGGCCCAACGATTGCCGATACCAAGCACAAAATCGCTTTCCAGGAACGTGGCGTTGCCGTAGCGGTGCTGAGTCTGTAAACCGACCTGACCGGCCTGGAGAGGGTGATCATCCGGGATCGAACCCCAGCCCATCAGGGTGGGCACCACCGGAGTGTTGGTCAGCTCGGCCAGCTTCACCAGCAATTCGGAGGCATCCGCGTTGATGACGCCACCGCCGGATATGATCAGCGGACGCTCGGCCTCGTTGAGCATGTCCAGGGCCTTGGCGATCTGCTTGGGGTGAGGCCGGGGCCGGTATACTTCAAGCGGCGCATCGGAATCCGGATCGTATTCGATCATCTCCTTCTGCACGTCCACCGGCAGGTCGATAAGCACCGGCCCGGGTCGCCCCGAACGCATCAACTGAAATGCATGGCGAAACGCCCACGGCACCTGAGCCGCCTCCAGCACGGTCACGGACCATTTGACCACCGGTCGGGCGATCGCGGCGATGTCCACAGCCTGAAAGTCCTCTTTGTGAATCTTGGCCCGCGGCGCCTGCCCGGTGACGCACAGAATGGGGATGCTGTCGGCCATGGCGGAGTACAGTCCGGTGATCATGTCGGTGCCGGCCGGACCCGAAGTGCCGAGATTGACCCCGATCTTGCCACTGGCCGCCCGGGTATAACCCTCGGCGGCATGGGCTCCACCCTCCTCATGACGCACCAGGACATGCTTGATGCTGCTGTTCTGGAGCCCATTGTAGAGCGGCAGAATTGCCGCGCCCGGAATGCCAAACGCCAACTCGACTCCCTCGCTCTCCATCACGCGGACGGCGGCTTCTGCTGCGGTCATTCTGGCCATGTTTCATCCTCCTCCGGATGCAATTCGTGGGTGCAGCCCTTAGCAGCACTGCTGTGATTCCATATTATAGAAATCTTTTCCATTTTCAATATTTGCTGCTGGTGGACTGTATTTCAATTACTTATGGACTGCATAAGCGCCAATGTGGTGCGCAAAGACGCCCATGAAGACACACGCACCGGCGGAATCCCTCGGGTGCGACTGGCGCCCTGTATGGAAATGAAACTGAAGTGCGAAAACGATTGGGTATTCGGAAGGGAGGCAGATGCGGGCCACCGCAGCGGGCGGCAATAGTTTCGGCAGATCGAAAAGAGGCTGTCGGCTCCGGCGATGGCCAGGGGGCGGATTCTGCGATGCTTGGCGGACCGCAGAACCAGCCGGGATCAGGTCTCGTAGGGATCGCGCAGGACGATAGTGTCGGCCCGATCCGGACCGGTGGAAATGATGTCCACCGGCGTTTCGGTCAGAGTTTCGATCCGCCTAATGTAACTCTTAGCGGCCTCAGGCAGATCATCGTAGCTGCGAACGCCCACCGTCGATGCTTGCCAGCCGGGCAAATCCTCGTACACCGGTTTGCACTCCTGGATCGCCTCGGCGCCCACCGGCGGCTCGGCGATGACAGCGCCACGATGACGGTATCCGATACAGACCCGAATGGTTTCCAGCCCATCGAGAACGTCGAGCTTGGTCAGACAAATGCCGGTGACACTATTGATTTGTACCGACCGTTTTAGCGCAACGGCATCGAACCAGCCGCATCTTCGAGGGCGACCGGTGGTTGCGCCGAACTCATGGCCGGCGCTGGCCAGGTGGATGCCGACTGCGTCGAACAATTCGGTCGGGAACGGGCCCGCGCCCACCCGCGTCGTATAGGCTTTGGTAATCCCCAGAATGTAGTCCAGGAACCGAGGGCCCACGCCGGTGCCACTGGCGGCGCCACCGGCAGTCGTGTTGGACGAGGTTACAAACGGGTAGGTGCCGTGGTCTATATCCAGAAGGGCACCCTGGGCACCCTCAAACATGATCTTGTCCCCACGTCGACGGCAGCCGTGTAGCAGGCCGGTGATGTCGGCGATCAGGGGCGTAATACGCTCCCCCATGGCCAGGGTTTCGTCCAGCACGCGCTGGAAATCCACCGGCGTGGCCTTGTAGTAGTTCTTGAGGGCGAAATTGTGGTAATCGAGCACCTCACCCAGCTTGGCCGCGAAGCGTTCCCGATGCTGCAGGTCACCGAGCCGGACCGCGCGACGCGCAACCTTGTCTTCGTAGGCCGGACCGATTCCACGCCCGGTCGTGCCGATGGCTTTCTCGCCCCGGGCACGCTCGCGCGCCTGGTCCAGGGCCACGTGATGGGGCAGGATCAACGGGCAGGCCTCGCTGATGTGCAGGCGCCCACTCAAATCGACCCCTTGCGCCTCGAGACCCTCCATTTCACCGAGCAACGCCTCCGGTGACAACACCACCCCGTTGCCGATCAGGCAGGCAACCCCTTCACGCAGGATGCCGGAGGGAATCAGATGCAGAACCGTCTTCTGGCCATCGATGACCAGCGTATGACCCGCATTGTGGCCCCCTTGAAAGCGGACCACCGCGGCAACCTTTTCGGTCAGAAGATCGACGACTTTGCCCTTGCCTTCGTCGCCCCATTGGGTGCCGATCACTACAACGCTATTGGCCATGTGTCCTGTCTTTCGAGCTGATTGATAACCCGTGTCGGCATCGGCTGGCGAGCGCGGGGTGCCGTCTAAGCCGTATCCGGCGCCTGCGCCGGACTGTATGCATCGACCCGCCAGGACTCGCCGTCGCGCACCAGGTGACGGTTGCACCCCAGTTGTTCCGGCGTTGCCGTCTGCCCAGGCAACTCGCATATGACACGTTCCTGGCCCTCGCGCAGCGCCCGAACCACGGCGGCCAATGCGGGGTCGTCGCTACGGGGCGCAAAAATCGCGCTCGGCGCCGGCGACTGAAGACCCATCCCGGCCAGGCTCTGCAGAACCTTGAGATCGGCGCTGAACCCGGTGGCCGGGCGCGCACGGCCGAAAGCCTGGCCAATATCGTCGTACCGGCCGCCCTGGGCAACAGCCTGACCATGGGTCGGTACGTAGGCGGCATACACCACGCCCGTGTGGTAGTGATAGCCCCGCAGTTCGGCCAGGTCCACATGCAGTTCAACCCGCGGGTAGCGGCCGGACAAGCCGGCGACCAGATTCCGTAACCAGGCCAGCGCATTCTGAACCGGTTCGCCGGCCGGCGCGAGGACCGCGTCCGCCCGGGCCAACACCTCTTCCGCACGGCCGTTTAGGTGCACCAGTTCCCCCAGCATGGCCCGGTGTGGGGCATCAAGCCCCCAACTGGCGAGACAGTGACTGATTTCAGGCACGGCCTTGCGCTGCAAGGCCTCAAACAGGGTCATCTCACGGGCACGGGTCAACCCGGCCAGCGCCGCCAGATCTCGAAAAACGGTCACATGCCCGAGGTCCAGATGAATCCGGCCCAGGCCCACCTGCGTCAGTGTTTCCAGCATCAGGCTGAGCACCTCGAGGTCACTCTCGAAACCTCGATGCCCATACAGTTCGACGCCGACCTGCATGGGACTGCGCGACCCGGCGAAGCCGTCGTTGCGGGTTCTCAACACGGTACCCGCATAGCACAGTCGAACCGGCCTGTCGTGACGCAGCTGATGAGCATCGATGCGCGCCACTTGGGGGGTCATGTCCGCCCGGACACCCATCAGCCGGCCACTCAGCTGATCGGTGAGTTTGAATGTCTGGAGGTCCAGGTCGTCATGTCCGGTGCCAATCAGCAGGGAATCGAGAAACTCGATGAACGGGGGCACCACCAACTCGTAGCCCCAGCATCCGTACAGATCCAGCAGCTGGCGCCGCACCTGTTCCAACGCTTCGGCCGCGGGGGGCAGAACTTCCTCAATACCGTCGGGGAGCAGCCACCGGTCTTCAATGCTCATGAATCGGACGGGCCCTTCCCCACTCCCGCGGTGTCGATCAACGCAATATCTGCAACAAAACGACACCAAACCCCATGCAGCCCAGACCGAT
>Ga0316194_10000323_pt1 | contig 29353 bp, 27 predicted proteins | sample CroRivsedime1_MG_FD_204936 | JGI IMG/M metagenome (GOLD analysis project Ga0316194, IMG submission 204936) | Coastal sediment microbial communities from Maine, United States - Cross River sediment 1 | ecosystem: Environmental > Aquatic > Marine > Coastal > Sediment | place: USA: Maine...
CCTGTGCATCTGGTACCTGGTGCAGGAAGCCCTGGGGATTTTCCTGCGTCCCCTGCCGTGGTTTCTAAGCTAAGGAGATTCTGACATGCTTGAAGGAGTTCTGCTTGGCCTGGAAACAGCGCTTTCTTTTAAGAACCTGCTGCTGGTCGTTGCAGGGTGCCTGATTGGCACCCTGATCGGTATGCTGCCCGGTCTCGGTCCGATGTCGATCATCGCGATCATGATTCCGGTGGCAATAACCCTGGGTGATCCCTCGGCAGCACTAATACTGCTGGCCGGTGTTTACTACGGTGCTATTTTCGGCGGTTCGACCTCATCAATTCTGATCAATGCTCCGGGGGTAGCCGGCACCGTTGCAACCTCCTTCGATGGCTACCCGATGGCACGCCAGGGTAAGGCCGGCAAGGCGCTTACTATCGCCGCAGTCAGTTCGTTCGCCGGTGGCACCGTGGGCGCGATCCTGTTAATGGGATTCGCACCGATCCTGTCATCGGTAGCATTGCTGTTTCACTCGGCTGAATACTTTGCCATGATGATCGTCGGTCTCTCCGCAATCGCTGCGTTCGCGGGTACCGGCAAGGTCACCAAAGCGCTGATGATGACCGTCATCGGCCTGATACTGGCTACCGTGGGCGAATCGGCACTGTTCAACGCGCCACGCTTTACCATGGGATTAACCGATTTACAGTCCGGTTTCAGTTTCATCACCCTGGCAATGGCCCTGTTCGCCCTGCCGGAGGCGCTCTACCTGGTGCTCGATCCCAGGCGGGCGGAATCGGATGGCAAGAATGAAGCCATCAAGGACTTGCGCATAACCCGCGCAGAAGCCCGCGCCATCGCTCCCGTGATAGCGCGCCAGTCGGTGCAGGGATTTCTGATCGGCGTAATGCCGGGAGCTGGCGCGACACTGGCGTCGTTTCTCGGTTACGCGGTGGAACGTAATATTGCCAAAGGCGAGGAACAGGAAGAATTTGGCAAGGGGTCGATCAAGGGACTGGCTGCGCCGGAAACCGCCAACAATGCAGCCTGCACAGGATCATTCGTACCGCTGTTAACACTGGGTATACCCGGATCCGGCACCACCGCGATTTTACTCGGCGCCCTGATAGCACTGAACGTAAACCCGGGACCGCGGTTGATGATCGATAATCCCTCGGTGTTCTGGTCGGTGATCATTTCAATGTACATCGGCAACGCCGTGTTGTTGATCCTTAACCTGCCGCTTATCCCTTACATCGCAAAATTACTCACAGTGCCGCGCAACTACCTGATCCCGTTCATCCTGTTCTTTACCATGGTTGGCGCCTACATCGGCCAGAACAATGCTACCGAGCTGCTGTTGCTGGTCGGACTCGGGGTTTGTGCAACCATACTGCGTTTTGCGGATTATCCCCTGCCACCTTTACTCATCGGTTTCATTCTCGGCGGCATGATGGAGAACAATTTTGCCCGCTCGGTGAATCTGACCGACGGGATCGCCTTTATGTACGAACGACCAATGACATTATGCCTGCTGATTTTCGGGTTGCTACTGATCTTCGTGCCCGCCTATCGCCGCCGTCGAGCCAGGGCATTACAACAAGGCGTCGCGCTCGGAGATTAGGATTTTTTCGGGCTTGGGGTGCAGATTCTTTGGCCAAACCGTCCGCTTAACCGTTAACCCGTTCATGTTGACGTTGCCGTTTATTGGCAACACCGGCACTGCTCACGATTTCAAGCTTCGGGCTGTTGAAATCGATAGCGCCTTTCTGCCCTGACAGTTTGAAATCTGCGTCGAGCGCCTGACGAACCTGATCAGGGCGCAGTTTTAGTTGCTCGGTCAAGGCAACGAATAGCAGAGCGAATAATCTGCGCAACGAAATCTTCCAGCTACTACCGGCAATTTCATAAAGGCTGTCGCTTAGTTCGAGGAAGTTGTGGAAAGGTCGTTGCGCCAGCAGCAACGGTAGCGTGTTTTTAAAGCGGCCCGAGTTACCGATCATATCCCAGAATCGGGCGAAACGATTGACGCGCTGCATGGTGGCAAAATCGATGTCACGAGTGCTCAGAATGTTATACGGCGCCGCCGGATTATAACGCAACTGGAATGCCTCGTTGTGCCGGTTGATCGGGGCACCGCGCAGCCGCTTCAGAATTCCGAGCTGGACTTCCTGCGGATTCAAAGCCACCAGCTGATCGAAACTCCGGGCAAAGTTATCCAGCGTATCCCCCGGCAGACCGAAGATCAGGTCAGCGTGAATATGCGCGCCGGTGTTGTCGCGCAACCACTTCAGGTTAGCGCAGGTCTTTTCGTTACTCTGCTTGCGACTGATGGTTTGCTGGATCTCGGGATCAAAGGTTTGCACACCAATTTCGAACTGCAGCGACCCGGGTGGAAACCGTGCCAGAACCTGTTTGAGCTTTTCCGGAAGGTGGTCAGGAATAACTTCGAAGTGCAGGTACAGATCATCGCCCATCCGCTCGAGGAAAAACTCCAGGATCGCAATGCTGGTACTGACCTTCAGGTTGAAGGTACGGTCAATGAATTTAAAGTTGCGCGCGCCACGTTGGTACAAATCATCCATCGCATCGAGAAAGCGCTGCAATTCGAATGGCCGTGCGGTTTTATCCAGCGATGACAGGCAGAATTCGCACTTGAACGGACAGCCACGCGAAGCCTCGACATATATCAACCGGTTGCGAATGTCCTCAGCGTCGTACCAGGCATACGGCAGTTCGAGCTCATCGAGATTGGCCGCCCTGCCGGCGATGATATTTGACGCCATCGGCTTACCGTCGAGCAGGTCGTTACAAAGTTGACGGAAGCTTATTTCACCGGGACCCGTGATGATGTAATCCACCTGATCGGCGAGCGTCGGTAAATCATCGGCAAAGCTGACTTCAGGACCGCCAACGACAACCATGACTTCGGGCGCCACCTGCTTCAACAATTCGATCACCCGGCTGGTTTCGCTAACATTCCAGATATAAACACTGAAGCCAATTATTTTCGGCTTTTGCTCAAGCAACTGTTCGACGATGTCGATAGGCCGCTGCTGAATGGTGAATTCCCGAATCTGCGCCTGCGCCTGCAGTTCACCGAGGTTGGCAAACAAGTATCGCAACGCGAACGCACAGTGCATGTAGCGGGCGTTCAGGGTACTCAAAAGAATTTTAGTACTCATGCAGGATTATCCTGGTCTCGGTTCTCTTCAGGCTGGCGGAACAAGAACCAGTTTACCGGTAAATTTCTTGGCTAGAAACAGCTCCTGCGCCGCGCCGATCTCTTTTAACGGGAACGTCTGCGCGACCAGGGGTTTGATTTCATCGGCTTCGATATAACCGACAAGATTTTCAAACACGATATCATCCTGGAAGGTGCAGCCGATGAGGGTCAGGTCCTTGAGGTACAGGGTCCTGACGTCGAGTTCAACCAGCGGCCCTGCAATAGCGCCCGCGGTCACATAACGCCCGCCCCGCCTGAGCACATCGAGCAGCGACGACCAGGCTTCCCCGGCGACGAGATCGATAACGACATCAACCCTGTCACCACCTGTGGCTGCGACCAGGTCGGCATTCCTGTCGATCACTTCATCCGCGCCGATAGCATATAGATCGCCGGCCTTGGTTGCACTGGCCACAGCAATAACATACGCACCGCGTCGTTTCGCGAGCTGAACGGCGGCCGACCCGACACCGCCGGAAGCGCCGGTCACGAGAACCCGTTCGGCAGCCACCGCGGCGCGATGCAGCATATTTTCAGCAGTCGAGTAAGCACAGGGGATCGAGGCGAGTTCCGCGTCTGACCAGTCGCATACGACTTTACAGGTTTCTCGTGCCGGCGCTTTGACGTACTGTGCGAAAGCGCCATCGCATTCCGAGCCGAGCGTCCAGCACTCGAAAGGCCGGTAATCGACGTAACTGCGCAACATGTTGCGCACGATTACCCGTTCCCCGATACGTGAATTATCGACTTCGCCACCCACCGCCACGATAAAACCACAGCAGTCTGCGCCCTGTATACGCGGGAACGCCATCGGCACGCCGGACCAACTGGCATCATCAACATCTACCTCGTCGAAGCCGTCTGCACCACCATTACTGGTCGCGCCGCTAACTTTTTTCGAGTACCAGCCAATACGCGTATTAATGTCGGTATTATTGACCCCGGCCGCGGCGACACGAATCAGTACCTCGTTAGCCGTGATTTCTGGCAGCGGTACGTCTTCGCGATACTGCAAGACCTCAATTCCGCCATGCCCGGTTAGATATACCGCGCTCATTAGTGATGGCAGTGCTTCGTTCATGTGTCTCCTGATATGTTCGTACCCGGCAGGGCGGACTTCGAACCGGTGCTGGCTCGACTGTGCCGAGTATATCCCATGCTATTTGCAGCTCAACAATTGTTATTAGCCCAAATTCGCCGCATACCCATGCCCCCGGTATCAATCCAATCCCATCTGCCGGGAGATCCAGGCAAAACAATTTGACTGTAATCGTGACAATCGTCAGTCAGGTATGCCTCAAACTGGCCGCTCATCTGGTGCCACCTAACCGGGTTGTCCCATTGGGGTAGTCGACATACACTGCATCCGGAATACGCAGGTGGAAGTAACTATGAAAAAAAATTTAATCTGGATCGCCAGCTACCCTAAAAGTGGCAACACCTGGGTGCGGACGATCATTCAAAGTGCCGTCACCGGCAGCGTCGATTTGAGCCAGCTTGGCAGTTTCATACCTAATTTTGCTGCTCGCGTTTCAAACTTGAATCGGGACAAGACTATCGTTCATCCCAGCCAGGCAGCCCAATACTGGCCACCTACCCAGACCACCATTTCAATGAATGCGGGTAATTCCTCTGCGATCCTGAAAACCCATAACATTTGCGCCTCTTTTGGCGGAGCAAAATTTCCCCACCCGACTGTCACCCAGTCGGCGATTTATATTGTTCGTGACCCGAGAGATGTGGCAATTTCTTACAGTCATCATTTTAACCACGATCTACCTGCCGCAATTGAGCTGCTAATGAACGACAAAAATTTTAATTTCAAGTTGCAGGACTATTTGCGAAGCGAGTTTATTGCATCCTGGAATGCGAATGTTCGCTCGTGGATGGCGGCTTCATTTCCAGTGTTGCTGATTCGCTATGAGGACTTGTTAAGCCAACCTGAAGCAATCATCGACGAGATCATCACATTTTTGGAAATAGACCCTAAAATACCGATCGACAAGATCTCCGCCGCAACAAGCTTCAAGACTTTGTCACAGCAGGAACGGCAAAAAGGCTTTTCAGAAAAAGCTCATTCTGTGGATTTTTTCCGGGTTGGGAAAGCACGCCAGTGGGTGCAAGACGATGCAAGATTCAAACCGCTGGTCGACGCATACTCGGAGACGATGGCGGAACTGGGATATGAAGTAACTTAAGAGACTTGAAGTATCCGTTCAACCGGGGAGGCACAGCCTGTCACGACCTTTCACGACGTAATACCTATTGCAACAAAGCTTCACTTAATTCGGATTGGGGATCCTCCAGTCCATCGATGACATCAAAATGGTGTTGACCTGGCGCACGATGAAACTCGGTCTTGATGCCGAAACCGGTCCAGATGTTGGCAAGCAACTCCGACTGACGCACAAATTCAGGTCGTTCATCGGCACCGACCCAGCAAACCAGTTCGACATTTTCGACAGGCTGGTTAAGTGCGGCACTTTCAGCGATAGCTTCGGCTTCCTGCATGCGGAAATCGTGGTTCATTTCTGTCTTTAACAGTGGGCGCATATCGTGCAGGCCGGAAATCGAAACCACGCGATCGATTCGTTGCCTGAGGGCCGGTAACAGCGGGCTGTCCCGGCAAATCATTCGCGTTACAAGATGACCCCCGGCGGAATGGCCTGTTAACCTGATCGAGCCATTAATCATGGATGCCGCCTTGCCAATTGCAGCCCCTGTCTGCCGGGTAATTTCGCTGATAGAAACAGTCGGCACCAGATCATAAGAAGGCACAGCGACGGCCCAGCCCCGACGAGTCGCCGCCGTCGCCAGATGAGACCAGTAGGACTTGTCAAAAGCGCGCCAGTAGCCGCCATGCATAAAAACCACGAGACCGCTGATATCCTTTTCCGGCCTGAAAATATCGAGTCTTTGGCGCTCGCTTTCACCATACACAATATCAAGATCAGCCAGCCGCATTGCTGTCATCTGCTGACGGTACCGGGCCGCCATGCGCGCCCATTTCTCCGGATAATCGGCAGCAGCTTCGATATAGGCCCCATTGGCATACGCGTCGTCCCAGTCCTCGATCAATGCATTCCTCGATTGTTGTCTTCGATTAAGTTGTTAGACTAGCCATATCCGTCGTAATCCTCAAGCAAGCATCGTCATGACTGACTTCGCCAGGACTAAATCGTTGTTCCAATTGCCAGCAGGCCTGTTTTATCTTGACGGTAACTCGCTTGGTCCTTTACCCAAAGCCGCTGTCGCCAGAGTCAGTACAATGATGCGGGATGAATGGGGTGACATGTTGATCACCGGCTGGAACAGGGCGGGATGGATGAACCAGCCCTCCCGGACTGGCGATCGTATCGGCAAGCTTATCGGTGCACCGACCGGCACGGTTATGGTGGGTGACACGCTGTCCATAAAGGTCTACCAGGCCCTGGCTTCCGCGCTCGAAATCAACGCTGAGCGCAAGATAATACTATCTGATACAGGCAATTTTCCGAGCGACCTCTACATGACGGAAGGGCTCATCAAGTCTCTCGACAAGGGCCACAGGCTCAAATTATGCGAGCCGGAAACCGTTGCAGACTGCCTGACAGAAGATGTCGCCGTTTTGTTGCTCACCGAAGTCGATTATAAAACGGGTCGGCTTCATGACATGAATGACCTGACCAGAAAAGCTCATGAAAAGGGGATTTTAACAATCTGGGACCTGGCTCATTCTGCCGGAGCGCTGCCAGTGGATGTCAGTGCTGCCGATGCTGATTTTGCAGTTGGTTGCACTTACAAGTATTTGAATTCGGGACCAGGTGGCCCGGCTTTTGTTTATCTGGCCCCCAGGCTAGCCAATAGCGCAAGACCAGCGCTTGCAGGCTGGCTCGGTCATGAACAGCCTTTTGCCTTTGATCCTGAGTACCGACCAGGATCGGGCATCGAGCGGATGAGGGTTGGTACACCACCCATTATTCAATTGGCAGCGCTCGAAGCCTCGCTGGATATCTGGGATCTGGTTGATATGAATGATGTCCGTACCAAATCCATTGAATTATCCGATCTTTTTATCGAGCTCGTTGAAAACGGTTGTCCCGACCTCAAACTGGCAAGCCCTCGTGACAGCAGGCAACGGGGTAGCCAGGTATCTTTCCATTTCGAGCATGGCTACGCGGCGATGAAGGCACTGATCGACAGAGGGCTTATAGGCGATTTTCGTGCGCCCGATATTATGCGTTTTGGCTTTACCCCGCTCTACATTGATACTGAAGATGTGCACCAGGCCGCTTCGATTATCGAAGAAGTCATGACCAAACGGCTGTGGGATAATGCCGAATATTTTATTCAGTCGACTATGACCTGATCTCGGCAAAACGTGTTTTCGTGCTACCGAAGAATATTATCAAAATTTCCCAAAAAATTGCCTGCCGGCTACGACTACCAGCCCGGGACCGGGGTTACCGCCAGGCCTGAAACCCCGCTGTAGAGCCATTCCTCGCCATGAGGCACTTTGCAAAACCACCTCGTTTTAGTTATTACCCGATATGGGTTAAAATCGGTCTAATGTGATTTGGAGCACACTAATAACCATTCCAAAAAACTATTTTGTACGTGTTAGACCTTAGACCTGGATGTTTACCATGACCGATTACTCCACAAATACAGGAGTGGAAGGACACAAAGTTACAGATAATAACAACCGCAGGCGCAGCACAGATTTAGCCCAGCCATTGGATTATGTGACTCAAGAACTGGTGAGTGAATTCATCGAAAACCAGCAGCAGATGACACCACCGCTAAAATCCTTCATTCAAAAACTGCTTCAGGAAGACTAGATACACCCTGGAGTTTCATTCTGTATGGGTAAAGGGGAAACCTGCCCTTTATCGATAAATACCTGTGCGCTCACCAGGCGTCGCTAACGGAAGCCGAGAAAAAAATCACCGGCCTTAAGGTGAGCTTCGCGACTCTAGACCCGCCCCCCCCGTTCTCGCTCCAAATCAATCGACGCTGATTCCTCTAATTTCTATCGGTCAGTCGAATCCGACACCCAGTCCCGACTCCCGATTATCATTTCGCAAGTTTTTTAGAGATTCGATTAAGATTTTCTATTTATTTACCCTGTATAGGGGATGTGGCGTCCGGTCTTAAATGTTATTTTTTACCGGCAAAACCCTGGACCTCCACCCTGTTAATTCGGATATGAATTTTTAGCGCTGAGGGCTACACGGCACAATCAGTCGATTCAGGTTTATCCCTTGTTTAAACCCTGATCGAATGGAAATAATACTGACATAGCAGATGTAACCGATAAAAACTGGTTAGCGAATTTACCCGGATTGTAGGTGAGCTTTTGGAAAGAACCGTATCGATCCGCTAAACGACGACTACGGTCCGCATTGATAAAACTAACTCATAGAGAGTACATGAACAGTAAAACTAACGAGATGATCAAGCAGCTCAACCGTCTTGTAAATGATCGCAGCCTGCCCATGCAGGCGCGAAACAGAATAACCGAAGCAGTGCGGCATATCAGGGAATTACAGCTCAAGCTGACGGAAGCCAAGAATATGAGCGAAGCATAAAATAGTTGAGAAACCCGCTCAGAGCGCAATTGCTCTCTGAGCGGGTTTCACCATGCACGAAAAAAACCTGTTTAACCAGAAGGCCTTAAGAATTCCTTAAGTTTCGCCGGTTATTCTGGGTGCACTTAATATTCCGATCCCTGCACCCATCCCCTTGAATCAGATTAAGCAATCAATTACCTCACCCAGCCGTTTCAGACTCGCTGGATACATGCTGTTGCTCTCCCTGGGCTATTTCACCCTGACGAGAGCCGGACTGGGTATCTGGTCATGGCTTGCGGCGGATCCCAGTTTGCTCGACGTATTACATCTGCTGCTCGTCGGCTGGGTTTATGATCTCTCGTTTTATGCCTATGCCGCCATACTGCCGGTCTTATACCTGCTCTTCATTCCGGACAGATGGTGGCGCAGCCGTTTCAATTCCATTCTTACCCAGGGTGCTGTTTTAATCAGCCTTTTCGGCCTTGGCTTTATCGCCATAGCGGAATTTCTGTTTTGGGAGGAATTTTCAGTACGCTTCAACTTCATTTCCGTGGACTATCTGGTTTACAGCCGTGAAGTCACCGACAACATCAACGAATCCTATCCCCTGCCCCTAATGCTGGGGAGCCTCTTCATCGTTACCGTACTGGTTTACCTGCGGTTGCGCCCGGCGCTCCTGCGCATACTGGCAACCCGCGAGCCGTTGCGGAAAAGAGCTACAAGAGGAGCAGTCTGGCTGGCCTTGCCTCTGGCAGCGTATGGCCTGGTCAATCAGGATTTGTACCAGTTTTCCACCAACAATTATCAAAATGAACTGGCCGCCAATGGACCTTACCAGTTTATTGCGGCATTCAAGAATAATGAACTGGATTACAACCTGTTCTATGTCTCACTGCCTCCCGATCAGGCATCAGGACTGCTGAAACAGGAAGTTGCCGAGACCAACAGCACATTCACCAGCAAAGACCTCTTTCAAATACGCAGATACATTGATAATCCCGGCGAAGAAAAACACCTGAACATCATGCTGGTCATGGTGGAAAGCCTTAGCGCCAGTTATCTCGGTGTATTCGGAGACATGCATGGCCGCACACCAAACCTGGACCGGATCGCTGGAGAATCTCTGTTTTTCACCCGCATGTATGCAACTGGCACCCGCACCACCCGTGGGCTGGAAGCAGTTACCCTGTCCATCCCACCAACTCCGGGACGTTCGATCGTAAAACGGACAGGGCATGAGTCGAACATGTGGTCGCTGGGAAACGTCCTCAAGGAAAAAAATTATGACGTCCGTTTCCTCTATGGTGGGCGCGGTTATTTTGACAATATGAACGCCTTTTTTTCCGGCAACGGATACCAGGTCATCGATCAATCCAGCGTTGCGGATAAAGATCTGGTATTCACCAATGCCTGGGGCATGTCCGATGAAGACTTGTATACCCAGGCCATACACGCTGCCGACCAGGCATCCGCAGGCAAACAAGCTTTCTTCTTTCATCTCATGACCACTTCCAACCATCGTCCCTATACGTATCCGGAGGGGCGTATAGAGGATCCTTCAGGTAGTGGGCGTAGTGCTGCCGTCAGGTATACCGACTGGGCGATTGGAGATTTTCTGGAAAGGGCGAAGCAAAAGCCCTGGTTCGAGGACACGCTGTTTGTCATAGTCGCCGATCATTGCGCCCACAGCGCAGGCAAGACGGACCTGCCTGTCAACAAATACCATATCCCGCTGATAATCCATGCACCAACTCAAATAACACCGCAGAGGGTAGAAAAACTGGCCAGCCAGATCGATCTGGCACCTACCCTGCTCGGTATGTTGAACCTGGACTATACATCAACTTTCTTTGGCAAAAACATCTTCACTATGCCCGAGAACGAGGAGCGCGCCCTGATCGGAAATTACCAGAAACTGGGGCTCTATCAGTCCGGGCGACTATCCATACTGACGCCCAAAAAAGGCATGGTACTGCAGGAAAATCCGGAGTCAGACGCTCCTGAAACCATTGTATTGAAAACAGCAAATGACCAGGCTAACAAAAATATAGCTTACTATCAGGGGGCCAGTTACATCTACAGTCACCAACTAAATTCCTGGGGAGTTGCCAGCCCCTGAACCGCATTGACAGGGCCCGGGTTCGTAGATGTCCGTCAAGCAGGCTCGCTTGCGAAGGACAAATTTCCGGGCGCACCACGAAGCTCAGTACACGCGATTCAGTGTCAGCATATACGTTGGTAGATTTCACTTTTCCAGATTTTGCGGATCATCCAGGTACTGATTGCGCTCCTGCAGGGATTTGATCAACCCATCTACACCATCTTTTTTGATCGCGCGTGCGAAACTCGAGCGGTAATTAGTTACCAGACTAATTTCATCGACACTGACATCAAACACCTTCCAGCCATCGTCACCGAGGCGCAACCTGTAATCGATCGGGATCGGAAATTCGCCCGGCTGTTCGTACTGGGTTTTGACGGTAACCATACCTTCAGCCTCGTTACCGTCCATTGGCAGGTAAATCGGTTCCTGATCGGTATATTCGACCAGGGCCGAGCTATAGGTGCGTACCAGTAACAGACGAAACTCGGTTACTATTTTCGATCTCTGTTCAGCATTGACACGGTCCTTATATTTTCCGAGCGCCAGATCGGCCATCGCGGCGAAATCAAAATGGGGTAACACCTGCTCGTCGACCAGTGTATAGACCTTTTGAGGGTCACTTTTGTAGGTATCTATATTCGCCCTGATCTCGACCATCACGCTGTTTGCAGTTTGCCTGATCAACTGCTCAGGCCCGGTGGCCGCCAAGGCAGGTAAGGTAATCAGCAGGAATAAACAGGTTAATATATTTTTCAACGAGATACTCCCTTCACACTTCTAGTTCAGACACATGGCTACCGAAATCATTCACTGCGCATAAATACTTCGCCCAATAATATCAACACTACCATGTGCATTGGTATAGATGGGTTATTTCTCGAGGAACTTATACTATTTGCGGCACGAAATCCTGGCCCACACAAAGCCCGGGTTAACGCACAGGGTGAGTTGAAGCAAAGAAGGCTCGTCTAAGGATTCCATCCTGGACCAGGAAATAATTTAGTAAGACCTGAGATTTTTGCCAGAAGGGAATGCTTGCAAGCCGGGTAGCTAGTTGGGGCGGCGGCGGGCCCTGAAGGATTTGATCCTGCGACCAACTGCGCCCTTCAGGGAAACGACAGGTTATTGGATTTAAAGTAGAAAAAGTGGTGGGGCGTGGGCGGCTCGAACACCCGACCACCTGATTAAAAGTCACACGCAAAATCGTTACAAATCAACGATTTAACTCTCATAATTTTGTGCACTTTTACGATTTTCCGAAGTATTTCTCATGTATTTGAATGATTATTTTGTGCACACTATTTGTAAGTATTTATCCCAACGTATTGTGCTCCCTGAATTGTATCGGGGAATCCGTGCTGATTAACGCGTACAAATACTGTCCCAAGCCTTCCGTCGATTTTTGCTGCCGCAGCCGATCCAGCGCCCGGTGCAGTCCAGCTTGCTGCTCACTGCTGAGTTGCTTGATGCGCGCGGACAGATCACCTTCGCTAATCTGGAGTTTCTCCCGGTGTGCATGGGTGCGATGGCGCAGTGCGTCAGCCAGATAGAGAAAACGTCCGAGCACAGCGTAAGGGAAGTTACGGTTCTGGATAGGGCCCTGATGAGCTTCATAGCCACCGAGTGGTAATCCCCGCACATGGAAACTGGATATATGGTCAGCACCCAGCCAGGCACTACCAGCACCCAGCAGGCCACCACCCACAGCACCCAGCATAAAACTGCTTCCCGCCACTGCAGCGTCTACCACTGCTCCCGTGGTAGCGCCTGCGATGGTGGCGGCCACGGTAAGCTGTTTACGGTTCAATCCCCACATGATCCACTTTTCCGTATCGAACAGATTGCCTTCCAGCGGCAGCTCGTCGATCGTGCTTTCCAGGTGGTGGTACTGATAAAGACGCTTCAGTGACTCGTGATGGTGACGTTCGATCTTGCGCATGTCATTGAAATACTTTTTCTCCAGTATGCCTTTCAAACCATCGGCCTGGGATTTGCTGAGTACTTTCTGCGACACCTGGTAGGTACAAAGCCGAGTTAACAACTCTTCCAACAAGCTGGCTGACTCCTGCAACTGCGTGGCGCGTTGCCTGCGGTATTCATTCACGATGCCTGCCAGTGCCGATTGCCATTCTTCACGGATGTGGGAGAAGGCTTCGAGTATCGCCACTACTTTCTCAAAGTCAGCCTGCATGGCGTTGAACACACGCACGATCTTGAAATACTGGCCCAGCGCCTGTTGCCAGTCCTGCACATGATCTTCGTTCTCAATGGGATTGATCAGTGCCATGCTGGCCTGACCCGTCCAGCGCAGAATTTCCATCTCGGCTTCATATTCGGCACCGTAGGGACGCGAGCCATCTACAACATAGAGTATGGCCGCACCTTCCATGATCGGCTTGAGTAACATGACCTCTTCCGGAAATTGCTGCCGGCATTGCGGATCTGCAATGAATTGCTTGATAGCGTCATGGCGCCTGTCCGCCGACGAGGCATGTTCCTGCAACCAGGCCAACGCTCGGGACGGGCGTTGAAATCCCGGCGTATCCACCAGTGCATAACCTGCCGCACCTATCAAAATGTCATAGTGCTGTGTGTCGCGTGTTGTGCCACTGCGCGGCGAAATGGCGATGTCGTCGTTCTGGGCGATGGTACTGACAATCGAAGACTTGCCTTTGTTTGGGTGACCTACCACTGCGAACACAGGTGTCATGTGAACGTCTCGAGTTGAAGTACCTGCCAGTCGTCCAGGGTCGCTGCAAAGCGGCGCCATTCATCAAGATGGGCAGGAGAGGGTTGACGAACCCCCGTGTCGCTCCAGTCCAGTGGCAGAACCAGCTTGTCTGCGTTTGAGTCAATGTCATTTAACCTGTCGGCCAATTCGGCCAGTGGCGGTTCCCAGCTTTTAACCACAACCACCAGGGAATGATCACCAGGCGAGTGCGTCGCTCCTTGATGCCGCAGGGGGCCAATGTGATAAATCTCGGCAGCGTCACCGAGTAGTTGTTGTATTCGCTCATAACAGCTCGACGATACATCAGCCCAATCCAGCAAGGCATAAGGAGAGGTGACAGATCGCGCCAGATTGGCCAACGAATTTTCATCAGCGGCAGCACTGGTTAGCTGAGGCTTCGAATCGCGCGCATATCGCACCCTGCTCTGTTGCAGGCGTGCCCGGTATTTTTGCCGGGCCACCAGCAGCATGAGGCTTCGCGGCAACAGGTTGTAGGCAAGTTGCGTGGCTAATATATATTTCCACCATAGCCCCACCACAGGTTGTGACATGCCTTGCGAATCGAGACGGAAATCCCGGGTTTGTTCAATCAATGCCAGCGAAGCCTGAGCCTCAGTCCAGAAACGCCAGGGAGTGCCGATTGCCTTTAAGGTGGGGAGTAAATCTTCAGGTCCGAGCAACGTGCTACGCCAGACGAAAGTGATATCACTGCCCAGCAGCAACAGCAGATACAGTAGCAGGCAACCTACCGAAAAACTCACCGCAAGAATTTGGGTCTGGTAAAACAGCCAAAGCTCCCGCCCGTGAGTGAGACCGAGCCTCGTCAGGGCCAGGATTAGATGCCGTGGCCACAGAGGAATATCCAGAATCCAGCCCGCCAGGCCTTTGCCCCCACCTTTCACCATTAGAAAGATGCTGAGTAGCAAACCCGCTACGGGCAGAAAGGCAAATAACAGTAGCAGGAATAACAGGTTCACCCGGCCATCAACATCGCCGGTCAATACGCCATAAGCCGCCAGAAAGCCCAGGCACAGACCAAGCATGCCAAGTCCCAGACTCAATTGCTTTAGCGCCTGCTGGGATGTGTCTTGTTTCACCTGCTGCGTATTCCTGTTCAAAAGGCAGCTATTATAACCAACCCGTAGACTAATGAGAGTAATGGCGAAGAGTCGAAAGGAGAAACGCTTTGCCATTGGTAGCGGCTGAATTGCCAGCCCGAGAAGCGTCAGGGAAAAGCATCATTGGCTTAGCCAATTATTTTATGAGAATTCTGTATATTTTGTGATGAAGGGTAAATCGATGCTGCGGAATAAACCGGCAAGCAATTGAATGATAGGAAAAAAATGGTGGGGCGTGGGCGGCTCGAACGCCCGACCACCTGATTAAAAGTCTGGTCCACTACGTCCAACTTTTTGATTTTATTAACTTTTTGGTGGTGACGCCCGTTGCAAGCATCACGACCATGCGTAACAAAGCACAACTGATCCCGGCAATAGTCCAGCAATGTAGTTATTAGTCGAGCAGGTGACCGCGGCTTATCTGGGTCGCTAGAGCCGATTTAGATTCTAAATTGGATTTTTCCCGAAAGCTGACGCTCAAATTTTTGTACCCAGCGGCAGAAACCGACCCAAAGGCGACGCTGACTGGTAGTTATCAACCCTTGTAATGGCGGCCCCAAATAGGATTGTTCGGCTAGCCAGCGAGATTTATTTAACCCAGTCCACTCACCAAATTGCTGCGAGCAAAAGTAGTGGCCGGTAGCAGGCACGCCTAGTGGCTGAGATTTGACAGGATTGACCGATGGGAAGGAGCTATATTGGGCGTGTCGGCAGAAGTTAGTCAGGTTTCGGAGCTGGTAGACGTCGTTAATCTCTTACTTTACTTGCTGGAATAGTGAAAATAGGGTGTTAATTCTTCCTATACTTGGTGATACTGCGTCATCATCGTGACAGTTGCCTATATGACGTAATCGAGCCTAGTAACCAGTTCGATATGAACATCATATTGCGAATTGAGTTTTCTCACCAGGTCGCGACCGATGATGGCGATGAATTTATTGTAGGTATCCTTGTTCTTGAGTTTCAGTTTTTCAAGGTTGCTATGTGTCCAGAAAGCGCATTGCACAAAATTCTCCGCATAGGCGTCAGCCGTCGCCTGTTCGTTGGTTAGAAAACTCATCTCACCTATAAAGTCGCCGCGGCGCAGCACCGCTATGGTTTTTTTCTTGCGAGTCATCTTGACCTCGCCTCTGAGGATGATGTAGAGCCGGTCGGTATCACTCTGTTCGGTGGCAATATTCTGCTCCTTATATACATTGAAATCATTCATCATTATCAGTTTTTTGAATTCACGCGTCGACATCGTTGAAAAGTACTGCCGGTAAATCTCGCGTGTTTCCGGGGGCAAATTTATGGTGACGCGATCGAGCATCAACACCACAATATGAGCAAGGTTGATCAGCAGATAAGTCGAATTCCAGCCAATCATTGAGGTAATCCCGAGACTAACGCCAGTTATAATGTAAACAATCGCCGCCAAAACGAGAAGAATCCGTAACCAGAGCGTGCTGCGCAAGAGATAGGCCCCGGCACTGAACATTGCTGCAACACTATAGAGATACTCCCCTGAAAAATCCTGCAAGTTAACTTCCATACTGTTTCCCGATTATCCTGCTTTTATCGAAAGGTCCGGTATCGATACAAATAATTGGAGGACAGACCACGTTTTTCGATAGTCATTGATCTTCCCGCAACTCCTGTTAGAGGTTTAGTGTGATTGCAGCGCCTGGATTCTCTGGGCTACGCCAACACGCTAAATCACAGTTTCGATAATACGCATTGCGCCTCGAGAACCAGAATCATAAAACCGAACTTACGACAAACCTTCACGTAAATCACGGTTACATGACCGCACCGGCAAATCTATGGTTCCTATTCTCAATTTATCGAGAGCGTTGTATGTGGTATTCCCCACACGATTATCGGGTCGGCCTTCTAGAAGGCTTAAACGAACGGCCGCTTATGGCCGAGGCTGTGTGAAAACTCCTGGCTAAAAGGTAAAATACAGATTTCCAGTTTAGGGTCGATCCATGAGCGGATTTATCGAGGGCGAGAATCGTTTCCAGTCCACCTTGTTCCCGGAAAGTGTTGATGATTATGTCGAAGAAGACAGCGTGGTTCGCGTCATCGATGTTTTTATTGATCGCCTCGATATCTCGGGACTAGGCTTTAAAGCAGAAGCCGCCGAGACTGGCCGACCCGGTTATCATCCCCGCACGATGCTCAAGATCTATGTGTATGGTTACCTCAACCGGATACATTCATCGCGGCGCCTGGAACGTGAAGCGAAGCGTAATGTCGAATTGATGTGGTTGAGCGCACGACTGGCCCCGGATTTCAAAACTATCGCGGACTTCAGAAAGGATAATGGTGAAGCCATTCGTCTGGTGTGTCGGGAGTTCGTGATGCTGTGCCGTAAGTTGAACCTGCTCGGTGATACGCTCGCGATTGATGGCAGCAAGTTCAAAGCAGTAAACAACCGCGATAAGAACTTCACGCGAGCGAAGATGAAGCGACGTCTCGCCGAGGTCGAGGCCAGCATCGAGCGTTACCTGGATCAGTTGGATCAGGCTGACCGGTCGGCCCCGCCCGAAGATACGCGCTCCCTCAAAGACAAGATCGCGGCCCTGACAGAGGAGATGGACCGCCTAAAAAAGTTCGAAGTCCGGATGCTTGAAGCGCCGGACCAACAACTCTCGCTCACCGACCCAGATGCTCGCTCAATGAAGAGCCGCGGCGGCGGTATCGTTGGCTATAACGTGCAGACCGCGGTGGATGTCGATAACCATCTGATCGTATCCCATGACGTCACCAACCGGGGCAGTGATCGACGCCAGCTGACCCGGATGGCCAGGCGAGCCAAAGCTGTCTTGCAGGGGAATCACGTCAATGTACTCGCTGACCGGGGTTACTACAACGGCGATGAGCTTCGATCCTGTGAGGATCAAAACATCACCGCTTATGTGCCCAACTCGGCGACCTCGCACAACAAAGCGAAAGGTCAGTTCGATCGCAGCGAGTTCCATTATGTCACTGAAGATGACGAGTACGAATGCCCGGCGGGTGAGCGCTTGAGCTATCGATTTACGCGCATGGAATCTGGCAAAGAGATACGACGTTACTGGTCATCTGCCTGCCCCCAATGTTCGCTCAAATCCCGCTGCACGACTGGGAAGAATCGTCGGGTAAGTCGCTGGGTTCATGAGGAAGTGGTTGAACGCGCCGCGGCACGCCTGGCTGCAAAACCCGATGCCATGCAAATCCGCCGAGCGACAGTCGAACATCCCTATGGCACGTTGAAGGCCTGGATGGGATCGACGCACTTTTTAACGAAGACCCTGGATCACGTGAGTACCGAGATGAGTCTTCATGTGCTCGCTTACAACATGAAGCGGGTAATTAACCTCGTTGGCACCCAGAAACTGCTGGAAGCGATCTAACTGCTTCGCTCGCCTGAAATAAATCGGCAATTGCCACTCGAATATTGTTCAAACTAGATAAACAATCTCGTATCAAACCATCTGCTCGGTGACTTACGTCGGGTTTTCACACAGCCTCGGCCGAACTCGGAAGCCCAAGAATTAATTTTCAGTGTCTGCTTTTACTCGAAAGGTAGGTGTAACAACCTGCAATGGTGTGAGGACAAATCAACAACTTATTGGATTTTATTCATAAAATATTCAAAAAATATTCATAAATTCATAAATTCATAAAATCAAAACCCTCCTTTTTGCGAGAGGTCGTTTAAGCTTTTGATTTAAAGAGAAAAAATGGTGGGGCGTGGGCGGCTCGAACGCCCGACCACCTGATTAAAAGTCAGATGCTCTACCAACTGAGCTAACGCCCCCTAAGAAGGAGTGGAATAATACCTATCCCTAGTTCGATTTCAAGCGAATTCTAAAGGCTTTCTCTAATGACCCTCTTTACGGATGCGCTCGAGGCGCTTGGTAGCGAGACGCGCCGCGGTCTCTTGTGGAAATCGTTCACTCAAATCCTGCAGAATCGCTTTAGCCTGCTCGAACTGCTTGAGCTCATAATAGGTATAACCCAGCTTGAGCATTGCATCCGGCATCTTGTTGCTGCCCGGGTAGCTATTGATGACTTTCTGAAACTCGATGATGCCCTGCTCGAAATTGCGCGTTACGTAATGCGCCTCGCCAAGCCAGTATTGTGCGTTACCGGCATAACTACTGTTTGGAAACTTGTCGAGAAAAGACTTGAGCTCGGCCTTGGCTTTTTTATACCGGCCCTCTTTAAGAGTATCGAAGGCGGCCTGGTATGCGGCCTTCTCTTCGCTCTGTGTCACCGAGGGGGTTGCTGGTGGGGTTGTAGTTTGAGTAGTCGTCGTTGCAGCCTGGCCTGACGTCGCCGCCGACGGTGTCTGCGCAGCGGCAGCAGCGCCAGTCCCTGCTGCTGCGGCGCTACCAACCTGGGGCACGCTTATCTGACCTGTCGGCGCCACGGCACCACTCTCGATATCCCGTAAGCGACGATCGATATCGAGATACAGTTCGCGCTGACGTTTCTTGATGTCGTTGATATCGTTACCCTGAACCTCGATTTCACCCCGCAACAGGCCAATTTCTTCCGATATTTCATCAACTTGCTGGATCATGTCCCGCATCGCAGGATTGTCGACCAGGCGTCCCATGCGCGACATGTCCTCGCTCAGGGTTTTCAGTTGTGCCTGGGCGGCTGCCAGCTTGGCCTCCGAACGCTGTGACAGTTCGGTCAGGCGTTCGACGCGCAGTGATAACTGCTCCGGGGTCAAGGTGCTTTGCGCAAATGCCGGCACAATGACAAAACCTGACAGGACAATCCCTGCCAGGACGATGTTTCGCAACGGGTTAATCGCCACGTTCATATTAGTTCACCGTGTAGATCAGTTCGACGCGTCGGTTGAGAGCCCAGGCTTCTTCGGTGTGATCGGACATCGCCGGCTGTTCCTCGCCGTAGCTCACGGTTTCGACCTGGTCTGTCGAAGCACCCTGGAACAACAATACGCGTCTTACCGATTGTGCCCGGCGATCACCGAGAGCAATGTTGTATTCACGACTGCCGCGTTCATCGGCGTGCCCCTCGAGACGTACCGTGACCTCGCCGTTGGCGGCGATAAAATTACCGTGGGTTTCGAGAATCTCGATCGATTCACTGGTCAGCTTGGCGCTATCCAACTCGAAATAAACGATGCGGCTGGACAGCTCACCATCGGTTTGTTCAAGCATTTCCAGCGCGTTCATCGGTACACCCATCGCTGCACCATCAGCGGAATCGCCGTCAGTTAGACCGGTGGCGGCGGCGCCGCCACTGCTACCGTCATCGACACCGCCACTTACGGTTCCTGACTGACCGTCAACCGGTGCGCCGTCTTCGACGATGAACTCTTCCTGCGTGCTGGCGCAGGAGGAAAGAAAAATAGCCAATACTCCGGCGATCATCCATGGTTTTACTCGATTATGCATTGTCATATCAATTCTGCTCCAATTCTTTGCGGTGAATTACTTACTCTCAAAAGGTCCCCAGACCGGCTCGCGGATATCGCCAGCCTGGTCTGATAACTTGTGTTTTGCGCGCCCGTCGATCGAGACGGCATACAGAAAACCGTTGTTCCCACGTGTGGATGCATACAGCAGCATCTTGCCGTTAGGGGAAAACGACGGTGATTCATCCAGCGCACTGTCGGTGAGTACGGTCAAATTGCCTGTCTCGCGTTCATACTGGGCTATTTTATATTGCCCCCGGTCGCCGTGCACCATGGCGATGAACTTGCCGTCAGGCGACAGGCTGGCCGCGGTATTGTAACTTCCTTCGAAGGTGATTCGCTTTGGCTTACCCCCTTGCGCACTGACCTGGTAGAGTTGCGGTGACCCGGCTCGGTCGGAAGTAAAAATAATGGCCCTGCCATCGCTGGTCCAGACCGGTTCGGTATCGATACTGCGGTGTTTGGTCAGGCGTTTCAGCCGTTTGGTGGCTGTGTTCAAGGTATACACATCGGGGCTACCATCCTTGGACAGCACCAGCGCCAGGAACTTGCCATCGGGTGACCAGCTAGGCGCGCTGTTCAAACCCGTGAATCCGGCGACCTTGGAACGTCGAGCTGTCGCCAGATGCTGGATAAAAATTTCGGCGCGCTTATTTTCAAACGAGACATAGGCGAGCGATTTACCATCGGGCGACCAGCTAGGCGACATGATGGGCTCGTCGGACTCGAGTACATTCTGGGCATTAAAACCATCGGTATCGGAAACCTGCAGTACGTACTTGCGGGCGGCATCCTTTTGCGCACGCACATAGGCGATACGGGTATTAAACGCACCCCTTGTGCCGGTGATCTGTTCATAGATAAAGTCGCTGATCTGGTGCGCCCGTGATCGCAGATTACGTTTTTTTGCCGGCATACTGCGCCCCAGCAACTGTTTTTGCTTCAGAACATCGAGCAACTGGAATTCAATAATGTAATCACCGGGGGACTTCTCCAGCACCCGCCCTACTACCAGGTAATCCTGCCCCGCACTGCGCCAGCGAGGATATTTAACCTGGTTGCTGTAATGTGGACTGGCCGGCAAACTGGCGCGGTCCATGGACTTTAGTACTCCACTGCGGTTCAGATCACTGGCGACAATCTGGGCCAGGTCGACCGGCAGTTTGCTACTCAGCTTGGACGTCTCAAACGGCACCACCGCAATGGGTAAAGCTCCCTCGACTCCTCCGGAAATCTCTATGGTCAATGCTGCTTTAACGAGTAAGGGCATAGCCCAGAGGATAATGGCTAACAGATATGTTATTGCTGGTTTCATTTATTTTAAGTTTCTTACTCGGGCTTAAAGTTAAAATTCAATTGCCGCTCAAACAAGGATGGATCCCCCGGTTTAGGTAGAGGCTCGGCCTTGTATACTGCATTTTCGATTGAAGAGCGATATGTGGCAGTACTGCCCTTGCAGGCGCCAAAGGTGACATCGAGAATAATTCCTCCCGGCCCTTGCAGTACCTTAATCCAGCACTCGGGTATTTTCTCACTTCCGGCCGGTCTAATCCAATTCCTCTTAACCTTTTGTAAAATAGCCAGTTTATAGGCTTCACGTAACGAGTTAAGCCGGCGCTGATTTTCCTCGGCCTGGAGCCTGGCCTTGAGCTCAGCCTCTTTACGCTGTTGCTCTTCTTCGGCCAGACGGCGCTGCTCGGCTTCCTCGGCCTTGCGCTTTTCCTCGGCTATACGCTTCTCTTCAGCCTTGCGCTTTTCCTCGGCGATGCGCGCTTCTTCCTGTTTTCGCTTTTCTTCGACCTTTCGTTTCTCCTCGGCGATACGCTTCTCTTCGGCCTTCTTTTTTTCGTCGGCCTTACGTTTCTCCTCGGCGATGCGTTTCTCCTCGGCTTTCTTTTTTGCGTCGGTTTTGCGCTTCTGTTCGGCTTTTAATTTTTCGTCTGCCTTACGCTTCTCGTCGGCTTTTCGTTTCTGCTCGGCTTTTGATTTTTCCTCAGCCTTGCGTTTTTCTTCGGCTTCTTTCTTACGTTTTAGTTCAGCTTTTTTCTTTGCCTCGGTTTTGCGCTTCTGCTCTGCTTCCTGTTTCTTCTTCTGTTCGAGCTTTTTAGCCTCGAGTTTTTTCTTTTCCGCATCCTTGGCGCGTTTTTCCTCAAGCCGTTTTTGCTTTTCCCGGTCTTCGAGCTGCTGCTGATCGACAACTTCCGCCTTGACGGTTTTGGCAACCTGGCCGGCCAGAATATTCTTCGGTTTATCGATAAACGTCAGATTAAAAACCATCAGACCGATAATAGCGGCGTGAAAGAGCAGCGAAAACGCCAGCGCTCGCGGATGTTTGAGTAACTCTGCAAACACTAAGGCTTTTCCTCGGGCTCCGTCACCAGGCCTACCGAGCCAACATTCGCCTGCTGCAACAACACCAGCGTCGAAACCACGTTCTGGTAAGGTCCGTTCGCATCACCACGCACCATTACCGGCCGCTTTGGTTCCTTGACGAGCGCTGATTTAACCTGTTTTACCAGTGCCTCGGCGCTGATCTGGGTATCGGGTTCGACCGCGATATTGAGAAACATCGAGCCAGCTTTATCAACCGTGATGACAATAGGTTCGGGACTTTCCACGTCCAGTGGATTTGCCGGTGCGGTCGGCAAGTCAACATCGACTCCCTGCTTCAACAGGGGTGCCGTGACCATGAAGATAATCAACAGCACCAACATCACATCGATGTAGGGCACTACATTAATTTCGGAAACTGCGCGACGTTTCTTCACAGCGACAACCCTACTTCGGCGACTGGGCCTGGCGTTGCAGGATACCGGTAAATTCCTCGAGGAAGTTCTCGTAACGTATGATCATCGCATCAATCTCACTGGTGAACTTGTTATACGCAATAACCGCCGGAATCGCGGCCAGCAGGCCCATCGCCGTGGCGATCAACGCTTCGGATATGCCGGGAGCAACCATCGCCAAGGTTGCCTGCTGGACGCCGGCAAGTGCACGGAACGATTCCATGATGCCCCACACGGTGCCAAACAGGCCGACATAAGGACTGACCGAACCAACTGTGGCGAGAAACGTCAAATTATTTTCCAGCATCTCAATTTCACGCGACATTGAAACCTTCATCGCCCGATGTGCCGAGCGCACCACTTCGCTGTTATCAAGATCCGCCTTGCGGGCTCGCGCAAACTCACGAAAGCCATTTTCAAATATGGCTTCGAGTCCAAATCGTCGTTCCTGGCGCACGCTTAACTGGGCGAACAAATCACTCAGATTTATGCCGGACCAGAAACGTCCCTCGAAGGTTTTTGCTTCGACCTGTGACTGACGAATGTAGCCGCGTTTTACATACATCAACGCCCAGGAAAAAACCGAGGCGGCCATCAGCAACAGCATCACCAACTGTACTGGCACACTGGCATTAAAAATCAGGGTTAAGAGTGAATCATCATTCATGGCGTTTTTACATCTGGAATCTTAAAGGTTAGAAGCGGGATCTGGCTATAAATCAATTTCACCCTGGCTGGAGGGTTTTAATCCGAAATGGGAATAAGCCCGCGATGTTACCACACGACCCCGCGGGGTTCGCATCATAAAACCCTGCTGGATCAGGTAAGGCTCAATGACGTCTTCGATAGTGCCACGCTCCTCGCCAATCGCCGCGGCAAGGCTTTCCACACCGACCGGTCCGCCATCGAATTTCTCTATCAGCGATACAATCAGGCGCCTGTCCATGTGATCGAGCCCGGACTGATCGACCTTGAGCATATTCAGCGCCGCGCGGGCAACTTCAGCGTTAATGATACCATCAGCTTTAACTTCGGCGTAATCACGCGCGCGGCGTAACAAACGGTTGGCGATGCGCGGTGTCCCCCGTGACCGGCTCGCGATTTCACGGGCACCTTCAGCTTCGACCTGGATCTCGAGTAACTGCGCCGAACGCATGATAATGTGACCCAGCTCCTCGGCACTGTAAAACTCGAGGCGCTGCACGATACCGAAACGATCGCGTAACGGCGAGGTCAGCAAGCCCGCGCGCGTGGTCGCGCCGACCAGCGTAAAGGGAGGCAAATCGAGTTTGATCGAGCGTGCCGCGGGGCCTTCACCGATCATGATATCGAGTTGAAAATCCTCCAGCGCCGGATACAGGATTTCTTCTACCACGGGACTCAGGCGGTGAATTTCATCGATGAAGAGCACGTCATGCGCCTCGAGGTTGGTCAGGATCGCGGCGAGATCACCGGCTTTCTCCAGCACCGGGCCCGACGTCTGGCGCAGGCTAACCTGCAATTCGTGGGCAATAATATGCGACAGGGTGGTCTTGCCCAGCCCCGGAGGACCGAATATCAATACATGGTCGAGCGCTTCCCGACGCTGGCGTGCGGCGCGAATGAAGATATCCATTTGCTCGCAAACCTCATCCTGGCCGACATATTCGGCCAGCAGCTTCGGCCGCAAGGCACGATCCTGCGTCAATTCTTCGGTTATCGCATCCGGACTGATCAGGCGATCTTCACTCATAGCTTGATCGTCGCCTGCAATGCTTTCTTGATCAGCTGTGAGGCATTGCTATGCGTTTCGCCCTGCTGTTGGGCGCGACCGATCATCTGTTCGGCGTCGGCTGGTTTATAGCCCAGCGCCTGCAGGGCTTCGATCGCCTCGCTAATGACGGAATGACCACCGGGAGAGACCTGCTGGGCCGGGATGTCGCTTAGCAGGGCTTCGATCTTGTCGCGCATTTCGATGATCAGGCGCTCGGCGGTTTTCTTACCGACCCCTGGTAAACGGGTCAGCATGGCAACATCATTATTGGCGATGCACAGCGCGAATTGCTGGTCATCGATACCGGAAAGAATGGTCAACGCCATTTTGGGACCGACACCATTGATGCGGATCAGCTGACGGAACAGCTTGCGTTCCTGTTCACCGGTGAATCCGATCAGACTGTGGGAATCATCTTTAACCAGCAAATGCGTCCAGATCGATATTTGCTCACCAACCTCGGGGAGCTGGTAATAAGTCGTCATCGAGACGTCAGCTTCGTATCCCACACCATTACAATCGATCAGGATTTGCGGTGCGCGTTTGGCGGCTAGTATGCCTGTCAGTCGGCTGATCATCTTCGACGGCTTCTCCTGCGTTTGAGCAACCCGGGATCGATACCGGTCTTTTGCTGGGTAGCATAAAATTGTGCATGACAGATAGCAATGGCGAGGCCATCTGCCTCGTCGGCCTGCAGATCCTGTCGAATACCAAGTAATCGCTTGACCATATGCTGAACCTGGTCCTTGGTCGCGGCGCCACTACCCACGATGGACTGTTTAATTTCTCGCGGGGCATACTCGGCAATTTCCAGCCCTGCCTGGTGCGCCGCACAAATCGCCGCGCCACGGGCCTGTCCCAGTTTCAGCGCCGAATCCGCGTTACGCGCCATGAAAACGTTTTCGATACTCATCTGTTCCGCCTGGTGCTTGCGAATCACTTCGTCGACCGCCGCAAAAATGAACCCCAGGCGCTGCGGCAGACTATCGCCACTGACCTTGATGTGACCACTGTCGATATAGTCTATACGGTTGGCTTGATTGTCGATAAGGCCGAAACCGGTGATACGCGATCCGGGGTCAATCCCCAGGATTATCATTAAGCCTCGGCCTCGTAAGCTTCCTCTGGAATTTCCGCATTATAAAAAACATCCTGCACGTCATCCGAGTTCTCGAGCAGATCGACCAGGCGCAACACTTTCTGTGCGTCTTCGACTGCGAGTTCGGTATTAGTCGATGCGCGCATGGTTAACTCGGAATCTTCCGGTTCGAGACCGGCGTCGGTCATCGCCTGCTTCACGGCAACATAATCCTCGGCCGCGGTCAGCACCTCGATACTGCCATCGTCGTCGACTATGACATCCTCGGCGCCAGCTTCGAGCGCTGCCTCCATAACTTCGTCTTCATCGTTTTCGGGTGAATAAAGCAGCACGCCAAGACTGGTAAACATATAGGCTACCGAACCGGTCTGACCGAGATTACCACCCGCTTTACTAAATGCGTGGCGTACATCGGCCACGGTTCGATTGCGGTTATCCGACAGGCAATCGACAATGAAAGCTACTCCCGCCGGGCCATACCCCTCGTAGCGAATTTCTTCGTAATCAGAACCATCGAGTTCACCTGCGCCGCGTTTTACCGCGCGCTCGATGGCATCTTTGGGCACTGACTGGGATTTGGCTTTATCGACCGCGGTACGCAGCGAGGCATTGGCATCAAGATCAGAACCACCGGCCTTGGCGGCAACGACAATTTCCTTGATCAGTCGGGTGAAGAGTTTGCCACGCTTGGCATCCTGCGCTTTCTTACGGTGCTGAATGTTAGCCCACTTACTGTGACCCGCCACTATTTACTTCCTCAGGTTTGTGTGGCGCTATGGTAGCACTTTTTTTGGGGAAGCTTTACCAGCCAGGGGGGAGTTTTTTCTCAATAGTGATATGTTTACCTTCGATCGAAATATAACCGCCGGTTTTCAATTCCTTGAGGATACGATGCACCATTTCCCGGGTTGCACCAACGCGGCTGGCGATGTCCTGCTGGGTAAGTTTTTCGGTAACCAGTTTTTCACCAACTTCCTCGGCATGCTTGTAAAGCACCCGCACTACCCGGTTATAAACGTCTTCCAGCGCGAGACTGCTGACCTCTTCGGTCAGGTCCTGAATACGGTGTATGAGTAAATCGATAATGCGCATGCTCACCGTCGGCCGGGTCAACAGTGTATCCATGAAAACCTGTCGCGATATGATGCCAAAGGTAGAGTCTTCGGTGGTGATAATACTGGCCTGGCGCGGAATTCTACCCAGCGGTGCGAGTTCGCCAAATGCTTCGCCTTCACCGAGGGTGTTGATAATAATTTCCTTACCCTTGTCATTGTGCAGGAAAACATCGACCTTGCCTTGCAGGATCACATAAAAAGAGTCGGTTTCGTCGCCCTGGCTGACAATTACGGTATTTTTTGGAAACTGGCGAATAACTGTCTGCGCGGCGACACCATCGATGTCGTCTTCGCTCATCCCGCGAAACAGCGTAATATCTTCTAGTGTTTCGTTTAAGCTAGCCATGTTTATTATTTAATTTAATCGCGTACTGCCAAGTAGGTAATCATTACCAAATTTACCGCAGTAATCAAGATCAATTCGACCAACTGTCATTGATAACCGAACGGCCTGTCATCGCCCCGGGTTGGGGTATACCCATTAACTGTAGCACGGTTGGAGCAATTGCTGATAAATCTTCTCCCTGCGCGAGCGCAGTCACCTGTGCATCGATGATCAGACAGGGCACCGGGTGGTTGGAGTGCTGGGTATGCGGTTCACCCGTTTCAGGGTCAACCATTTCGTCACAGTTACCATGGTCGGCGGTCAGCAGGACCGCGTAGTCATTCGCGATGGCGGACTCAATCACTCGCCCTACCTCGCTATCCAGCGTTTCCACGGCCTTGATGACGGCAGCGCGTACCGCGGTATGCCCGACCATGTCACCATTGGCGAAATTCACAACAATAAATTCATAACCCCGGGATTGCATCGCTGCAATAACTTCGTTGGCTACTTCCCGAGCACTCATTTCCGGTTGCAGATCATAGGTAGCGACCTGTGGTGACTTGACCAGCTTGCGCTCCTCACCGGGATAAACAGCCTCGCGGCCGCCATTAAAGAAAAAAGTGACATGCGCGTACTTTTCGGTTTCGGCACAGTGTAACTGGCGATATCCGGCGTCACTGATGACACTACCCAGGGTGGTTTCGGGGCGGACCGGCGCAAACGCGACGGCGGCATCGAGCTTCGAATCGTAATGGGTCATACAGGTAAGCCTGACCGGGCGATACTGCGGTCCCCGATCAAACTCCGCAAACTGGTCGAGCGCAAAGGCAGCACAAATTTGACGCACACGGTCATTGCGAAAATTGAAAAACACCATTTCATCGCCGGCCCGTGGTGTTTGCAGTCCCGGCAGATGGGTCGGCAGGATAAATTCATCACCCTTGCCGTCAGCATAGCTTTGCTCAATAGCCGCATGCGCGGAATCGGCATAGACCCCCTTGCCGCTGACGATACTATCCCAGGCAAGCTGTACTCGATCCCAGCGTTGATCGCGGTCCATCGCATAGTAACGTCCCGTAACGGTACCGATATGCCCGCCACATTCCGCCAGCAATGCTTCGAGCCCGGGTAAATAGCTTAGTGCCGCCCGTGGCGCAGTATCGCGGCCATCGGTAATCATATGCAGCTGGGGTACAACCTGGTGCCGGTGACATAAGCGGATCAATGCGTTGAGATGATCGATATGACTGTGGACACCGCCATCCGATACCAGGCCGATCAAATGCAGCGGTCGCTGCGCCGCCCTGGCTGCCTGCACTGCGCCAAGCAAGGCCGGATTTTCGTAAAAACTGCCATCCTCGATGGCATCGTCGATACGCACCAGGTCCTGTCTGACGATGCTGCCACTGCCGATGGTCATATGTCCAACTTCAGAATTGCCCATCTGGCCGGCTGGTAAGCCCACGCCCCGACCGGAAGCTTCCAGCGTGGTCATCGGGTAATCAGCAAAATAGCGATCGAAATTAGGTGTACTGGCCTGCACGACCGCGTTATTGGTGGGATCGGGATTAATGCCAAATCCATCGAGAATAATAAGTAAAGTCGGACGACGCAGCGTCCCGGGTTCAGTGGTCATCGGGATTATTGAAACAAGGGTCTGGATGGCAGCGCATGATACCGTAAAACCCTGGTGGGGTTAAGCAACCTCGACCCGACCGAATACCAGGCCGGGATTAAACCTTGATATCGAGAATGGTTCCTATCACCTGGTTGGAGGCTTCCAGCGACCGTGCATTGGCGCGCACTGCACGCACTATTTCAGCCTGCTCTAGCAGCGCGCGGTCGCGCGAGCCCGAGGCCTGCGAATCACCAGCTTCTCCACGCGCAACTTCAGCAACGTTTTGATCGAGGCGCGTAAGCTGCTCGCGGATGCCTTCGGCCGCGATGTTACTGGCATCGGCAGCCGGGTACTGGGGTTGGGCGGGACCGGTTATATTCATTTATCTCAACAGGTAGTTAGACCCGTTAAGTCTAGTCAACTGACCGATTTTCACCTCGAAACAGGCGCAACTGCGGACAAACGGTCTGAATAACGCGACCAGCGGAATGGAAACCGGATCAATGCCCCGGATAAGCGCCA
>Ga0316194_10000325_pt1 | contig 29236 bp, 24 predicted proteins | sample CroRivsedime1_MG_FD_204936 | JGI IMG/M metagenome (GOLD analysis project Ga0316194, IMG submission 204936) | Coastal sediment microbial communities from Maine, United States - Cross River sediment 1 | ecosystem: Environmental > Aquatic > Marine > Coastal > Sediment | place: USA: Maine...
CAATATCCGCGGTAGTCGCCGTGCTGTGCGGGTTAACACTGCCACTGTTGGGCGAGGACTATAACCTGTGGGTGGCCCTTGCCGCGCTGCTTGCTGCCTGGCTGGTACTGGGCCTTGCCCGCGACGCATGGTACCGGGTGCGTGGCGCGGCTTCATTGGGCAGTGGATTGCGCCGCCTGACACCCAGTTATTGCGGTATGCTGCTGGCCCACCTGGGTTTTGCCGCCTGTGTACTGGGGGTTGTTGCAACCAGTCAATACAATGTCGAGCGCGACCTGAAAATGAGCCCCGGCGACAGCGAGACCCTGGCGGGTTACACCTTCGAGTTTTTGGAGTTGGTGCCGGTGCGTGGCCCCAACTTTGTCGCTGATGAGGCGCGCTTTCGCGTCACTAAGGACAATGAGCTGATTGCCATGCTGGCGCCGCAGAAGCGGCGCTACCTGGCCAGTGGATCGGTGATGACTGAGGCGTCTATCGACGCCGGTTTGTTTCGCGACCTGTTCGTGGCGATGGGCGAGCCCATTGGCAGCGAAGGCGCATGGGCGATTCGCCTGCACTACAAACCCATGGTGCGCTGGATGTGGCTGGGCGCTATTATGATGGGCTTCGGAGGGTTCGCCACCGCGTTGGACAAACGCTACCGGCGGCAGCGCCGCGCGGCCACGGCCAGCGCCCAGGGAGTGCTGCATGGGGCCTAGGCTGAAGCTGTTTATACCGCTGATCCTGTTCGCAGTGCTGGCTTTATTTTTGTTGCGCGGCCTGGAACTGGATCCGCGGGAAATGCCCTCCGCACTGATCGATCGACCGCTGCCGGAGTTTACGCTGCCCAGCCTGGGAAGCGACACGCTGGTCAACCGCGAGGCGGTGATTGGTGAGGTGGCGCTGTTCAACGTCTGGGCCACCTGGTGCGTATCCTGCCGCGTGGAGCACCCCTACCTCAACCAGCTCACACAGCAGGGCGTGCCTATCTACGGCGTGAACTACAAGGATGAAGATCAGGATGCCCTGCGCTGGCTGCAGGAGCTGGGCAATCCTTACCGGCTCAATATCGTCGATGCCGACGGTTCCCTTGGACTGGACCTGGGGGTTTACGGTGCGCCGGAAACCTACCTGGTGGATGCCGGGGGCGTCATTCGCTATCGCCATGTAGGCGTGGTGGATGAGCGGGTATGGCGCGACATACTGCAGCCCCTTTACCAGGAACTGCTTGAGGAGCGCATGCCGTGAACAGATCCTGCGCCATCATAGCGTTGCTGTTGTTGTCGTGTTTTGTCATGCCGGCCACTGCGGTAATCGAAACATACGAGTTCAGCAATGAGGAGCTGGAGCAGCGCTACCAGCATCTCAGTGCCGAGCTGCGCTGTCCCAAGTGCCAGAACCAGAATATTGCCGACTCCAACGCACCGATTGCCCAGGATTTGCGCAAGCGGCTGTACCAGCAGTTGGAGGGGGGCGCCAGTGACAGCGAAATCCTCGACTACATGGTGGCGCGCTACGGTGAATTCGTGCTCTACCGACCGCGCTTCAGTGGCGCTACCGCGGTGCTGTGGCTGGCCCCGGTGTTGCTACTACTGGCGGCCATAGTATTGGCGCTGCTGGTATTGCGCCGGCGCAAGGATAGCGGTGGACGGGATGACAGTGAGCTCAGCGCAGCAGAACAACAACGTCTGCACACACTGCTGGACGAATCGGAGTCAGGGTCTTGAGTGGATTTATTGTGGCCTGTGCTGCGCTGGTCTTGTTCAGCGGCGTATTTTATCTGTTTCCCCGGCGACGCGAGGGGGTGGATGAGGATCAGGCGCGCGCTAACCTGGACTGGTATCGGTTGCGGGAAGAGGAAATTGCCCGGGACGGTGACGAGGCCTTGCGTGATGATGCGCGCCTGCGCCTGCTGGAAGATGACCAGCAGTCCGCCGCGGCCGGTGCGCTGCACGAAGCGGCACCCGGGGGGGGAAGTTTCCCGGTATGGATTCTGCTGCCGCTGATTGCGGTGGCATCAGCCTCCCTTTATTACCTGTTGGGCGCGGCACCCGATGTTGCGATCACCCGGCAACTTGAGCAGATTAATGAAAACAGCAGCGAGCAGGATATGGCGCAGTTGATCGGCGCAATCGAGAAGCGCTCGGCGCAGCGGCCTGATAACCTCAATTACATCGCCCTGCTGGGGCGTTACTACATGGGTCAGCAGGACTATGGGCGAGCCGCCAGTACCTACAGTGCCCTGGTGGCAGATGCCCCGGAGGACGCCCAGGCCCTGGCCTACGCCGCCCAGGCGGAATACCTGGCAGCGGGGCGCAGTCTCAGCGACAGCGCCCGAATGAAAGCGGAACAGGCACTGGCGGTGAATCCGCACCAGCGCACCGCGCTGGGACTGTTGGGTATGGCTTCCTTCGAGCAGGGCCAATACCGCGCTGCTATCGAGTACTGGCAGCGCCTGTTGGCGATGGAAACGCCCGGGTCAGAAAGCGCCAATATGATTGCCGGGGTGATCCAGAGTGCCCAACAAAAGCTGGGCGAGGCGCCCACTGTGGCCAGTGCAAGTCCCGAGCCGGTAGCGGCCGATCCCGCGGGCGCCGGAGTGACCGTCAGCGTATCGGGGGGCGATGGCATTAATCCGGGTGATACGGTATTTATCCTGGCGCGCAACGCCCAGTCCCAAAGCCGTATGCCGATCGCGGTGCAGCGCATGCAGGGCGCGCAGTTGCCCCTGACACTGAGACTGGATGACAGCAATTCCATGGCGGGGCAGAAGTTGTCGGAAACCGAATCCGTTATGGTCGTGGTGCAGGTTTCACCCAGTGGGCAACCGGGTGATGCCAATGCCACATGGACCGGTCAGGCCGGTCCGCTGGCACCCTCCCTGGATGGCGAGGCAATTGCCATTACCCTGCAGCCCAGGGGCTGAACAGCCCCTTCCCCACACCGCAAAACTTAAATTTTTGCCTTTTTGAGCTTCAGGCATAGTGTTGTCCGATTAAAGTCTATACACTACATCTTGTGTTCCAGTGTCGGGATGAAAACAGTGAAACACCGGCATAAGTCTATAAAAAACAGAAAGATACGGTAGATACCTAAAGTTATATGCGACTAAAGTCTATCAAGCTGGCTGGTTTCAAGTCATTCGTCGATCCCACGACGGTCAATCTCCCGAGCAATATGTGCGCTGTCGTTGGCCCCAATGGCTGCGGAAAATCCAATGTGATTGATGCGGTGCGCTGGGTCATGGGCGAGAGTTCCGCCAAGAACCTGCGTGGCGAGTCCATGGCGGATGTTATCTTCAACGGCTCTGTCAATCGCCAGCCGGTGGGCCAGGCCTCTATCGAGCTGGTGTTCGATAACAGCGATGGTGGCGTGGGCGGCGAATACGCCAGTTATGCTGAAATCGCCATCAGGCGCCTGGTGACCCGCGAAGCCCAGTCGGAGTACTTTCTCAACGGCACCAAGTGCCGCCGCCGCGATATCACCGATATATTCCTGGGGACCGGTCTTGGTCCACGCAGCTACGCGATTATCGAGCAGGGCATGATCAGTCGCCTGATTGAGTCCAAGCCCGAGGAGTTGCGGGTCTTCATCGAGGAAGCCGCGGGCATTTCCAAGTACAAGGAGCGGCGCAAGGAAACCGAGAGCCGCATGCGCCGCACGCTGGAAAACCTGGATCGTCTCACCGATTTGCGCGACGAGCTGGAACGCCAGTTACAGCACCTGCAGCGCCAGGCCCAGGCAGCAGAGAAATATACTGAATTCAAGGCCGAGGAGCGCGAGCTCAAGGCCCAGTTGCAAGCCCTGCAATGGCAGCAGCTGGACCAGCAGATCAAATCTGCCACCCAGACCATTGGTGAGCTGGAAGTGAAGCTGGAGGCGGTGCACGCCGAGCACCAGCAGGTTGATACCGCGATAGAGCAGCATCGCGTGGATCATACAGAGCGCACCGATGCCTTCAACAAGGTACAGGCCACTTACTACTCCCTGGGCTCCGAAGTCGCCCGGATCGAACAAACCATCAAGCACCAGCAGGAGCGCGGCCGCCAGTTGCACGAGGACCTGGCACAAACCCGCACCAACCTGGAGGAGTCCGAGAGCCACCTGGGTGAAGACCGGGAAAAGCTGGCGAGCTGGGAAATGGAAGTGGCAACCCTGGCGCCGGAAATGGAAATGCTGCACGCCGTGGAAGAGGCCTCAGCTGAGGCCCTGCTGCAGGCCGAAGAGGATATGCACAACTGGCAACACCAGTGGGATGAGTTCAACCAGCACGCTGCCGAGCCGCGGCAACAGGCTGAGGTACAGCAGTCGCGTATCCAGCATGTGGAGCAGGTGCTGCAGCGCGTGCAGAACCGTTTGCGTCAGCTGGAAGAGGAGAAGCAGGGATTGCAGTCGGGCCCGGCCGATGGAGAGATCGAATCACTGGGCGAGCAACTGGCCGAAATTGAACTGACCATGGCCGAGTACGAAAATCGCAGCGAAAGCCTGGTTGAAACACTGGCGGCGACCCGGGACAGCAGCACCAATGCTGCAACCGAGCTCAATACCGTGCGGTCACAGTTGCAGCAAATGCGCGGACGTCAGGCGTCCCTTGAGGCATTGCAGCAGGCCGCCATGGAAGACGGGGACCAGGCCGTCGGTGAGTGGCTGGCGGCGCAGCAGCTCGCCGACAAGCCGCGCCTGCTGGAGCAGATGCAGGTAGATGATGGCTGGCAGTTGGCTGTGGAAACAGTGTTGGGTGATTATCTGCAGGCAGTCTGCGTAAATGATATCGGCCCCTTGGGCAACCTCCTGGACAGTCTTGAACAGGGGCAGTTGTTACTGCTCGAGTCCGGCGACGAGTCCTATTGCTCGCCCGAATTCCTGGCTTCCAAAGTGCGCAGTTCGGGTTGCGCGGGGACTTTGCTGGCTGGCGTTCGCGTGGCGGAGGATTTACCCCAGGCCTTGCTGCAACGCGCATCCCTGGCGGCCCACGAATCCATCATTACCCGCGACGGCGTGTGGCTGGGTGGCAACTGGCTGCGCGTGACGCGGCTGACGGATCAGCAGGGGGGTGTCATCCAGCGGCAACAGGAGCTGGAAGCCCTGACGATTAACCTGGAGGCGCAGCAGCAACAGGAACAACGCTTGGAACAGGCGTTGCGAGAGTCTCAGGAACAACTCAAGCGGCTTGAGGACCAGCGCCAGGACTGCCAGCGAGACCTGCAGGCGGCCACTCGGCAGCACGCGGAGTTCAGCTCACAACTCTCCGCACACCAGGCCAAGGTTGAACAGATCAATGCCCGGCGAGAGCGTATCAATGCGGACATAAACGAGTCCAGGACGCAGTTTTCCCAGGAACAGCAGGCTATTGTCGAGGCCAGGGGTTTGCTGGCCGAGGCCATCGAGCGCATGGAGTCTGACTCCCAGCGCCGGGAAGAGTTGCTGTCCACCCGCGACCGGACCCGTGGCACCCTGGACAGTGCCAGGCAAAAAGCACGTCACGATAAAGATGGTGCGCACCGCATCGCCATGCGTCACCAGTCTTTGCAGACCCAGTTGAACTCCATGCGTGAAACCATAGAGCGCACCGACCGGCAGGTGCTGCAGTTGCGCGAGCGTCGCGACACGCTCGGTGCCAGCCTCGACGAGAACGACAGCCCGTTGGAAGGTCTGCAGCTGGATCTGGAACAGCAGCTGGAGTTGCGTCTGCAGGCCGAAGGTGAATTGACCACGGCGCGCCAGCTGGTGGCCGAGATGGAGCATGAGTTGCGCCAGGCGGAGCAGCAGCGCGCCGCCATTGAGCACCGCGCGGAAACGGTGCGTACCGAGTTGGAGCAGCAACGTATCGGCAACCAGGCGCTGCAGATTCAGCGCGAGAACATCCACAAGCAACTTGAAGAAAGCGACCACCAGGTGGCGCAGGTGCTGGAGACCATGCCCGAGGGTGCCAACGAGTCAGAGTGGCAGCTGTCCCTGGAGCGCATAGCCAATCGTATTGCACGCCTAGGCCCGATCAACCTGGCGGCCATTGACGAATACAACCTGCAGTCTGAGCGCAAGAACTACCTCGATATGCAGAACGAGGACCTGGCAACGGCCCTGGATACCCTGGAATCCGCGATTCGCAAGATCGACAAGGAAACCCGCAGCCGCTTCCGTGACACCTTCGAGCGAGTCAATAGCGGCTTGCAGGAGCTGTTTCCCCGGGTATTCGGCGGCGGCAGCGCCTACCTGGAAATGACCGGCGACGATCTGCTGGATACCGGTATCACCATCATGGCGAGGCCCCCCGGGAAGAAGAACAGTACCATTCACCTGCTGTCAGGTGGGGAGAAGGCCCTCACCGCCATTGCCCTGGTATTCTCCATCTTTCAACTTAACCCCGCGCCTTTCTGTATCCTGGACGAGGTCGATGCGCCTCTGGATGACGCCAATACCGGCCGCTACGCGCGCCTGGTAAAGGAGATGTCGGAAAAGGTTCAGTTCATCTTTATCACGCATAATAAAATCTCCATGGAACTGGCAGATCAGTTACTGGGTGTTACCATGCACGAGCCCGGCGTATCGCGTCTGGTATCGGTGGATGTGGATGAGGCAGCCGAACTGGCTGCCAGCTAGTGACAAGGGCGAGGGGACGATAGAAGCGGCGTGGGAGTGATGGATTTAACAATTCGGGACTGGATGGTCATAGCCGGGGTACTCCTGATTGTGGCGGTATTGTTTGATGCCTGGCGTCGGTTGCGCAGCGACCGTTATTCCCGGGTCAAGGTAAAGCTGGCTGAGCCGGCGGACGACCCCGCTGCCGAGCGCGAGGTCGACCTGAGCTGGATCAAGGAACTGCCCAACGGCGGCGCCCGGGTGGTGCAGCGCGGAGATCTTTTGCGCGCGGCCGGGCTCAGGCAGGCCGCCGCCGCGGGGGACATGTCTCTGGCGGGCCAACTGGGGCAGCCTGCCAGCGTCGATGCCGAAGACACAGGAAAACAGTCTGCGCCCCAGACCAGCCGCGAGCCTGAGCAGGAAGCGACGGACGAAGTGGAACTGGTCACCGGAATGAGCGGCGCCGGGCGCGGCGAAGCGCCGGAGAACCTGGACTGGCTGGACGGCATAGGCGCCAACGTGGACGAACCCCCAGCGCAGGACGATTCACCGGGTCGCCTGCCACGGGATGTGGATCCCGAAGTGTTCATGCTCAATGTGGTGGCGCGCAGTCCCCAGGGTTTTCGCGGGGAGGATATCCTGCATATCCTGCTGGCCTGTGACCTGCGTTTTGGGGACATGAATTTTTTCCATCGTCATGAATTCGAGGCGGGCCGCGGTGCCATCCAGTTCAGCGTTGCCAATATGATGCAGCCCGGCGTGTTTGATATCGACAACATGGCGGAGTTTAATACACCCGGGTTGGTATTTTTTGTCACCCTGCCGGGTCCTGAAGATATGATGAAAGCCTTCGATTATATGCTGGAGACAGCCCAGGCCGTATCCCGCAACCTGGGTGGCGATGTACTCGATGAATCCCGTAGCGTTATGACCAAACAGACCCTGGAACATTGCCGGCAGCAGATTCGCGACCTGGAACGGCGCATGCTGGCTAAAGCACGCTGAAGCCGTTGCGCGTTCCATGCCATCCGCGGAAATAGAACGGGAAGTAGAGTCCCTGCGCGTCAGTCTGGAGAACTGGAACTACCAGTACTACGTACTCGATCAACCCACTGTGCCCGACGCCGAATATGACCGTGCGTTGCGGCGTCTGCAGGAACTGGAAGCCCTCCACCCCGAGTTACTGCGCCCTGACTCTCCCACCCAGCGCGTCGGTGCACAGGCGCTCAGTGAGTTCACCCAGATCGCTCACGAAGTGCCGATGCTGTCACTGGATAACGCTTTTGACGATCAGGAGTTACGCGACTTTGACCGGCGTGTGCAGGAGCGATTGGGACAGGGCAACGGTGAGATCGAGTATGCCTGTGAGCCAAAACTGGACGGTATCGCTGTGAGCCTGCTGTATCGCGACGGCATACTGCAGCGCGGCGCCACTCGCGGGGATGGATTCAGCGGGGAGGATATCACTCATAACGTGCGCACTATTCCCTCTATTCCGCTGCGCCTGCACGGGGAGGGTATTCCCGGGCTACTGGAGGTGCGCGGTGAGATCTATATGCCCAGGCAGGGTTTTGAGCAGCTCAACGAGCGCGCCCGGGCGGCGGGTGAGAAAACCTTTGTCAATCCGCGCAACGCCGCCGCTGGCAGCCTGCGCCAATTGGATGCCCGGTTAACCGCGCAGCGACCGTTGCAGATGTGTTGTTACAGCGTGGGACAGGTGGAGGAGGGCGACTTGCCCGACACGCATGCGCAGGTGCTGGACTGCCTGTTGCGCTGGGGTTTGCGCACCAACCCCGAATCCAGTGTGGTGCGCGGCATCGCAGCTTGCGAAGCCTATTACGAGTCCCTGGCGCTCAAGCGTGATGGGCTGCCTTACGATATAGACGGCATCGTATACAAGGTCAACGACCTGGCGGCGCAGCAGCGCCTGGGTTTTGTCTCCCGTGCCCCGCGCTGGGCGATAGCGAGAAAGTTTCCCGCGCAGGAGGAGATGACGCGTTTGCTGGACGTGGAGTTCCAGGTAGGACGCACCGGTGCGATTACACCCGTGGCCAGGCTGGAACCGGTGTTTGTCGGCGGTGTGACCGTCAGCAATGCCACCCTGCATAACAGCGACGAGGTGCAGCGTCTGGGTGTGCGCATCGGCGACACGGTGATTGTGCGACGCGCCGGTGACGTGATTCCTCAGGTGGTGTCGGTGGTGCTGGATCGCCGGCCTGAAGATGCGAAAATGGTACAGTTTCCCGGTCGTTGCCCGGTGTGTGATTCCCCCGTCGAGCGAGAGCCGGGGGAAGCGGTGTTGCGTTGTATGGGCGGGCTGGTCTGTGCCGCCCAGCAGAAAGCCGCTATCAAGCACTTTGTGTCCCGGCGGGCGATCGATATCGATGGCCTGGGTGACAAGTTGGTTGAGCAACTCGTCGACGAGGGCCTGGTGCAGAATGTCGCCGGCCTGTACCGGGTTTCCCGGGAACAGTTGCTACAGCTGGAACGCATGGGAGAAAAGTCCGCAGATAAGCTGCTGCTCTCCCTGGAAAAGAGCAAGGACACGACACTGGCGCGTTTTTTGTTTGCCCTGGGTATTCGCGAGGTGGGTGAAGCCACTGCGCTCAGCCTGGCGCGGCATTTCGGCAGCTGGGAGGCCCTGGCGGCTGCCACTGAGCAGCAACTTCTGCAAGTTGATGATGTGGGCCCGGTAGTGGCGGATCACCTGAGACAGTTTTTTGATTCCGTTTCCAGCCTGGAGGTGGTGGCGCAGTTGCGCGAATCGGGATTGCACTGGCCCGACCTGGAACCGCTGCAAACAGATCAGTTGCCCCTGGCCGGCGAGACCTGGGTGGTGACCGGGAAACTGGAAGCCATGGAACGCAACGAGGCGAAAGCCAGGCTGCAGGAACTGGGTGCCAAGGTCGCCGGCAGTGTGTCGGCGCGTACCAGCTGCGTTGTGGCTGGCCCGGGGGCCGGTTCAAAGCTGGGCAAGGCGACGGAACTGGGCATAGACGTTATTGACGAAGCTGCATTTATTGCAAGGCTTGAGACCATGGGAGTGACATTGTGATCCGCTTATTGCTGGTGCTGCCGCTTATAGCCCTGGTCGGTTGTACCACATCGCCACCGCGCAACACTGATAACCTCTGCGATATTTTTCAGGAAAAAGATGGCTGGTACGATGACGCCGCGGACTCGCGTGATGAATGGGGTACACCCATTCCCATCATGATGGCGATGATGTACCAGGAGTCTCGCTTCCAGGCCAAGGCCAAGCCGCCGCGCAAGAAAATATTCGGATTCATCCCCGGCCCCCGGCCGTCGTCCGCTTATGGCTACAGTCAGGCCAAGAAGTCCACCTGGAAGGAGTACAAGAGCAGCGCGGGCAACTATGGCGCCGATCGCGACGATTTTGAGGACGCCATCGATTTTGTCGGTTGGTACAACAACAAGTCCAAACAGCGCAGTGGTATCTCGCGCAACGACGCCTACCGTTTGTACCTTGCCTACCATGAGGGACATGGCGGATATAACCGCGGCACCTACCGCAAGAAAAAGTGGTTGATGGATGTAGCGCGCAAGGTGGAGCGCAAAGCCAATACCTACCAGCAGCAACTCAACGGCTGCGAAGAAGACCTCAAGAGCGGCTGGTTCTTCGGCTGGTTCTAAGCGCACCTGGCAAACCCCGGGTTTAATATCTCACCCCTGTCGTCAGATAACGGCTAAGTGTCGGAAAAGTAACGTTAATCGTAAGGCGCATTGGATGAAATAACGCAGCGCCTGTGCCACAATCCAGAGCGTTTGCCTGTAAGTCAGTGTAAGCGCCAAATTGAAGATGCCGATAACGGGACGCAATTGTGAAACCGACTGATATCAAGAACCCCGAGTATTTCCACAAGGTGGTGGATTGCCAGTATGCCTGCCCGGCGCACACCCCGGTGCCGGAGTACATTCGCCTGATTGCCGCGGAGCGTTACAGCGACGCCTATATGGTTAACTGGCAATCCAATGTGTTTCCCGGGATCCTGGGGCGTACCTGTGATCGCCCTTGTGAACCGGCCTGCCGTCGGGTGCGGGTTGAAGAGGAGCCGGTGGCGATCTGTCGATTAAAGCGCGTCGCGGCGGACAACAAAGAAGATATTCGCGATCGCCTCCCCACTATCCCCAAGAAGAAGAATGGCAAGCGTATCGCGCTTATAGGCGCCGGACCGGCTTCGCTGACAGTGGCGCGCGACCTCGCGCCGTTGGGCTACATCATCGATGTCTACGATAATCAGTTCGCCGGCGGCGGCATGATGCGCAGCCAGATTCCCTCATTTCGCCTGCCACTGGAAGTGCTGGACGAGGAGGTGAATTACATTCTTGATATGGGTATCAATACCACATTCGATATCCAGGTAGAGAGCCTGAAAGAAGTGCTGGACCAGGAGTATGACGCGGTATTCGTTGGTACCGGCGCGCCCCGCGGTAAAGGACTGAACCTCCCGGGCCTGGAAGATGCCAGTGCCAGCGTATACCTGGGCATTGACTGGTTATCCAGCGTCGCCTTTGAGCACACGGAGTCTATAGGCAAACGGGTACTGGTGCTGGGCGGTGGTAATACCGCCATGGATTGTTGCCGTACCTCCATGCGACTGGGTGGTGAAGATGTGCGCGTGGTGGTGCGCAGCCCATTTGAAGATATGAAAGCGTCCCCCTGGGAGAAAGAAGATGCCATGCACGAAGGCATCCCTATTTATAACAACCATGTGCCCAAGGAATTCGTGATGGAGGATGGCCAGCTCAAGGGCATGACCTTTGAGAAGGTTGAGGCGCAGTACGACGAAGATGGCAAGCGCAGCCTGGTGCCCACAGGTGAGGACCTGGTGTTCATGGAGGCCGACGATGTGCTGATGGCCATTGGCCAGGAGAACGCTTTCCCCTGGATAGAGCGGGACCTGGGTATCGAGTTCGACAAGTGGGATATGCCGGTAGTTGATGAGACCACCTTCCAGTCCACTAACGAGAAAGTATTTTTTGGCGGCGACGCGGCCTTCGGGCCGGAGAACGTGATTACCGCAGTAGCCCATGGTCACCAGGCTGCTATCAGTATCGACCTTTTCTGCCGCGGTGAATCGGTGCACCAGCGCCCGCCGCCACAGGTCACCCTGGCCAGCCAGAAGATGGGGGTGCACGAGTGGAGTTACGACAACGATGTGGCCAATGATGAGCGCTATATCGTACCCATGGCGCCCCTGGAAAAGACGCTCAAGGATCGCAAAATGGAGGTGGAGTTGGGCTTTGATGTCGCCACCGCCTTTCGCGAAGCGGAGCGCTGCCTGAATTGCGATGTGCAGACAGTTTTCGAGGAGGCGCGTTGTATCGAGTGCGATGCCTGCGTGGATATCTGTCCTACGGATTGTATTAGTTTTACCGCCAATGCGCAGGAGGAGGATCTGCGGCGGCGGCTCACCGCCCCGGCGGGTAACCTGGCCCAGGACCTCTATGTCTCAGAGGACCTGCCCACCACACGGGTGATGGTGAAAGATGAGAACGTCTGCCTGCATTGCGGTTTGTGTGCAGAGCGCTGTCCTACTTCTGCCTGGGACATGCAGAAATTCCTTTACGAAGTCACCAAGGCGGGGGCGTAAGACATGAAACGTATAGAGTCCCTCAATGATTTTGTGATCAAGTTCGCCAATGTGAATGGCACCGGTTCAGCCAGTGCCAATAACCTGTTTGCCAAGGCACTGTTTCGCATGGGCCTGCCGGTGTGTCCCAAGAATATTTTTCCCTCCAATATCCAGGGCCTGCCCACCTGGTACGAGGTGCGTGTCAGTGAGAAAGGCTACCTGGGACGCCGCGGCGGCACCGACATTGTGCTGTCGGTGAACCCCCAGAGCATGGCGCAGGATATACAGGATGTAGAGCCGGGCGGCTATTTCATCTATGACAACACCAAACCACTTGACCTGCGGTTGCTGCGCAACGACGTCAATATCATTGGCATCCCGCTCACCCTCATTTGCAACGAGCAATACAAGGATCCGCGCCAACGGCAGCTGTTCAAGAACGTGATCTACGTGGGCGCTCTGGCGGCGCTGCTGGATATGGATTTCAAGGTGCTGACAGATCTGGTGGAAGACCAGTTCAAGGGTAAGGAAAAGCTGGTGCTGCCGAATATTCACGCGCTGGAGTTGGGTCACCAGTATGCGCGCACCAACCTCGAATGCCCCATCGGCATTCGCGTGCAGACCAGTGACAAGGTCGGTGACAAAATCCTGCTGGATGGCAATACCGCTTTGGGACTGGGGGCGATTTACGGCGGTGCTACGGTGGCAGCCTGGTATCCCATTACCCCCTCTACCTCGGTGGTGGATGCCTATGAAAAATACGCCAGGCGTGTACGTATAGACCCGGGTACCGGTCGTCGCAATTACGCCATCGTGCAGGCAGAAGACGAGTTATCCGCCATCGGCATGGTGATCGGCGCGAGTTGGAATGGCGCACGCGCCTTCACCGCGACCTCCGGCCCCGGTGTTTCGCTGATGAGCGAGTTCCTGGGCCTGGCCTATTTCGCGGAAATACCCACGGTACTGTTCAATGTGCAGCGTGCCGGTCCCTCTACCGGGATGCCCACGCGTACGCAACAGTCCGACGTGCTGTCCGCCGCCTACGCATCCCACGGCGATACCAAGCAGGTATTGTTGTTCCCATCGACTCCCAAGGAATGCTTTGATTTTGGCGCGCTGTCCTTCGACCTGGCGGAGCGGCTGCAGACGCCTATTATCCTGATGACCGACCTGGACCTGGGCATGAATGACAATATGTCTGAGCCACTGGCCTGGGATGACGATCGCGCATTTGACCGGGGCAAGGTGATGACCGCCGAGCAACTGGAGGAAGGGGTCGAGTTCGGTCGCTACCTGGATGTTGATGGCGATGCGATCTGTTATCGCACCTATCCCGGGACCCATCCCAACAAGGGCGCCTTCTTTACCCGGGGCACATCCCGTGACGAATATGCGATCTACACGGAGAGAGGCGAGGAATACGAGAAAAACATGCTGCGCCTGATGCGCAAGTGGGAAACCATCAAGGAGTATGTGCCCGGCCCGGAGATTGTCGACTGCGGTAAAAATGCCGACACCGCAGTACTGTATTACGGTACCAGCGAGGAGTCCTCCCGAGAGGCGCTGGACTACCTGGCGGAAGAGGGCGTTTACCTGGATGCCATGCGCGTGCGCTCCTTCCCCTTTAACCAGGAAGTCGAGGATTTTATCGACCAGCATAAGCAGGTGTTTGTCATCGAGCAGAATCGTGATGCCCAGTTACGCACCCTGTTGATGGCGGAGTTTGAATTGGGTCCGGACAAGCTGAAATCTGTGTTGTGCTTTGATGGTACGCCCATCAGTGCCCGCAACATACGCAAGCAGATCAAACAGCACCTCAGCGGCAATAATGTCACTCCATTACACCGCAACATAGTCGCGGGAGATACGAAATGAGCTATCAGATACCAAAATTCCGCCACCCCGACCTGCCGGTCAATGACCTGGGCTATACCAAGGCGGATTACGAGGGTTCCATATCCAGCCTCTGCGCCGGCTGTGGTCACGACTCTATCAGTGGGGCTATTGTCATGGCCTGCCACGAGTTGTCCATTGAGCCGCATAAAATTGCCAAGTTATCCGGCATCGGGTGTTCCTCCAAGTCGCCCACCTATTTCCTCGGTAATTCCCACGGGTTCAATTCGGTGCATGGGCGTATGCCCTCGGTGGTAACCGGTGCCGCCATGGCCAACCGGAACCTGATGTACCTGGGCGTATCGGGGGACGGTGACACCGCTTCCATCGGCATGGGACAGTTTGCCCATGTGGCTCGCCGCAACCTCAATATGGTTTATATCGTGATGAATAACGGTTGCTACGGACTGACCAAGGGGCAGGATTCCGCCACTGCCGATGAGGGTTCAGCGAGCAAGAAAGGTGACGCCAACGTTTATAGTGCCATCGATTTGTGTGGTACGGCGCTGCAGATGGGCGCCACATTTGTCGCGCGCAGCTTTTCCGGGGACAAGGGACAACTGGTGCCATTGATCAAGGCTGCGATGACCCATCGCGGTTTTGCGCTGATCGATGTGATATCGCCCTGCGTAACCTTTAACAACAATCCCGGTTCAACCAAGAGTTACGAATTTGTGCGCGAGCACGCGGAGGCCACGGGTACCGTCGATTTCGTGCCCATGCGCAAGGAGATCACCACCGATTACAAGCCGGGATTCAGCCACGAGGTTACCATGCACGACGGGTCTTCCATCCACCTGTACAAGGTTGATGAAGAGCTTGACCCGTTCAATCGACGTTCCGCCATGATCACACTGGAAGATCACCGTGAATCTGGCAGTATCCTCACCGGATTAATCTATATGGATAGAGACTCCAGGGACCTGCACGACGTGCTGGAAACCTCGCAACGCCCGTTGAACGAGTTGCGAGAAGGAGACCTTTGTCCGGGCAACAAAATGCTGGAGAACATCAACGCCAGTTTGCGTTGAGCGCGTAAACGGTGCCGCCGGGCGGGCGCTTTATGGCGGAGCCCCACCTGGTAGCGCTAAAAATGGCCTCAAGCTGATGTTTTTCAGGGGTTTTTCCTCAGGCTTCGCCAATTGTCATTTTATTGTCATAATTTCCTCATCTAATACTCCCATTACCAATGGGGAAACGACCCACTATGAGTGATTACACGGTTTTGATCGTGGACGATGAGTTCGCGATAAGAGACATGCTGCGCATGGCCCTGGAAATTGCCGGGTTTCGCTGTATCGAGGCGGAGAATATTCAGCAGGCCTATGCCCTGGTAGTGGATCAGCGCCCCGATATCGTGCTGCTTGACTGGATGTTGCCCGGGGGTAGTGGTCTGGAATTGCTGCGGCGTATGAAGCGCGATGACGCTTATAGGGAAGTACCCGTCATAATGCTGACGGCGAAGACCGCGGAAGATAACATCATTAAGGGTCTGGATGTGGGTGCGGACGACTATATTACCAAACCCTTTGCGCCGCGCGAGATGATTGCCCGGGTAAAGTCGCTGTTGCGCAGAAGCAAAGGCTTACGGGAGGGAGGGCGCCTACAGGTGGATAGCCTGGTGCTGGATGGTGAGAGCAAGCGCATTTTTATCGGGGAGCGGGCCGTCGATATGGGCCCTACCGAGTTCAACCTGCTGCAGTTTTTTATGACTCACCCGGAGCGCGCCTATACCCGTGGCCAGTTGCTGGACCAGGTATGGGGCGCCAATGTCTATGTCGAGGAACGCACCGTGGATGTACATATACGCCGTTTGCGCAAAGCCTTGCAGACGGCCGAGGCAGACCACAGCAATCTGATCCAGACTGTGCGCGGTACCGGTTACCGGTTTTCCACGCGCGACGCTGATCGCATCTAGACGCCTGGCGCCGTGCACTGGCTTTCTGCCATCTCGCGAATCCTGTTACTGGTAGCCTGTGGTACCGGCGTGGGGTGGTATTTCGGTTTTCCCGCACCGGCGGCAGCGATTACGCTGTTGGCAATATTGTGCTTCTGGAGCTACCAGATGTGGCGACTGCAGGAGTGGTTACAGGCTCCCGGTCAGTCTCCGGCGGATATCCACGGTATCTGGGGAGAGGTAGTGGCACGTATCTACAAACAGCAGCGCGATGCTACCGCTAATCAGCAGCGCTTGCAGTCCACGGTGGATTACCTGCTTGAGTCCTTCGCTTCCATGCGCGATGGCGTGGTTATTGTTGAGCGCGATGGCGGCATACGCTGGTGCAATGAAGAGGCTTGCCGCTTGCTGGGGCTGCGCTTTCCTGAAGATACCGGCCAGGCGATTAGTAACCTGATCAGGCATCCCGACTTCAGTGAATATGTGAGGGCGGGAAATTACGCCGAGCCACTGTATTTGTATACCAATGGCGATCTGAAACTGCACCTGCAAATCATTATCACCCGCTTTGGTGAGGGTGACAGTCTGCTGTTCGCCCGCGATGTCACCGAGCGGGTCAAGCTGGAGCAGATGCGCCGGGATTTCGTGGGCAATGTTTCCCACGAGTTGCGCACACCTTTGACGGTCATAACCGGCTACCTGGATACTTTTCTGGGCGACACCGGGCGCTTGCCTGACAATTATGTCAAACCGGTAAAGCAGATGATGCAGCATGCGCAGCGCATGGAATCCATGCTCAAGGACCTGCTGTGGTTGTCTCGAATCGAAAGCGAGGAGCAACTGGAAAAGCGTGATACGGTGAATGTGATCGCGTTATTGGAGGAATTGCGTGAAGAGCTGTCTGAAAGCCACCCCGGGCGCAAATTGGAATTGGAAACGCAATCGCAGCGGTGTGTCACTGGCGATTATCGCCAGTTGTACAGTGCGGTATCCAACCTGGTGCTCAACGCAATGAAATACAGCGACCCCGATAGTCCGGTGAATGTGGGTTGGCGGCAGGAGGGGAATACGGGTCTGCTGTCAGTCAGTGACAGGGGTATAGGCATAAGTGCTACACACATCCCGCGATTGACCGAGCGTTTTTATCGCGTCGATGACAGCAGGAGTTCCGTAACGGGAGGTACCGGGCTGGGGCTGGCTATCGTCAAGCATGTGGCGGCATCCCATGGCGCCACTTTGCAGATCGACAGTACCCCGGGCAGCGGCAGCTGCTTCAGTCTGGTATTTTCCGACACTACAGAGTGTGGTTATTGTAAATAAGGTTAACGAGAGGTCAGGTCATGTTGAAGCAGGAAGACTACAAGCAGCACATCTCCGAACAGTTCAATTCGGAACTGGAGGACATTAAAAATCGGCTGCTGGAAATGGGTGGCAAGGTGGAGCAGCAATTAAGTGCCGCGGTAGATGCGCTGATTGATGGTGACACCGGGACGGCTGAAGCGATTATCAATCGCGATCACGAGGTCAACCAGATGGAAATGGCGATCGACGATGAATGCGCCACTATTCTCGCCCGGCGCCAGCCGGCGGCCAGTGACCTGCGGCTGGTGGTAACCGTGATCAAGGTCAACACGGATATAGAGCGCATCGGCGACGAGGCCGCGAAGATAGCCCGCCAGGCGATCAAACTGGCAGAGGAGGGGATGTCTCCCAGTAATTATGTGGAGGTTCGGCATATTGGGGCGCATGTCGCCAGCATGTTGCGCAATGCCCTGGATGCCTTCGCCCGCCTGGATGTGGACATGGCAGTTGAGGTGGTTAAGGACGATAGTAACGTCGACAAGGAATACGGCAGCGCCATGCGCAGCCTGGTGACCTTTATGATGGAAGATCCACGGGATATCGGCGCTATTCTCAACGAAATGTGGGCCTTGCGCAGCCTGGAGCGGATCGGGGACCACGCCAGTAATATCGCTGAGCATGTGGTTTACCTGGTGCGTGGGCAGGATGTGAGACACCAGAGCCTGGAATCTTTTGTGGAGCAGGTGCAGGATTTGTCCTGATGTCATCTTTACCCGGTTTTTGTCACATTACGGTAACAAACTACGCATAGAATTTGCTGCGGTTACACAGGCTTCGGCCTGGATTCCAACCCCACTATGATTACGGAGTGATTACCACGTGAACAGAAAAATTTTAGGCGCAGTAGCCATGGCAGTAGCCTGCAGCGGCATCAACGCAGCACAGGCACAGGGTCGCGATAGCGTGAGCATCGTTGGCTCCTCGACTGTTTACCCTTTCGCTACGGTGGTGGCTGAGCGCTTCGGTCGTTCTACCAATTTCAAAACCCCGAAGATCGAGTCGACCGGATCGGGCGGTGGGCTCAAGCTGTTTTGCAAGGGCGTAGGCGCCGGCACTCCTGATATCACCAATTCCTCGCGACGTATCAAGAAGAGTGAGTATGATGACTGCCAGGCCAATGGGGTTACGGATGTCGTGGAAGCGCTGGTGGGTTTTGACGGCATTGCCATCGCCAATTCCAAGGAAAGCGCGCAATACAAGCTCAGCCGCAAAGACATCTATATGGCGCTGGCCAAGGATGTACCTGGTGTCGATGGCAAATTGACGCCCAACCCAAACAAAACCTGGAAGGATGTCAATTCTGCGTTGCCGGCCACTAAAATTGAGGTGTTGGGTCCACCTCCGACCTCTGGTACCCGTGACGCCTTTGCCGAGTTGGCGCTGGGTGGCGGCGCCCAGGGAGTAGACGACCTGAAAGCCCTGCGCGGTATGGGAGCTGATCAGGTTGACGAGATCAAGGCCATGATGAGCAAACTGGGTATCCCGACCGGGGTGTACCAGGCGTTGCAGGAGAAAAAGGGTAAGGCGCCCAAGGGTAAGGATATCTTCAAGACGGTCACCTATGCGGTGCGTGAAGATGGTGCCTACATCGAAGCGGGTGAGAACGACAACCTGATCGTGCAGAAACTGGAAGCCAATCCCGATGCAATGGGTATCTTCGGTTTCAGCTTCCTGGACGAGAATGGCGACAAGGTACAGGGCGCCGTGGTAGATGGTGTGGCTCCCAGCTTTGACTCCATTGCCAGCGGTGATTACCCGGTTTCACGCCCCCTGTATTTTTACATCAAGGCGGCGCATGTAGGCAAAATTCCGGGCATCCAGGAGTACGCCATCGAATTCACCTCCGAAAAGGCCATGGGCGAAGACGGCTACTTGCCCGAGAGGGGCCTGATTCCCTTGAGTGATGATGAACTGGCCCAGGTCCAGGCGGATGTCAAGAGCCTCAAGCGTCTGTCAATGTAGTAGGTTACTGCCGCTATAGTGGCAGTGTATATGCAAGCGGAGCGCGGCCTTTAACAAGCGGCGCATCCGTTTTTCTTTTTTTACGATGGGACGGTAATGCAGACGTCGACGGTTTTCCTGGTGTTGATCGCACTGAGTTTTGTCAGCTTCATTGTCGGGCGAAGGCGCTCCCGTAGTGTGGCGGTGGCGGGTGGTGGCATGCATTTGCTGCATTCGCTCCCCAAGCACTATGGTTATATGGCCGCTCTCTGGGCAGCCATGCCTGCGCTGTTACTGCTGGTGTTGTGGATGGGCTTTGAGTCTCGGGTGATCCACAACCTGGTGGTGGCAGACTTGCCGGTCCAGGTGCAGCAACTCCAGCACAATGAGCTCGGCCTTTACTACAACCAGATTGTAAGCTACGCCGCTGGCTCCAGTGATGCCGACCTGCTGGACGAAGTCCAGGTGGCGGCTGCAGGCCACTACCGTGAATTACAGTCCACCAGCAGCTTAATGAAGGCCCTTCTGGTTGCGCTGGTGGCCGTGATGGGAGGTCTGTTGGCGGTGCAACGGGTAGCTCCAGCCCTGCGTGCGCGCAACCACGTGGAGGGCATCTTCAAATGGATTCTGTTTGCCTGCTCTTTTATTGCAGTGCTGACTACGCTGGGTATTGTGCTTTCGGTTTTGTTCGAGGCACTGCGTTTTTTCCAGACGATACCACTGACAGATTTCCTGTTCGGGCTGCAGTGGAGTCCGCAAATGGCCATCCGCATAGACCAGGTCGCGGCGTCCGGCTCTTTTGGCTTCGTGCCGTTACTGGTGGGTACGCTATTGATTTCAATGGTCGCCATGGTGATCGCCGTGCCGGTTGGTTTGATGTCGGCTATTTACCTGTCGGAATACGCCACCCGCAGGTTTCGTGCAGTTACCAAGCCGGTGCTGGAGATATTGGCGGGCGTGCCCACAGTGGTGTACGGCTTCTTTGCCGCCCTGACTGTGGCGCCGTTTATCCGCAATCTCGGGGAAAGCATGGGGCTGACGGTGGCTTCCGAGAGTGCCCTCGCCGTGGGGATTGTCATGGGCATCATGATCATACCCTTTGTAATGTCCCTGTCTGACGACATTATCAACGCGGTACCCGATACCATGCGCGAAGCCTCCCTGGGTATGGGCGCGACCATGAGTGAAACCATACGCAAGGTACTGATCCCCGCCGCGCTGCCGGGTATCGTTGGTGGCATTTTGCTGGCGGTGTCCCGGGCCATTGGTGAAACCATGATCGTGGTAATGGCTGCCGGGCTGTCGGCCAAGCTCACCGCCAACCCACTGGAGGCGGTGACTACGATTACCGTGCAAATTGTCACCTTGCTGGTCGGTGACCAGGAGTTTGACAGCCCCAAGACCCTGGCGGCATTTGCCCTGGGATTGGTACTGTTTTTTGTGACTCTGCTGCTCAATGTCATTGCTCTCTACGTAGTCAGGAAATACCGGGAACAATATGAATAAACAACATGGCTACAAGAACACCGAGTTAATCCAGGCCTCGCTGAAAAAGCGCTATGCCCGGGAGAAGCGCTTTCAGTGGTACGGGCGGCTAGCGGTACTCACCGGTTTTGTTTTTTTGTTCATTCTGTTGTTCGACATCGTGAGCAAGGGATACCCGGCATTCACCCAGCAATTTATCAAGGTGACTGTCGATTTTGACGCTGATCGCCTGGGTGTAGAGCCCGGGGCGAGCGAGGAAGTCCTTTACCAGGCGGACTACCTGGGGGTGATCAAAGACAGCCTGCGGGAGATGTTTCCCGAGGCCAGCGGGCGCCAGGAAAAGCGCCAGCTTTATCGCTTGATCAGTATTGGCGCGGAATATCAATTGCGGGATTACGTGATCGAAAATCCCGAAGTTATAGGTAAGACCCAGGATATCTGGCTGATGGCACACTCTGAGGCTGGCGCCTATCTCAAGGGTCAGGTCACCCGGGAGATTCCCCAGGGCGATCGCAAGATAAAGGATATCCAGATGCAGTGGCTGGACTCGCTGATCCGGCAGGGGCGCACGGAAACACGCTTTAACGCCTTGTTTTTCAGTACCGGAGATTCCCGGGAACCGGAGTTGGCAGGTATCAAGGCGGCGCTCTACGGCTCCTTCTTTACTTTGCTGGTGACCTTTCTCCTGGCCTTTCCCATCGGTGTATTTTCCGCCGTCTACCTGGAGGAGTTTGCGCCGCGCAATCGTCTCACCGACCTGATAGAGATCAATATCAACAACCTCGCAGCGGTGCCCTCCATCGTATTCGGGCTTCTGGGCCTTGCTGTATTTATCAACTTTTTTGAAATGCCCCGCTCGGTGCCGCTGGTGGGTGGTATTGTGTTGTCCCTGATGACTTTACCCACGATCATTATCACGTCCAGGGCGGCGATACAGTCGGTGTCACCCTCCATTCGCCAGGCGGCACTGGGAGTGGGGGCATCACCGCTGCAAACGGTTTTCCATCATGTGCTTCCGGTGGCCATGCCCGGTATTCTCACCGGTTCCATTATCGGTATGGCCCAGGCATTGGGGGAGTCGGCGCCGCTGCTGATGATTGGTATGGTGGCCTTTATCATGGACGTGCCGGGTGGTGTTACCGATCCCTCCACGGTGCTGCCGGTGCAGATATTCCTCTGGGCTGACAGCCCGGAACGAGGCTTTATGGAAAAAACTTCCGCTGCCATCATGGTATTGATGGGCTTTCTTATAGTAATGAATGCACTGGCAATTTACCTGCGCAAGCGCTTTGAACTGAAATAGCTTTACAGGCATTAACATGCAAGGATCTGACGACATGAATTCGATAGCAGTGACCGCTGACGGTCGTAGCGACAGTAATCCAGTGGGCGGCCGGGACGCTCTGGATATCCATGACCATGCGGATGTAAGCGGCTATGAAACCATCGGCGAGCCTTTTGTGGACGACCCTAAAATGTCGGCTCGTAACGTCAACGTTTACTATGGCGACAAGCAGGCCATTCACAATGTCTCCCTGGATATTGGTAAGAATGAGGTGATAGCCATGATAGGCCCCTCAGGCTGTGGCAAGTCGACATTTCTGCGAACCTTCAATCGCATGAATGACATTATCCCGATCTGCCGCATGGAAGGTGATCTCTACCTCGACCAGGAAGATATTTATCGCGGCGGACAGGATACGGTGATGCTGCGCGCTCGTGTGGGCATGGTTTTCCAGAAACCCAATCCGTTTCCAAAATCTATCTATGAAAATGTCGCCTATGGTCCTCGTATTCACGGGCTGGCCCATACCAAGGCCGATCTCGACGAAATTGTGGAGAAGAGCCTGCGTAGAGCCAGTCTCTTTGACGAGGTCAAGGATGTGCTGGACCAGCCCGGTACCGGACTGTCCGGTGGTCAGCAGCAGCGCCTGTGTATCGCCCGTGCCATCGCCGTGAGCCCGGAGGTTATCCTAATGGATGAGCCCTGCTCGGCACTGGACCCCATCGCTACCGCGCGCATCGAGGAGCTGATTGACGAACTGAAAGAGCGATATACCATCGCCATTGTGACCCATTCCATGCAGCAAGCCGCGCGCGTCTCGCAACGCACTGCCTATTTTCACCTGGGTAAACTGGTCGAGGTTGGCTCAACCAAGCAGGTGTTCACCATGCCCAAGCACGAGTTGACCGAAAACTATATTACCGGCCGCTTCGGCTGAGCAAAAACAGGCCGCAATCCATGGAAGAGGGCCTCCATCTCAACCAGCCTGTCTCCCATAAGTACAATGAACAGTGGGAGCTCTTGCAGGGTGGGGTGTTGCCTATGGGCGGGGTGGTCCCGGCCCGGTGACACGCGGCACTTGAGTCGCGAAGAGATCCGCAGCAAGTATCAGGACTAGTTTGAATCCTTGGAATCGCCGGCATCCCGGGCACTCTTTTCTGCCTCTTTGACCGTACTCGATATCAGCTTGGTCACCCAGTTTGACAGGGAGCGACCGTCCGCTTCAGCGAGTTTTTTCGCTTTCTTTTTCAGCTCCGGGTCTATGCGGATATTGAGAAGTTTGGTCTTAGGCATTCCAAGTTACTGAATAATAAGGGCAAAGGAGCGGTATTTTAGCACATGTATATACCTTGTCCTTTACTTTTTGCTGGTGTACCGTATGTATATACAAATGGTTTCATCCAGATAGGTTATGTATATGAACTTGCACACGGCCAAAAATGAGCTCAAGGCGAAGGCACCCATGGTTCAACCCGCCATGCTTGCGGTAGAGACGCTGGTGGTGGTGTCCGTCAGCTATATGTTGGTCGGAATTTTCGCCTGATCGCCCGGCGTCCTTAGCTCTCGCCAGAAGGTCTTTCTGCTTATTCTGCGCTGCACCAGGCGCTTTACCGCGCAACGCCTCAATCAGTAATAGCCATCACCTGTAGAACGTCCTGTTCTACCTGAATATTGCAAAATGTTTCTCTCCCTGCTGTCACGAAAATGTCATCTATGGGCTTTATTCTGCCCAGCGTAATGAGCAAAAACTGCTCAGAGCGTACTAAAATTTTGGGGGAATGAAACATGAAGAAAGTGATGTCAGTAGCTGTTGCCAGCGTGTTGTTCGGCAGCGTCGGAGTCTGTGCCGATGTGCCTGAAGCGGAGTGGCGGGAGTTCAAGGAACAGTACGCTGCCCTGGCCAATCGGGTGAATGCACTGGAAGCGGAAAATCAGAAGCTCAAGGCTATGGGGGCCGGGACTTTCGTCACTGTGGAAGACCTGAGCGCCACCAATGAAAAATTAGCCACACTGGAGAAGCAGAACAACTCCACCTCCTGGGCTGAAAGCGTCAAATGGAAAGGCGACTTCCGCTACCGTTACGAGGACATTGAGGAAGACGGCAGGGATGATCGCGATCGCAACCGTATCCGCGCTCGCGCGGCGCTGGTCGCCAAGCCTTCCGATACCACGGAAGTTGGGCTGGGCCTGGCTACCGGTGGCGATGACCCGGTGTCCACCAACCAGACCCTGGGCGGCGGCGGTTCTACCAAGGACCTGCGCCTTGACCTGGCCTACTTCAAGTGGACCGGCATTGAGAACTCCTACCTGCAGGCGGGTAAGTACAAGAACCCGTTCTACACAGAGCAGAAGAGCGGCCTCATTTGGGATGGTGACTTTCGTCCTGAAGGTATCGCTGCGGGCTGGTCCAACGACACGTTTTTCGCCAATGCGTCCTACAACTTCATCGAGAGTGACAGCAGGAATGATGACGACGGTATCTGGGGCGCCCAGGTCGGCGCCAATTTCCAACTTTTCGAGAACCTGAAGTTAACTGCTGCGGCCAAGTATCTCGATATTCCCACCAAGGGGCGTCAGGCACTGGACCCGGACGATCCAGATTTTTTTGGCAACTCGGCTGTTATCAAAAATGGCAAAGAAGTCTACGAGTACGACTACAACCTCTACAACCTGTCACTGGGTGTGAGCTTCAAGTTGTTTGACATGGCGGTCACCTTATACGGGGACTATGTTGAGAACGATGACGCGGACGATCTGGAGACCGGTTACCTGGCGGGTGTGAAGCTGGGCAAGGCCAAGGCCGAGGGCAGCTGGCAGGTGCAGTACCAGTATGAAGATCTCGAGGCAGACGCAACCCTGGGCCTGATCACCGACTCCGACTTCATGGGCGGTGGTACCGACGGAGAGGGACACAAGTTCTCGGCCAAGTACATGATCGACAACGCGTGGTACGTTGGTACCACGTATTTCGACGGCAGCCGCGGTGTCGATCTGGGCAATGATGCCGATTACACCCGCCTGATGCTCGATACGGGCTTCAAGTACTAGGATAGTTTTCCAGGTGTAGTGAAGAGGCGGTGACGCAAACTCCGCCATCTGATCCCCACTACCTTGCCGCGTTGTTTGCATCCAGGCCATGCTTGGGTACAATAACGCGGCTTTTTTGTGTGCGCTATTAATGCGGCACAAGAGGCGCTGCGTCCCCTTCGTCTAGTGGTCCAGGACACTGCCCTTTCACGGCGGTAACAGGGGTTCGAACCCCCTAGGGGACGCCATTTTCAATCAAGCCCGATGTATCCTCGGGCTTTTTTTTCAAGCTCTACTAAAGCGGGTAGGCAGACATGAGTCGTTACTGGAGTGACGTGGTTGCTAAGCTGACGCCGTACGTGCCGGGAGAGCAACCGCAGCACGATAGGCTGGTCAAGCTCAATACCAATGAAAGCCCCTATGAGCCTTCTCCCCAGGTGTTGCGTGCTATTGCTGCCACCCCTGCCGACAGCCTGCGCCTGTATCCCGACCCGGAATCGGTTGCCCTGAAGCAGGCCTTCGCGTCGCGCAACTCACTGCGCAGCGAGCAGGTGTTTGTCGGCAACGGCTCTGATGAAGTCCTGGCTCATGTTTTCCAGGCCCTGTTGTGCCACGATCTGCCCCTGTGCTTTCCGGATGTAAGCTACAGCTTTTACCCGGTGTGGTGTGATCTCTACGGTATCGAGTATTGCCAGGTGCCTCTGTCGCAGGATTTCAGTATTGACCCCGGAGCATTTCCCACCGCTAACGGTGGCATCGTTATTCCCAATCCCAATGCACCCACCGGAATGCTCATGCCATTAGAGCGTATTGCCGCACTGTTGCAGGCCAATAGCGATTCCGTGGTGGTGATAGACGAGGCGTATATTGATTTTGGCGGTGAATCTGCCGTTGGATTAATTGCCGACTATGACAACCTGCTGGTGGTACAGACCTTGTCAAAGTCCCGTGCCCTGGCGGGCCTTCGGGTGGGCGTGGCCATGGGGGACGCGCAGTTGATAGAGGGCCTGGAGCGCGTCAAAAACTCTTTCAATTCCTACCCCCTGGATGTGCTGGCCCAGCGAGCGGCCCTGGCCGCTTTGCAGGATGAGGACTACTTTGCCGCAAGCTGCGCGCGGGTTATCGCCAGTCGTGAGCGCCTTGTGGGAGAGCTGTTTGGCCTGGGATTCGAGGTGTTGCCCTCAGCGGCGAACTTTGTTTTTGCCCGGCATCCGGAGCATGCAGCCGTCGCGCTGTTCGCTGCACTGCGTGAACGCGGCATCATCGTGCGCTATTTTGATAAGCCGCGTATTGATGAATACCTGCGCATCAGTATTGGCACCGACGCCCAGTGCGATGCGTTAGTGCGGGCGCTGGAGGAATTACTGGCCTAGCGCTTCTGCAGTACCACGCTGCCTATGCTGTAGCCGGCGCCAAAGGAGCACAGTACGCCCAGTTCACCGCTGTTGAAGTCCTGGCGGTATTTATGAAAGGCGATTACAGAGCCGGCCGAACTGGTATTGGCATACTCGTCCAGGATAGTCGGTGCTTCCTCTGCGGTGGCCTCACGTCCCAGCACCCGTTTGGAAATCAGCTGGTTCATACTCAGGTTGGCCTGGTGCAACCACAGGCGCTTGAGGCTTTGCGGTGCTATGTCCAGTTGTTCCAGTTGGGCGGATATCTGGGCTGCTACCGCGGGGCAAACTTCCTTGAATACCTTGCGTCCTTCCTGCACGAACAGCTTGTCGGGCTTGCCGATACCGGATTCATCCGCGCGGTTCAGGAAGCCGAAGTTGTTGCGAATATTGTTGGAGAAAATGGTCTGTAGCTTGCTGTCGAGAATCAGGTATTGCTCCGCAGAACTAGCAGTATCTGCGCGCTCCACGATGACTGCGGTGCACACATCACCAAAGATGAAGTGCGAGTCCCTGTCGCGGAAATTGAGGTGCCCTGTGCATATTTCCGGGTTCAGCATGAGTACGCAGTTGGCGCTGCCTGTGAGTACAGCGTCCCTGGCTTGCTGGATACCGAAGGTGGCGGAGGAGCAGGCCACGTTCATATCGAAGGCATAGCCCTCGATACCCAGGGCGTCCTGTACCTCCACTGCCATGGCGGGGTAGGCGCGCTGCATATTGGACGCGGCGACAATTACCGCATCGATATCTGCCGCCGTTTTACCTGCCTGGGCCATGGCTTCCCTGGCTGCAGCTATCGACATTTCACACTGTACCGATGGTTCCTCGTTGGCGCGCTCCGGGATATACGGTGTCATTCGCTGCGGATCCAGGATCCCGGACTTGTTCATTACGTAGCGTGACTTGATGCCGGAGGCCTTTTCGACGAACTCGGCGGAGGAGGGTTGCAGGGGCGCCATCGTGCCGGCGGCGATGGCATCGGCGTGCTCTGCATTGTGCAGGTCTACATAGCTATTGAAGGCTGCGACCAGTTCGTCATTGCTGATTGACTCACCTGGGGTATAGAGGCCAGTGCCACTTATGACGATGTCTGTCATGGGTTCTGTTTCCATTCGGCGAACTGTTGGGTTTGGTAAAAAAGGCCGCAGTGCGGCCTTTCAGTCACTGACGTCAGGATTTCAGCGCTGCTCCAGTGAAACGTAGTCGCGCTGCTTGTGTCCGGTGTAGAGCTGACGTGGACGACCAATACGATAGCTTCCCGAAATCATTTCGTTCCAGTGGGCGATCCAGCCCACGGTGCGGCCCACGGCAAAAATCACGGTGAACATGCTGGTGGGTATGCCGATAGCCTTGAGGATAATGCCGCTGTAGAAGTCGACGTTGGGATACAGTTTCTTCGATATGAAATAGTCGTCGTGCAGTGCGATTTCTTCCAGTCTCTTGGCAATTGCCAGCAGGGGCTCATTATCTATACCCAGCTCCGCCAGTACATCGTCAGCGGCTTCCTTCATTACCTTGGCTCGCGGATCGAAATTCTTGTAGACACGGTGCCCGAAGCCCATCAGGCGGAACGGGTCGTCCTTGTCTTTGGCCCGGGCCACAAACTCATCGATACGCGAAACGTCGCCGATTTCCTCCAGCATCTCCAGAACCGCTTCGTTGGCACCGCCATGGGAGGGACCCCACAACGCAGCGATGCCGGCAGCGATACAGGCAAAGGGATTGGCCCCGGAGGAACCCGCCAGGCGCACGGTCGAAGTGGAGGCATTCTGTTCGTGGTCCGCGTGCAACAGGAAAATGCGGTCCATGGCGCGGGCCAGCACCGGGCTCACGTTGCTGGGCTCGCAGGGGTTGCCGAACATCATATGCAGGAAGTTCTCCGAATAGCTCAGGCTGTTATCCGGGTACATAAAAGGCTGGCCGACAGAAAACTTGTAGCTCATTGCCGCCAGGGTAGGCATTTTCGCGATCAGGCGGAAAGCGGCTACCTGGCGATGGTGCTCATCGGCAATATCCAGGGAGTCGTGATAGAAGGCGGAGAGGGCGCCGACCACACCACACATAATGGCCATGGGGTGAGCGTCGCGGCGAAAGCCGTTGAAGAAGGTGCGGATCTGTTCGTGCACCATGGTGTGATTGTGCACGGTATTAACAAATTCTGCCTTCTCCTCCTTGCTGGGAAGCTCCCCGTAGAGCAGCAGGTAGCAGGTCTCCAGATAGTCGGACTTCTCTGCGAGTTGGTCTATGGGATAGCCGCGGTGCAGCAGGATGCCCTGGCCGCCGTCGATATAGGTGATCTGTGATTCACAGGCGGCAGTGGATACGAACCCGGGGTCATAGGTGAACATGCCATTGCCGGTAAGGCTCCCGACATCGACCACGTCTGGGCCGAGAGTGCCGGAATAGATCGGCAGCTCAATCGCCTCGTCCATTCCATCTATGTTCAGGGTGGCTTTTCTGTCGCTCATAGGGGGGTCCTGCGTCGCAATTCAGTGGGCCGTCCACTATAGAGTCTGATGATTTTTTGTCAATTGATCTGGTTCTATTTGTATCTATATGAGGGCGTTATGCGCGCAAAATCGCCAATCGCGTTTATGGGAGATCGCGGCAGATTGCCGCAGATCAAAATATGCTCGACATTATTAGCCACAGGTTTGTATTTAATCTTGTAAGTGCCTATAATTTCGCGCGTTTTGGTTCGCGGTCTCACAAGAGGCCAGCGGCAAACCTTGGCCATGTGCCAAGCCGACTAACCGCCTTCGGGCGTCAAAACAATGGTACCTATAGTGAAAGACAA
>Ga0316194_10000326_pt1 | contig 29186 bp, 21 predicted proteins | sample CroRivsedime1_MG_FD_204936 | JGI IMG/M metagenome (GOLD analysis project Ga0316194, IMG submission 204936) | Coastal sediment microbial communities from Maine, United States - Cross River sediment 1 | ecosystem: Environmental > Aquatic > Marine > Coastal > Sediment | place: USA: Maine...
TCCCTTGAGGCGTCTGCGCTCGCGTCGCGAAACCAGCACCTTGTTCATCGCCAACGCCACAGGCGAAGCGACAAAAATGGACGAGTATGTACCGACGAGGATGCCGATCAGGAGCACGAAGGCGAACGTGTTGATGACGTCGCCACCAAAAATGTAGAGGCTCAAGACCACGACCAGCGTCGTGCCCGAGGTGATGAAGGTCCGTGACAGAGTCTGGTTGATGGACAGGTTCATCACCGGCTCGAGATCCTCACCACGGCGCAGCCTTAGATTTTCGCGCACCCGGTCGAAGACCACCACCGTGTCGTTGACCGAGTAGCCGACGAGCGTCAGGAGTGCCGCGACCGTCGGCAGGTTGATCTCGCGGTGGGTGATGGCGATGGCGGTGAGGGTGATGAGCACGTCGTGGAACAGGGCCGCTACCGCGCCCACTGCGTACGGCAGGTGGAATCGGATCCAGATATAGACCAGCATGCCGACGAGCGAGAAGCCGATCGCCAGCATCGCCTTCTTCTGCAGGTCCGCGCCGACCGCAGGCCCGACACTTTCGGACCCGAGCAGGGAGAAGGCACCCGCCGCCGCATTCGCATCGAGGTAGGAGCGTGCGGAGTCACTCAGCTCTTCGACATTCGCGAGCTCGTCAAGGGAGAAAAAAATCCCCAAGTGCTCCGCCTGTGTCCGATTTCGATAGTCGAACACGGCCTCCGCCATCGGCTCATAATAGACTCGGCGCGCCTCGTCGTCGCCGCCCATGAGGTCGGGATCGGCCGCCACCAGACGGGTCGTCAGATTGACCGAACCATTGGTGTTGAGATCGAAGCTATCGCCAATCCCGGCATTGAACTCGCCGTTCAGAAGATCCAGAATCGGGCTCACGAAATCGCCCTCCTCGCCTTCCGGATTTTCAAGCCGGATCAGAATCTCATTCTTCTCGACCTCATCGAAACGCTGAATGAGCGGCGTTCCCACGGCCAGGTCCGAGATCGACTCACGCAGAGCGCCAAGGTCCGGTTGGTCGCGAAATTTGAGAGTTACCTGGGTCCCACCTACGAAGTCGATGCCGAGATTGAGCCCCGGTCCGAGGAATTGATATGCGAGCCCGCCGGCAATCGCCAACGCCGAAAGCGTCAGGGCGATTTTGCGGTAGGAGAGAAACGGAATATTGGTTTCGCCAATGATGCGCATGGATTCATCCAATCAGATACTGAGGCTCTCGACGCGCTCGCGCCCGGCAAGCACGATCATGTAGAGGGTGCGGGAGACAAAAACGGCCGTGAAAACGCTGGCCAGAATGCCGATCGAGAGGGTCACCGCAAACCCCTTGACGGGGCCTGTGCCGAAATTGAAGAGGAACAGAGCGGCGATCATGGTCGTCAAGTTGGCGTCGAGAATGGTGCCGAAGGCCCTGGCAAAGCCGGTGTCGATGGCCGCCCGGACAGTCTTGCCCACCCGAAGCTCTTCGCGGATGCGCTCGAATATGAGCACGTTGGCATCCACCGCCATGCCGATCGTGAGGATCACGCCGGCGATCCCGGGGAGAGTCAGCGTGGCGCCGAAGTAGGCCATGGCACCGAGCAGAATGATGATGTTGAGGATCAGGGCCACGTTGGCGTTGAGCCCCGACAGCCGGTAGTAGACGAGCATGAAGATCATCACGATCAGCAGACCGGCGACCGCTGCCCGCACTCCGCGCACCACAGAATCGCGACCGAGCGACGGGCCGACCGTCCGCTCTTCGAGGTAAACGATGGTCGCGGGAAGGGCGCCGGCACGAAGCTTCAGGGCCAGATCCTCGGCGTCCTCGATCGTGAAGCTGCCGGTGATTCGGCCGTCACCTGGAATCCGCGACTCGATCGACGGTGCTGAGATCACTTTCTGGTCGAGCACGATCGCCATACGGGTGCCGATGTGGGAACCGGTGTACTGCCCGAACTTGTCGGCCGCATGCGGTTGGGTCGCGAAGTTGACCACCGGCTGGCCGTACTCGTCCTGGCTTCTCCTGGCCGATCGCAGCTCCTGTCCGGAGATGATCGCCGCTTTTTTGAGCAGGTAGTAGTCGACACCAAGCACCTGACCGTCGAGCCCCGTTCGGTCTCCCGGCAGGATCTCCGAATCGGAGGGGGTGAAACCACCGATTGCCGCGAGCAGGCTCTGCCGATCCGGCGCCGGTCCCGCAACCACCTCCTGGAACTCCAAAAACGCGGTCGACGAGATCAGATCCTTGACTCGCGCCGGGTCATCTACTCCGGGCAACTGGACGAGGATGCGATCGCTCTCCAGGCCCTGGCGCTGGATGACCGGCTCGGCGACGCCAAACTGGTCGACGCGATTCCAAATCGTCTCCAGCGACGCCCGAACAGCCATGTCACGCACCGTGCTGTCCATGTTCGGCGGTAGCCGGAAGGTCCACCCGCCGACCCCGGGATTCGCCTTGTATCCAGGCACCCAGTTATCTGCGAGCTCCCGAAGGGCTGCGGTATCGGCATCGGCCGGCACGTTGACGGTGAAGCTCAGGTCGTCGATATTGCTCTCTCCCTGAGAGAGCTGCAGGCCTTGCTCCTGTGCCCGGCTGACCAGCCGCTGAGCGGCATCATCGAGCTCGGCCTTGATGGCATCATCGGTCTGCACCTGCAGCACCAGGTGGATACCGCCGGAAAGATCGAGTCCGTAGTGAATCTTCTCTCCGGGTGGATACAGCGACCACACGCTGACGGCCACCACGGCCAGAATGAGTATTATTCGCCAAAGAATCTTCGATTCCACACTCGCCTCCGCTTCAGGAAGAGCCGTCGTCGGCGCCGACGGGTCCACCGATGCCGCTCTTGGCTATCCGAATCTTGGTGTTTTCGGCAATCTTGAGGAGCACCGCCTGGTCTTCGACGGCGGCCACCGTGCCATAGATGCCGCCGGACGTCACCACCTTGTCCCCCTTCTTGAGGGCCCCGATCATGGCGTCCTTTTTCTTCTGCTGCTTCTTTGCAGGCATGATGACGAGGAAGTAGAAGACCCCGAAGATCAGGGCAAACATCATCACCATCGACAGGGGACCACCCCCGGCTCCACCTTCCATGATTCACCTCTCGTTTTCAGCGGGCACTGAACATTCCCGTGCGGAGCCGCGATCGTTCTCCACCCGGGCGCGAAACCGCGTATAGCGGCCCGTCATGATAGCCTCCCGAGCCTCACGCATCAAGCTCAAGTAGAACCATAAATTGTGCATCGTCAGCAGCACCACCGAGGTGACCTCGTTGGACACGAAGAGATGGCGCAGCACAGCGCGGGAATAGACCGCACAGGTCGGGCAGGAACAGCTCTCGTCGAGGGGCTTTGGATCGTCCGTGAAGCGCGAATTTTTGATCACCAGATCGCCGGCCGAGGTGAAGACCTTACCGGTCCGCGCCGACCTCGTCGGCAGGACGCAATCGAAGAGATCGACCCCACAGCTGATGGCGTGCAGGATGTCCTCCGGATAACCGACGCCCATGAGATATCGTGGCCGTTGGTCGGGAAGCATCGGAGTCGCCATCGCCACCGCTTCATAGAGGGCATCGGCGGGCTCACCCACCGCCAGACCCCCAATCGCATAGCCGTCGAACTCCGCAGCCGCCAGAGCTTCACTCGAGCTCCGGCGCAGCGCGGGATCGAGCGAACCCTGTTGGATGGCGAACACACCGCCGTTCCAGCTCCCCTTCCCGCGGCGAATTTCTTGTGCTCGGCCAAGCCCGCGCAGCGCCCACCCGACGCTGGTTGCCGTCGACCGCTTCGCCCGCTGATCATCTACCGGATAGGGAAGACACTCATCCAACACCATGGCCACATCGACTCCAATCGCGGCTTGGGTCTCAATGACGTTCTCTGGGGTCAGGCGATGCTGGTCGCCGTCGATGTGGGATCTGAAGGTGACGCCATCGGCGTCCATCTTTCGGCGGCCTGCGAGCGAGAAAACCTGGAAACCTCCAGAATCGGTGAGGATCGGCCCGCTCCATCCCATCAGCCGATGGAGTCCGCCGAGGCGGCCGATGCGTTCGGCGCCCGGCCGCAGCAACAGGTGGTAGGTATTGCCGAGAATCATCTCGGGAGCGAGACGCTCGAGCTCCCACGCCGCCATGCCCTTGACCGTACCGGCGGTACCGACGGGCATAAAGGCGGGCGTTTGCACGACCCCATGCGGCGTACTCAACTCGGCCGCTCGAGCGGAGCTCTCGGGATCCTCAGCAATGATCTCAAAGGGCAACATCGTGTGGGGTCCGGCCCGGACGCCAGAATCAGCCGACGCCGGCCGAGGCGTCGAGGGTCTCCAACTTCACATCGGCGCCGAGTTCGAGGTCGAAGCGCGAATCGTCGATCTCCGGGTTGATGACCATCTTCTTGAACTCGTAGCGGGTGCTGTCCCCGTCGGCCTCGTTGTACTCGATCACTACCGGAAGAAAAAGCTCCCGATCGACCTCGATTTCCACAGATTGCAGCTTTTTGGACAGGGTGTTACCCACCGGCCGGAGCGTCAACCGATAGTGGGCTTGGCCACCGGGATCGGCGAGCGTGATGCTGAAGTGCGAGGTCAGATCATCCAGTGGCTGGGTCCCAGCTAAAACCCTTACGAATCGGCGTTGCTTGTTGGACACTTTTATCTGCTCGGCCCGGGCCTGCGCCGGGTGATAGGTGGTGACCGTGTCCTCGGAGAAGAGAACCACCATAGCGTCTGGGTGCCGGTAATCCCAGCGCACCAGATCCGGAGCCCGGAACAGAAAAACGCCGGTCGACTCCACGGCCTCGAGAAGCAAGGCGCTTTCCTTGAGCTGTACGAACTCCGCTTCAAAGGTCCGCAAGGCGCGTTGCCGCTCGACCACCCGTTCGATCAGCGCATCGAGCTTGGCGCTGCCGTCGAGATCATCGATCGCAACCGTCTTCGGGGCCGGGTCCGCGGCCGACAGAGACACCAAAGCAAGCACAATCGAGACCAACAGGAGTCGTCGCAAAACTTTCACGGGGCGCACTTTAGCACAAGAGCACGTAGCTAGCAGCTATTCTGCGACGCGCACAGTTACGAGCTCCAGCGGTATGGCTTCAAAAACGGGCCACTCCCGATCCAGCGCATCGCGGTAGAGCGGTGACAGGCGAATCATCTCGTCCAGAACATCTTCCTCGGCGTCCTTGCCGGTGTCGGCGATCAGAACCGTATCCACTTGATGCTGCTGGGCCAACTCGAGAAGGTCTCTCGTTCCCACGGAGTTGACAAACCGGCGTCCGCCAACAGCATCGGCGCCCACGAGAACTCTAACCGAGTCCAAGTCCAGCCACGCAGGAGCGTCGGCGTCGGGCCGAGAAACGGCTCGACCTGAGACCTCAAGCCGTCTTGCCTGGTCGGCGCCACGTCCCGACGCCCCACCATCCAACACAACCGCCGAACCGCCCCAACCTCGCTCCCAGGCGCCCTCGAGAGCCGCGGCCACCGCGCTCGAGCGAGACAATGTGACCACTGTGGTGCAGGATTGAATGTGCGGCCAGGCATTGCCGGCCAAACGCCCTGGAAGAGCATCGAGCACGGCCGCACGGCGCGCCAGCCGGGACACACAGGAGGCCGGGCTTTCAACCGAGGCCATCCACGCCGCCATCGCGCGCAGATTGGCCATTGCAGGTTGTCCCTCGGCGAGCATCTTCAGACCTCGATGGAGGCTCCCGAGACGCAATCTGGGTTCGATATCGAGCAGACCCCGAATCAGAGTCCTCTCGATCTCGACCGCGCCGTGTTCGCGGTCAGTCGCCGCCGTCCGGAAAAGCTCGATGACTTCGTCGCGATAGATCACGGTTGTATTGTAGAGCGCATCGAACCACCAACCCAGTAAGCGCCTCTCGCTTCGGTGTGCAAGGTGCCACTCTTCGCATTGTTTGAATTCGTCGCTCCAAAGATCAGAAACCCCTCTCGGCAAACAATGCGAAGGGTGGCACCGGTGTCGTCGATGCGGTACGCGCGCCTCATTGCGGCGTGGGTGGCACCGGTGTCGCCGAAGCGGCAACCCGCCTTTGATTGGCAGCGTGTTACCGTGCACGTGAACGAACCAGCTTCCGAGGGAGGCACCATGAGCGACACTCCGAAGATCCCGAACGCACCCAAATTGACCCTGACGTCCGAGGTCGGCCTCGGCCACTATTCGAACTTCGTCAGCATCGCCCACAATTTCTCCGAAGTGCTGCTCGACTTCGGCCGCACACTGCCCGGCCGTGAGGACATTCCGGTCGTGGCGAGAATCATCATGAACCCGTTCCAGGCCAAACAGCTCTTGCGCGCGCTGAGCCACAACGTGCAGATGTATGAGAACAGCTTCGGACCCATTCCCGACCCACCAGAAGGAGCGGTTGACTCTCCGCCGAGTGGGACGAACTAGCGGGTTAAGGGTTAGGAGTAAAGGGTTAAGAGCCACGCGCGTACCGACGTGGAAGGCCCATACTGAGAATGCCTTAACTCTTTACTCTTAACTCCTTACTGAGTTATCAAGCGCGCGACCACAATCAAGCAAAGAAAAGGGGCGTGCCAATCGGCACGCCCCTGGTTGAATCGTTGGAGGAGCCTTTACTCCTCGAGCCTCAGAATGACAAAGCGATAGGCGTCGGCCCGCGGAATAAAGACGTAGAGCCGCAGATAGCCGCCGGCATCAACGTCCTCGATGACAGCTCCGAGATCCGAGGGGCTGGTTATCGTCTCGCCGTTGGCCTCGGTGATGACAAGGCCTGGCGTCATGCCCTCCTCGCCGGCCGGAGACAACGGCCGCACGCGAGTCACGACGACGCCCTCGATGTCCTCCTCGATGCGGAAGCTCTGCCGCACCGACGAGTCGAGCGAGGTCACCGCGACTCCGACACGTTCGAAGACATCGCCCTCGTCGCTGGGGCCTTCAGCCGGATCGGCGCTCGCGGCGGCGTCGTCACGTTCCTCGAGGATCACGGTGAGGGTCTTCGGCTTCCCGTTCCTCATCACACGGAGCTCGACCTCGGTGTCCGGCGGCATCGCCGAGATCGTGTCAATGAGCTCGCGGGTATTCTCTATCCGCTCACCATCGACCGAAGTGATCACGTCTCCGTGGCGCACGCCCGCCTTGGCGGCAGCATGTCCGGGAACCACAGACTCGACCAACGCACCGTCGCTGCTGTCGAGCCCGAAGGCCTCGGCCTCACCCGGGTTCAGATTGTTGATCGAGACACCGAGATAGCCGCGGACGACCCGCCCTCGCTCCCTTAGCTGGGGCAGGATTCGGCGGGCGACATCGATCGGAATCGCGAAGCCAATATTCTGTCCGGCTGCGTTGATGGCGGTGTTGATGCCGATCACGTTGCCATGGAGGTCGACCAACGGCCCTCCGGAATTGCCGAAGTTGATGGCGGCGTCGGTTTGAATAAAATTCTCGAACGAGTTCGATTCGGCCGACAGACCGAGTGCCCGCCCTTTGGCCGACACCACTCCGACGGTCACACTGTGTTCCATCTCGAGCGGGTTGCCAGCAGCCATGACCCACTGCCCGACGCGAACAGCCGATGAATCCCCGAGAGCGAGATGGTCGAAATCACGGTCGGGCTTGACCACCCGCAGCAACGCGATGTCGGTCGCCGGATCCATGCCGACGACTTCCACCTGGTACTCCACGTCATCCACCAGCCGGACCCGGATCTTGTCAGCGTCTTCGATCACGTGGTGGTTGGTGATGATCTCGCCCGTGGCTGTAATGAAGAAGCCCGAACCGGAGGACCTGCGGACCTGTGGTTCGCGCTCGCGCTCGCGACCGTCTTCGCGGGGACCGAAGAAGAAGTGGAATGGATCGTTTGGCCTCCCGCCGCGGTCTTCCGACGGTTCCCGGACCTCGTCCGAATACACCGACACGACCGACGGCACGACGTGGTCGGCCAGGTCGGCGAAGTCGGGCAGGGCCAGGCCTCCGGATGTAGCCGCCGGCACCGGCTCGGGCCGATCGGCATCGACCCGTTTTGTCATATCGAGCCCGCCGGACAGGATCATGCCAAAGAGAATCGCGGCAACAACTACCGCCGCGAGCGAGAATACTTTCTGGGCGTCACTTTTCATTCACGAACCTCCATGGGCCGACGCGCTATCGACGCACCGGCATCTCTCAGATAAACAACAGCAAAAGCCTTGCCAAGTTTCCGGTTGAGGCCATTTTCTCGAAAAAAGATCGATATTGGCCCGGATTTCACACGTTTTTGCATTGGATGGGCCGTCTCCCGCCAATGTACGGCGTTTCCGAATGATTGTTCTCTGCCATTTTGACGCGGAGGAGGGGCTTGGGGCCTGGGGCTTGGGGCTTGGAAGAGGCGGAGGGAACTCTGGCGCCAGCTCTAAAACACCCCCTTCTCTCAGAAATTCGCGGTGGGCGAAGCCCAACGTGGCTTTCTGAGGGTGGGTGGGCGGGGGGAGGGGGCGGGATGTCAAGTAGAGAACCGCCTACCCGAGAGGGCCCGCCCGCGCGCCGCAGGCGCGCTGTGGGCGAGGGACGACGGATCTGCGAGAGCTTATTCTCGGAGAGCCGGAGGACCGAGGACGCTTGGCCGCGATCACTGATCGCGGCGGGCGGGCCATCGGGAACGGGATCGGGATCGGGATCGGGATCGGATTTTAGTCCGCGATACGGATCTGGTTTTTGCCGTTTTCTTTGCCGCGGTACATGGCGAGGTCGGCGGCGCGGAGGAGGAGGTTCTTCTTCAGATCGGTCGTGCCCTGGCGGGGGAGGTGGTGGGGATAGACGGCAACGCCAATCGAAGCGGTGAGCGGTTGGCGCCAGTAGACCGGCCCCTCGGACCAGGAGAAGGAGCCCTGCAGGAATTGGGTATCGGCCAGCTCCGTCTGGATCCTGGTCGCCACCTCGCACGCCATCTCCAGGTTGTGGTCCGGCAAGATCACGACAAATTCATCCCCACCGTATCTCGCGAGGGTTGATTTTTCGTCGGTCACGGCCCGGGTCAGAAGCCATCCGAACTCTTTCAGCACCTGCGATCCAGCAAGGTGGCCGTGGGTGTCGTTGACGGTCTTGAAGTTGTCAATATCGAGAAAGAGCAGGGCGATTGTCGACCGGGTCACGTCGGCTCGAATGAGATCCTCACTCAGACGGTGATGGAAGAACCGATCGTTATACAGCCCGGTGAGATCGTCGCGACGCGCCATCTCGGTCGCCCGCTGCGCATCCAGGAGATTCTCGATCGAGATCGAAGTGTAGCGCGCGAAGATCTCGAGCATCTGCATATTGCGCTCGGTATACGGCTCGCCATCAGAGCGGTTGAGGAGTTCGAGAACACCACACACGGTGCGCTCGATTCGGACCGGCACCGCGACCACACCGGTTGTTTGGAACTCATGGTCTTCGTCAAACTTGGAGTAGAAGTTGGGATCGTTTTTCGGGTCCGACATGAGGTAGGGCTCTCCGGACCGATACACGTTTCCGACCACCCCCCGATCGGCGCGCAGGCTTTTGCCGAGGAGGGCCGAACCGGAGGGACCAAAAGCAGCCACGAAATAGAGCTGTATATCAGACGGTGTCTCGCCTCGCTCGATCGGCCGATCCATGAGAATCGACCCAGCCTCCGACGGCACGAAGTCGTTCGCTTTCCTCAAGATCTCGCTGAGAAACGACGGCAGCTGCAGCTGTGACATGGCGAACGCTGAGTAGCGTTTGCGGTCGAGGAAAGGCTCGAGATCGCCCAGTGGCAGGCTGTGGACCTCCGGTACGCCCATCTTCCAATCGTATCATGTGAGCCGCCAGCAAGATGGGGCCCGTTCCCGTTCCCATTCCCGTTCCCGTTCCCGACGATGAGCAGTCGCAATATCAGCGTTCAGGGGCAGGGGCGGGAGACAGTGGCAGCGACAGGAGGCAGGGACAGAGATCAGTGACAGCGGCCGGGGCAGCTCCCATGGTTGATGAGGCCGTTGTGGTCACCTCCGAGTCGTTCGGAGGGGAAGGTAGCCGGTGGCCAGCCGATGTCAAGGGCAGGCCGGTCAAGCCGGTGCGTAGCACCCTTGACATCGGCTGCCTCACCGGCTCGAAGGAGGGCATGAACGACCCGGAGGTGACCATGTCCAACGCCCTCAGCAACACCAAGCTCTTTGCCCATGAAAAGGCTCTCGAAGCGGCAGGCACAGCCATCTCGCTCGTAATGAGAGTTCCGGCGCCGCTGAAATCGATTGCCGATCAAGTGATTCGTTCAGCTAACTCTGTACCGGCCAACCTTGCAGAGGGTCACGGCCGTACTGGAAGAGACCGCCTTCACTTCTGGAGGATCGCCTACGCATCCGCCAAGGAGGTAGACAGTCACTTGCGGCTTCTCGCCTCGGCTGGCTCAATTAACCGCCTCAAGGCCGAGAGGACGCTTCAAACCTTTGATGAGGTTCGCGCCATGACGTGGCGGCTGCTCAATCGCAGATATTGAGTTGACACGTCGCAAGCAGTGCATCTTGACGCTGCCACCGCAGACTGCCTCTGACGCTGTCACCGGTCGCGGACGCTGAAGACTGTTCCTGGTTGCTGATGCCACCCAGCATCCATGCCTTCTCACGAATAACCGCGGCATCACGCGCGACGCATCAGCCCTTTCAAGCGTTCTTCGAGGTCATGCACGGTCTCGGTGTGGTCAGCGCGACCAGGGGCAAAACGTATGGCCTCGAGCTCGCGCCGCAGCTGCTGCATCTCCCCCTCGAGAGCGCGCCCTTTGGTTCGAGCCCGAGCATCCATCCACCACCGCTCGAGAGCCACCTGGAGCTCACGAGCACGCTCCGCGGGGCTCTCTCCGGTACGGCGCTGAGGCAGCGCTCCTCTGTGCCTCCAGGCCATCACCAACGGCGTTACGCCGCCGAGAGCGAGACCGAGGACGAGGGCGCCGACGATCCACGCCCACAGAGGCATCCCGGGTTCGACATCGCCCGTTGATGGAGTCGCCCCGGCCGACTCAAGTTGATCAACGATCCGTTCTTCCTCTTCAACCGCCGGCGTCGGCGTCGCCGGTGGCGCCGCCACCACCAGGCGCAACGGCCCGAGGGTCTGTTTCCTGTAATGGCCGACCGCCGGATCGAAAACCGCCAGCATCACCGGTTCGAGCTCGATCTCGCCCGAGGTACGGGGCACCAGGGTCGTTCGCCAGGAACGGCTGCCGTGGATGCCGCCATCGTCAACCGCCACGTTGCTCTCTTCCTCGGGTGGATAGCTCTCGCATTCCACGCACGCCGGCCACAGGGCCGGGGCCTCCACGAGTGGTAAATTGCCGTTTCCTCTGAGCTCGATGGTCAGCACCGTCGACTCCCCGAAGTCGATGGTCTCCGGTTCGATCTTCGCCCGGTAGCGAAGATCACCGACCGCCCCGGAAAACCCCTCTGGCGGGCGGGGCCGCTGTGACACTTCGACGGTTCTCGCCTCTGTCGCGCGCTCCACCACCTGTTGCGGCGAGAAGAGGCTCGCGGTTCGGAATCCAATCCTCGCCTCGACAGACGGCACCTCGATCTGGCCAGTCTTGAGGGGAACAAGCACGTGGCTCGCAACTACGAATCGGTTGAAGCGAACGCCCTCGACCTCTACGACCTCCCCGGTGACCCGTTCGGGTGGCTCGATTCTCTGGGCCCACCACCCAGGGTAGGAGGGCGGCGTAGTCCACTCAAAACCGTCGACACCGCCCGCGGTCGTATCGAGGACGATCGCGACTCGAACCGGCTGACCGAGCACCACCTGAGACTCGTCCACCAGTTGTCTGAGGATAATCCGAGCCGATCGGGTCGGCTGGCGACGCTGGGCGAGGTCTTCAAAAGGATCAAGCGGAAACGGCGAACGCCGCCCCTGCTGCCGCTGGGGAAGGATGCTGCCGGGGACGATTTCGGCCGTCACGATCTCGGAGCTGAGCTCGGTTCCGTCAAGCCTAACCGTCACCGGGCCGATCGCGGCCGCACCGACCTCCAGGCCCTGTACGACATAACTGAAGCTGACGGCTCGGGTGGCAACCCCATTGATCCACGAGAACTCGGTCTTGGTCGACGGGCCGGAGACGACCTCGAGATTTTCGAGCGCACCGAGATCGACCTCCGGCGTGCCCTCCGGTTCGAGGATCCTCACCACCAGCACGGTCGCGTCCTCGATCCCGATCTTGCCGGTGTCGAGGTGGACTTCGAGGCTCGAATCAGCGGCACCTGCGATCGTGACTCCAGCGACCAGGAGCGCAACCGCGATGGAAAGGCCCCGCCTCACCAGTCTTTCTCCACCTTGCCGGCTTTCGGGGTCGGTGAGCGAAGGGCCTCCCTCGCCTCCGCCTCGGCCCTTTCGAGGGCCGCGAAAAGCGGTTCGTTGGGGTCAGGCGTCGGTGTCGGGGCTGCGCCCTGGCCCTGTGACGGGGTCGGTGTCGGCTGCGGTTCACCCTCCCCCTCTTGCTGCTCTTGCTCCTGCTGCTGTTCTTCCTGTTGATCCTGCTGCTGGTCCTGCTGCTGGTCCTGCTGTTGTTGCTGCTGGTCACGCATCTTCAGCGCGAGCTCATAGTTGTGCTTTGCGGCGAGGTCGTCGGGATCGGCGAGCATCGCCCGTCGCAGCCATTCGAGGGCAGCGTCCGGCTGCGATTGCACGAGCGCAGCGGTTCCCGAATTGTAGGCGGCAAAAGGAACCCCGCCCTGGTCCGCCGTTGCCAGCAACGGGGTCGCGGTCTCGAGATTGCCACCGGCCGCGAGGGCCGTCCCGAGGTCATACAGCCTCTCTGGCCCGTTGGGATCGAGCTCGGCTGCTCCGGCAAAGGACCTTGTTGCCTCGTCGAGCTTCTGTTGACGCCACTTACCGACACCCCTGCGGGCGAGGCGGCGGCTCCCGCCCGGGACCAGGCGCTGCCACCACGAAGCAGAAGGCAGCGCCTCTTCCGCCACCGGTTGATCGTCGATCACTGGAGGCGCATCAGCCCGCGGCGCAGACGTCGCTGGAGACACATCCTGAGCAACGGCGATAGAAGGCGCGGCGATCATGACGATTGCGGCTGCGGTCGCCAGGCGCCGCCACGGGGACAACGCAAACCCGAGGAAGAGAAGGACCGCCGCCGCGGCGAGAAAAATCGGGAACCGCTCAACCCGCCGGACATTGCGGGTCTCTTCAACCTCTCGCGTACGCAGCCGCGCCACCGCGTCTGCAATCTCGCGCACGACCTCCGGGTCACCGAGAGACACGACCTCGCCGCCGACCTTTTCGGCGATCTCGGCCAGCACCTCCGGGTGGGCGCGGGTCACCACCGGTTGGCCGTTCTGATCGCGTTTATAGTGGACGCCTCCGCGCTCATCATGTTCGGGGATCGGCCCGCCGCGCTCCGTCCCCGCGACGATTCCGAGCAATCCGACAGCGGCCTCTGATAGGGCATCGGTGGCAGCGTTCACATCCCCCTGCAGGTTTTCTCCATCGGTGAAAAGAAGCAGAACGCGGCCCTCTCCCTCGGGAGGCAGAAGCTTCAGTGAACCGTCCACCGCACGCTCCAGGTTGGAGCCCGGGAGGGCCACCATGCCTGGACCTACCCCTTCGAGAAAGACAGCAACCGCGCTCAAATCGGTGGTCAGGGGCACCAGCGAGTACGCTTCACCCGCAAAGACCACTACTGCCATCCTGTTGCCCTCGAGCTGGGGCAGGAGCCGGATCAAGGTTTCGACGCTGCGGGTCAGGCGAGACGGTCGCAGGTCCTCGCAAAGCATGGAGTCGGATACGTCCAGGGCAATCACCAGATCGCGGGTTCGAATCGTTTCTTCGGCCGGGATTTCACCCCACTGCGGACGAGCCACCGCCAGCACAAGGAGAGCCGCTGTTCCGCTCCAGGCAATCAAACGCACCATGCCGGTGGCCGGTACGCCGCCCAACAGTCGCCTCCAGACCCCCGGCGAAGCGAGCCGGCGTTGCTGTTGCAGCCGGCGGCGATGACGGTAGAGGGAAAGCACAACGGTGAGCGCCGGCAACGCGAGAAGAGCCAGGCGCCCGGGTTCTGCGAAGCTCACCACGGCGACCTCCCGGCTGCACCCTCGAGGATAACGCCTGCCGCCAGCAGGATCAGGGCAGCGAGTGCCCACGGTTCGAACCGCTCTCGGTAACGGACGAGTCGAGTCGAGGTGAAGACCGTCTTCTCCATGCGATCGATCTCAGAGAAGACCTCTTCGAGCGCTTCCGGGTCGCGGGCGCGAAACGAGGTGCCGCCGGTGCTGCGCGCAATCTCCGCCAGCAACTCCGGGTTGATATCCACTTCCACATTCTGGATCTGCGAAAACTCTCGACCGGTTCGCGGGTCGCGCATGCGGACCGGGATCGGCACCTTTCCACCGCGGCCCACGAGCACGGTGTGGACCGTGATCTCTTCGTCCCTCGCCAGCTCGGCGGCGGTTCGCGGATCGAGCTGACCGGCATTGTTGGAGCCATCGGTCACCAACACCACCACCTTGGATTCAGAAGTCGACGCCCGCAGCCGGTTGACCGCCGTCCCAACGCCGAGGCCGATAGCCGTGCCGTCCGGGAGGGTACGCAGCTCCACCTGCTCGAGCAGATGGTCGGCAACCTCGTGATCCAGAGTCAGCGGACAAATCGTCACCGCCGCACCGGCGAATATCACAAGCCCGATGCGGTCATGCGGCCGCCGCTCGAGAAAACCGGCGATCGTGTCCTTGGCAACGCCGAGACGGTCGCTGGGCTGAAAATCGAGAGCCGCCATCGACCCCGAGACATCGAGAGCGATGACCATATCGACGCCCTCCGCATGCTCGAGCTGTCTCGACAGCACCTCCTGCGGCCGGGCCAGAGACACCGCCAGCGGCGCAAAGGCCATCGCCGCCAGCACGCCCGCCGTTGCGGTGGCGCTGAAACGACCAAAGCGTTGCGCTGCATCTCGCCCATTGAGCGGAAACGGGTAGCGTTGCCAGCGCCGGCGGAGGAGCCAGACAATCGCAGTGATCGCGCCGACACCGCCCACAGCCAGCCACACTGGCGCCGCCAGCCGAATCATCCCACCGCCTCCAGCTCCGCCAGATCCTCATCATCGACCGTCAGGTGATCCTCGAGGCACCGCGCGACATTGCGGCTGGTTTCGATCGCCCGCCGCAGCTCGCTGTCATCGGCGGCGAAGCGGCCGAACCGCACCCTGTCGGCGACGCTCATCACGGCCTGAATGCCGCGTTGCACGTCTTCCGGCCATTCCTGCTTGCGCGCGAGGAGCCGGAGCTCGAAGGAGGTCATCTCCTCCGCCGGTTGAGAGCTCGCGCGTTCCAGGTAGTGGCGGAGTCCACCCGCCAGACGATCACATATGTTCTCGCCCGGTTCGCGGCCGATCCGTGCCTCGAGACGATCGAGGAGCGCGACCAACTCTTCAAACGGCGCCAACACCGTCACACCCGCCACGCCTCCGTGCACTCGTCGGCGGCGTCCCCACCAGACAAGCGCCAGCGCCGCCCCGAGGACCGGCATCGCCAGCGGCAACACCCATTCCCAGGGGAAACCGCTCACCCCAACCGGGTCACGCAGCGGCGCCGGCTGCACCTCGTCTTCCGCGGGAAGCACCGAGACAACATTGACGGTCGGCAGCTCCGCGGCCACCACTTCACCCACCTCGCCATCGGAACCGCGAACCCCGGCACCGAGGGCGGGCAAGCTGAGCTCCCCCACCGCCAACGGCGCCAGAACGAGCTCCCAGACCGGCGGGCGGGCACCCGCCATTTCACGGGGAACGTCTACCACCGCCCACGGACTCTCTGCCTCGATTCCGACCCTCAGCTCACCCCACATCAGGTCCTCGCCGCCACGGGCGGTGACTCGAACCGGCACTCGGTCGCCGATTCTGGGCGACGTCGCTGACACCGTCACCTCGAGCGTCGCAGGCGCGGCGAAAGAAATCGCCGCGGCCGACAAATGGGCCACCAGGAGCGCACCGACGATGCGTTCAGTGCGCACGGCGCCGCTCCCGTCGCTCGAGCATCGCCCGTACCGCCGGCAGGTAATCCTCGCCCGTGTGGAGCTCGATCAGATCGACGCCGGGCGGCGGCGACTGCCTTTTCACCGCGCCCGGTCCGCGGACCACGCCGCGGTCGCCGGCCTCGGCATCGACCACCGGCAGGCTCGTACCGTCAAGCCCGCTCTCGAGCAGATCGTCTCCGAGACGAACGACCACCACCTCGTGGCGCCCCGCGAGGGCCACCAGCTCGCGCCGCGGCAAAGAGCAGGCCTGGTCAACGAGAATGATGACCACCCCTCGCCGGTGCAGCATGTGACCCGCTGCCCGCACCGCCTGGTCGAGGGCGGTGCCACGGCCCCGGGGCTCCGCCCCCAGCACCTCGCGCACCACCCGCAGGCCGTGCCGCCAGCCGAGACGCGGCGGAATCAAAGTCCGCACGCTGTCGTCGAAGAGGATCGCGCCCACCCTGTCGCGCCGGGCCGCAGCCAGCGCAAAGAGACCGGCCACCTCGGCGATGAGGTCGTGAACCGTCATGACCTTCGAGCCGAACCGTGTCGAGGCCGACAGGTCGACGAGAAGGAGGACGTTGAGGTCGCGCTCTTCACGGTATCGTTTGACGTGAAGGAAGCCGGTCCTCGCGGTCACATTCCAGTCGATGGTCCGCACGTCGTCGCCAGCCCGGTACTCGCGCACCTCCTCGAACTCCAGCCCGAGCCCCCGGAAAGCGCTCTGATACTGGCCCGTCAGCCCCGATTCCATCGCCTGGCGGGCACGAATCTCGAGCCGACGCACCTGGGCGCGGAGCTCTGCGCCGGCCTCGCCCGAGGTCGCTTGCGGTCGGGGGCGACCGAAGTAGGAGGAAATGCGGGCCCGCACGTCACCGCCTCAATGCCGGGCACGGGCACGGATACGGAGACGGGCACGGGTCGATCAAGGAACCTCCACCGCCAAAAGGATCCTTTCGGTGATCTCTTCGACAGTCGCACCTTCGGCCTCGGCCTCGTAGGTCAGAACCAGGCGATGGCGCAGCACCGTCGGCGCCAGCTCCTTGACATCCTCTGGCGTGACGTAAGACCGGCCGCGGACCAACGCCAGCGCACGGGTGCCGATCGCCAGGGCGATGGACGCCCTCGGGGAAGCTCCGAATGCGAGCAGAGGCACCAGATCACCGAGGCCAACCTCGGCCGGGTCACGGGTCGCGGTTACCAGGTTGACGATGTAGGAGCGAATACGCTCGTCGAGGTAGACCTCGCGCACGACCGGTTCGAGTTCCAGCAACTCTTCGACCGAACTCAGACGCTGGGGTTTGGGAAATGACTCCGCGAGGTGGTACTCGAGGACCTTGCGCTCCTCCTCAGGCGCAGGGTAGTCGACCAACACCTTGAAGAGAAAGCGGTCGAGCTGCGCCTCGGGCAGGGGATAGGTACCCTCCTGCTCGATCGGGTTCTGAGTTGCCAGCACGACGAAGGGCTTCGGCAGCATGTGGGTGGTGTCGCCGATCGTGACCTGGCGTTCCTCCATCGCCTCGAGGAGGGCCGACTGGACCTTGGCCGGCGCGCGGTTGATCTCATCGGCCAATACGAGGTTGCAGAAGACCGGACCACGGTGCGGTACGAATTGCGAGGTCTTCGGGTCGAAGATCTGGGTCCCGGTGACGTCCGCCGGCAGCAGATCGGGAGTGAATTGGAGGCGCTGAAAGCTTCCCCCGATCACACCCGCCAGGGTCCGCACGGTGAGGGTCTTGGCCAGACCCGGCACGCCCTCGAGGAGCACATGCCCGCGGCATAGCATCGCCACCAACAACGACTCCACCAGGCGGTCCTGTCCCACCACCACCTCTGACACAGCCCGTTGGATCTCGCCAAGCCGCGATGCGGCGCGGTCGATGGCCTTTTCATCACCTCGTGCTTCCAGATTTTCCATATTTCCCCCGCCAGCCAGTTGGCCCAAAGGGACAATACAGCAAGTATCGTGCCCACAGTCACATCGGAGAATGCACTCCAGCAGGGCGTCGTTTCGGCCGGATGGATGCCGGAAAGGCACGATTCAATTGAATTGGTCGGCACAGATTGCACCCCGCCCATTCCGAGCGCATTTGCGCTTCGACGACACAGGTGCCACTCTTCGCATTGTTTGCCCGAAAGGGTCTTCTGAACCGGGAAGCGACGAATTCAAGCAATGCGAAGGGTGGCACCCTCCTCGCCGCCAGTTGGAAGCGCTTTGCCGCACGGATCCGGATACAATGAAGAGCGATGTCTGAGAAGCGAATTGGACGCTATGAGCTCGAAAAGACGATCGGACGCGGGGCAATGGGGGTCGTCTACCTCGCCCGCGACCCGATCATCGACCGTCTGGTTGCGCTCAAGACCTTGCGCGTCGACCTCGATGCCGACCATGCCGAAGAGTTTCGGGAGCGCTTCGTGCGCGAGGCGCGGGCTGCAGGCCGGCTCAACCACCCCGGGATCGTAACCGTCCACGACGTCGGCGAGGATCCCGAAAGCGGTCTCATGTACATCGCTATGGAGCATGTCGAGGGTCGGGACCTCAAGCAAATCCTCTCGACAGGCCACACCTTCCGGCCCTCCGAGGCGGCGCGGATTGCGGCCGACGTCGCGGTCGCCCTGGACTACGCCCACTCGCTCGGGGTCGTTCATCGCGACGTCAAACCGGCCAATATCATTTTGACCGCGGACGGCACGGCCAAGATCACCGATTTCGGTATCGCCCGTCTCGAGACCTCGAACCTCACGATCGACGGCCAATTCATCGGAACCCCCAATTTCATGTCGCCGGAGCAGATCACCGGCAAGGGGGTCGACGGCCGCTCCGACCTCTTCTCCCTCGGCGTTGTCCTCTTCACCCTCCTCACCGGCCAACGCCCGTTCGGCGGCGACACCATGCACGAGGTCACGCTCCGCATCGTCCAGGAGCCGAGCCCGATTCCATCCACAGTCAGCACCGAGATTCCTGCGGCCTTCAATCCGATCGTCCTCAAATGCCTCGAGAAAAACCCGGAAAAGAGATTTCAGACCGGGAAAGAGTTGGCAAAGGTGCTCGGGGCGCTCGCCCGCTCGCTGGTCCAACGGCAACCCGACGACTCAGGCAGCACCAGCATCCATCAGCCCGATCTCGAGACCCGCGTCCACGGCACCTCTCAGCCGCCGACAGCACCCACATCGCGAGTTGCCGAAATCTGGCGAGGATTGCGAGAGAGGATCCAGCTTCCCGAGTGGGCCGAGTGGGAGGTGGAACCGCGTTGGGCATGGATCATCATCGGTGCGACGGTTGTCCTTCTCAGTCTGACGGTCACCGGTCTGCGCATGAAGATAGATCGAGGTCCTTTTGCCGCACCGTCCGTCGCGTCGACTCGCAACCTCAACGCGGTGGTCGTATCTCTCCGGACTGCTCCCGTGCTTCTCGGGTTAGGAGATCTGCCCGCAGCGAGAAGCGCTATCCAGGCCGCTCTTGACCAGGTCCCGAGCTCCCCTGCAGCGCGACGGATCGCCCTCGACATCCATCGTGCCATTGAGGCCGAACGAACCAGTGCCGAAAACCAACGGCGGGTGGCGGAGCTGGTGACCGAAGGCCGGCGGCTCTACCGCGCCGGCAACTATGTTGATTCTCTGAATATCTTCCGCGAGGCCCTCGAGCTCGATCCAATGAACGAGATCGCGGCCTCTTATCTCGAACTTTCGGAGGAAAGAATTCAGCGCGCTCAAACCCGCCGCACGACGAGCCGCTCGACGCGCGCCGTCGGCGCTGGTACGGCGACCGCCGCGCCGCCTCCCACTCCGACTCCAGCCTCGGGGATCGCCCGCGTGACGCTGTCTTTCGACTCTCCCATCTCTTCCGGCGCAGTGACTATCACCCTCGATGGCGAAGCCCTTGCGGAGGTGCCCTTCGATTTCTCTGCCAAGGGCGTCCTCGGTTTCAAACGCAAGGGCAGTGGCACCGTCCGCCGGGTCATCCTGACCCCTTCCGGTACCTACGAAGTCGGCATCCAGCTCTTCGGTGAGGACCGAAGCCTGCTTGGCGCCAAGAGCTTCCGGAAGACTCTGGCGCCTGAGAGCCGCTGGACCCTGCGCGTCGATCTTCCGAGCAAGCGCTCCGATCCCGGCTTTTTCCTCGTACAGTCAGCACAGTGACATCCTCTGGCCTCCGTCGTCTCCAGCTCGACACTTCATGGGGAGAATTGGCTATCGTTGGCGGATCGCGGGCCGGAGACGGGACCGTGATTCTGCTGCCGCAGCTCCACCTCGCCCTCGACGCGGGCCGCGCCCACCGCGCGCTGCCGGCCATGACCACGGTCGTGGTCAGTCACGGCCACGTCGACCATCTCGGCGGCGTTGCCTACTGGGCAAGTCAGCGCCAGCTCCAATCGATGGGGCCGGCGCAACTTCTCGCGCCGCGCGCCATCGCACCCGGGATTGAGGAGCTGCTAGCCACCCACGCCCGTCTCGAGGGCGGCCAACCGTACGAGGTCGAGGTCATCGCGGTGGACGACGCGGAAAGATATGCGCAGCGCCGGGATTTCGATCTCGCCTTTTTTTCAACCGACCACTGGGTGCCCACCCTCGGCTCGCGCCTCGTCTGGCGCCGCAACCGCCTGCTGCCTGAGTTCGCGGATCTCCCGGGGGAAGAAATCGCACGCCGGAGAAACACCGGCGAGATCGTCATCGAGGAGATCGAGGCCAACCTTCTCGCCTATTGCGCCGACTGCGGCCCCGGAATACTGGAGAACCAGCCTCAGGCTCTTGCAGCGGAGGTGCTGCTCATCGAGTGCTCCTTCTTCCGCCCAGGAGACCGCGAGCGAGCGGCTCGCTACGGACACATGCATCTCGAGGATCTCCTGGCGGCGATCGAGCGGCTGAGCTGCCATCACCTGGTGCTTCTGCACGCATCGCGAAGGCACCGTCTGCGCGAGGTCGAAAAGACCCTGGACGAACGCCTGCGCCCCCTCCTCGACTGCTCGCTGCACCACCTCATGATCGACTGGGATTGAGGGAATTCACCACCAAGACACCAAGAAATCACAAAGAACGCCCACCCATATGGCCCACAGATCACACAGATAAACACAGATGCGTGTTCGCCCGATTTCTCAACATGGCGAGGTCCCGGCCGTCCAATGACGGCCGGGCACCGTTGGGTCGGGACACCGATTCGAATGCAAGCGTTCGTCCCGGTGTCCCGACCCAACGGCCTGCGCTTGATGAGCGCAGGCCTCGCCTCTTCTTCTCTTCTTCATTCAATAGTTGGGAGGGGCATTCCCCCCACTACAACAACCCAGAAGAGAGGCAGAACCGACGTGCCACAGGCACGTCGGCCGGTGAGAAGACTGGCAACGACGAACGCTCGCGTTCGGAGCTGACGGACTTCTCACCGGCGACAGGCGATTACTGATCGCCTGTCGTTCTGCCGGGAAGAAACGGAAGCGCTCTACCGACTCCGTCACCGCCCCTTTGCGTCTTTGCGTCTTTGCGCCTTTGCGCCTTTGCGTTGTCGGGTGGGCGGGTGGATCTGCTTTTATCTGCGTTATCTGCGGTTTCTCCGGGCATGCGGATCTGTGTTCATCTGTGTGATCTGTGGGCAGTCTGGGCGGGCGGGTGGCTCTGTGCCTCCTCTGTGTCTCCGTGCCTCTGTGGTTTTCTTGGCGGCCTTGGTGTCTTGGTGGTGAGATCTCAGCCTTCGAAGTCGCCCGCGGCGGTGACGATGAGCTGGTCGGGGTGGAGGTGGGTTCGGATGGCTTCAACGACCTGATCGCGGCTGACGGCCAGGAGCTGCTCCGGGAATCGGTCGAGGCGCTCGATCGGCTCATCCGCCGTGAGGGCCGTCACCAGCTCGCGCGCGACACCCGAGTTGGTGGCAAGACCAACGCGGTAGGCGCCGGCGAGGGCCGACCGCTCGTCCGCCAGCTCTTCCTCAGTTGGACCTTCCTCGGCGTACTTCTTGATGACCTCGAGACTCAGCTCCACTGCACGATCCAGGTTGTCGACCGAAACACCGAGCGCCGTCGCCCAGGGACCAGCTATGTGGAGTGTGCCGAAAAATCGGCTGTAGATTCCGTAGGTCAGACCGGCGCCGTCGCGCACCGCCATCCCAAGGCGCGAGGTCAGGGTGGACTGTCCCAAACAGGAGTTGGCGAGCACCGACGCCGGGTAGTCGGCGTCACCCCGCAGAAGCCGCCCGCGATGGCCGAGAAAGACGTCGATGTTGGGTCGATCCGCAATCTGAATGCGCTCCTCGGGCGCTCCGGGCGCGCTCTCATCGTCCGTCGCAAATCCGGCCTTCTCGGCGCCGTCCCATCCCGCCAACTCCCCCTCGAAAAGGGAAGCCACTTTTTCAGATTCGACGTCTCCGACGACCGCGAGGGCGATGGTCGCGGGACCATAGACTGCCGCGTGAAAATCAATCAGCTCATCGCAGGTCAGCGACCTCAGTTCTTTCTCCCGAACCTCGATCGGCCGCCGATGCAGCGGATGACCTTCCGGGAAAAGGCCCCGCATGAGGGCCGCAAAGGCACGCGCGGAGGTTTCCTCGCGCTCGCGAGCGAGACCTCCAAGAACCTGCTCGCGAAGCTTGTCGAGCTCGCCAGCCGGAAAACTGGGCTGCCGTAGCACTTCGACCAGGAGCTTCACCAGCCGCGGCAGCTCCTCGGCCAGGCCCTGGGCTGAAAAGGAGACAATGGTAGGCGCGCTCGCCGAGGCGCGCACCATCAGCTGGAGCCCGTGGTCCTCGAGCTCGCGGGCCAGCTCGATCCGGTTGTGGTCGGCTGTTCCACGGTCGAGCATGGCGGCGACCAGTCCCGGTACCGCATAGCGACCGTTCTTCGCCCGCGCAGGGCCGGCCAGCAAGGTGCCGGCGACGGTGGCGGTGGGTGCGTGGGGGTTGGCAAGCACTGCGAGGCGGGCCCCGCCCGGCAACCGATGATTGCTCACCCGATCGGAGAATGCGGCTCCCGGCCCCATCATGCGGCCCCATTCTCTGGCACGAACCAACCGACTGTGAGGTTGCGGTCCGAGAGATAGTTTTTGGCGATCCGCTGCAGATCCTCGACGCCGACCGACTGCACCAGCTCGAGCTCACGCACGAAACGCCGCCAATCACCCATGGCCACCGCCTCGGTGAGGCCACCCAGGATCTGGCCCGGCGATTCGTGGTGGAAGGCGAGATCGGTTCGGGTCTGGGCGAGAGCCCGCGCCATTTCGTCTTTTTCAGGCGGCGTTCGCACAAGCTCGGCAACCTCGGTCCGGATCGCATCCTCGACCTCCCGATGGCTGACCCCGGGGGAGATCGTGGTGAAGATCTGGAACAGCCCAGGGTCGTGGAGCTCCATCGCGAAGGCGTGGACGCCGAGGCAACGATTGGTCTCGACCAGTCGCTGGTACAGGCGCGAAGTGACGCCGTCGCCCAAAATCTGGGTCAGCGCCGACAACGCCGGCAGATCCGTGTGCAGGCCCTCGGGGATGTGCCAACTGAGAACAATACTGCCGAGCTCACCCGCACGGTGGATGTCGAAGCGCCTCTCTCCGCGTTGCTCCGGTTCCCGAATCGTCACCTCGGGCACCGGCCCCGGCGCCTGCTCGATGCCGCCGAAGCCGCGCTCCACATGATCGAGCGCAGCCGCTTGTTCGATATCGCCGACCACGATCACCGTGGCGTTGTCGGGGTGATAGTAGGTGTTGTAGAAGCCACGCAATACGTCGCCGCTCATCCGTTCGACGTCATTGCGCCAGCCGATCGTCGGATGTCTGTAGGGGTGTTCGAGGTAGGCAAGCGCGAAGGACGACTTCATCAGCAGATCAAAGCTTTCGTTCTCACCCGCGTCGAGCTCGTTGAGCACCACCATACGTTCGCTCTCGAGATCGGCATCCCTCACCAGCGAGCCGCGCATCCTATCGGACTCGATGTCCACGGCCAGCGCCAGCCGGTCAACCGGCAGGATCTCGAAGTAGTTGGTGCGGTCGAGCCAGGTGGTGGCGTTGAAAGACGCACCCACCCGGTGCAGCTCACGAGCGGCTTCGGTGCCGCTGGCGCTGTTGAACCTCTCGGTTCCCTTGAACATCAGATGCTCGAGGATATGGGTCGCTCCCGTGTGGCCGGGCAGCTCGTGGCGCGAGCCAACGCGATAGACGATCCCGAAGGCGACCACCGGCGCCACCGGCGTCGGCGCGGTGAGTACGGTCAGACCATTCCCGCCGTGGCGCCACTCGGTGACACCGCCTTCGCTCTCGATTTCTTCAAACGGATTCGCCAATTCGCCTCCTCCACCTCGGAGGTGAAGGGTAAAGGGTTAAGAGTTAAGAGTAAAGCGCAGCTGGATGCTGGATGCTGGATGCTGGATGCTGGATGCTGGATGCTGGATGCAACAAGTGGTGGAACGCTCAATTGAATTGTCAAGGGGTGGGTGGGCGGATCCAGTATCCAGGATCTAGTATCTAGGATCGGGTGGGTGGTCGGGCGTCAGTCGTTGATGGTGCGCTCGATGGGTTCATCCGCGGCATAGACCCGAAGGACATTGATCGTCACCCGATCGATGCCGTCGACCTCGACCGGCGGCCGCTGGACCCGTCCGAGGCGCATGATCTCGCCCCCCTCGCCGCCGAGGCGCCCACCAATGATGAGCTGACGCGGCTCGCCCAACGACCGGTACTCGACCTTCACCTGCACGTCTGCGCGGCATCCCTCGCGCTCCCTGCACTCGAGGAGGCACATCCAGTCGGTGAAACCGGGATTCACGGTCCCGCGCATCGCGCGGAGCTCGACGTCGAGATCCGGGGATTCGACGGCGACCCCCTCGACGGGAATTGAGTCGGGCACGTGCACCTGTGTGGGTTCGGGCAGCGGCGGTGGTTCGTTACGGCCTCGCCAAATATACAGGCCAACCGCCGCGACAAAGGCGACGATGAGGAGCACGGCGACTACTAGAACGCGGCTATTGCCGGTCATCACTACCCTGGGTTCGGCGTCGCGACCACGTCGGCGCCGGTCACGCCGCCGTGCTCGAGCGGCAGGTTGCTGGGATGGGGCACCCCGCCCGCACGCGTGTAGTCAGGCGTTCGTGTCGTCTCCTGTCGCATCCAGAGCACGCTCACGCGGACGTTGGGGTGGCTTAGACCCGCGGGCGCTGCGCCCGCAAAGCTGTGAGTGAAGACCCCCGTCTGGTCCGGTTCAAGCGTATTGGTGACGGCAACCTCGCCTGTCCACGGCTGGTCGGACCCGGCAATCGCCGCTTCGAGCCGGACACGGACGTTGTTGACAGTATTCGGCGTGCGGTTGACGATCTCGCCATTGATGGTCCACTGGCCCTCACCTGCTGGGATGACATCCATCCTGTTGAGCGCGACGCCGCCATCCTGCTGATATCCCTCCGGCACACCGCCATCGGAGCTCGCCTCGCTTGCGGTCTCCTCGCCTTCACCCCGGACGCCACTGCCACGGATGTGCCGGACGTCGCGGTCGGTGATCTTGAGGCTCGAGCCGTCGTCCTCACCGACCAACGCCGCATCCTTGAGAGTGCGGCCGCCCGATAGCGTGCCTGCGCTCTGGTCGGCGACGGCGGTCTCGTCCTGCGGGCCCGCCGCTGCAGCCTCGGCCGCGCGCAGCGCGTCGAGATCGACGTCCGCCACGTCGTAGGCGACCTGGCGGCCGTCGGCAAGCTTGAGCATGATGTAGGAGCCGGTCAGCCGGTAGCTCTCGGCGGTGATAACGGTGCCGTCACGCATGGTGACGTCCACCGCCGCCGCGCTGCCGGCGATCAGCAGGACCAGCGCGAGGCTCTGCACAAGCCGCGACATGGCTAGTCCTGCCGCCAGTTGGTCACCACATGGCCGGTGACGTTCGGGAACTCCTCGGTCTCGCCCTCCGTAAACGAACTCTCGGTGAAGGTCACGTAGGTTGTCCCTCCGATCGTGTAATCCTCGATACCAGTATATATGTCATTGTTCTCGCCGTACTCGCCCAACCCACACTCGAACCACAGATCGTAGGAACGGCCAACGCCGGCGGCCTTGCAGATGACCTCTTCACCACCGAAGGCCACGTTGGGAGTCGCAGTCGGGGTCGGCGTGCCGCCGGCCGTCGGGACGCACTCGTCGGGCACGTTGTGGCTGGCGAACTCGCCCGGCGTCGGGTCGAAGGTCGGGAAGAGGACGTGGCCATTGATGACCGAAGCGTCGAAGACGACCTTCTCGTTGGGCCGCAGGCTGAGGTACCAGCCGTAATTACCCACCGCGGGATCGAGGGGCGAGTCCGTGGCCGTGCAATCGAAGTCGCCGTTGAGCTCATCGTAGTTGACGGCCACGAGGTCGGCCCTGCCGCGGGTGGTGGCGTCGCCGACATCGAGCATGAAGAAGAAGTGGTCGACGGGGTCGTTGACGTCGTCATAGCGGTCGAGGTTGGCGCGGTCGCCGGTACCGAGAGCCATGGCCCAGGTGTAGCCGGAGCCGCCGAAGAGAGCCGGCACCATCACCGGACGGGTGAAGAACCGCTGCCGGTCGGTGAAGCCGCCGGTGCCGAAGGTCGCCCTGAAATCGAAGATCCTTGTCAGGGTGCCGGCGTCGGCGCCGGTCGCCGCGGCATTGTCGGGGCTCGGAAACTGGAGACGATGGATGCCGCCGTTGGAGTCGGCAAAGTAGATGCGGTCGTGGAAGCCGTCGATGTCGGAGTCGAGCGCGGTCGGGCTACCCGGCACCGCGACGCCGATATTCGCCTCGTAGAGAATGTTGCCCGTTGCGATGTCTACGCCGTAGATGTAGTTGCCGGTGCGGTCGGACTCGGTGCGGTCCCATCCACCGCCGAAGAAGGCGACAAAGACATCATCCGGAGGGTTGGGATCATCGTTGATCGCGATGCGGGCGATCGCCGGCTTGGACCAGGTCCAGCCGAGGTCCCAGTACGGCGAGCACTGGATGCTCGTGGGCGGGGCATAGGGGCAGTTCGAGTCGGTGTCGTCGACGTCCTTGAACTCCCACAGCACCTTCGGATATTCGTCGACGCAGCCGGTCCCGGTGTCGAGACAGCCCGGGAACTGGTCGGTTGGTACGTCCGGTACGAAGGTCGTGCCGTTGATCGGGTCGGGTTGGGTGATGTCGAGCGCGACCATCCCGCGGCCACCGCGGCGCATGGTCGCGATGGCGACGGTGCGCCACTCGCGGTTGGTGTCGCCATCGTGGTCGATGTAGACGTCGCTGGCGGCGATCAGACCGTCGACGGTGTACTGCTGCGATTTACCGTAGGTCATGTTGAAGAGCCGAGGCATGACAGCATGGGGCACGTAGGCGAAGAGTTCCTGGCCGCTGCCGAGATCGTGCTGGTCGTTGTAAGTCTCGGTCGTGGAGCTCCGGTCACGGTCAAAGATACCGCCGTCGAAGGCATGGAGCAGGCCGTCGTTGGCTCCCGCGAGCACGACCCGCCGACGCATGGCGTGCTTCTCCATGAACGAAGCGTAGCCGTTGGCGTCGCCGTAGCCGTAGTCGAAGAAGAACATCGATCGGTTGGGCGGGCTGACCACCAGCGGCTGTGAATGGTAGAAATCACCGAGCACGGGATAACCGGCCGGACGCGCGTCCATGGCGCCGGTGGACGGGTCGGCATCCCGCGGATCGGGAGTCACCGATGTGTCGTTGTCCACCCAGATGTTGCGCAGGAAGTTCACCACCTCCTGGGCCTCGATGTCGTTGACGCCGCCCGGCACCATCATGTGGTTTCGCAGGTAGAGGCGGAGCGTCGCGTCGGTGGGGATCTCCGTCAGATCGTGGCGAGTCCACGCGCCGGAGGCGAGCTGGCCCATGAGGACCGGGCGCACAGGAGTGGCGGCGCCGAGCTGGTCGGTGAGGCGGGCGGCCGCATCCCAGGTTACGTTGTCGACCTCCTCGACCACCAGCGTGGTCGCGTCGACCTCGCAGTTGGCATCGGTCGCCAGGGTGGTCTGGCTCTCGTTGAGCCTGAAGCCAAAGAGGTTGCCGGACCACAGCGACGACTCCTTGATGGCCTGGAAGTAGGGGTAGACGACGAGGAAGTCCTGCTCGGTCGCCGGACCGCCCTTCGAGGACGGTGGTGGCGAGACCTTGAACGGGGTGAAGGAACGCTCCTCGTCGGTGTTGAGCTGGTTCAAGACGCCGTAGAGGGCGTCCTTGAGCTCGGACGCGTTGCGGGCGCCGAAGTACTGGCCGTCGGTGATGTCGGAGATGCAGGTCAGCTGCGGCGGCGCCGACGCCACCGTCTCCGAGAAACCGATGGTGAAGACCGGGATCGGTTCGACCCCGGCGACGCCCGGGTTGGCGAATTTATCGGCCGCCTTGCCGCTGTCGCAGGCAAAGCCACCGCCTGAACCATCAGGCCTGGTGGACGCGCTACAGCTCTCGGCGCCGTCGGTGATCAACACCACGTACCATTTGCGGCACTCGGCCAGTGGGTCGAACTCCCAGCGGCCGCCGGCCTCGCGCTGGTCGACGTACCAGTCGAAGGCGTCGAGCAGGGAGTTGGCGATCGGCGTCTTACCGTCCGCCACCATCGGCACCGGATTGTAGGTGCCGCTGAGGGGGTCCTCGTCGAAGTGGTCGAGGAACTCGAAGGTGCCGGCGCCGTCGCTCAGGAACTCGACCGCGGTCGAGGTGCTCTGCAGAAAGTGGCGGACCTCGTCGAGATCCGAGGTGATGATCGGCTCGGGGAGGTCGACCAGCAGCTTCCAACCGTTGCAGAAGGTGTCGGCGTCCGCCGGGTCGGGGGAGGACGTGTTGATATCGATTCTGAATTCCGGGTCGACATCGCCCAGCGAGTAGTCCTTCACCGCACCCTCGTAGAGGCGTTTGAACCTGAGATTCTCGCGGTTGACCTCGCCCCACGCGCTCCACTCGCCGCACGCCTCGGTGGATGTGCAGGCCTCGCCCCACGTCCACAGGTCGAAGTTGTCGTAGAAGTTAGAGGGCTCCGAGGTGTTATCCGAACCGGAGAAGAAGCCGATCCCGCCCGGGGCGAGGGTCGGCCCGTAGGTCGCAAAGTCGTCGACCCACTCGACCAGAGTCAGCCAGTCGCTGTCGATCGAGCAACTGGACGGCGAGGTGCAGTAGAACTGCTTCACCTGGACGCGAATGTAGCCGCAGTAGTAATCGACCCGCAGCCGGTAGCACATGTCTTCGGCGACGGTGTAGTACTGTTGCCAGGTCGGATCGGCGGTGGCGTCGACCACACCCGACGCGACCACGGTCGGGACGCCGCCGACTTTCTTGACGAGCTCCCAGTTCGACTTCTGGGCCGGTGTG
>Ga0316194_10000328_pt1 | contig 29174 bp, 30 predicted proteins | sample CroRivsedime1_MG_FD_204936 | JGI IMG/M metagenome (GOLD analysis project Ga0316194, IMG submission 204936) | Coastal sediment microbial communities from Maine, United States - Cross River sediment 1 | ecosystem: Environmental > Aquatic > Marine > Coastal > Sediment | place: USA: Maine...
TGCGATAAACGGGGCGTCCTCTACCTCGATGCGTAGTTTTTCGGCGGGAGTGACGAGAAAATATTCTTCGTCCTCGCGCCGCAAAATGCTGGCGAACAGTTTTACCATGGAATCGCGCCGGAAGCGTCGCTGCTGGTGGAACCAGCTGCCATCGGCGGCAATACGGATATCGATTTCACCCTGGTAGTGTGGATTCCAGTCTCGCCTGGCTGCGCTAATTGCTTCGCCGGCTTTGATATCTGCGAGAATTGTATCGAGTTCGGACATCGCCCAATTCTGGAGCCATGGAATTCAATGCGCAAGATATTTAGCTTACGGTTGCGCAGCCGAATGGTAATCTTGCGGCATTGCGCAGGGGTAAGAATATCGGCAAGATGGCGTGCGCGGTTATAGCTGACCGCTACGCTTCCCCAGGTTCGAGGAGGTCAAGACTAAATGCGTTCGGCAGTAGAAAATTTGATAGAGGTTTCATGGCTTGCCGTGCTTGCGCGACAGGATTGCAGAAGCGGGCGTGCGGTAACCCGACCGCCCCTCGAAGCGCTTCCCCGGGAGCGGCTGGAATCACGTTTTGAGGATGATTTTCCAGTACTCGCATACCTCGATGCCGCCCTCGATCTGGCCGCGAATTACGAACTGGCGGATCTCGCATCAGGTTTGCGCCCGGTCCTGGACCAGGTCAGGTGGTCCCAGAATCCCGGCTATACAGAAGCCAATGTAAGCAAGGCTTTTCTCGATGGTTATGCCTATGCCGGGCTATCGGGGCCGGATTGTCCGGTGTTGTGTGAGGTGCCGAGATGCGGCTATGTTCTGTTGTCGCCCGGGGTAACCTACCAGGATCACAATCACGAACCCAGGGAAGTTTATCTGGTGCTGACGCCGGGAGCTCAGTGGTGCCTGGACAGCGGCGCATGGTTCGACGTTTATCCGGGTGATTTGATATTTCACGAACCCTGGCAAATGCATGCGATGCGCGCGGGAGATCAACCGTTACTGGCTTTTGCCGCCTGGCTCGAAGGCGGTGATCGAAAGGCTATTCGCATTTGAGTTTCGGATAGTGGGAATGGTGCTGAACCAACCTGAAACTGATTCTGCGACTTCGCATCGTGGTAAATATCAGGCTACCTAAAGTAAAAAAGATCCCTTATAATTTTTTTACTTGCATAACAGGGGAGGGGAAAGTCGAGCATGAAACGAAGAGGATTCGTCAAGTTATGTGCCTCCGCAGTCGCCAGTGTCACTGCCACTCCCGAGCTACTCGCCAGTGGTCATCAACAATATCATCGTTATGCGCGGGTCGCGTTAGTTGATCCATACTCCAGCGAACCGGTCCGCGCCGCGTCGCTAGATGTCGGCGAAACCTACCTGTTCCACTATCCGTTCGTATCCACGCCGTGTTTTTTAATTGACCTGGGTAAGCCGGTAACTTCACGTAGTAACCTGAAAACCCGCGATGGTGAACGCTATCGCTGGCAGGGTGGTGCCGGATCAAACTACTCGGTGGTCGCGTTTTCGGCGATTTGCGCGCACAAGCTGAGCCATCCCGCACCATCGGTAAGTTTCATCAATTATCAGCATGGTGAAGTAAGGTTTCGTAACAGTTTCGATGAAATCGAGCAGCGCAGCGGTGTTATCCGCTGTTGTTCGGAAAACAGCGTATATGATCCCGCGCATGGCGGTCTCGTGCTGGGTGGTCCGGCGCCACAACCGCTCGCGGCAATTGAGCTCGAGTACGATGCGGAACAGGATTCGTTTTATGCCATTGGCACCATCGGCGGTGAAATGTTCGCGCGCTATTTCAGCAGCTTTCATGATCGGCTGGTATTGCAGCACGGTCGCCTCGACATCGATCAGGCGATGACTGATACGACTAAATTGATGCGCCTCGACGAATATACCAGCAACCAGGTAGGCTGCCAGGCCTGAAACCTGGACTCACCACTGCGTGTTGGCGGAGTTCCTGAATAATGCCTGCTTAACCGCCGGTTACCGGGGGAAAGAAGGCGATCTCGTCTGTGTTGCTGATTTGTGCAATCGGTTCGCTCATTTGCTGGTTGATGGCGACCAGTATCCGGGTATCACCACTAAACTCGCTGGCAAACGGTTCACCGCGTGAACGCAGCAGCCCGACCAGGTCAGCGACGGTTTTACATTCCGCTGATAAGTCGATGGACTCTGATTTTATTCCCAGCGATTCGGCGAGCCGTGCAAAGTAAAGAATATCAGCCATGACGCTTACAGCGACCAGTCGAAGAACTGAATGCTGACCTGGTCGCCAGGCTCGACGCCGTCGTTATCATCCGGCAGCACGATGAAGCAGTTGGCACGGCTCATCGAGGTCAGGATGCCCGATCCCTGCTGGCCGGTTCTGGCGACCTGCCATTCATTGTTCTCATCCATGCTGGCGATGCCCCGCTGGAACTCGTAGCGCCCCGGTTTTTTGCGCATTTTATCCAGCGCACGGGCGCGGAACAATGCCGGGCGTTGTGGGTTGGCACCGGCGAGGGCGTGGATTGCGGGCACGACGAACTGACTGAAAGTCACCATCACCGCCACCGGGTTACCCGGCAGGCCCATGAAGATACTGGCGTCGATCTGGCCAAAGGTCAGCGGTCGCCCGGGCTTGATCGCGATTTTCCAGAACTCGGTAGTTCCCAGTTCTTCCAGTGCCGGTTTGATGAAATCAGCTTCACCGACCGAGACGCCACCGGTACTGATGATCAAGTCAACCTGGGTCGAGGCCCGCGTGAGTACTTCGCGCATGCTATCGGGATCATCGCGTACCACGCCGAGGTCAACGATATCAACCGCCATGGTGGCTAGCATGCCATGCAGACTGTAACGATTACTGTCGTGGATTTTGCCGGGTTCGAGCGGTTCACCAACCGAAACCAGTTCATCCCCGGTGGAAAAGAAGGCCACCACCGGTTTGCGTTTCACCTGTAATTGTTCAAGACCGAGCGAGGCCAGTACGCCGAGATCGGCCGGGCTAAGCCTGGCACCGGCCTCGATAACGGTTTCGCCCTGCCGCACATCTTCCCCGGCCTGGCGAATGTTTTCACCGACCCGATGTTCCGCATCTATGCGGATCTTACCTGACTCGCTCGGTTCGGCCTGTTCCTGCATGATCACGGCATCGGCGCCATGCGGAATCAGGGCCCCGGTCATGATGCGAACGCATTGTCCCGGGCCGCAGCTGCCGTCAAACGGAGCGCCGGCATAGGCAGTGCCGATTTCGTCGAGTTCGGTGATCGCGTCCTGCTCGAGGCTTGCTATTGCTATAGCGTAGCCATCCATTGCGGAATTCGGTAACGGCGGCACATTATGTGGGGAATTGACCGCTTCATTGTTGACCCGACCCAGGCACTCTCGAATCGGCAAACGTTCACAGGCGAGAACCGGCCGTATGCGTTGCTGGATTTTATCGAGTGCCTCGGCCAGGCTGATCGAGCTGGGATCGAAAGGATCAGCGCAACCTGGGGCGGAAGAAATTTTGTTACTCATTTAACGAAGTTTAGTCCTTAAGGTCGGTAATTGAGGCATAGACGAAGCCAAAATGGTAGAGGCAACACGATTTTTTTTACGGCAGATATCGATCTGGGCGTGAAAGCTGATTAAATTTAACGTTTAGGACTATAAAACCGACGGCGAGAGTGGTATTTTTACGCACTGACCTAAGGAATTCCCGCGGAAGCAAAATAATAGCTGTCCGACGGGGATGATAATAACGACACAAGCGGAGGATACAATGCAGAAATCCCTCAACATCGATCCGGGGAAGTGTACCGGCTGTCTCCAGTGCGAAATGGCCTGTTCCTACGAACACACCGGTACTTTTAACCCATCACGATCGTTTATCAAGGTTTTCACTTTCCACCATGAGGGGAGATTTGCGCCCTATACCTGCACCCAGTGTGACGAAGCCTGGTGTATGCGTGCCTGTCCGGTTGACGCCATCAGTATCGATTTTTCTACCGGCGCCAAGGTTGTCTCCGACGACAAGTGTGTCGGTTGCAAGGTCTGCACCATCGCCTGCCCGTTTGGCACCATCAACTACTCGCAGGTGACCGGCAAGGTGGTGAAATGTGATCTTTGTGGTGGTGATCCGCAATGTGCGGCCGCCTGTCCCACCGATGCGATCACCTACGTCGATGCGGACTGGACGGGCTACGACCGCATGCTCGCCTCGGCAGCCAAGAGTCTGCCATCCGCTGAAGTCACCGCTTAATCATGGGGGTAATGAATCATGTCATGGACCAGAAAAATTCTGAGGGTAGATCTCTCTAAAGGCAGCTGTACACCCGAACCACTCAACATGGAGTGGGCAAAACTTTACCTGGGTCAACGTGGCCTGGCGTCGAAATACCTGAGCGAGGAAGTCGACCCGAAATGCGACGCGCTCGGGCCCGATAACAAGATGATCATGGCCACCGGGCCACTCACCGGTACCATGGCCTCCACCGGGGGCCGTTATTCCGTCATCTGCAAGAGCCCGTTAACCGGTGCCATCGCCTGCTCGAATTCAGGTGGGTTCTTCGGTGCGGAACTGAAGTTCGCCGGCTGGGACATGATTATCTTCGAAGGCAAGTCGGACAAACCGGTTTACCTGCTGATCCAGGACGACAAGGCCGAGCTGCGCCCGGCTGACGGTATCTGGGGCAAATCCGCATGGGAGACCGACGATATCCTGCACCGGACCCACCAGGACCCGCAAATGCGCGTCGCCTGCGTTGGGCGTACCGCTGAACATGGTTGTCTCTATTCCGCGGTCATGAATGACAAGCATCGTGCCGCCGGGCGTTCCGGGGTCGGTACCGTGATGGCGTCGAAGAATCTGAAGGCGGTTGCCGTGCGCGGCACTGGCGGTATCGGCAACGTCAATGATGCCGAGGCATTCATGGCGGCAACCAATGACGGTAAAGCGGTACTCGCCGAAAATGCCGTTACCGGCCAGGGCCTGCCGGCTTACGGCACCCAGGTGCTGATGAACGTAATCAATGGCATCGGCGCCCTGCCGGCGCATAACATGCGTGATGTCGGTTTCGAGGGTGCGGAGAACATTTCGGCTGAAGCCATGGCCGAACCACGCAAAAGCGACGGCAAGCCGAACCTGACCACGAATGGCGCCTGTTTTAGCTGTACCATAGCCTGTGGGCGTATTTCCACGGTCGATCCGACACACTTTTCGGTCAAGGACAAGCCGCAGTACCAGGGCGCGTCCGGTGGTCTCGAGTATGAAGCCGCCTGGGCACTCGGTGCTGATACCGGTGTCGATGATCTCGATGCACTGACCTACATCAACTTCCTGTGCAATGAAGACGGCATGGATCCCATCACCTACGGTGCCACCGTGGCGGCGGCGATGGAAATGTTTGAAGACGGCACTATCGGCACCAGGGAAACCGGCGGCATCGAGCTCAAGTTCGGCAGCGCCGAGGCCTTTGTCGCCGTCACCGAGCAGTTTGTTACTGGTGAGGGTTTTGCCAAAGAACTGGGGCTGGGTTCGAAGCGGCTATGTGAAAAATATAAGCGTCCGGAACTGTCGATGACGGTCAAGGGCCAGGAGTTCCCGGCCTACGATCCACGCGGCATCCAGGGTATCGGGCTGGCTTATGCCACTTCGAATCGGGGCGCCTGTCATTTGCGCGGCTATACCATTGCCTCGGAAGTACTCGGCATCCCGGTCAAGACCGAGATGAACGATACCGACGGCAAGGCCGAACTGGTCAAGGCCTTCCAGGATGCGACCGCCCTGGTCGATTCCGCCGGGCTCTGTGTGTTTACTACTTTCGCCTGGGGTATGGACAATATTGCGCCGCAGGTCGACGCCGCCTGTGAGGGCGACTGGAGTGTCGAGAACTGCCTGGAGACTGGCGAGCGTATCTGGAATATGGAACGCCTGTTCAACGAAGCAGCCGGATTTACTGCCGATGACGATAAGCTGCCCAAGCGCCTGCTCGAGGAAGTCATCAAGCACGGGCCGACGGAAGGCCAGGTAAACCGCCTCGGTGAAATGTTGCCGCAGTACTACGAGGCCAGGGGCTGGACAGCGGATGGCAAGATTCCGGATGCAACCCGGCAGCGGCTGTCATTGTAATTAAACCCTCCAACCCCTCGCCGCAAGGCGGGGGGTTTTTCATTTAAAGAGCGCTGACATGCAACATATCATCATAGGTGCAGGACCCGCTGGTGTGATAGCTGCGGAAACCCTTCGCAAAACAGATCCCGATGCTGAAATTACGATTATCGGGGATGAACCCGAACCGGCCTATTCGCGCATGGCGATTCCTTATTACCTGATCGATAACGTCAAGGAATCGGGCACTTACCTGCGCGATCCGGAGACACATTTCAAATCACAGAATATAGAGGTGGTGCAACAACGTGTCGACAGCGTCGATACCCAGGACAAGCGTATAAGCCTTGCGGATGGCAGTTCACGTAACTATGACAAACTTTTGATTGCCACCGGATCACACCCGGTAAGTCCGCCGATTCCGGGGCTGGACCTGCCGCAGGTCCATTCCTGCTGGACGCTGGAAGACGCACGCAACATCATCAGGCTGGCGCAGGCCGGATCCAATGTGGTGCTTATCGGCGCCGGCTTTATCGGTTGTATCATTCTCGAGGCGCTGGTCAAACGTGGCGTCAATCTCGCGGTAGTCGAAATGGGCAATCGCATGGTGCCGCGTATGCTCGATGAAAAGGCGGGCGGGCTGCTTGAGACCTGGTGCAAGAAAGAGGGTATCGACGTACATACCAGCTGCAGTGTCGAAGGTATTGCGGCCGCGGGTGATGATCAGGTCGAGGTCAGCCTCAGTGACGGCAGTAAATCGAGCGCCGCGCTTGTGATTACGGCTACCGGTGTCAAGGCGAATACCGATCTGGTGAATGGTACCGATATTAAAATCGATCAGGGAATCCTGGTGAACCGACGCATGCAGACCAGCAACGCGGATGTCTATGCCGCCGGCGATGTTGCCCAGGGCGTCGATTTTTCTACCGGCAATTTCGAAGTGCAGGCGATTCAGCCTACCGCCACCGATCATGGTCGTATCGCGGCGCTCAACATGGCGGGAGCGGGTGGCGAGCATCATGGTACGTTAAACATGAACGTGCTCGATACCGTGGGTTTGATTTCCTGTTCTTTCGGTCTGTGGATGGGCGTCGATGGCGGTGAGAGTGCCTCACTGTATAACCCGGACGAGTTTCAGTACATCAATCTGCAATTCGACGGTGATCACCTGGTCGGCGCCAGCAGTGTTGGTAAGACCCAGCATGTCGGCGTGCTGCGTGGTTTGATCGAATCGAAGATCCATCTGGGCGACTGGAAAGATCGCTTGCTGCAGGATCCAACCGCCATCATGGAGGCCTATATCGGTTGCACGCAGGAACTCGGGTATGCCTGATGCAGGTAAACATCGAGTTTTACGCATCGTTGATGAAGTACCTGCCGCCTGGAAAATCCCGTTTCAGGCGCGAGATCAAGGTTGATGACGGGTTAATTCTCAATCAGCTGATTCAGCAGTTCCATATATCTCCGGCCGAGGCGCATATCGTGCTGGTGAACGGCCATTATGTCGAAGGTGAAGACCGTGCAAGCCGGGTACTCGTCGAGGGTGACGTGGTCTCGATCTGGCCACCGGTGGCGGGTGGCTAGGTAGCAGGGACAGAGTCAAATTCTCGAGAAATTTTTTGAATAATCATTTATCTGGCCTGAAAAATGAGTGCTGATTCCAGTTTATCGACCGTTGTCGAATACGAAATGGGATATGGCGCCGATGAATTCGGCAAGGTTTTGTGTGGGCCTTTCAGTGGTGAAAAATCGGTCTACAGCTGTACGCAAATCGCGCGCCATCACTGGTCGATCGAACTGTCAGGGAATGCATTTGAGCTGACCATAAAGGTCGTCGAAAAACCACCGCGCAAGCTTGGCTTGTTTGTTCTGCCGGTACTTGACGTAAAATTTTTTTTCGCTGATACCAAAGCGGCATTGCGCGATAATTTCTTCCACCGCTTTCACCAGTATTTCCATAAGGGTGGCGGATGAATAAGGCTCAGCAGGATCGTTACGCACGTCAAATCCGCCTGTCCCAGATCGGTGAACAGGGGCAACAGGCGATTCTCGATGCCAGTGCCCTGATCGTTGGTGTAGGGGGGCTCGGCTCGCCGGCGGCAATGTATCTCGCCGCCGCGGGGATCGGTAAGCTCGTCTTGAGTGATTTTGATATCGTCGAAACTTCGAACCTGCAGCGCCAGATTATTCACCGTAATGCGGCCGTTGGCGAAAACAAGGTGGATTCGGCAAGACAGACCATCCAGGCATTGAACCCTGGCTGCGAAGTCGAAGTGATCGGCTATCAACTGGAAGGAGAAGAGTTGAAACAAACTATCGACTCGGTTGATATAGTGCTTGATTGTAGCGATAACTATCCGACTCGCTTCGAGGTCAATCGTTACTGCGTGGAGACCGCAACGCCACTGGTAACCGGTGCCGCGATTCGCCTGGAAGGGCAAATCATGAATTATCAGCCGGCTGCCAATAGCTCCTGTTACCAGTGCCTGTATGCGCATGCCTATGGCAACGAGGAGTCCTGTGAACTCGAAGGCGTGCTCGGCCCGGTGGTCGGCGTCATCGGTACGATGCAAGCGGTGCAAACACTGCTCATTCTGGCCGGGCAGGGCGAGGAAATGGTTAACCGCCTGCTGTTATTCGATGCCCTGGCAATGCAATGGCAGTCGGTCAATCTCCCCAGGAGGCCGAACTGCCCTGTCTGCGGTAAAAACCAGGATCAGGCCGGTGGTTAGCCAGGTCAGGCCCGAGTCAGCATGGCCGAGTAATACACTACCGCCAGGTAGCAAGACGGTAATCACAAGTTGGACCAGATACCGGAGGTAAGTTCCTCGACTATTGAACTGAATCGTAGTTTGAAACGTACACACATGGTTATCCCTGAGAATTATTTCTGCGTAATCAGTTTTGACCGGCCGCTATATATAAATGGATTCAGTGACGCAATTTGTGCTCGGCGCTGCCGTGGGCGAAGCGGTACTCGGCAGAAAAATCGGCAACAAGGCTGCGCTGTGGGGTGGAATCGCCGCGACCTTGCCGGATCTGGATGTATTCGTCCCGCTGGGGGATGCGGTGAAAGACTTTACCTACCATCGTTCCGCCAGTCATTCGCTGATCGTGCTGGCAATCCTGACGCCGGTAATGGTCTGGCTGATCAATAAAATTCATCCTGCATTGCGTGAACACAAAGCCCGCTGGGTGCTGATGATTTACCTGGTGTTTGCCACCCACGTGTTACTCGATAGTTTTACCGCCTATGGTACCCAGATATTTTGGCCTGTATCGACGACACCTGTCTCCTGGTCAACCATATTCATAATCGATCCGCTGTATACCCTGCCGTTGCTTATCGGTGTCATCGCTGCACTGGTCATGACCAGGGACACCGCAAGAGGACATCTGTTAAACCGCTTCGGCCTGGCGGTCAGCTCGATATACCTTGCCTGGACAGTTGTCGCCAAGGTTATTGTAGATCAGCACTTCGTAGAGGAATTACAGTCCCAGAATATCAACTATCAGCAAGTGTTCACCGTACCGACCCCGTTTAATTCGCTACTCTGGCGTGCCGTGGTAACCGACGAGACGGGTTATTACGAAGCTTATTACTCCGTGTTCGACAGGGGTGGGCAGGTTCGTTTCCAGCATTACGTTAGCCAGAAAGAATTGCTGGATGGAATCGAAGATTATTGGCCGGTGCAACGATTGCAATGGTTCAGCCGTGATTTTTACTCGGTTTCCCTGCGGCAAAAAAATATTGTCATCAGTGATTTGCGTATGGGTAGCGAACCGAATTATGCATTTCAGTTCAAGGTGGGCGAACTCAGTAATCCCCATGCCAGGCCAGCGCTGCCGCAACAGATTCCCGCCATCAGAGACTTCGGTATTTTGTGGTCAATCTGGAAACGTATCTGGAGTCAATCAGTAACGCTGGGGCCCGGGTAGCCGCATATAGCGAGCTTTGATAACCACCTGGTTCCTTTTTCCTCTTTGCAACGGGCTCTGGTCGGTGAGGTCGGCGGTAATGAAATCATAGGCGATATGCTATGGTCTTTTGATAAAGCCCGCCGAAAAAAGTTTGTTTTTGCCAACGGTAGTTTTCCGGGGCAGTCGCGAAATCGGCTACCTGGTGATGCCAGAGGCTTTCTGCAAAGGGCTCTAGTCGCTTGAACACTAGTCGCATCAGGCCGCGTAAAGGGTGCCATCTGGCCGGTTGGTGATAGTCCACGAAAACCACTTTGCCACCCGGGTTGATGCGCAGCAAAAGTGCGTCGACTACCGAGTGTTTAAGATCATCCGGGATTTCATGAAGCAGGAAGAAGCAGCTAACCACATCATAGGTTTCTTCTCCGGGATCGGCCGCATTCGCGATTCTAACCCGTGCCTGTGGAAAATCGCGTAATTTTTGGCGGCACAAGGCAGCCTGCAGTGGAACCAGGTCGATAACCTCGAGGTAGCCGGCGGGACCAAGCTGTCGAGCTATCTCGGGGATCAATCTCCCGTAAACATGAGCCACCTGTAACACGTGCTGGCCGGTCATGATTTCACTGATAAGGGAGTGCCGCAGGCGGGCATTATTACCCAGCAATATCAGGCTGACTATCGCGTCGTGATCGAGTAAACGGGCGTTAGTGGCATCGAGGTAGGCCCAGTAATAGACCTCGCGCAGGTAAGCCGGGATGGTCGGATCTGCGGGATCGCCTGGCAGGTCAGATCGCACACTGGATGCTGTATCTTGCAGACCGGAGTCAGCGATCAGGCGATTGTTATCCGGTATTTTCATTTTCTGTCCTTGCCAGCGATTTATTATTGGTTCATGTTGTTATGCAAAAAGATCTCCCGGCCAGGCGAAGAAGGTTCCTGGGGTCTGGGCAGGCATAGTATTCGATGCCGCTCTGGATCTTTGCGAGGATATTGGGCTATGCCGTGAGGTAGAAGTCCTCGTAGATATACCTGGCGATCGCCTCGACGTCGTTAATATCGAGCACTGGGATGCTGGCGTCTGCAGTCAGTTCGGCATCGCAGGCGATTGCGATTATTGAATCGTCCTGCTGATGCAGGTAAGGCGTTTTCATCGCCTGGCGGTGCAATTCTATTTTCGGGAAACGAATATCCTTGTAGCCCTCGACCAGCACCATGTCGACGCGTTCCGTATCCAGCGTAGCGACGATTTGCTGCAGGCTGGGTTCTTCGGTGGGATGGTTAAATTCGGTCACCATGGCCATTCTGGTAGTAGTGCAGATGACGGTTTGCTCGGCACCGGCTTTACGCAACTCGTAAGAGTCCTTGCCCGGGAAATCGAGGTCGAAATCGTGGTGAGCGTGCTTGATAACGGAAACGCGCAGGCCACGTGCTTTGAGCGAAGGTATGAGCTGGCGCAGCAACGTGGTTTTGCCGGTACCACTATAGGCACTGAATCCAAGTATCGGTACGGAGTCGGTCACGGCTGCACCTGCATCGATTCCTGGTCGGCGGGGGTGTTGATGTTGCGAAACATATCGGCACAATCGGAAAAATCGGTCCGCACGAAGTCATGCAGTGCATACCAGCGGTCGATCTTGCGATCACCGGAAGCGAGAAATTCGTTAAGACTGGTGAGTAAATCGACCTTTATCAGTGCATGCACCGGTTGCAGGCGCTCGCCGTCATCGGCCACGCAAATGGTGGCCCCGGTTTGTGCCTGCCTGGTGATGAATCTCGCTACATAATCTGTTGCCAGTAAAGGTCCGTCGCAGGGCAGGGTCAGGATGAAATCGGTATCGACCACATTCATAGCGCAGGCAAAACCCGCCAGTGGACCCTGGTAATCGTCGAGCTGGTCGTTGACCACCGAGTAGCCGAAGGCCTGGTAGCGGTCACGATTTCGATTGGCATTTATCAGGATGCCGCTGATTTGTTGTGCCAGCCTTTCGATCAAAATTGCGACCAGTGCTCTGCCGTTGATTTCGATCAGCCCCTTGTCCTGGCCGCCCATACGTCTGCCCTGGCCGCCGGCGAGAATAACCGCGGTGATATCTCCTGCGCTGATACTCATCGTTGTTTGGACTGGCGCACCGTATCCAGTTTGACGACTTCCGAGGTCTCGATAGCATCGCTATGGATTTGATGATCCCTTAGCTGCAGACTGCTGGTAGCAAGTTCGCCGAAAACTTCAGGGTCGTGGCTGACGATTACGATCGCGGTGCCGCTGTCGCGAAATTCCATTAGCATTTGCATGGTGTGTTCGCGGCTTTCGCTATCGAGATTTGCGGTGGGTTCGTCGAGCAGCAGGATCTGCGGGTCGCGCAGACGCGCACGCGTCAGGGCGACGCGTTGTTTTTGCCCGCCCGACAGGGATGCCGCCGACTGAGATTCGAGACCCTCGAGATCGGCCCACTGAATTGCCTTGCTGACACTGGATTCGCGATCAACGAGCGCCGGGTTAAGCCGCGCGGCATATTCGACATTGCGCCGCAGGCTGCCGGCGAGCATATAGGGCTGCTGATGCAGGTACATGACTGTTTTCAGCAGACGTTTGCGCGTTTTGTGCCACGACGCGGGAGCGGCGTCGTCGAGACTGACCTCGCAGTGACCCGGTTTTTCGAGCCCGGCGATGATACGTAGTAAGGTTGTTTTACCAGCACCATTTTTGCCGGTGATAAGGATGCAATCGTGGCTTGCAATACTTAGCGCGGTCTGGTCGAGGACCAGCTTGCTACCAAAGCGTTTGCTGATATCACGAAAGTCGATACGGAAATTTTCAATCATGGGTTGATACTGCCTTTTCCCTGTACGTACTGCAACAGGCCGTTAAGCATAAAGGCCAGAAACAACAGCACCATGCCCAGCGCGATGCCCTCGGCGAATGCCCCCTTACTGGTTTCGAGGGCGATCGCGGTAGGGATGTTGCGCGTGTAATGCGCGATGTTGCCGCCGAGCATCATCGATGCCCCCACCTCTGAAATAATGCGCCCGTAACCGGCCAGTAACGCCGCCATCAAACCGAAGCGGATTTCGTAGAGTACGGTGAAAAATGCCTGCACCCGGTTGGCACCGAGGGTACGCGCGGTTTCCCAGGCGGCACGGTCGGTGGCCTGCAACGATACATGCGCCATACAGATCAGGATAGGCAGGCATAGCAGAAACTGTCCCAGGCCCATCGCGGTCTGGGTGAACAATAGTTTGAAGTCACCCATTGGTCCCTGCCGCGACAGGATGATGAACAGCGTCAGACCGACGACCACAGCCGGAACAGATAAAAATGTATTGAACAGCGAAATCAGGAAACGCCGACCGATAAAATTACCGTAAGCAAGACAGAAAGCGATTACCAGCGCCGGCGGTATCGCGGCCAGGATAGCCAGGGTCGATACGCGAAACGATATACCGACAATTTCCCAGATATCGGAGTTGCCGCTAAACAATAATTGAAAAGCTTCGACGATGCTGGCAATTAAGACGTCCACAACTAGTTAGCGTTACCCGCCGATGGAACAAACAATTGCTGGCCCTTGATTTTAAACTCGCCAATCATTTTCTGTGCCCTGGGCGCGGTGATCCATTTGATCAATTCGATGGCGCCCGCATAGTTCACGTCCGGATGTAGTTTGGGATTCACCGCGATGATGCCGTAAGGATTAAATAGAGGTGGGTCATCTTCGAACAACAGCTGTATGTCCAGCTTCGACTGATAGGCAAGCCAGGTGCCCCGGTCGGTCATGGTGTAACCATCAACCTCGTTGGCAATCTGCAGGGTTTTGCCCATACCCTGTCCAACTTCGCGATACCAGCTGCCCGTGGGGGTTTTGCCTGCACTTTGCCACAGGATCACTTCACGTTTGTGCGTTCCCGAATCGTCTCCCCGTGAGATAAATGGTTGTTCACTGGCATATATGCGTTGCAGTACCTGGGCCACGGTATCACTGCTGGCTGCTCCGGCCGGGTCTGATTTGGGGCCAACGATGATGAAATCGTTATACATCACGTCGGCCCTGTCGATGCCGTATCCACCCTTGACAAACGCGTCCTCGGCGGCACGAGCATGCACCAGCACGATATCGACATCACCTTCCCGGCCCAGGCGCAGTGCCTTGCCAGTGCCAACCGCGATGGTGTGAATCTCGATCCCGGTTTCATCGGTAAACACGGGTATCAGAAAATCCAGTAAACCGGAGTTCGCGGTGCTGGTGGTGGTGGCGAGGCGTAATATCGATTCGCCGGCCATTGCCTGGCCTGCAAATAAAAACACTGTGACCAATAAAGATAAGTAACGCGACAACATAAACATCCTATGCGACAAAAACAGGGAAGCGAAGTGTATCAATCCCGCCCGTGCCGCGTCGAATACTGATTGGGGTGTTCCACCAAAACAGGTAAACTATTTGATCAATATCAAGATATAAGCAAGGTAATATAATGGACGAAGAAGCACTCAACATGTCGATACGTAAATTCCTCAAAAAGGTAGGTATCACCTCGCAGCGCGAAATCGAAAGAGCGATCGATCTGGCCAGTAACGAGGGGCGACTCGATGGCAACCCGGTCAGGGTCAAGATTACGCTGGAATGTGATCTGATCGATGACGCGTTATCGATTGAAGATGAAATCAGGTATTAACGGCAGACGGCTATGAGTCAGGATCGGGAATTCATTCCACTCAATATTGCGGTTTTAACAATTTCGGATTCGCGCACCGAAAGCGATGATAAATCCGGGGCACTACTGGTTAAATTCCTTACCGAGGCGGGTCATCGGCTGGCTGAAAAGTCGATAGTACCGGATGACAAGTATCGCATCCGGGAAGTTATTTCGCGCTGGATCGTCGACGAATCCCTGCAGGTGGTGCTGACCACCGGTGGCACCGGGGTTACCGGTCGTGATGGTACCCCCGAAGCGGTTGCACCTTTACTCGACAAGATTATCGATGGTTTCGGTGAAACTTTTCGCAGCCTTTCCTATCAGACCATCGGCACTTCGACCCTGCAGTCGCGCGCCATCGCCGGCGTCGCCAATGGTACCTACCTGTTCTGCCTGCCGGGTTCCTCGGGCGCCTGCAAAGATGCCTGGACGCAGTTGATCAGCACCCAGCTCGATTACCGCACCCGACCCTGTAACCTGGTAGAGCTGATGCCACGGTTACGAGAAAAATAGGCATTCCGGGGTTGCCAGGGCGATGTACGGAGAGGTAGACGATTAGCCCGATTGTATTCTCTTGCGGGCATGCATCCAGGTTGCCAGCATTGCAATTACCGACCCGGTAAACGCCAGCAAGGCATCCTTCTGCGCATCCCACTCGTCACCCTGCGTACCGAGATAGGCGTCACCCAGTTCAGGGCTGACGATCATCGCGGCAACAATCTCCATAACCTCGTAGAAAGCGCTGAAAGCCATGATGCAGTTAACGGTGATGAAATATGACCATGCCCTGCTAACCCCGGATTTTCGCAGCAGAATTTCGCGCATTGGATAAGCGATCAGCAGCCCAAACGAGAAATGGACGATCCGATCGTAGTGATTGCGTTCGAGATCAAACAGGGCCTGTAGCCAGAAGCCGAAAGGGGTTTCCGCGTAGGTGTAATGAGCGCCCACCAGGTGGAGGCTTAGAAACAGGGTAAAGAGTCCATACGAAAGGTTGGAAAATGCGAACCTGCGATAAGTGGCGGTCAGCAGGATTGCATAAATAAAGACCAGCAGGTTTTCGAGCAGCCAGTCGCGTGGGTAGAGCGGATTTATTGCCGTTATAACCCATAGCACGACGAGCCATAGCAGCAACCCCTGCAAGACACGGTTGGATCGAAATGACCGTATTTTCATACTGGCATGCTAGCACGGTGGGTATGCACCAGCAGAAAAGGCAAGGGTATAGCTATACGAAGGCTGCGTAATTCAAGTCAATGGCCAGATGACAGGCGCTTGTTTACTGCGGGAATTGCCGCGCAACAGGATGCGGATCGGTGGTGCTTATATTTCTTTTTTACTTTGCAGGCGAGGGGGTGGCATTTCATCGAACTCGATGAGTTCACCACCGTGATAAACCAGGAAATGTCGGCCCTTGGCGCGCGCGATCAAGGTCACGCCGACCTTTTGTGCGATTTCGAGTCCCATCGCGGTAATTCCCGAACGTGACAGCAATACCGGGATTTCCATCAATGCGACCTTGATCACCATTTCAGATGTCAGGCGCCCGGTGGTGTAGAAAAGTTTGCCCTTGCCCTCGAGATCGTTGAGCCACATGTAGCCCGCTATCGCATCGACCGCGTTATGTCGACCAACGTCCTCGATGAATTGTTCGATGCCGTTTGTCTCGCTGCACAGCGCACAGCCGTGCACCGCCCCCGCGTTTTTATAGATTTCGTTGTACTCGTTGAGGGTATTCAGCAGGGCGTAAATCGATGATTGCTTCAATACGGGTTGTTGCAGCGAAATCTGGTCGATGTTTTCCATCAGGTCGCCGAACACCGTACCCTGACCGCAGCCGGTGGTAACGGTTTTGCGACCCAGTTTTTCATCGAGATTTTTGATGCCGCCATGTGTGGTGATCGCTACTGCTGCGGATTCCCAATCGACCTGAATCGCCTTGATAGCTTCGATATCGTCAATCATGCGTTGGTTGCGCAGCCAGCCGAGAATTAATAGTTCCGGGTGGTTGCCGAGCGTCATCAGGGTGACAATTTCACGTTTGTCGAGATATATGGTCAGTGCACGCTCGACGGCAATGGCACCCTCGACCGGTTCGTTGAATTCATTGCAGGCGACTACGTTGGCGGTAGCCTTGAGGCCGGCATTGGACAGCTCGGGTAGACGACGGGAAGTGCTTACTTCCGGCGAGGAGGGCATATCAACCTCCGGTGAGGTTCATATGGCGCAGCAGGACTTCCTGGGAATTGAGATTGAAATCATGCCCCTTGGGCTTGATTTGCATCGAGCCGATGATCGCCTGCTCAAGCACTTCCGGCTGGCCCGGGTTAGCGCGAACCACATGGCGTAAATCCATCGAATGTTCCTGTCCGAGGCATAGCAATAACCGTCCTTCCGCGGTTAGACGTACGCGGTTGCAGGATTCGCAAAAATTATGGCTATGCGGAGAGATAAAGCCGACCCGGGTATTTTCGTGTTCGCTTAGCTGGTAATAGCGCGTCGGTCCGGCGGTTTTCATCGTGGTTGGAACCATTTCAAAATGTGCTGCCAGGTCCTCGAGAATCTGATCACTGGAGTAGTAGGAGGCTGCACGATCGTGATGATCATTCTGACCGAGTGGCATCTCTTCGATGAAGCTGATATCGATACCGCGGTCGATACAATAATTAACCAGGTCGAGAATTTCGTCGTGATTGTGATTTTTCAGCACCACGGCATTGAGCTTGATCTGTTTGAAGTCGCAGGCGATGGCCGCATCGATGCCGTCCAGGGTTTTCTGCAGATCGCCAATCCGGGTCATGTCGCGAAAACGATCGGTGCGCAGGGTATCCAGGCTGACGTTGATTCGCGTCACCCCGGCATCCTTCAGCGGACGGGCAAATTTCTTTAGCTGGGTCGCGTTGGTGGTGAGCGTTAAATCGCGCAGCGCCTCGATCTCCCCCAGGTTGTTGAACAATTGCATGATATTGCGGCGCACGAGAGGTTCGCCACCCGTAATGCGGATCTTGTCGACGCCGAGCTTGATAAACGCTCGTGCCACGCTTTCCATTTCCTCGAGGGTCAGCAATTGCGTGCGCGGGACGAATTTCATCTTTTCGGGCATGCAGTAGACGCAACGCAAATCGCAGCGGTCGGTTACCGACAGGCGAATGTAGCTGACGGTACGACCGAAACGGTCTATAAGCTGGTTTGGAGAGTTTGTCGTTGGCATAGGACTGACTATTCTAGCAATGATTAATCGATTTAGAAACGCCAGAATCGTTATGGTCTTTCATCGGTGAATCTGGATCGAAATTTGTTTGTACTACTGTATTACCGAGCTGTGCAGGAGTCTAAGCAACAACAAATTAGGACGTACAGGTGAAAAAATCCAGTATCGAAATCAAACCAGGCACCCCCGCAGACGCTGGGGAAATTAAGGCTTTAATCTACCAGAGCGTACATGAACTAATGGACTTCATGTTCCAGTCTCGGCTCAAGGCTGAACAGGTACTGGAGAAGCTGTTGCAACGTCCTAATGGTCAGTTTGGTTACCGTTATGTTGCGGTAATGAAAGATGGGAAGGATACAGTGGGAGTTGTGCTCGGCTACAGCCGCAAACAATTTTTGCAGGCCGAATTGCCCGGTGCCGTGAACATGCTTCGTGCCACCCCGTTTTCACACTGGCCATTTTTGATGGGAACGGTCAGCAAGGCTTTAGCCAACTATGTACCTCCCCCTGCAGACGATGCTTTTTATATAAACAATATCGCTGTCAATACGGAAGTGCGTGGACGAGGTTATGGTACCAAATTGCTGGCGCATATTATCGACGATGCGCGCAGCCAGGGATATCGAAGTCTGGAACTCGATGTTACGCATGCGAATGATGGGGCTATCCGATTTTATCAACGTAACGGCTTCGTAATAGTTTCCGAATCCGGGTCAGCCGAGCTATTTGACCGCTACCGGCTGCCTGTCCTGAAACGTATGCGCTTACTCATAGCCGATAAAGCTGAAATGAGTTGTGACAATAGCGGCCTACCGACAAGTACTACCGTCGTCAAAGACGTGACGGGACTTTACCCGGTGCAAGTCGATGAAGTGTATGCACCGGGTACAATTGACCAACTTCAGCAAATGCTGCAAAGCTCTGACAAGCCGATTTCAATCGGTGGCGGCCGATTTAGCATGGGCGGGCAGACTGCCTGTCCAGGCACCCTGCATATCGACCTGCGCGGCCTCGACCAGGTTATCGATTTTGACCCTGAGAAGCGAAGTATTCGAGTCCAGGCAGGCATTCGCTGGAAGCAAATACAGGATCGGATTAACGATTACGGCCTCGCGATCAAAATCATGCAGACCTACTCAAATTTCACAGTGGGTGGTTCGTTAAGTGTTAATTGCCACGGGCGTTACGTTGGGCTCGGTCCAGTAATTCTTGCGGTGAAGTCAATCGATCTAATCCTGCACGACGGTAAGCTGGTCAGGGCGACTCCGAAAAGGAACGTAAGAATGTTTTATGCGGCCATCGGTGGCTATGGTGCGATTGGCATTATCGTCGCGGCAGAGCTGGAGTTGGCTGAAAATAAACGCATCGAACGGATTCATCGGAAAATGCCCATCGAACAGTACCAGCGCTATTTTGCTGAAAATGTGAGGGACAACACTGCTGCGGTGTTTCACAACGCAGACATGATTCCGCCAAAATTTTCAAAAGTACGGGCGGTGACCTGGCAGGAATCCGACAAGCCGGTAAATCGGGGAGCAGGTGGCTCCGGGAAAAAATTATTCCTGCTTGAAAAATACATGTTGTGGATCATCACTGAGATGCCTGGTGGACATCTTCGGCGTGAGTACATTTACGAGCCGTTACTTTACCTGCGTAACAAAGTGATTATGCGTAACCAGGAGGCCGACTACGATGTAGCCGAGCTGGAGCCGCTATCAAGGGACCGCAAAACCTACGTGCTACAGGAATATTTCGTGGCACCTGACAGGCTGCTGGAATTTACCACTGCGATGGCGGAAATACTTAACCGTCATGGCGTTACCCTGGTGAATATCTCTATCCGGCACGCGCGCCAGGACCCGGGGTCGTTGCTCGCCTGGGCCAGGCAGGAAGTGTTTGCGTTTGTGCTTTACTACAAGCAGGGCACGGCAGGTTACGAGCGGGAGAGGGTGGCGGTATGGACCCGTGAGTTAATAGATGCCGTGATCTCGCAGCAGGGGGCGTACTACTTGCCCTATCAACCACATGCACGATATGACCAGTTTCATGCTGCCTATCCCAACGCGAAACAGCTATTCAAACTGAAAGACAAGCTGGACCCCGACTACAGGTTTCGTAATATTCTGTGGCAAAAATACTATCGAACCTCATCGGATCCAACCTTGTTTGCAGACCCTGTTGCGGCACCGTCTGAATTTCGCAGGGTTTACGGTAAGATCACCAGCAGGGATCAGTTCTATCGATTTTTACAGGTAATCTATCACCTTTATCCGCAAGATAAGTTTCACCAGCTTATCATTCAGGCCAGCGCCAGGTATCAGCAAGACGCTGATATCTATCGGTCACTGGCTAAACAAATTCCACGTATAAAAACCCCACTGTCAGAACTTACCTATGCGCTGCCTGCATTAGCCAGGCAAAAATCGGAGATGCAGCGTCAAACCATTGAAATATTGAACAACTCCGGTTCAATCGACGGATATCTCGAACTGGGTTCGACGGGCCGATACGTGAAAAAACTACAAAAATCGCTCGGGATTACAGGCAAGGTGTATTTAAGCAACGAAACACCTGCCGATAACTCACTACCCGAGATCATGGAACGCGGTGGCTTACGCAAGATTGGTCAATTTTTTCCGCTCAACGACTACGATCCGATTCCCCAGTCTGAAGTCGCTGACGCGAGTCTCGATCTGGTGACCTGTTATATCGGGCTACATCATTGTCCACGCGAGAAATTGGCCGCCTATATTGCATCGATTCATCGGGTGTTGCGGTCGTCAGGGCGCTTCGTGCTGCGTGACCATGATGCTGGCAGCGACGAAATGCGGGTGTTTTGTTCGCTGGTGCATACCGTATTCAATGCAGGGCTTGGCGTCAGCTGGGAAGAAGATCGTCATGAACTACGACTTTTTGAGGGGGTGGAATTCTGGGCTGGTCAGGTGTGCGAGTCGGGTTTTACGGATTCGCAGCAACGGCTTTTGCAGGCGAATGATCCTTCGCTGAATACGTTGATGTGCTTTATCAAGCAATAACTACTCGCGCGATCCCTGGTCTGGTCCAGTAAATTAAATTTGCTGGCACTAGCCTGGTTAATGGCGCTCGATTACTTTTGCGTTTTAATCGTCATTTAAGGCTGAAGTTATGTTGATAGGTGTCCCCAAGGAGATAAAGAACCACGAGTATCGCGTCGGCATGGCGCCTGCGAGTGTGCGTGAAGCGATCAAGCACGGCCACGAGGTCATGGTTGAAACCAACGCAGGAGAAGGCATCGGTGTCAGCGATGCCGAGTATGCGAAGATCGGTGCGAAAATTATCGATACCCCCACGGAAATTTTTGCGCGCGCGGAAATGGTGGTCAAGGTCAAGGAGCCGCAGGCCGGCGAGCGTGCCATGCTGCGTGAAGGCCAGGTACTGTTCACTTATCTGCATCTTGCGCCGGACTCGGAGCAGACCAAAGACCTGGTCGCCAGTGGTGCCGTCTGCATTGCCTATGAAACGGTGACCTCGCCGCATGGTGGCCTGCCCTTGCTGGCGCCGATGTCGAAGGTTGCCGGTCGCATGGCAATCCAGGCGGGAGCCTATTGCCTCGAGCATCCGCATGGCGGGCTCGGTATGTTGCTCGGCGGAGTGCCCGGGGTTGATCCGGCCAAGGTTGTCATCCTGGGTGCCGGGGTGGTAGGTACGCACGCCACACACATCGCTGTCGGCATGGGTGCCGATGTCTGGGTCATCGATCGCAGTCCCGAGGCGATCGAAAACCATTGGCGACAGTTTGGACGCAGCACCAATTCGGTGTTTTCCACCGATGACGCAATCGAACGTCATGTGGTAGAGGCCGATCTGGTAATCGGCGGGGTCCTGGTTCCCGGTGCCGAAGCACCCAAGCTGGTTACCGCCCAGATGGTCAAGGATATGAAGCCCGGCGCGGTGATTGTGGATGTCGCAATCGATCAGGGTGGGTGTTGCGAAACCTCGAAGCCGACTACACATGCCGAGCCGACCTACATCGTCGACGACGTGGTGCATTACTGTGTTGCCAACATGCCTGGTGGGGTGCCGCGTACCTCGACTTACGCGCTCAATAACGTAACCTTGCCGCATATTATCGCCCTCGCCGACAAAGGCTATCAGCAGGCGCTCAGGGATGATCGCTGGTTGCGCGACGGTCTCAACGTGCACAAAGGAAAGATCACCCAGCGCGAAGTTGCGCATGACCTCGGCTATGATTATCACGATGCGGAGAGCGTGATTTAAATGACCCTGTTCCGCGCAGCCTGTATTCAAAATACTGCCACTCGCGATATCGAGGCCAATATCGACTGGGTATGCGCGCGCATCGATGAAGCCGCGACAGCGGGTGCGGAGTTTATCGCGCTGCCGGAAACCGTGGGTCTGATTGAGCCGGTCAACGAACAGATTCCAGCGGCCACCTATACCGAAGCCGACGATATCGGCCTGGCCGCGTTCCGGCGCAGGGCGCGTGAGCATGGCGTGATCATCCTGGTCGGCTCGCAGCTGATTCTTGAGCATGAGAAAATTTTTAATCGCTGCTTTTTAATCGATGCGTCGGGTGATATTCGGGCGCGCTACGACAAGTTACACATGTTCGATATCGAGCTCAAAAACGGCGAGGCTTACCGTGAATCGGATGCCATCGAGCCCGGCGACAAGGCCGTGGTGGTTGAAACATCGTTGGGCAGGCTTGGACTGTCGATTTGTTACGACCTGCGGTTTGGCGCGCTCTACCGGGCGTTGGCGCATGCAGGTGCGCAATTCATTACCATCCCCGCGGCGTTTACGCAGACCACCGGGCAGGCACACTGGCACACACTGGTGCGTGCTCGTGCGATCGAAACCGGTGCCTTTATCATCGCGCCGAATCAATGCGGACATCATGCTGACAAGCGCTATTCTTTTGGACATTCGTTGATCATCGACCCCTGGGGGGAAATCCTCGCCGATGGCGGGGCCGAACCCGGGGTGATTTATGCCGATATCGACCTCGATCGCGTGCAACAGGCGCGCGATCGCATCCCCGCGCTGAGAAACGAGCGCAGTTTTACCCTCGAACAGCAATAACCCGCTTAAATTAACTTCGTCCTTCCGCTTCTTGAGTCATCCCCGCTTGCGCGGGAATGACAGTTTTCTGGATATCTATCGTCCGGAGGCGGGATAAAACCTGTTGTAAAGCAAAGGCAAACCATAAACCCTGCAATTTCCATGGTTGCGCGATAGTAGGCTGCCTGTGATATAACTGCGCTTTAACTTTCCGCTGCCCTCGACAGGAGCCCATGGAAAAACTCGACCTGGAAGACTTCGAGCAGAAGCTTCCCGACCATCTGAACCTTGCGGTTGTCATGGAAAAACAGCCTTCTACGCATCCCTGGGCGGATTTCCGCTACGACGCGCTGGGCGTGCTCGTACGCGAGGCAGATGAGGCGCAATCGGTGACCCGGATTTACCAGGATGGCGAAGTCGAACATTTCCTGTTCACGGGATTAAGCCTGCGGCTTCACGTCGACGAATGTGAAAGCTACTACCATAACCTGATGTCTCCCGAACCGGGATGTTTTATCGTCGCCAGTCAACCCGATTCCAGCGATGAAATGCCAGTGCCTTACCTGGTGTCACTGAGTTTTGATGAAGTGCATGCCTATCTCGAGGGAGACGAGCAAATCTACTCGGTCAAGATTCCGGCAGAGCTTTATCAATGGGCGGAAGCCTACGTGTTGACCCATTATGTCGCGATCAAGAAAACCAAGCGCAAGCTCAAAAACTGGCATGAAACGGAGAAACCCGGAACCATTACCGAGGCGAAATCGTCATGACCCGGGACAGTAAGGAATCGGTGCTGTCGCGCTGGTCGCGACGCAAACTGGAAGCTGAACAGCTGGCGCCTTTGAGTGGGGAAGCGGTATCAACGGGTGCGGATGGCAGCCTGACCATGCCTGCCACAGAAGGAGTCGATGCAGTCGAGAAGCCCGTGCTGACCGATGCCGATATGCCCGCTATAGAATCACTCAGCGAAGACTCCGATTTCAGTGGTTTCATGTCCTCGGGCGTGAGTGACGAGTTGCGCAACCTGGCCTTGCGTAAGTTGTTCAAAGCCCCCGTTTTCAATATTCGTGACGGGCTCGACGAATACGACGAAGACTATACCTATTTCGAAAAACTGGGCGATATCGTTACCTGCGATATGAAGCATCACATCGAAATGCAGGAACAAAAGCTGCGCGAGGCGCAGGCGGCCGAAGCAGCGGGCGCGGAAGATGACGCAATCGAGGAAATCGCGGATGATGATTTGCAAGCGATGGAATCCGCCGAAGACATGGAATCCATCGAAGATGAAGTCGAAGCAGATTCAAACGAGCAGCCCGAAACCCTGGCGCAAGCAGAGCAGGAATCCAGACCCAGGCAAGTATCAGACGATGAGTAACAGGCAGGCACAACAACAGGCCCTGGGGTTGCGCGACAGCTTCGAGTTCGAGCCTACCAGCCTGGTTACCTATCAGTCCGCTGGCAGGGTGATCGCAGTCGGTGATGACGAGGCTTTGCAGCGCTGTGTCGACTTGCCTGCCAGCCTCGCCCTGGAACCGGTTTCGTCGACTGGTAATAACCTCCAGATAGCTGGTTACCTGGGTGCATACGTGGTCGAGGTTACCGATCAGCACGGCAATACGAGTACCCACAAAGGGGATTCGATTCTTGACCTGCATGAAACCGCGCGACTGGCGCGGGAAATGCTGCCGCCTGGATATTTTCATGTTGCGGCGAAGGACTGGGATCCAGCCGCATTAACGGCGGAACTCGAGGATCTGCAGGGCGAGTTTCAAAAACCCAGGTATTTTGATTACGATCCGTCGATATGTGCGCATGGGGTAAATGGCAAGATTGCCTGCCGGCAATGTATCGACGCCTGTCCCGCCGAAGCGATACAAAGTATTGGCGAGCGCATCGAAGTCAATCCCTACCTGTGCCAGGGTGGCGGCAGCTGCACCACGGTATGTCCGTCAGGCGCGATTCGCTATCTGTATCCGAACCTGCGCGATAATGGTAAACGCGTGCGCGACACGCTCAGCGAGTATCTGCGGCAGGGTGGCAAAGACCCCATCCTGCTGTTTCATAGTGAAAATTACACAGTAGAATCCTATTTGCAGGCTTACGACAATGTGCTGCCACTCGGGGTTGAAGAACTGGCCAGTGTGGGTATGGATTTATGCCTGTCGGCACTTGCCTATGGTGCAATGCAGGTTGTTCTGCACGTTGACGAACGGGTGCCACGAAGTTCCAGTAGTAATCTTGAACAGCAGGTGGACTGGGTCCAGCAACTCCTCATCGGCATTGGCCTCGATCGATCCTGTATCAGCCTTTGTGCGCACGACGCGGCGTTGCCGGAAATCGATACCCGCAACGAAATTGAAGCCTCGTTGCTTGATATGCCGCAGGCCAAGCGTGGCGCTATTTATCAGGCCCTCGACCACCTGGTCGCGAAATTGAAACCGCAGACAGACCGGGTCGATTTACCAGTGCCGGCACCCTTTGGCGAAGTGGTTGTCGATAGCGGCAAATGTACCCTGTGCATGGCCTGTGTCGGTTCCTGCCCAGGCAAAGCTCTGCAGGATGGTTCAAATCGTGAAATTCCCCAGGTATTTTTCATTGAAAGCAACTGTTTGCAATGTGGTGCCTGCGTGCAAACCTGCCCGGAGGATGCGATTACGCTAAAACCGCGCCTGCTATTCGACCTGGAAAGCAGAAATCGTGCTCGCGAACTCAATCGTGATACGCCGTTTGCCTGCATTTCCTGCGGCAAGCCCTTTGCGCCGACTTCGGTGATCCATAAAATGCAGGAAAAACTGAAGGATCACTACATGTTCGGCAACGAGCGCGCACTCGACCGGCTTAAAATGTGTGAAGATTGCCGCGTCATCGATATTGCGCAGGATCCCGATGCGATGGGTGGGGAGTTCAACCCGCCGCAGCGTTTGCAGTAATCTGAGAGGATAATTTGACTATGCCTACCGCCGAAAATGAAGCCCTCGAAAACGAGCAACTTTATCGGGCGGGAGCCTATGGCCTGTTGGCGGCGCTGCTGCGGGCGCCGCCGGAGCAGGCCCTGCTGGATCACCTGGTTGAGCTGTCACCGCAAAGTGATGCCGAACCGGACGCACTTTTCGAGGCCATGTCAGGGCTGGCCACGGCGGCCCGAAATATTGATTTAAATCAACTGGAAGACGAATATAATGCGCTGTTTATCGGCGTGGGCAAGGGCGAAGTGGTGCCTTACGGGTCCTGGTATCTGACCGGATTCCTTATGGAACAACCACTTAGCGACCTGCGCGATGATTTGCGCGTGCTCGGCTTCGAACGCAGTGCACAGACGCGCGAGCCGGAGGACCACGCGGCAGCGATTTTTGAAATTTTTTCTGTTATGATTTCGGACGCTACGAATCTTTCTGAGCAACAACGCTTCTTTGAAACACACATGAAGCCCTGGCTCGAGCGATTTTTTGCAGATCTGGGTAACGCCCGATCGGCCGATTTCTATAAACTCGTTGCGCAATTTGGCGCAGCATTTATTGAACTGGAGACTGCATACCTGTTGATGCACAGTTAAAAATAAAACGACATAACTCTAGATATCCCTGTGGAGGAAAAGCCCGTGAAAAACAAAAGTCAGCCTGAGGACCAGGAACGCCGAGAATTTATCAAGAAGTCCACGCTAGTTGGAGCAGCCGTGGCAACCACTTCCCTGGCCAGTACCGCGGCCATTGCCGAAGTAAGCGAAGATATCGCTGCAAAACCAAGTCAGAAGGGTTACCAGTTAACCCCGCATGTTATGGACTACTACAAGTCAGCTGACATTTAACCTGGGGGGGTTCCAAAATGAAAAAGTTAACCAAAGTATCCTCTACTGTCGACAAGAATGTCGTCTGTAAATCTGCACCCGCGGGCATTACTCGCCGAACCTTTTTAAGGAATTCGAGCCTGATGGCAGGCGGCGCCGCGCTGGCGACGACTGTTACCCCGGTGATGATGAAAAAAGCTGAAGCGGCGACTTCAGCGGCAGCCGGCAATACCGAGCAGGTCAAGACGATCTGCACCCATTGCTCGGTCGGTTGCGGCATTATTGCGGAGGTTCAAAATGGCGTCTGGACAGGGCAGGAGCCGGCTTTTGACCATCCGTTCAACAAGGGTGCGCATTGCGCCAAGGGCGCAGCGATTCGCGAGCACGGGCACGGCGAGCGCCGTTTAAAGTATCCGACCAAGCTGGTTGATGGCAAATGGAAGAAAATCTCCTGGGATGAGGCGATCAACGAAATCGGCGACAAACTGCTCGATATTCGGCAAAAATCCGGTCCGGATTCGGTCTACTGGCTGGGTTCTGCCAAGCACAGCAACGAGCAGGCTTACCTGTTCCGCAAGTTCGCGGCGATGTGGGGCACCAATAACGTCGACCACCAGGCGCGTATCTGTCATTCGACCACGGTAGCCGGGGTAGCAAATACCTGGGGTTACGGTGCGATGACCAACTCCTACAACGATATTCACTTCTCCAAGGCAATCCTGTTGATTGGTTCCAATCCGACCGAAGCGCATCCGGTGGCATTGCAGCACATTTTCAAGGCCAAGGAAGAAAATAACGCGCCGGTCATAGTCATCGATCCGCGTTACACCCGTACCGCGGCACATGCTGATCAATTTCTCAGGATCCGCCCCGGCACCGATGTCGCGATCATCTGGGGCATGATGTGGCATATCTTCGAAAACGGCTGGGAAGATAAGGAATTCATCCGCCAGCGGGTTTATGGCATGGACGAAGTGATGAAGGAAGTCAAGAAGTGGAACCCGAAAGAGGTCGAGCTGGTCACGGGTGTACCCGAAGACCAGGTCTTCGCCGCTGCCAAGGCGATGGCGGATAACCGCCCCGGCACCTTTATCTGGTGTATGGGTGGTACTCAGCACACCATCGGTAATAACAATACCCGTGCCTATTGTGCCTTCCAGTTGGCGCTCGGCAACATGGGTGTCTCTGGCGGTGGCGCGAACATATTCCGTGGCCACGATAATGTACAGGGTGCGACCGACCTCGGTGTATTGTCCAATACCTTGCCGGGTTACTACGGTCTGTCCGCGGGTTCGTGGAAACACTGGTCACGTGTCTGGGATCTGGATTACGAATGGATCAAGGGGCAGTTCGACAGCGGCAGTTACGAGCAGAGCAAGGGCAAGGACGTTCCTATCATGAACACCAAGGGAATCCCGGTATCTCGCTGGATTGACGGTGTGCTCGAAGACAAGGAGAATATCGCGCAGAAGGATAATCTCAAGGCGATGTTTTTCTGGGGTCATGCGCCCAACAGCCAGACGCGCGGAGTCGAGCAGAAAAAGGCGATGGACGGACTCGAAATGATGGTTATCGTCGACCCGTATCCAACGGCCTCGGCGGTAATGCCGGATCGTAAAGACGGAATCTACCTGTTGCCGGCCTCCACGCAGATGGAGACCTACGGTTCTGTGACTGCATCCAACCGCTCGTTCCAGTGGCGTTCCAAGGTTATCGACCCGTTATTCGAGTCGCTGCCGGATCACGTCATCATGTACAAGCTGGCGAAGAAGCTGGGTCTTTCCGAGCAGATGTTCAAGAACATCGAGGTCAATGGCGAAGAGCCGCTGGTCGAAGACGTACTGCGTGAAATCAACCGCGGCATGTGGACCATCGGCTACACCGGTCAAAGTCCGGAACGCCTGAAGAACCACCAGGAGAACTGGGGTACCTTCGATTACGATACACTCAAGGCCGAAGGCGGTCCTGCCGATGGTGATTACTACGGCTTGCCATGGCCTTCCTGGGGAACGCCGGAAATGAACCATCCGGGAACACCTAACCTCTACGACACCTCGAAAAATGTGGCTGATGGTGGCCTGACTTTCCGTGCCCGTTTCGGTGTGGAACGCAATGGTACGAATCTGCTGGCTGAGGGTTCCTTCGGCAAGGGTTCTGATATCAAGGACGGTTATCCGGAATTCAGTGCCGATGTGTTAAAGAAACTGGGCTGGTGGGAAGATCTGACCGCCGAAGAGCAGAAGGCGGCCGAGGGAAAGAACTGGAAAACCGATCTTTCCGGCGGAATTCAGCGTGTCGCGATCAAACATGGTTGTTCGCCGTTCGGCAACGCCAAGGCGCGGGCGATGGTGTGGACCTTTCCGGATCCTGTGCCTATCCACCGCGAACCCTTGTACACATCCAGGCGTGACCTGGTGGAAAAGTACCCGACC
>Ga0316194_10000329_pt1 | contig 29102 bp, 30 predicted proteins | sample CroRivsedime1_MG_FD_204936 | JGI IMG/M metagenome (GOLD analysis project Ga0316194, IMG submission 204936) | Coastal sediment microbial communities from Maine, United States - Cross River sediment 1 | ecosystem: Environmental > Aquatic > Marine > Coastal > Sediment | place: USA: Maine...
GGCCTCCCTTCGGGCGAGGCGAGAAGCCGTCATCTGCGGTGTTGCGTCTCTTGGAAAGGACACGCCATTCCCGGCGAGACGCGCCTTGCAGCTAACGGCTTCTCGTCTCGCTGATACGTACACGTTATTCGTTACACCACACTAGATATATAGTAATGATTCTCTGGTTGAAGCGAATAACAATTGCCGTTGTTGTCTTTGAACTTGCCTATCTGGCATTGGTAAACCTGGCACTGCAACTGCCGGTGACCCAGACACTGCTGAACAAGATCAGGCCGGACAAATTTGAAGTCAGCTGGGAGGAGGCCTGGACCTGGTACCCGTTCAGGGTGCATGCCCGCGGTGTGTCGGCGAATGGCCAGAGCCGCCGGCAGCAATGGCAGCTGGAACTGCCGGTGGGGTCTGCCTCGATTTCACTGCTGCCACTGATTTTCAAACACGTAAACCTGTCTGACCTTTATGGCGAGAATGTTGAGTATTTCCAGCGCCCGCGCCTGAAGCCGGAAAATGACTATGCGGACATACGTGCGTTTTTCCCACCCATCAGGAACCGGGAACTCAACGAAGCGGAGCCGCTGCCAACAGGCAAGCGGCCCTGGACGGTCAATATAAGCAATGCCAGGGTCAGCGGCAGCCACAATGTCTGGTTTTACCAGGTGCACGGTGCCATTGAAGGTGAGTTACAGGCCGATATCCATGTCCGGACACGCGGCGGACCCTTCTCACTCAGTAACGGCAAGGCCAACGTGAGCATGGATTCGGCCTTTATAAATGGTGATAAGGAGGCACTCAAGGATGTGAGGCTCAACGGTAGCGTTGAGTTTTCAGAGTTTGTCCCAAGGGAAAACAGGGGGCTGAAAGCACTGCCTTATCTGACAGTGCATGCCGACGTGAGTGGTGATGTGGGCAGCCTGGCCTTCCTGAACCTGTACCTGCGGCACTTTGATGATATGCACATTGGTGGTGAAGGCAGGGTGGTGGGGCAGGTGCACTTTGAGAAGGGCTCATTATTACCGGAAACAAGTTTGGCCGTGGCCGCACCCGAGTTATCCCTGGAACTGCTTGCCCATCGCGCAGATGGCAGTGGTGGTGTCGAACTTGAGGTCAACACCGGGACACCGGATACCCTGAGTGCCTCGGTGAAGTTTGATGAACTCATTGCGGTACGACTGGGTGATGATCGCACCCTGTTTACCGGTGACGGGCTGGTTGTTGATGTAAAAGGTGATGCCGCATTGTTTCCAGCGGGGAGAGAAAGGCCCCGTGCCAGCTACCTGGCGGTCACGATACCCGCGGTTACGGTACCGGATCTGGCCGTCTATCAGCATTACATCCCGGATAAGCTGGGCCTGCATTTTTACGGTGGCGAGGGTGTGCTGCATGGCAAGGCTGTTTTAAACCGCGCGACCTTAAATGCAGATCTCAAGCTGGACGCTGATGACGCAGATGCCGGCATCAAGGATTACCGTTTCAAGGCGGATGTTGATGTGGCCCTGTTGATGGAAAGTGCCAGGGATGGTTCAGGGGGTCAGGATGTTGCCGGTACCTACATTCGACTGTCCGATGCCCGGCTGGCGAACAATGAGAAGGGCGAATCCGGGACGTGGCATGCCTATATTGCGGTGGACGAGGGTTTGCTGAACTTTCATCTTCGGGACGAAGTTGAAGAAGGTGGTCTGCTGCGTGCAATTAAGGGACAGGATGCCCGTAATTTGCTGGAGGCGGTCGACGGCGAGCTCATAATGTCGGGTAATGTATCCAGCCTTGATTGGTTGAATCAGCTAATAAAGAATGACTACCAGGCAAAGATTGCCGGTACCAGTGATCTGCAGGCGAAGCTGTTATTACAGGACGGCTGGCCAGCTGCCGGGACACGGCTTGAAGTGCTGCCGATTAACCTGGTCGTCAAGATACTTGATTATATTGCTGAAGGTGATGGTTCCGTTGTGTTGAATCTGGAAGAGGGTGGGCAGCGACCGGATGCGCGCGTAGACGTACAGTTAAATAATGCCATTTTTAAACGTCAGCATGAAGACAAGGCATTTATTGACCATGTTGAATTACAGTTGCAGGCGCTGGTAAAGGACATGAGTTTTGACGGCCCGACTGAAAATCTCACCCTGCGACTGCAGATACCCACGGCAAAAGTTCGGGATATGAGCGTGTATAACCTGTATTTGCCGGAGAATTCGCCGCTGACCTTGCTGGGCGGCGAGGCTGACCTGGTTGCCGATATAGAGCTGGAACCGAAAACGGCACACGGTTATGTAAACCTGAAAACAGACAAGTTGCGCAGTCGGCTGGATGAGCAGGAGCTCGCCGGTGACTTGACGTTGAAGGTCAATATTGCCGGCGGCACGCCAAAAAACATGGCATTTGATATCTCCGGTTCAACGCTGTTGCTGGACAATATCAGGGTCATTGGCAACAAGGAAACGATGACAGAAGCGGACTGGAATGCCAGCATCGATTTTACCCGGGCGAATACCGTGTGGAAGAAACCGGTACGGCTCAAGGCCGAGGCCGACATTGAAATGAAGGACTCGACCCCCATTGTTGCCATGCTGGCCAATCACCGCAACAAGAATGGCTGGATAGAGAAGCTGCTTACCGTTGGCATGATCAAGGGAGAGGCAAGCATGGACATGCAGAAGAATCAGGTTATCTTTCCCTATGCCTTTGCCGGCAGCGACAAGATTGATGTTGGCGCCAAGGGCGTCATCACCCGGGTGGCCCGTGATGGTGTTGTTTTTGCGCGTTACCGAAAACTCAAGGGCTTGTTGACGATCCATGATGGCAAACGCAATTTTGATGTTATCAAGGCGCAAAAGAAATTTGATGCCTATTCACCGGAGGCACTGCTCAAGTAGCATGGGGAAACGCTTAATAAGTGCATCCCCTCTCCCTCAGGGAGAGGCGGAAAACCTGATAATATCTGCACTCTCGCTCAGACATGCAGCCTCCCTCAGAACAAGCACCTGAACCGGGCACACTAACCCGGTGGCAGGGCTTTCAGAAAATGCTCCTGCACAGCCTGTGGTTGCTGCTTGCCGTGGCGGTGCTGTTTTTTAGTTCCCGTGTCGTACGCCCGGCGCCGTGCTGGGGATTCTTTCTGCTGCTAAGCCTGGTCTGCTGGCCCATCTGGCGGTACCGGATTGAGTACCTGTTATTTCGCAGGCGCCTGGTACTTGATGGCGTGACGCAGGCAACGAGCCTCCTCCGCAGGATACTGTGGAAGGGCAATCTCACCAGGGCTGTCCAGGTCGTGGTGTCGATGTGCCTGGCATGGCTGCTGCTCACCCTGGTCTTTCCGTTGTCTCTACAGCACTGGTGGGTGCTGGCAGCCGACGGTGTATTCCTGGCCCTGATCAATATTCCCGTCACGCGGGGACTTGCCGGCACCATCAGTACCGAGCACCTGGGTGCGGTTGCCCGTCGCTGGCCCTTGTTTCTCCTGAATGGGCTTGTCCTGACCACTGCGTTCATGCTGCTCGATTTTGCCGTGGTCGGTGCACCTGACACCCGTCAGCTGGCCTGGAATACACTTGCCGAGCAGACTTACCTCGCTAACTACAGTAATGCCGGTTGCGTGTTCTGGGGCGTGAGCGCAGGTTCTGTGGCTGTGGTCGAGGCACTGGCCTGGCATGGTTCACAGCTGCTGATACCGAACCTGCCGGACATGAGTACCAAAATTATTGCGTGGACTTTCTTCCTGCTGCGCGCCGCTACCGTGGCCTGGCTGTTTACTGCGATGTTACTTGGCGTCAGTGTCATGTTGGAGAGAAGGGCGTTGCAGCAGGACGGCCACAAGTCCGGAAGTACTTTGTCACGCGCATTCATTATCACCATTCTCCTGCTTGCACTACCGTTCTTTTATGCAGTGGTCGTGCTCGATGAGCTTGATCCTGCCGACTTTGAGTACAGTGGGCAGGATGCGTCCGTCTTGCTGGAACCTTGCAAGCAGGACGTCGGACAGCGTGAACAGTTACACGCAAAGCTGGACAGTGATGTAGAAATCGAACGCCAGCAGGCGAGGCAGCTGGTTGACAGGAATGTTGCGCAGGAACTTGATCTGCTGTTTGCCGACCTTGAACAGGGTGTTGATCGATACCTGGACTGGTATTTTACAGTGATCGGGGAATACGAACGTCTGGCTGCCGTGTTTACGGCTGACGTGGTCCAGACCATGCGTGAACAGCTTGAGAAACATCTGTTTGCGGACAGTGATTTCGATGCGCAACTTGGCGAGCTTGACCGTGAGATCGAGCAGATGACAACCGCGCGTTTTGCACAGTTGGCGCCGCAACTCAGGCAGGCACTGGACAGTGCGAGCTGTGATATCGGTCAGTTAACACTCGTGCCGCTGTCTGAACTGGATGATGACACCCTCAGGGCATCGGTTGCCGCAACCAGTGGTGTCGGTGCGGGCATTGTGACCAGTAAGGTGTTGGCCAGTAAAACCACCGCTGCCGTGGTTGGCAAAGTCGCAGCCAAGAAGACATTCCAGACCGGTGCAGCCCTGGCCACCAAGACACTTGCCAAGAAGGGATCATCAACACTGCTGTCAGCCGGTGTGGGCACGGCCTTGTGCGCTCCGACCGGGCCGGTGGCCATTTTGTGCGGCGTCACCGCCGGCCTGGTCACCTGGTTTACCGTCGATAAGGTACTGATCGAGCTGGATGAAGTACTCCACCGCGAGGAAATGCATGCAGATATTATTATGGTACTGGATGAGCAGAAGGCGTTGCTGGGCGAACAACTCACAGAGAAACATTTTGCCCGGATTGATCTCATGGCCAGTCATGTGAATGCTGCCGTGCAAAGAACCTTCGTCCCTGCGCATGATGGCATAGACGTGAACTCGGCTAATCAGGGTTCGCGTTAGTAAATTGGAAATGAAAAGGGGCATCGACCCCTGTGTTGCCTGTTATTTCCAGTGCACCAGTTCGACATCCAGGCACAGGCGCACTATTTCACTGACGAAGAAGCGATGGCTGTTCATATCAAAATCACTGCGCTCGACCTGACTCCTGCCCTGCAGATGGATTCGGGCTGGACGTTCACCACCGCCGTATTCCAGGGCGCGAATAATTATCTCAAAGGTAACCGGCTGGGTTACCCCGCGCAGGGTAAGGTCACCGTGGATATGTCCATGTAAGTCTGTCTCCCAGTGCGCGGTATGTCCAACGAACAGGATGTCAGGATACCTGCCGATGTCCATGAATTTATGCCCCGCCACCAGTGGCAACAGGTCGTCTTGCTCTGACGACAGACTGGCGGTGTGGATGAGCAGCAGTGCCTGGCTTTGCTGTCCCAATAAGGGGGGAAACATAAATCCACCAACAAAGTTGGTGAATTCACCCCGAAACTCCTGTCCCGGAAAATGCCGCACACAGAAGCCGACCTTTGATACAACAGGATCGACCCGGTAAAGACGCCCGTTCTCTGCTGCCTGCCGCATACGCTGCAGCAATCCTGCATCAACCCGGCCATCTTCAAAAGGGCTGCAGGGCTCTACCCCCAGGGCAGCCCCTAATACCAGGGCAAGCGTGGCAAGGAGAATAATTCTCAGTAATCCTGTTGCAGGCATGAGACAGATACCTCTATTTATCAGCTATCCGCTTGGGAATAATATGCATCCCTATAGTTTTCCGATCATTGATCCCCATCAACTTAAGTGGCTTTCATCCATAAAAGCAGACCAGAAGTCACGTTAGTTGGCGCAGAAAAAACAGGTATATTGTCCCCGAAACTCACAATCGACAGAGGTATGTCTATGAATTACAACATAACGAACTCGCTCAAAAGTGATCATTGCTGCACTGACCTTATGCCTGTTGCCGGCAGCCGTGCTGGCACGCTCAACTGAGCTGGTAGAACCCGACCCTGTCACGATTAATTGCAACCTGCCTGCAGAAAAAATGCAGCAAGGCATTATGAGCGGGGGCGCCATGCGCCACTGGATGGTTATCAGCCAAACCCCGGGGAATACCGAGTTACAGTATATAAAGGGCAACAATAAACATATCATTTCGGTCAATGTCAGCTATACCGAAAACACCTTTGCCGTTACCTACAAGGATAGCAGTGGTCTGAACTATGCCGTTAAGGATGACGGCACCCCCGCCGCATCCACCCGCGACCTGTCGGCTGGATGAGTAACCTGAGCAATGATATTCAGAGAACGACCAATAATCTGTGTTCCAAATGAAGCTTCTCCCGGGCTCGGGTAAGCGCTGAGGCAGGTCAGTGGTCGAGTCATGTCTATCACTGCTGCAGGGCGTGTTGCCGAAAGTGATGGGGTGACTGGCCGCTCCAGCGCTTGAAGGCACGGGAAAAATTACTGGGGTCGGAAAAGCCCAGTATATAGGCAATGCTGATAACCTGGTGCTTCGGGGATTGTAAATAAAAGCATGCCATTTCATGGCGTACCTGTTTCAATACATCAGTGTAGTTGGTACCAGAGTGTGCCAGTTGTCTCTGGAACTTTCTCAGACTCATATTCAGGTCGCTGGCAATGACCGCTTGCCGGGGTGCTCCGGAGGGCAGGTGATCAATAATATATTTTCGGGTTTGAGTCACAATATCATCTTGTTCAAATTGATTGAGATAATCGATAACAATCTGATCATTGATCCTGGTCAGTTCGGGGTTTGCTGATGATGTGGGGTGTTCACAAATTTCCTTGTCAAATTCAATGGCTGTTTCATTGGCGTTGAAGCTGGCAGGTATGCCAAAGAATTGCTCGAATTTCTCTGTACAGGGTGGCTCGGGGTGTTCGAATGATACCCGAACAGGTTTGATATGCGGCCCCAGCATTATTTGGCATATTTTATAGACAGTTGCAATGAGTCCGTCGAACGCCGCATCCGGAAACTGGAAAGGGTCGTCTTTCTGCCCAACAGCATCATGGAGGCAATAACCGGTATTCGTTTCGTTTAACTCCAGTACCATGTCAGTTGCAAGAATTTTCTGAAATCGAATCAGGCGATCCAGTCCATCCTTGAGGGTATGACTCGCTATCCAGGAAAGCCCCAGGCCATGCAGGGCAGAAGGTTGAATGTAGGCTGCATACGTTAGCCCAAAACAGGGATCACCACTGTATTGAACAGACAGCTCCCAGAGCTTTTTATTTTTAAGCGTGGAAATCCGTTCAGAATGATGGTAGACCTTGTCCGCATCAAAACCTGCTTCCTCTATAACGGGTCGATAATCCAGTCCGTAGGATTCCAGTGCATCGACAACCAGTGCCACCATGCTGACCAATGTGCTGTGTTGATTGAGACTGGTTTCAGGAATGTCGGTCATAAGTGAAGCTCCGGTTAATTCATTTTTCGTCATTCCCGCGAAAGCGGGAGGCCAGTTTTTCCTGGTCCGGTGTAGCAGCCGACATTTCGGCCAGGGTGCTCAATATTTCTTCCCTGACGGCGCGCGCAAGTCCGCTCGCCGTTTGCGCTGTCTCCGGCAAGTCCTCGACATGAATCACCGGCAGGTAACGGACCGTCATGATGTTCCTGTGCCCGGCGACATCGGTCCAGCTCTGGTCCTTGCCGAGTATCAGGGGCTGGCAGAAGATTACCACTGGCTGTACCGGCGCCGGGCACTTGACCGCTGCATGAAAGGCCGTTGTCCGGAACTTGCGCACCGTTGTGGCCGACTCCGAGCGCGTGCCTTCCGGAAAAAAAACGACATGGTGACCCTCGGCAAGGCGCTCACAGCAGGAGGAGATAATACGCTTGCTGGCACTGGCGGTGCCATCCATGCCCTCAATGTAACCTCCGACCTGAATAAAGGATGAAAGTACCGGATTATCAAGAGACTGTGTTTTGTACAGGCACACTGCGTTTGGCAGGTTCTGCAGCAGTACAATAAAGTCCAGCAGGCTGGGATGGTTGGCAACCATGATGCAGGGTTGCTCATGCGGCGTGCCCTCGAACCTGAACTCCACAAGACCAAGAAAATCCAGCGTTGCGAGGTAGCCCACCACGTGCCGGTGGGCAATGTACAGTGCATCCCGGCGTGCGTCCGGGCGGCCTTTCCCCTTTTTTATCACGCGTGGCATCTGCCATTTGCCCAGCCACAGCACCTGGACGGCAAACTGCAGGAAGCCATAGGCGGTGAGGGGAACGCCTATGGTAATCAACAGGATCTGTTTGATAGTCATCGATGGTGTTACGATTCGGGGCGATTTCGAGGGCATGCAGATGTCACACTGCAAGTGTATTTGGTGTAGGAGCGGATTGCATCCGCGAATTGCGCTTGCGAAGTGCTCCTGCATTTTAGTAGCAGGCGGTAATTCCTTTCATGCGGCAAAAACTCAAATCATATATCTTTCAGGAACTGGTTTTTTCCGGGGACCCTGAGGCATTCGGCGAGCATGATGACCTGCTGGAGGCGGGCCTGGACAGCATGGCCATTATGCGCCTGGTCCTGTTTATCGAGAATGAATACGGTGTGGTACTGCCGGATAATGAACTGGCTCCGGAAAATCTGCAGACACTCAAGCGGCTGGAAAACTGGATCAAGCAACACCAGTGACCTTGCCGCGGCTTAACCCGGCAGATCACTTCACGCTGGTGCTGGATCATGAAATCCGTAAATCAGGACTGGCAGGAAATTACTGCGCGCTGGTGCTGGAACTGGACGGTATTCCCGGGCATGCCGAGATTGCACGGCGCTGTTCTGTGTTTGCACGGCGGTTTCCACTGGCGGTTGCATGCTTGTCTCGACAGGGCCGGCAATATGCCTGGATCCCCTCGGGTGATGACAGCCTGCCGTTTCAGGTCAGCAAGCTGAAATCGGATGACGCGGCCTGCCGGCAGCAACGGTTGCTTGAAATTGTCAATCAGGGCGCACCGGTGTCAGCGTCCGCACCGTTCGAACTGCACCTGATCGAAGCCACAGACCATAGCCTGCTGGTGCTGCGCTGGTTCCACCCGGCCACTGATGCGAAAGGTGCCGAGCTTGTCCTGCACCAGCTCTTCAGTGACTCGCAAGCTGCGCAACAGTCGCAGCCGTCACCTGTTGAGCGCTTGCAGCAGCAGTGGGGCTGGTGGCGAAAATTCAGGCTTGGCAGGCAGGCGGTGCTCAATATCCGCGGGCTGGACCGGCATGCCAGTGTGCTGCCGCTAGAACCACAGCGACCGGCTGACCGGCTGACGCTGAAACTGGTGCGCTATGACACGGCACAGACGGCGCAGATTCTGGTAAATGCCCGCAACCAGTCCGGCATGACGGGTACCACGCTGTACCTGATTGGCTGCATGATGCGCGCCATGGAAGCCACAGGGGCGACGCAGGAAGGGGAGGCCTACTGCGTACCCTATGCGGCCAACCTGCGCAGGCGCAAGGCCCTGTCCCCGCTGTTTGGCAACCAGTTCAGTTTCCTGTTTGCCCAGGCAGGGCGAGACCTGCTTCGTTCACGGCAACGGCTGTTTAGCCACTTGCGAGAGCAGAACAGGGCTGCCATACGTCAGGGACTGGATTATGCCATGCTGCCACTGATGCAGGCCGGAAGCTGGTTGTCACTGGATAAATACGGTCGCATCGTGCGTAACTCACCGAGCGGGCGGGAACGCAGTTCGTTCTGGTTTTCCTACACGGGTGAGATGGAACCTGAACCCGAGGCCATTGCCGGTTGCCGGGTGCGTGGCATGTACCAGGTCAGCCAGGTGAGCTCGCCACCGGGTCTGGGGTTGCTGGCCAGCATCTTCCGGGGTCGACTTGTGTTGAGTTTCAACTGCATCAATAATCAGGTTCAGGGTGACTGGCTTGAATGCTTGACACAGGCCATGACGGCCGAGCTGCTGTATCTATCAATATAAGCTTGTCGGAGTACTCAAAGTTTTTATGAGCCCGAGAGCCTGTTTGCAACGATTGCAGGAATCTGCCCCCCGGCAGGTTCTGTTTGCGGAAGCGGACAGGCAACTGGATGCACAGACCCTGTTTGCACGTGCTGTCCGCCTGGCGGCACAATTGCAGGCTCAAGGCATCGGGACGGGCAGCAATGTGGCCTTGTATTTACCGCGCGGACTGGATGCCGTGGTGGCCGTGTACGGAATACTGCTGGCGGGTGCCTGCTATGTGCCGTTGCACCGCCACTGTCCCGGGAACAGCAACCGACTCATTGTGCAGGATGCCGGTTGTCGCTGTGTCCTCATGAACGACACCGTACCGTCCTGGATACGCGCTGCAGGACTTGACGTTATCGATGTTGCGACTGTGCCGGATTGCCCACCCATTAGTGATCCTGTACCGATGTGCCGCGCAGAGGACCCTGCTGCGATCCTGTACACCTCGGGTTCCACCGGCCGGCCCAAGGGGGTTGTCATCTCGCGGCACGCCTTTAGCACATTTTCCGACTGGAGTGTGTCCACGTTTGGACTGAACCGCGATGACCGTATCGCCAGTCTGGCACCCTTTAACTTCGATCTGTCGCTGTTCGACCTGTTTGCCACGCCGGCTGCCGTCGTCGGTGTCCCGGATCAACTCAGCGGCACCCGTATTGCTGCGGCCGTTGCCGTCGAGGGAGCCGACCGTTCCTCCCTGCAGGCCCACGCCAGCAGGGAGTTGGCTACCTGGATGCGGCCGTCCTTTTATCTGCTCATGAAGGACCTGCCGTTTCTGCCCAATGGCAAGACCGATTACCAGGGTATATCCCGGGCCATTGAAGAGGAGATGTCAGGATGAGAACAACGGACACCGTGCCCGAGTCAGGACCACCGGATGATGACTCGCAGGCATCGGCGCGTAGGCGTTTCCTTGCCTGTGCCGCCAGCGGCCTGTTACGCCATGCCGTCGATGCACAATACGGTGGTCTTGGTGACAGCTTCCAGGCACTGAGCGAGGCCCATGCAGAGCTGGGCCGGCGCACCCGGGATCCCGGCTTGTTGCTGGCCATTAATGCGCATCTATGGGGTGTGGTGTTTCCGTTGCTGCGTTTTGGTACCGCACAGCAACAACAGGACTGGTTACCGGGCTTGCTGGGTGGTGAACAAATCGGCGGGTGATGGCACCCTGGCCGGTATGCAGGCTGTTAGCCACCGCATCGCCGCTATGCAGCTGCGTCTGGAAACGACCCGTCTGTGGATTCGCGAGTGTGCGCAGTTGCTTGATGACGGCAAGCGGATAACACTGGCCAGTGCCCAGGCCAAATTATATGCCAGCGAGGCCTTTTTGCAGTCCAGTCTGGATGCCGCGCATCTGCTGGGTGCGTCCGGCCTGGAAGGTGAACTTCCCGGGTTGGTGCACGATGCCATGGCCGGACGCCTGTTGTCGGGCAGCTCTGAAATTCAGAAGAATATTATCGCCGCCATGCTCGGGCTGGGCACGGGTAAGGGTTGATTGAAGGGGCGCATCGCGGATGCGATCCGCTCCTGTGACAATAAGACGCTCCTGTAGGAGCGCTTCGCAAGCGCGATTCTTTTCAGACGCGATTTACAGTTCGCGCAGGCCCTCGGACGGCTCTATACGTGCCGAGCGCAGTCCTGCCAGACCTGCCGCAATGACGGCGGAACCGCAGGTCACTGCCAGGGCGATAGCATAGTGAAATGGCAATAGCCGGCAGACCTGTTGCCCTGGCTCCACTTGCCCGGCCATCATGTCATTAATCAACCAGGCAGTGACATAATAGATAGACACTGCCAGTGCCCAGCCTAAAATAGCGGTGAACAGTGCCTGCACCATCGGAAACCAGACAATGTCACTGGTGCGATATCCCACCAGGCGCAGCACCGACAACTGTTTGCGCTTGCGATCGACATTGGCCCACAGGTTGGCACCCAGCGACAGCGAGAACCCCACCAGACCAATCACGGCAATCGCCCAGTAGATGGCGGTCAGATTCCGTTCCATGCGCTGTACCAGTTCGATCCCGGCTGCCTGTGTATGTACGTCGACGCCGATCTCGGAGAACGCTTCGCGCAGATTTGCCACGTCATTGATAGACTGTGCGTAGAGCCGGAACCCCGGGTAATTGCGTTCGGTATCCGCCGTTGTGCCGCGCCAGTCGAGTTCAGGCACCGCTCGCCCGTCACGGAAATCCTCCAGCGCTTCAAGCAGTCGTACCGAGACAAAGGCACCGTCACGCGAGAACGCCTGCGCCGACGCGACCGCTGCAACGGTCAGATCCAGATGTACCCGTTCCTGCTGGCCGCGATAGCGCCGGGCGAGGCTGCCATCCAGCAGGTCGCCAGCCTTGACGGCCAGTTTTTCGGCGGCATTTTTCGATATCACCACCCGGGTGAGGCCTTCCGGCAATGGCTCATCCGGCGTGAGCAGGGGATCGCCACTGGCGGAAGCAATCAGCTCCACCGGCACAATGCGGGATGAGTGCTCGCTGGCCAACTCGATGGTCGCCGCAATACTGCGGGTACGTGGCACCAGAAAGGCGACATCCGGTCGTTTGCGTACGCTGTCAAGCCAGGCCTGGGAGTAGCGGCCGCTGCCAATGGGTCGGATTTCACGATTGCCGGGATCCTCGATCAGCTGATCCATCATGCCGCCGACAATGCCGAACTTGAGACCGAACAGTACCATCATGGGGCCGAGTACCGCCGCCAGCCCGAGTATGAAACATATCGACATCTGCCACTCGTGCAGATAGTCGCGCGATGACAGGCCAAAGACCCTTAGGAGATTTCTGAACATGGTTAGCCGCTGACCACGGTTTCGGTTAGCTTGCGGTTACTGGAATGCGTGGTTTTATGGGCAAGACGACGCAAGCCGAGCTCCTTAACATGGCGCCAGGCGTGGCTGGCCAGAATCACCGTGCTGTTGAACTCTTCAGTCAGTTTGATAAACAGTGACATGACATTTTCCGCTGCGTACGGATCCAGCGAAGCGGTGGGTTCATCTGCAATCACAATCGCGGGCCGGTGAGCCAGCGCGCGACCGATGGCCACGCGTTGCCGTTCGCCTGTGGACAGGGTGTCCGGCTGCTTCTTCAGCTGGTTGGCAATACCGAGTGATTCGGCGAGGTGCTCGACCGTCCCGTCCTGCTTCAGGCCAAGCACGCTGCGGGAGAGGTTGATGTTTTCATACACTGACAGGTAGGGCAACAGGCCTCCGGTCTGCATCACGTAACCGATATGCCGCCTGCGCATATCGCCAAGGATATTGAGATTATCGGCTTGCCAGCAGGCATTCACGTCGAGAGGATCCTGGTCGTCCTCGTGCCGAAAGCGGAAGTTGTCGGCAGTTGACGGTTGCAGGATGAAGGCGAGCATATCCAGCAGGGTCGATTTGCCGCTGCCCGATTCACCAATCAGGGCGATTTTCTCGCCACGGTTAATATGCAGAAAGGGCACCCTGAGATGGAAGGCCACACCCTGTTCTTCGCGGATCTTGATCACGTCACGCAGCAGATAGATAGTGGAATGTCTGGGTTTTGCTGCTGCGGCAGGCTCGGTATTCACGTACAGGCCGGCATCATGGCAGCTGGTTCAGCTCAACAGGGTAGACCGAATCACCGCTGACCGGTCCGCCGTCCAGACTGACCCAGAGGTCGGTATGATCATGCAGTGCACGGTAATAGCTGACCTTCTCCTCCAGTCGGTGGAGGAAGGCAAGCTGCCGCTGGGTGGACCAGCTCTGCCAGTCATCCAGCGACAGGCCCATCACTTCACCGGTATAGGGAAGGTCTTCGATGTACTCACGCATGTAGCCCAGTTCCGCCAGACTGGTGCCGGTGCCCGCCGTGGTGGATGTCGTGGTCCCCAGTTGCTCGGGATCACGTGTTGCGGTCGCAGCGAGGCTCTGTAGCTCACTGAGAAAGTTCTGCGGTGACAGCAACCCCTCTTCGGCCGCATCGAGCACTTGCGTGAGGACGTCATTCAGATCCGATAGCTGGTCGCGGGTAAGCAGTACCCTCACATCCAGGGTGGGGCGTGCGGGATTGTTGAAGTCACGGTCCAGCAGCCAGGCGTCGAATACACTGGGTACTTGACCCCCCTCGGTTTTCTGCAGATAACGCATGCGTAGTGCATAGCCAAGCTTCGTTACCCTGGTCTGCAGTTCGGCCAGCTGCACATTGTCACTGGCCGGCACGGGTGCAGGCAGTTGCTTGTTTGCGGAAGCCATCTGCACTTGTCCGGTGATCTGTCCGGCCAGTGTATCCAGCACCTTGCCGAACTCCTGGACATTGCCAGTGGACACACCGTAGTAGAGGCTGCCGATGCCCGGAAAGTCTGCCAGCCGGCGATACTGTTCGGCGTCTGCTGCCTGGTCCGGCATGGTAGCGTCGGTAAGCAAGTGCAGTACGAATATCGCAATACCCTTATCCTGGGCCATTTGCCGCAGGCTTTCGGCATCCAGGCCGGTGCTGGAAAGCGGGTCATCGGCGGCGCGCGCACCGGCATCCGTCACCAGCACAATGTAGCGGGCATCGTGGCCTGCCCAGTTGACACTCTCGATCGCCTGCTTCACCCCGGCATAGGCGTCCTCGGTGAAGTCCCGGCTCGAGATCCCGGCATCCTGCAGCAATGTTACCCGGGAGAGAAAGCTGGCTGCATCGCGGCCCTCATCCAGGTCGACATAGGTACGCACCAGATAGTCCAGCCCGGGTGCGGCGGCGAGGTTGTCGCGATAGGCCACCAGTCCAAAGTTCATCTGGCCCGGCAGGTCGGCTTTACCCAGGGTATCGAAAATCGTGATCACTGCTTCCCGTGTGCGCTCGATGTAGGGTTGCATCGACAGGGTAGAGTCAATGACAAATACCAGCCCTGCGGTGTAGTCCTGCTTGCTGTCCCCGGCCGTGTCGGCATAGGCCAGGGGAACACTCGACACCTGCAGCAGGCGTGCTTTCTCACTGCCCAGGTAGACGTCCTCGTAGCGGTGAATCGGCACCAGGTAGAAGTCTTCCTGAATGTCAATGTGGCCGGGTGGCTGAATGGCGATCACTGGTGAGTCCGCGGACAGTTGCTCTTCCACCGCCTCATCGTAGAGCTGTGCATAGGTCTTCAGATCAGTCTGCCCGGCGAGCTGGCGCAGGGAATCGCTGTCCTTGAAGAGCAGTACCCGGTCATGACCTGCCGGGTCACGAAAGGCGACGGTCAATGCATGGTTCCACTCAATGCCATCGGCAGCGGGCAACCAGCCCGTGCGGCTGCCGTGGCGATCGGTGCCAACCTCGATCCAATCCTTGCCGTCTTGCTGCAGGCGCGCATAGACGTAGAGGTTGGTAAAGGGCAGCAACTCTGCGTCCGCCTGCTCACCCGGCTCGCTGGCAATCCGCGCACCGGGCACGGACAGTACACGCTGGTAGAGGCTGTGTTTGCCTTCAATCAGCAGCGGCTTGTCAGCGCTACCGGCTGCAACGGCTGCCATTCCCGGCAAGGGCGTCATAGCGATGACGAGTGCAAGTAAAAATTTCTTCATGGTCAAAATCTCCCGGAACATTATTGCCACTGCAGTAACAGGCGCCGTGCCTGCTCGTCTCCGTTCGCGGCATTCTGCTGCACGCGTTTGTGCAGATCCTGCAGTCGTACAGCAGCCTCTTCATTGCCGGCAGTTGTCGCTACGCTATACCACTTGTAAGCCTGGGCGGGTTCCGGCTCAGGCAAATAACCGCTCGCCGTTGCATGGAAGGCCGGATCGGCCTGGGTTCCAAGGATCAAGGCCGCTTGCGCCTGGCCGTGGCGTGCGGCGAAGCGGTACAGCAGGTAGGCATCTTCCCGGTTTCCCTCGCCCTGCAGACGTTCTGCCTCGGCGAACACCACGTCCACATCGGGCGCCGCGCCGCCGGCCCGCAAGTCATAAATGAAGGCCCGTGCCCGGTCACCGCCGTTAGTGACGGTGGCAATCCCGCCCGGTGGTGGCGGCAGTAAGAGGTCCTCGGCTGATTCCGGCGCAGACGACAGTGATGGCAGCTGTGGTGCCTGTTTATCGTCAACCGGCACCAGCCATATGGCAATGGCGGTGATAACAACGACCGACGCCATCAGTGCCCTGGAAAGCCCGGGGCGCCATTTTCTGTTGCTGTCTGTCTCTTCGTAGTCGTTTTCCATGCAACACCTGCTTCTCGAGTTCACTTCGCCGGGGCGGCATTATCGCGAATCTGCAGCCCGGTTAAAACCTCCAAATTGGTATTCTCTGAAAGCCCTTGCGAATCAATGCGCCCGGATCTGCCAAATGCCCCGCAGCCACGGGAGTGGGGCACAAATTCTGCGCATTGGCGGCGCGATTATGGTCTGGCCTCCACTATTAGCCGGTTCTTAATCCATAAACACTGTAATTTCTCTCGCAAAGGCGCTAAGACGCCAAGAAAGAATTTAAGTATGCCTAGATTCTAACTTCGCGATCTTTGCGTCTTGGCGAGAGTTTTTCTTTATAAACGGACACTAACTACGGGGTGTTCCCGGTCTCCGGCTCTGCCGACCTTCCAGTAACATGCGCTGGAATTCATTATTGCCACGCCACAAATCGCCTGATAACAAGGCGGCGATGTCGTTCTTGATGGTATCGCTACGGTCGGCCTCAAAGAACAGATGGTTCACCATGTCGTACTGATAATAGCGTTCCACAAACAGTTGCATGGACCGGAAGGCCAGGTTGTAGTGGTTATCGTCAGTGGTATGCAGCACCGGGTCGGCCTCGGTCCCGGCAACCAGTGCCGGGTGCAGCCGGTCAGCGACCTTTTCGGCACTGGTGACGGCCAGAAAAACCCCGGATGAAAAAATCGGGTCGAGAAAGCCGGCGGCATCACCGCAACAGGCATAGCGTTGACCATGGCGCTGCGAGTTGCTAAAGCTGAAATCCGCTTCGGCCCGTACCGCTGCCTCCTGTTTCGCACCCGCCAGCAATTCAGTGAGGATGGGAGAGGCATTCTTGTATTGCTCATAGAGCGCCGCGCCCCGCGATGACTGGTCGAGGGCTTGTTGTACCACCAGACCGATACTGAGGCGGCTATCGATGAGGGGGATGATCCAGATCCAGCCGATATCGACCATCAAAACCTTGATGTCACCGGATACGTACATAGCCCGGGCAGCTGCGGAGTTCACTTCACGGTAGTGCGTGTAGAGGGCAAAGCGGCCGAGGTTCTCGATGCGTTCGATCCCTGCCCGTTTTCTGCCCATGAGCGTGCTGCGCCCGGTTGCATCGATGAGGTAGCGTGACGGGTACTGCCCCCGGTCGGTGGTCACCTGTACACCGTCGGCATCGATAGCGACGCTCCTGACTGACTCCTGCTGCTGCAGGCGGGCGCCGTGATGAACCGCGTTGTCGACCAGCATGTGGTCAAAGGGGGCACGCTCCACCTGGTAGGGCTGGTGCTGCCTGTTGAGGCAGAAACGTACCTGTTTACCGCTGTTTTCGTCGATAAATTCGGCACCGTTCTTGTGCAAATATTTGTTCCTGTCCCAGTGAATGCCGAGGCGGTCGAACACCGGTGTACTCAGGGGCAGCATGGACTCGCCAATATGAAAGCGCGGGTGCCTGTCGCGTTCGATGATCAGTACCCTGTGGTCCTGTTGCGCCAGCAGGGTGGCGGCTGTCGAACCGGCAGGCCCGGAGCCGGCGACGATGACGTCATATTCAGGGACAGCCATCAGATAATCCCTCCAGAGACATTAACGACTTCGCCGGTGATGTAGGAAGCATCCTCGGAACAGAGGAAGGCAACGACCGCGGCAATCTCGGCGGGACTGCCGGCGCGTTTCATCGGAACGACCTCCTTGATGACTTCAGTCGGGATGTCCCTGATCATGCCGGTATCGACAAAGCCGGGGGCCACGACGTTGGTGCAAATGCCACGACTCGCCACTTCTTTCGCCAGCGACCGGGTTGCACCGATCAAGCCGGCCTTGGCGGCAGCATAGTTCGTCTGTCCGCGGTTACCATGCAGGGCAGCAATCGATGAGATACTGACAATACGTCCCCAGCGCTGGCGGATCATGGGCATGATCAGTGGCCGGGTAACATGAAAAAAACCGTGTAGACTGGTATCAATCACCTCTTTCCACTGTTTTTCTTCCATGCCGGGGAAGGGCGCATCTGCAGTGATACCGGCATTGTGTACCACGACGTCAATGCTGTCTTCACTGGCGAGCAAGGCATCCAGTACCTGCTGGCACTGTTCTCCGTTGCTAACATCAAACCCGGTAATCGATGCGCTACCCCCCTGTGCAATGATACGGTCTGCGACCTGCTGTGCACTGTCAGGGTTGCTGCGGTAGTGTATCCAGACCTGCATGCCGTCCGCAGCCAGGCGTTCGGCGATGGCCCCGCCGATACTGCCACTGCCGCCGGTTATGAGGGCCTTGCGTGTCATGCTGACTCCCCGGGTAGTAATGCAATCATCAATGTGCCGGTAAAAAAACACTGTGCATTGAAACTTACCTCGCCCTCAAATAGCGCCACCTCTGCAGTGCCGGCCTGGTAGCGGGCGTGGATGTGCAGTTCAGTACCCACCGGGATGTCCAGCTGCTCAACCCGAAAGGATTTTACCTGCACAATGGCACCGGGTCGCGTTGCATTTCCGGGTGCACGTGACCCAAGCAGGGTACCCGCGGCCTGCGACAGCAGTTCCAACCCCCCGGTGGCGGGAAACAGCCCGTCACGCAGCAGCGGGTTGTGTGCAGCGATCACGCTGGTGCAGTGTACGCTGTCGGTATCCTGTGCCAGCATCCTGGTCAGCATCAGCATGGGTGGCCGGTGTGGCAGCAGCTGTTCGAAATCGCTGTCTTCTATCGCTGTCATGGCATGACCATGTTGACCTGCCATGGCCATGGTCCCGAAGACAGGGTGATTTGCTGCTGGCCGCTGGTGGCCTGTTGCAGTACCTGGAACAGTGGCAGTGCGGCCATGGCCGGGTTGCGTGCCGTGAAATCTGTGACGGGCAGGGCAGGGTCAGACCCGGTTGCCTGGATGGGTCTGTGTAGCAGTGGACGGTCGCGCGTTTCACGATCCAGTAGCAGGGCAAAAGCGCAGGCCTTCCAGGCGTAGTCGGGCAGTAGCTGTTCCGGCATGTCCTCATCGTAGACGACCAGCAACACTTGTTTCGTGACGGTTTGTAACTGACACCAGGCTTCCAGCAGGCCCAGTGCAAAGCCGTCATCCAGTGCACCCATGGCCTGCATGGAGGCCATACTGCCGGTGGCCATACTCCAGTAGCCGGCGGCGGTATTATGTACCGAGTTGTGGAACAGGGTGGGTGATAGCGGATAGTCCTGTTGGCTGATGGCGCGGCAGAGCTTGTCTGTGACCTGTATTTCACCGACAGAAGACACGAAAATGGCGGGCAGTTTGTGCCCGATCCCGGCAGCCGTACAGGCACGTCCGAGAGCGGTAATCGCCACCTGTGTTGCCATGCTGGTGCGGCGCCGTACCATGGGTGCGAGTACCGATGCGTCGACCCCCGCATCCGCAAACCCGAGTTCGCTCGCGATGTCCTCGTCCGGGATACACAGGCCGCTGCCGAGGATGGCGACAGGGGCTGACAGTGTGGTGGTGTCAGTCATGCTGCTCGCCCAGTATCACAGAAGTGTTGTTGCCGCCGAAGCCAAAATTGTTATTCATGGTAAAGGCCACCGGTACGTCCGTCTCGCTGTCACGGTTGACGCTGCAGTGAAAGGCTGCGTCGACCTGCTTCAGGTTGCAGGTGCCGGGTCTGAATCCATGCTTCAGGCTCAGCCAGGTGATGATGGTTTCGATGCCACCGGCAGCGCCCAGTGTATGACCGGTCAGGCCCTTGGTGCCGCTGCAATGAAGTTCGGGGCCAAACACCTGGTCCATGGCGAGCATTTCTGCACTGTCGTTGAGCACGGTGCCGGTGGCGTGCAGGTTGACGTAGTCAATGTCTTGCGCCGTGATGCCGGCCTGGGCCAGTGCCTCGTGCATGGCGATGACGGCACCCTTGCCTTCGGGGTGCGGGGCCGTCATGTGATGGGCGTCAGAAGATTCACCGCAGCCCAGCAGGTGCACGCAGCCCGAGAAATTTTTGTGCGGTTTTTCGAGCAGCAGCAGGCCGGCACCTTCGCCCAGGCTGATGCCATTGCGGTCCTTGTCCAGCGGGGTACAGGGTTGCTCCGACATAATATCCAGGCTCTTGAAGCCGTACATTGTCAGGCGGCAGAGCGAGTCCACCCCGCCGGTCAGTACTGCATCACAGACACCGGTCGCAATCAGCCGTTGTGCGCTGGCCAATGACTTGCTGCTTGATGAGCAGGCGGTCGAGATCACGTAGCAGGGTCCTTCCAGCCCCAGTTCGGCCTGCAGGAAACGCGCGGTTGCGACCCAGCTATGCTGGCTGGGCAGGCTGAATGATGCCGGCACCTGCCCATGTTCCTTGAGCCAGACATAGGCCTTCTCGGTTTCGTAAATGCCCGAGGTGCTGGTCCCCAGCACGATACCTACCCGCTGTGCACCGTAGCGTTCAATGGCCTGTTCCACGGCACTGCGCAGTCCGTCAGCCGGGTGGTTAATGGCTGCCAGTGCAATACGCGCGTTACGCGTGGAAAACTTTTGTAATGACGGGGTCAGTTCAGGGAGCAGTTCATTGGCGATTTCGCCACACCAGGCCGGGAAGTCGATTTCAAACAGGCGCGGCGGCTGCAGGCGGTGTTTTCCGGCAAGCAGCGCCTGATACAGACTTTGTGTGCCGAGGCCGCAGGCACTGAATACCGAGCAGGCGGTGATGGGGAGTGCTGGTAGTGTGGTCATGGGAAATTAACGCCCTCTCCCTCCGGGAGAGGGCTGGGGGAAGGGGGCTTCAATTATATAGCCGTGTCTTTGCTCCAGATCTGTTGATTGTTGTCGTAAATTCCTTGCGAAAGACTTCATTTTATTCCCTCTCCCTGGCCCTCTCCCGGAGGGAGAGGGGATGCACTGGTTAAGCATTATCCCTGTTACCCAGCATAATCGGACACAACAGAAAGCCGGCCAGCACACCCGGGGCAACCGTACCGGCCAGGGCATGCAGGGCCGGGTTTTCAGCGATGCCCAGACTGCCAAATGCCGCCGCCGTGGTGATGGCGGAAACTGTGATGGCCTGGAAGGTGCGTTGCCGGTTGCCGCTTCTATTTTCCAGAAAAAACACGCCGTAATCCACACAAACCGCTGCTGTCAGTAGCAGGCCGATCAGGTGCAGCATGCCCAGGGGTGCGCCTGACAGCCCCCACAGGCCCAGCAGCAGCATGATAGACAGGGTGGCCGGGGTGAGCACCCGCAGTGCATCCACGACTGATCGGTAGCGCACACTCAGCAGTGCCAGGATGGCCAGTATTCCCCAGGCCAGCAGGGTCTGCGCCTTGTGGCGATAGTCACTGGCCAACTGCCGGATATTGTCCTTTTGGCTGAAATAGCGGGCACCCGGAATGGCCTGCAGCGCGTCTTGCAATGCCTGCGGTTGATGACTGCCCAGCCAGATGACAGCCGTGGTGCCGGTCGCATCCTGCAGCAGCTGCGAGGAGAGCAGGGCGGCAACCGGCGAGGTCAGCACCTGTTCGGGTTCGAGCAGGGTCTCGGGTGCAGTGCCCAGCGCCGGAAAGGCCGCGGCACTGAGACCGTGGTCTGCGAGTGTCTTGGTCCAGCGTTCCCGGACCGCCAGATTAAGCACTTCGCTCCAGGCCTGCGCATTTTGAATTTGCAGTTGTCTTGATGCCACCCATGGAAACAGCGGGTAATACGCGTCCAGTTTTTCCTGTTGCTGCAGAGCAGACAGCTGAGTCTGCACGGCTTCAGCAGTTTGCAGCACGGTTTCCATGCTGTCACCACTGACGAGAATGAAACGGCCGGGTTCAATGCTGGATAGCCTTGCACGAATCACGCGGTCCGTTTCCGCAAGCTGTTGTAGTGAGGGTGCAAGCTTGCTCATGTTATCACCCCAGTGTATCCGGGTACCGCCTGCCAGTAGCAGGCTCGTAATAATTGCAATGACCAGGTAGCGTGTCCGTGTGCCGACAGCGGTCGTGAGCAGCCATGACAGGTTGAGGCGCGGTTGGACCTGCACGCGAAACAGGCCCAGCAGGTCGGGCAATATGTAACGCGTGATCAGTAATGCGGCGACGATGCCACTGCCGGTGAACACGGCTACTTGCTGCAGGCCGGGAAAACCGCTGAAGCTCAGGGCCGTGTAACCAATCAGGGTCGTTGCACCACCGACCAGCAGTGCTGGCCAGATACGGCGGATAGCCAGCACCCGTTCAGTGCCGGTTCTGTTTCCTGCATGCACCATGCTGTGGATGAAGTAATCGATGCAGATACCGATTAGCGTCGTGCCGAGTGCCAGTGTCAGACCGTGCAGGTAGCCGTACACCCACTGGGTCAGCAGGGCGGCAATGCAGGCGGTCGTGAACAGCATAATGCTGATGCACAGCAGTGCGCGCAGGGACCTGAATACCAGCCAGGAGAGCAGGATGACGAGCCCGATGGAGAGGGCGCTGATGCGGGTGATGTCTTGCTTGACCTGTGCATGGATGTTGCTGGCAAATACCGGTACGCCGGTCATCTCCAGTGTAAAGCGCTCCTCATAGTGACGGTTCAGCGCACTGAAGGCCTCTGCCAGTGTCTGTTGAAAGTCTTGCTGAGCGAGGGTGTCCAGCCCCGCGTGCCGTGTTTCCAGGAAAAAAGCACTAAACGCCGGGTCGGCATCCGACTGCTTGTATGCCTGGCCGGCGCGACTGAACCATGCCAGCGTCAGCAGCATGGGGTCGTCGGCCAGCAGGGATTTGACCAGTGACGGGTCGGGCCCGAGCAGTGCTGCCTTGATCGCAGCTGCCTGAGAGGCCATCCCCGCAGGGCTGAGCAGTCGGCTGACCGCGTGCTCGGGTTGCAGGGACAGCAGCTGCAACTGGTGGGGTGCATAAAAGCGCAGCAGTTGCCGGACGTCAGCCTGACTGAACGGTTCTGTCCACACGCGACGGACCTGCTCCGATTCCGCCAGTGTCTGTTGCAGTGCCGTCATGAATTCCCGGGCGCTGCTGTCGTTTACCCCCGGATGGGCTACGCTGATCAGGTAACGTCGGGCCAGTTGATCAGACTGTAACTGGCCGATCCTGTTAGCAGGATTGTCGTGATCAGCGGAAAAAAAGAAGTCACCGATGTCGGTGTGTATATTGCTGAGCTGTATTGCCGCTGTGGCAAGGCCGACAGTCAACAGCAGAAATGCCCAGGCCCTTGTCATGTTGACTAGTAGTCCTTCAACATGATAATTACGGGTTCAGCGTCCCTGTGGTGTTTCGCAGTAAGGCGCTGTGCGAAGGCAATGGCCATTCCCTTGGCGAGCACTGCAACGCAACTGCGGGACACCACAGGAACGCCCTTCGGGTTAGCTTGTCAACGCCCACGGACTGCGTTCCGCCTCTTGACAAGGGAATGACCATTGTCGGCGAGGCGCGCCTTGCCGTGAACGTTGACAAGCTAACTGAATCCGCAATTATCATGTTGAAGGACTACTAGTGGATTGACTCAAGCAGCTGCTGCAGCTCGTGGCCGGCTGTCTCACCCTGTGACAGTAATGACAGTTGCCATTCTGTGTGGTCACCATCTGCCTGTTCCAGCACCAGGCGGTCCGGTCCGTGGTCGCTGTCACCGGAGAGTTGCATCCGGATGATGCCATCTTCCACGGGCTGCCGCGGTGCTAGTTGTAATGACCAGCGTTGCCCGGTGCTGTCAAAGCTGATCACGTAGTTCTGTTCCAGTTCAGTGCGCCCGGTCATGCCATACAGCAACAACATGAACGGCCCCATGCCCGGTACGGCAAACGGCTGTTCCAGTTTCAGGCTGCGATTGATGTCCTGCGCAGCATCGATATGTTGCATGCGGTCTGCAGAGATGACGGTCAATACAAGCGTCGGTGCTTGTTGTGCAATCACCATCTGTTGCAGGGATGTGTACATGTCACCGCTGGCCTGCCACGGTTCTGCCAGTAACTGCAGCGTGCGGGTCTCCAGGTAGCTGAAATGCCGGGTCTCCTGTACGCGTATGCGTTGCAGCACGCTGGTGAGTGTGTCCTGTGCCGCTACATGTATGGGATACAGTGCTATTGCAAACAGCAACAGACGAACTGGTTTCCAGTTGAATTGAAAAACTCTCGCCAAGACGCCAAGACGCAAAGAAAGAAATATTAATATTCTTTTTAACAAGAGTTTGTACCTTTGCGATCTTTGCGTCTTTGCGAGAGAAATTAGAGTATTTATGAATGTGAGCTAACTAGCCTCATCAGGTGCTGAATCAACATGGCCTGCAATAATATCGGCGACGGACTCCGGGACGGATGGTTGTAATTTTCCCGTCAGGTTGCACACCGCCTGCTTGGTGTGACCATAGGCGGCACGCTTGCCGGACCCGGCCTCGTTTATCCGGTACTCGATCAGAATGTAGTACTCCCATGCACGGAAGTGTGCCGAGATATCGACCTGTTGACCGTATCGAAGTGCTTCACTGTAGCGGCACTGTGATTCAATGACAGGGAAGGAAAAACCGAGGCGTCCCATGTCATCGACATCAAAGTTCAGTGAGCGGTACAGTGCAGTTCTGGCCAGTTCAAAGTACTTGTAGTAGTGCCCGTGCCAGACAATGCCGAGGCTGTCGACGTCATGGAAGGGAATTTCGTACGGGACGGTGACTCTCATGGTCCGGTCTCGGTCTCTACGTTCCAGAACTCGGAAAAATTAAACCAGTTATAGGGATATTCACGGGCCTTGTCTGCCAGCAGGTCAGCATACTGCTGTGCATAGACCTGTGCCTGCTGCTGGCGTTGTCCACGTGCCAGCGTGATATTGTTGGCCAGTTTGATGGCGTAAGTATCATAAACGTAGTGGTCGATACGCAAGCCGAAAAAACAAAATATCGGACAATGCAGGATGGCAGCGAGGTAATAGGGGCCGGTCGGCAGCCAGGCCTGCTCACCCATGAAGTTGACCGGTACCTTTTTTTCGCCGATGCCGGTGCGGTCGCCAAGGATCGCCAGAACGCCGCCGCCATCGATCACGTCGCGCATCTGAAACACCGCGTCAGGTTCTGTGGGGTCGATAAAATTTTGTTGCAGTTCAGGATTGATCGCATCCAGTGCCTGGCGGATCTTGGTCGAGCCGGCAAAGTAGGCGACGATATGGATGTCAATGTCCATTCGGTCACTGGCGAGCAGTTTGCAGGCTTCGAAGCTGCCCAGGTGTGAACCCAGCATGATAAGGCCACGGCCATTTCGCCGGGCTTCCATGAGTGCCTCACGTCCAGTGGGGTGCACCTCGAACTGGTCTGCATCACCTGCAAGGATGGTGACGCGGTCAACCAGGCAGCGTGAAAAACACAGTAGCTGGCGGTAATAATCCGACCAGCGAGTTTGCCCTCTTGCCAGCATGAAGAAATGTCTGCTGGCCCGGTGCGCCATGCGTCCGGTAATAAAAAAATAGGCAGTAATCGGGTACAGCAGCAGATTGGCCAGCCAGCGATGCCGGCGCTGGCACAGCCAGATCATGAAGTTGATGAGCAGGGTGCTGCCTCTTTCCCTGGCGGTGATCCAGTCGTTCATGTCTTGCGAATCTTCGTGTAGCGCAGCAGCCAGCGTAGCGGTGCCTGCAGTAGCATGATGGTATGCAAGCCGACGTTGAGCACATTGTCATGCACGCTGCGGAAGTGTGAGACCCCCCCTTCAGCAGCGGACAGGTAGCGTACATGAGTGGGCACGCTTTGAACCGGAATGCCTGCCCAGTGTGCCCTGATCAGGATCTCGGGATCAAAACACATCCTCGCGCACAGGGTATGCAGTGCACAGCTTGCGGCAACCGGGTAGAGGCGAAAGCCGCACATGGCATCCGGCAGTTTCAGGGTGCCGGCCTCGAGGGCGATCATCAGGGTGGTGAGCTTGCGCCCGTACTTGCGAATAGCGGGAATGTCATTACCGAAGACCGGTGCACCGAGTATCAGCGCCTCCGGGGTGCTACGCATGCACTCAAGGAACCGCGGGATGTCGCTCAGGTCATGCTGTCCGTCGGCGTCCACCTGCAGGGCATGGCTGAAGCCGAGCTCCAGGGCGCGTTGCAGGCCCGCCTTGACGGCCGCCCCCTTGCCGCGATTGACGGGAAAATGCAGTACATGGACATGCTCCGGGTCATGAGCAGCCAGTTGGTCGATTAGCGCGCGTGTCTTGGCGTGACTGCCGTCATCGGCAATGATGACATTCTTTATATCGTGTTGCAGCCCCGCGACGACCTTCCCGATGGTTTTGGGGTTGTTGTACACAGGGACCAGTCCGCACACTGTTTCAGTCAAGGGAGCCACCCAGTTGCAAAACGCCCTTCGAAACCACGGTGTCCTTGTTCTCTACGCTAAAGCTGATATCACCGGATGGTCTGCGCTGCAGCCGGATAATGAGGCTGTCGTTTGGCTGTATCCGGCCTGTGAATTTCAACCCGCTTCCGCCGGCAATGGCCTTATTCCAGTCTGTGTGCTGTTGTAACAGTGCCCGGATCATCTCGATCTGTGCAACCGCGGGCATGATGGGCAAACCCGGGAAATGCCCCTTGAAGAAGGGCATGTCCGCCGCCACAAGACAGCTGCCGGAGAGCGTCTCGCCGTCCCGGGACTGGCTGACAGGGTCAAAGCTGAACACGGGCCCGGTCATGCTCATCGAACAGGTTTGCCACGGCCTTGCCGGGCAGTTTGCCGCTGGCCGTGTGCGGCAGTTGTTTAACCACCAGTATGCGGCGCGGAATTTCGATGCCCTCAAGCTTGTCGCGCAGCGCCGCTTGCAGCTGCCTGGGTGACAGGGGGTAGTCCCCGTCTGCAACGACGGCGGCCCAGATGGCCAGGTCGCGGACCAGTCCCTTTGCGGGTACCGCGATGACAGCGGCCTCCGCAACACCGGGACAGGTGCAGATGCTGTCCTCGATGTTTGTCAGGGACACCCGCTTGCCCGCGATCTTGACGATGGCATCCGCACGGCCCAGCAACTGAAAATGCCCCTGATCTTCCAGCGAAACCCGGTCGGCCGTGAGGAAACCGCCAGTGAATTCATCGCTGACAAAGGGTGACTCCACCTTGAGCAGGTCCTGTTCCACAGACAGGTCGACCTGGGGAAAGGCCTGCCATTTCGCGGTAAACGTGTGCCGGCGGTGACCCACCACGCCGGTCTCGGTGGAACCGTAGATTTCGAGGATGTCAGTGCCATGCTGCTGTTGCCAGGCGCGGGCAAGGCTGCCAGGCAGGGGTGCAGCGGCTGATACGCACAATATGCCGCGCAGATCGGTGCCGTCTTCCAGTGTTGCCTGATACTGGGCGGGTACGCTGATCAGTGTTTTTCCATTGTTGTGCTGCAGGGCCTGTAATACGTCGCCGGGGTAGCGGGGCATGTCATCGACCCACGCATTGCCCAGTACCCAGGGCAGTAGTATAGAGAAGGTCAGTCCGTAGAGATGTTGTGGCGGGACGCCGGCCACCACGGGTCCGGCAGGCCAGTCGAATTCTGCAGCAAGGGCGCGGGCTTCATCGAGCAAATTGGCGACAGACTTGGTAATGACCCTGGGTGTGCCGGTTGAGCCCGAGGTAAACAGCTTCACGGCGTGACTGTCCTGCGGCAGTTGCGGTTCCCAGCTGCCGTGTGCTGCACTGGATTGATTGTCGTGGAGCTGCTGTCCCCAGTTTGCGTCACATTCAAAGGCGATATCGAAGCGGCTGCGAATGTCCTGCAAGGTCTCCTCGAGGTGATTGGGTGGCAACACGACCGTCCTGTTGCTTAGCCAGGATGCCAGCAGGCCGACGCTGAAGGCATAACGTCCCGGGCAACTGATCAGGGTGTCGCCATCGCGCTGCAGTTGTGTGGCCAGCCGCTCGACATCGGTGCGAAACTGTCCGAGCGAAATGGCGGTGCCGGCCATGCAGGCCAGCGGTTGTGTTTCACTTGACGTAAAGTGCAGGCAGCAGTTATCAGGCTGATCAGGTGCCGTCATGCTTTTGCTGTTCCCAAATCCTGTGGCCGTTGTTGATCATGCTGTGAATGGTGTGGGCGAGCGATGGAATTTCCAGGTCAGGAAAAGCGATTCGCCGCCACAGGTACTCGCCCAGCAGCAGGGCGCCTATGAGCAGGTAGACTATCAGACCATTGTAGAGAACCCAGGTCGCATCGTCACCCCAAATGGCCAGCCACACGCAACCTGCAATATTGGCGGCAAAGAAGGCGGCCCACAGGATGGTCAGTTTTCTGCAGTATGCAGCAATACCGGGTGGCAGCGCATCACCAAAATCCAGGCGTGCGAATCGCTCGATCAGTGGCGTAGTGTTAAGACTCTGTATAAATAAAGTGAACAGGCTGCTGTGAATGAGCAGCGGCGACATTTTAAGTATGGCGTCTATCCCGAACAGCCGGGCTGCCAGCAGCATACCGACCAGCAGAACAAGGATCCACCACAGCCAGTTGTCCCGGTGTTGCATCTTCCACACGATCATGCCAAAGACCAGCAGGGCACCCAGCCATGCGACCTGGTATGACAGCAGCAGGTAGATAATCACGGGGTAACCGGCAATCAACAGGCCAAGCTGTAACCCTTTTACGAGCCGATTTATCATGCAGCCCTATCGGGTGCGGTTGTCGGTAATGAAGTGAGCCAGTGCGTTCAGGGAGGAGAAGATTTCCTTGTTACGTTCGTCGGATGACTTTATCTTGATGCCGTATTTCTTGTCCAGTATCACTGCCAGTTCCAGTGCATCGATCGAGTCCAGTCCCAGGCCCTCGCGAAACAGCGGGGTGCTGGCATCGATGTCGTCGGGCGTAATGTCTTCCAGGTTGAGTTCGGAAATCAGTAGTGCCTTCAGTTCATCTATCACATTAAATCCCTTGCCAGGTCGCTAGTGTGGTGTAACGAATAACGTGTACATATCAGCGAGCCGAGAAGCCGTTAGCTGCAAGGCGCGTCTCGCCGGGAATGGCGTGCCCTTTCCAGGAGACGCAACACCGCAGATGACGGCTTCTCGTCTCGCCCGAAGGGAGGCCCACAAATGCCCCAATACGGCGTTGCAGCCCTTGTTAAGGGAATAACCATTAACTGCAGACTGCGCCTTGTCTCGGATCATTTGTGGGCCTCTGATAGGTGCACGTTATTCGTTACACCACACTAGCAGGGGCGAATTGTACAAGAATGGGCGCATTGATGGGAAACATATAGGACGTT
>Ga0316194_10000331_pt1 | contig 29098 bp, 20 predicted proteins | sample CroRivsedime1_MG_FD_204936 | JGI IMG/M metagenome (GOLD analysis project Ga0316194, IMG submission 204936) | Coastal sediment microbial communities from Maine, United States - Cross River sediment 1 | ecosystem: Environmental > Aquatic > Marine > Coastal > Sediment | place: USA: Maine...
ACCACGAAGTCGCGTGGATTTTCCATTCCAACGAGGCGTTCGGCTCCAACGTCGAGTTCACACAGGCCTACCTTGCGACGCGCCGCAGCTACCTGGTGGGCGATCGGCTGAAGTTCCACCTGCGTGCAGAAGCGGGGTACACGGACGCTGTTGTCGACGAAATCGAAATCATTGCGGATGGCGAACCCTTTGCCCTGTCGCTGACGCAACTGCCCAACTTCTACCGCTTCAAGGCTGGCGGCAGCATGAGCGTACGGGGCTACGGCTTCGAGCAGCTCAGCAACAACGACGTCGGTTCGAACAACATCCTCACCGCCAGCGTCGAAACCGAGTACCGCTTCCTCGATTCGTGGTCGGTCGCCGCCTTCGCGGACATCGGTAACGCGTTCAACGACTGGCGCGACCCGGATCTCAAGCGCGGTGTCGGCGTCGGCTTTCGCTGGTATTCGGTTGTTGGCGAAGTTCGCGTCGATTTCGCCCAGGCCCTGGATTTCAATGACACGCCATGGCGTCTGCACATAACGATCGGAACGCCGCTTCTATGAGAACGCGCAGCATTATATTGGCGATCCTGGCCGTACCGCTTCTGCTCGCCGGCAGCGCGTGGTACGGGCTGCTGCACACCGAACCCGGCGCTCGCTGGCTTTGGGCGCAGGCGGAACACGCAACGGGTGGCGCTTTGACGGCACGCAGCATAAGCGGTGACCTGGCATCCGGCCTGTCGGTCTCGCAACTGGCGTTCGCAGCCGATGGCGTGCACGTCTCCGCCGCATTGGTGACGGTGGACGCGGACATCGATCTCATCCCGCTGACCGTGTCCGTGGCCGCCGCACAGGTATCGGGGCTGACCGTGGAGCTGCGTGACACGGGCGAGCAGGAGATTGATCCCGAAAAACAAGCCTTCCGGCTCGACCAACTACAACTTCCCTTCGTACTTGCGATTGCAAGGCTGCGGCTCGATGAAGCCAGCGTCGTCTCGGACGCAGGAGCAACAATTGCGGCGATCGATTCCGCAACGTTTGCGGGACGCTGGGCGGACGCCATCGGTATCGAGAACCTCGACCTGCGGATGCCCGGTATTGGCGCCTCAGGCGAGGGACGGCTGCAGCTCGATGAACCGTATGGCCTGGGAATCGATGTGCGGGTGATTGTAGAGCCGGAACTCACCGGTCTGAGCAAACCACTGCCCGTCCAGGTGGCTGTCGAGGGCCCGCTCGACGACTTCGCAATCGACGCCCGCAGCGATGCGCCGCAGGTCAATGTGACCGGACGCGTCGCCGGGATCACGCGGTCGATCCGCTGGGATCTTGCTCTCGAGGCCCCGTCGGCAACGATGCCGCCGGAGGCAGGACTATCGGAGCTGCCGCCCATTAGTGTATTCGCCGAAGCGAGCGGCGGCACGAGCGACTTCACGTTCGACGCGACAGTGGGGTTCGCGGGTACCAGTTCGACCGCCATGATCAGTGCCGACGTCGATATCGAGGCCGGAACGCTCAAAGGCGACGTCGACTGGAACAACGCGCAATGGCCACCGTCCGGCCCCGATCCGCGGGTTGCGAGCCGCCGCGGCAAACTGGCCGTGTCGGGATCGCTGAACGACTGGCGTGTCGATGGAACCGTGCAGCTGTCCGTACCGGACCTGCCGGCGGGACAGTTTACGGTCAGCGGTGGTGGCGACCTCGATGGGGCGGACGTTCAGATCCTCGAGGGCAATGTGCTTGGCGGGTCGCTCGCCGGCCGCGTCGCGTACCGCTGGCGCAAACCACAAACCTGGTCCGCGAATCTCGACCTGCAGAACATCGAAACGGATGCGCTGACTCCCGACTGGCCCGCGACGCTGAGCGGCCACCTCGACGTTAGTGGACAGCCGCAGCCGTTTGTTCTGACGGCCGGACTTCGCGACGTCCGCGGCAAATTCCGGGAGAAACCGCTGCGGGCAAATGGCGTGATCGATTTCCGGGGCGGCATCGTGACCGCAGACGACCTGTCGCTGACGCACGGCGACAGCTCGCTGCAAATCGACGGAGGTCTTTATAGCGCCGACGGGCTTCGTTATTCCGCATCTGTCGATGAACTCGGGGATTACCTTGACGGGGCATTTGGTGAGGTAAGCGCCAGCGGCGTAATCTCTCTGGGTCCGCAGGATCCTTACCTCGAGATACGCGCGTCGAGCCCGGAGCTCGGTTACCGTGACGCAGCCGTCGTCGGTCTTGAAATCGCGGACCGCGGCCGTGGCGCGGACATGATGAACGTCGAACTCACGGCATCCGAAGCTCGCTACGGCGGATTTACGGCGTCGGAATTGCGCGTGCGGACACTCGCAGCACAGCAGGCGCAAAGTATCGAGGTAGCGTTCACGAGCAACGGATTGTCGACCCTGCTCGAACTCACGGGCCGGCTCGACGACTGGAATACTCCCAGCCGCTGGTCCGGACAGGTGCGGCAACTCGAACTGGAGCACGCCGAATTCTCTGCGTCGCTCGCCAGCGCGGCCGACATCGAACTGACTCCGCGAAACGTGGAAGTGGAAGACCTGTGTCTCGCCAGCGAACGCGGCATAAGCCTGTGCGCGGACAGCTCGTGGAGCGATACAATGGGCGCTGAACTCGCTGCCACGCTGTCGTCCGTTCCTGCCGGTCTGGTGAACGCTTTCGTCGACACCGCTCTGCAATTCGACCAGGTCCTGAATGGCGAGCTGGACTGGCGCCTGACGAAACAAGGTAAATCTTCGGGGCTGGTGGATGTGTCTATGACCAGCGGCACGGTGACGAGCCGCGCGCGTCCGGACATGAAACTGGAGACGGGCGACGCGGGCCTGCGCTTCAGGATTGACAGCAACAGCCTGCGCAGTGGCGTGCTGGACCTGCCGCTCCCGGGACTCGGGCTGATTGCGGCGGAATTCGACGTGCTCGATGTCGCCGGCGACGGGTCGGCGGCGCTTCGGGGCACGATCAATGTCGACGCCGCCGACATCAGCTTCGTGGAAGCGGTCATCCCGGTGCTCGATGACGTCAGCGGCAACCTGGTGGCCGACCTCGACATAACCGGTTCGATAACAGAACCCGCTGTTACGGGGGAAATTGCGCTCGAAGGCGGATCCCTGAGCTACCTGCCGATAGGGCTCAGGCTCACGCAGCTGTCGCTCGAGAGTGAACTCGAGGGGCGCGGCGAAATCGAGATGACGGGCGCTTTCATGGCCGGCGAAGGCCGCGGCCGGATCCGGACGCGCACCAATCATCTCGAAACGGATCGCAGGGGCCTCGAAATCAGACTTCAGGGTGAGAACCTGACGCTTATCGACGTACCCGATCTCAGGGCCGTCGCAGATACCGACGTCGCTATCGCGTTCGACGGCAAATCCCTGCAACTCGGCGGGAGGGTCGACGTTCCGCATGCGCGCATCCGGCCTCGCGACATCGGCATCGGACGGGTATCGGAAAGCGAAGACGTCGTTATCGTCAGGGGCGAGTTACCGGAGGGTTCGGGTGCGAAAGAGCGGGGCAATCAGGTCCTGATCAACGGCTCGGTGGAAATCGCTCTCGGCAACGACGTTGTCGTCGATCTGGACGTGACAGATGCCTATGTGACGGGCAGCACCACATTTACCTGGGACGGTCCGCCGATGCCGACGGCAAATGGCCGTTACGTCGTGAAGGGCGAGATACTCGCGTATGGCCAGAAGCTCGTAATTTCCGAAGGCGCCGTGCGCTTCCCGGACGTACCGGCCAACGATCCCCTACTGCGCATACGCGCCGAACGCGAAATCTTCGGCAACTCCCAGGTGCGCCGCGCGGGCATACTGGTATCCGGACCTGCAAGCCGCCCGATGGTCGAAGCGTACACGACGCCTCTTACGACCGAGGAACGGGCCCTGACGCTCCTCGTCACGGGCAGCGAATTCGACTATGAAAAGGGCATCGGGGCGTTCGACTTCGGTACCTACATTGCGCCACGCGTTTACGCCAGCTACGGCATCGGCCTGTTCGACCAGGCAAACGTCATCCGCGTACGTTATGACCTCACAGAGGGGCTCGGCGTCACGCTGACGTCCGGCGCGCGCGACGAAGGCGTGGACCTTACCTACCGGATTTCGAATTGAGCATTACCCTCAGTTTTCGCCCTGCATCGCCTGTTTTTCGATCTTCGCCCAGGAGTCTCTCAGGGTGACGACGCGGTTGAATACGCGCGATTGGGTTGAGTGGTCGCGGGAATCCGGGCAGAAGTAACCGAGCCGCTCGAACTGCACGGCCTCGCCGGCATCGAGATCGGCCAGCGACGGTTCCAGCATCGCCTCGACCGTCTCCAGCGAATTCGGATTCAGGACGTCCATGAAATCATCCGCCGCGTTCGGGTTCGGCACCGTGAAGAGCCGGTCGTAGAGCCTCACCGTTGCCGGCACGGCATGCCGGACCGACACCCAGTGAATGGTGCCCTTCACCTTGCGGTCGCTCGTTCCCGTGCCGCTGCGCGTGTCGGGATCGTAACTGCAACGCAGTTCAACCACGTTGCCGTGGTCGTCCTTGACCACCTCGTCGCAGCGGATGATGTAGGCGCTGCGCAGCCTCACCTCGCCTCCCGGCTTGAGGCGGAAGAACTTGCGCGGCGCCTCTTCCATGAAGTCGTCCTGCTCGATCCAGACTTCCCTCGAGAACGGAACCTCGCGCGTGCCGAGTTCGGGCCGATTCGGATGGTTCATGGCCTCCATCGTCTCGACCTGGTCGACGGGGTAATTCGTAAGCACCACCTTGAGCGGTTTCAGCACCGCCATGCGCCGCTCGGCCTCTTCTCCGAGCACCTCGCGAACGCTGTTCTCGAGCACGCCCATCTCGATCAGCTTGTCTTTCTTGGTCACGCCGCCGCGCTTGACGAAGTCGCGCAACGCGGCCGCGGGATAGCCGCGGCGGCGCATGCCGGCGATGGTCGGCATGCGCGGGTCTTCCCAGCCGCTGACGACGCCTTTCTGGATCATCATGCCGAGCTTGCGTTTGCTGGTGATCGTATAGGCGAGATTCAGGCGCGAAAACTCGATCTGGCGCGGGCGGTGCGGTGGCTCTAGCTGGTCGAGAAACCAGTCATACAGGGGACGGTGATCCTCGAACTCGAGTGTGCACAGCGAATGCGTGATGTGTTCGAATGCATCCGACAGCGTGTGCGCAAAATCGTACATCGGGTAGATACACCATTTGTCCCCGGTCCGCTGGTGCGCAACGTGGCGGATGCGATACAAGGCCGGATCGCGCAGGTTCATGTTGGGCGACGCCATGTCGATCTTCGCCCGCAGGACATGCTCGCCGTCGCTGAATTCGCCCGCTCGCATGCGCCGGAACAGGTCCATGTTCTCGGCAACAGCGCGATCGCGATACGGGCTGTTGGTGCCCGGCTCCGTCAACGTGCCGCGGTGCGCGCGGATTTCCTCGGCAGTCAGCGAATCGACATAGGCGAGCCCCATTTCGATGAGCTTCTCGGCCGCCTCGTACAGCCGTTCGAAATAGTCCGACGCATGCGTCAGCCGGTCACCCCAGTCGAAGCCCAGCCAATGCACGTCCCGTTCGATGGCGTCGACGTACTCCTGGTCTTCCTTGTGCGGATTCGTATCGTCGTAGCGCAGGAAGGTGCGGCCGCCGGTTTCTTCAGTGACGCCGAAGTTCAGGCATATGGACATGACGTGGCCGATGTGCAGGTAGCCGTTGGGCTCCGGGGGAAACCGCGTGACGATTTCGTCGTGCTTCCCGGATTCGAGGTCGTCATGAATGATCTGGCGGATGAAGTCCCGCGGCGCTTCGCTCATCGATTCAATTCGCTGCTTTTGACCGGGCGTTATTGTACGCGAAGTCGCGGCTGCGCCTAGTCACTCCCGCCGCAGTTCGCGCAGAGGCCCTGCACCTCGAGCATCTGGTGCACGGACGTGAAACCGAGCCGTTCGGCTTTTTTCGCCACGACCGCGTCAATGTCGGGATCGTCGAGTTCCACAACGGTGCGGCAGCTGCGGCAGATCAGGAACTGGCCGGCATGAGACCGCGCCGGGTCAGGGCAACCGATGTAGGCGTTGAGCGAGTCCAGCCGGTGCACGAGCCCGGCCTCGATGAGGAAATCGAGCGCCCTGTAGACCGTCGGCGGCGCGGCCGCCTTCCCTTCGCCTCCCAGCTTGTCGAGGATGTCATAGGCGCCGATCGGCTTGTGGCTGTCCCACACCAGCGTCAGCACCCGGCGCCGCAGCTCCGTGAAGCGCAGGCCGCGCTCGCGGCAGAGCCGCTCCGCCGTCGCGATCGCAGCGGATACGCAGCTGTCATGGTCGTGGCCGGCCGGCGCTGATGGATCGGGAGTGTGGCGCATGGATGAGTGGGTGTCTTATACGGGAAACCAATTGTACAATGGCGCGCCGCTCCAGCGGGTAATGAACAGACAACGACCGACATGCCGACAATTACTCTGCCCGACGGCTCCGAGAAGCAGTTCGACGCTGCGACCCGGGGCGCCGAAATAGCCGCCAGCATCGGCAAAAGTCTCGCGCGCGACGCAGTGGCCGTTCGCGTCAATGGCGAATTGTGGGATCTCACGCGCGAAATCGCGGACGACGCGACGGTCGAGATCGTCACGCGCGACTCCGATGTGGGCGTCGAGCTGTTGCGGCATGACGCGGCGCATGCGCTTGCGGAAGCCGTCAAGGAACTGTGGCCGGACACCCAGGTGACGATAGGCCCGGCCATCGAGAACGGCTTCTACTACGACTTCTCCCGCGAGGAGCCGTTTACGGAAGACGACCTGCAGGTCATCGAAACCCGCATGAAGGAGATCGTCGACCGCGACGAGGCGATCACGCGCGAGGAGTGGGATCGCGACGCAGCGGTGGAATTCTTTCGCAGCATCGGCGAACAATACAAGGCGGAGATCATCGCGAGCATCCCGTCCAACGAACCGATCACCCTGTACCGCCAGGGCGACTTCATCGACCTGTGCCGCGGCCCGCATCTGCCGTCGACCGGCAAGCTGGGCAAGTCGTTCAAGCTGACCCATGTTTCGGGCGCCTACTGGCGCGGCGATTCTTCGAACGAGATGCTGCAGCGGGTCTACGGGACGGCGTGGCCGAACGACAAGCAGCTGCGCCAGTACCTGCACATGCTCGAAGAGGCGGAGAAACGCGATCATCGGCGCCTCGGCCGCGTCATGGACCTGTTCCACTTCCAGGAAGAAGCGCCCGGCGCGGTGTTCTGGCATCCGAAGGGGTGGGCGCTCTACCAGAACCTCATCGGCTACATGCGCCAGAAGCAGAATGCGGCAGGCTACCGCGAAATCAACACGCCGGAACTCATGAGCACGACGCTGTGGGAGAAGTCGGGCCACCTCGAGGCCTTCGGCGACAACATGTTCACGACCGAGACAGTCGATGGCCGTAACTTCGCCATCAAACCGATGAACTGTCCGGGACACGTGCAGGTCTTCAAGCAGGGCATCACGAGTTACCGCGACCTGCCGGTGCGTCTCGCCGAATTCGGCAAGTGCCATCGTTACGAGCCGTCCGGTGCGCTGCACGGCATGATGCGCGTGCGTGCGTTCACCCAGGACGACGCTCACATCTTCTGCACGCCGGAACAGATTACCGATGAGTCGATCGCGGTTTGCAGCCTGATACTCGGGATCTACAGCGACTTCGGTTTCGAGAACGTGCGCATCAAGTTCGCGGATCGTCCCGAGGTGCGCGTCGGCGAAGACGAGGTCTGGGACCAGTCGGAGGCTGCGTTACTCAAGGCGCTCGAGGTCGCGGGGCTGGACTACACCCACAACCCCGGTGAAGGCGCTTTTTACGGGCCGAAGCTCGAGTTCGTATTGCGCGACGCCATCGGCCGCGACTGGCAGTGCGGCACGCTGCAGGTGGACCTCAACATGCCGGGCCGGCTCGGTGCGACCTACGTCGGCGAAGACGGCGAGAAACACCTGCCGGTCATGCTGCATCGAGCAATGTTCGGTTCCCTCGAGCGTTTCATCGGCATCCTGATCGAGCATCACGCCGGCAACCTGCCGTTGTGGCTCGCGCCGGTGCAGGTGAAGGTGCTGACGATCACGTCGGACGCGGACGATTATGCGCGCGAGGTCGTGGCGGCACTTGCGGCGCAGGGCCTGCGTGCGGAGCCAGACCTCCGGAACGAGAAGATCTCCTACAAGGTGCGTGAACACAGCGTCGCCAAGGTGCCCGTGCTGCTCGCCGTCGGGGACCGCGAGGTCGAAAACAGGTCGGTCGCCATGCGCCGCCTCGGCTCCAAGCAACAAAAAGTGCTGCCGCTCGACGAAGCCGTCAGCGCCCTGAAATCCGAAGTCACCGAACGCCGCTGACGCCGGTTCGCGGTTCGAGAACCGCTCCTACAGGCGAACCGAGCGGCAATGAAGGGATGCCGGGCGGGGCGTTTTTCGACCGAAGTAAAGCGGACCGAAGGGAGCCATGAGGGAGAGAAATGCCCCGCCCGGCAGCCCGGAAACTGTATCCCTCGAAACCATCTGAGCCCTACGAAACCCAACTGTGACGAGCCCTGCACTTTCACTGTGCGGCGCGTCACAGATTAAGGAATATGTCGGCGCGCGGCGACATTTAACGGAAAACCCGGGGATATACTCCGTGAACGCAAGGAATCCGCGCGCAATTGAACATAAGGCCTATGGAGGAAGCCGGTGGGTCGGGACCAGTACAAGACACAGGTATTGTTGCTACATAGCGAGCAATCCACGCTGGACAAATTCAGCACGGGTTTCGACGATCGCTACACGGTCCACTGTGCAACCACGGGCACCGAGGCTCTGGTCACGCTCGGCGAGACGCCTATCCACGTAATTGTCTCGGCACAGAAGCTGCCGGGCATGAGCGGGGCCGAGGCGCTGCGGGAAGCCAGGAAACGCTCACCCGAGACCATCGGAATCCTGCTTGCCGGCGACAGCACCCAGGCACTGGTCGGTGAGAAGGAAGTGTTCCAGGTCATCCGCGGCGGGGTCGACCCGACGGAGCTGCGGCGCCTCATCGATAACGCCACGCAGCAATCGCGGCTCATCACCCTGGCCGAATCGGCAAACGACAATCGCGCCAACCCGGACGAACCGGTCTCCGAACACATCATCATGGAGACCTCCGAAAACGGATCCTCGATCATTACCGACGCGACGGGGCAGATGCCCGCGCTGGATCCGAAGAAGATTTCCCCCTCCGGCGCCGTCAGCGCAGCCACTGTCGACGTCCTCGTCATTACCAGGGACCAGGAGTTCCTGACGACAGTCCAGGAATCGTCGCGCGGCGCGCACACAGTGCACCACGCCAACACGCTCAAGCAGGCTGAAGAAGCGGTCCGCAAGAACAAGGTGGGCGTGGCGGTCATCGATGCGGCAATGGTCGGCGAAAACGTAGAGAAACTGGCGGGACACCTGCGTAACCTGCGCAAACGTCTCGTCGCCATCGTCGCCGGCCGCCGTGACGACGGCGAGATGCTCATGGACCTCATCAATCGCGGCAAGGTCTATCGCTTCCTGCTGAAACCCGTATCGCCGGGCCGGGCGCGACTCGCGGTCGAAGCTTCCGTCAAACATCATCTGGAGGCGCCGGATACGGCCTTCAGGACGGCGGGCAAGGCGGCCGCGCCCGCAGTGCAGAAAGCGAAACCGCAACCGGCGAAGGTCGCCCCATCCAGGTCCGCGGCGACAAAACCGCAAGCCGCCGTCGGCAAACAGGCGAAAGCTGCAACGTCGGTCACGGCGAGCAAGGGCGAGTCGCTCTCCGGAGGAGGAAGCAGCCTCGACGATGCGTTTGGCGACGATACGAGCTTCACGGAAACGATGACCGGCATCGTGTCAACGGTCTCCAAATCGCTATCGAGCAAAAAAGACAAGGAACCGAAAAAGGAAGCTCCCGCCACTCCAGCTGCAAAGCCGGGCGATGGCGGTGATGAATCGTCCTTTTTCAATCCGAAGACTCTCGGTATCGGCGCAGTCGCACTGGTTGCGGCCGCCGCGGTCGGATTCTGGGTATTCGGCGGTTCCGAGGACACTACGGTCAGCAAGCCCCGGCCGGCAGCCGCTTCGTCTGTCACCGAGAGCACACCGGACTTCGGCGGCAGCGCCACCCAGCCGTCAGTAAACGTCGACGACCTGCTCGAAGAAGCGCGGCTTGCGCGCGATGCGGGCCAGATATTCAATCCGCCGGGCAACAACGCGATTGAACTCTACATGACTGCGGTCAGCGCAGCTCCCGACAACGCTTACGCGGCAGCGGAACTCGACGCCACGCTCGACGAGGCGCTCGCCATAGCGGAAACGGCGTTGCTCGAACGGCGCGCGGAAGAGGCAGCCGCAGCGCTTGCGCGCGTCCGGCAGGCAAATCCCGACCATCCGCGGCTGCCCTTCCTCTCCGCGCAGGTATCGCAGATGCAGCTGCGCGATTACATCGACTCGGCGAGGAGCGCGATCCGCGAACAGCGTCTCGAGGAAGCGTCGGCGGCTATCGCCAATGCGCGAGCGCTGGGCATCGGCGACGAAGGCGAGATCGATGCCGTCGAAGAAGAATTGCGGACTGCGCGCAGCGAACGCCACGTCGACGAAGTCCTTGCGCTGGCCGGCCAGAAGCTCGACGAAGGCGCCCTTACGTCGCCGGCCAACGACAACGCGCGCTATTACTACCAGCTAGCCCTCAGCAACGATCCCGGTAATGCAGCTGCACAGACCGGCCTGACCGTGGTCGCGAGCAAAATCGTTTTGCAGGCGCGCGAAGAAATCGATGGCGGCCGCTTCAGCACGGCTGATGCCCTGCTCGCCGAGGCGCGCCAGCTGGATCCGCAGAGTGCGGAACTCGCTGCATCGACAAAAGCGCTGGCCGAAGCCCGTCAACGCGTCGAAGACGATCGCCTGCGTGCAGAGCGCGAGCGCCGTGCCGAGGCGGAACGCCAGCAGGCGGAGAAACGCGCCGAAGAACAGCGCCAGGCGGCCGAACGCCAGGCCGCCGAGAAGCGCGCCGCGGAAGCTGCTGCAACCGCAGCCGCAGCCGCAGCCGCAGCAGCGACCGCGGCCGATGCGAGCCCGGTCGACTCGGCGCCCGCAGAAGCCGGCGCGGCGGATGCCGCCGAGCCGGTTGCCGAAGAAGCATCGGGCCCGCCGCCTGCCGAGGCCGCGGAACCCGTGCCGGTACGGGAGCAGGCGCCGGTTGCTGCAAGCACGCTGACCCGCACGAAATACGTGGCTCCCCGTTACCCGAGATCCGCGGAGCGGCGCAATATCTCCGGATGGGTCGACGTGGTGTTCACCGTTACCGCCGACGGCAGCGTCACCGATATCGAGATCATCGGCTCGGACCCGGGCGATACGTTCGTCGACTCCGCAACACGCGCCGTCGAAAAATGGGAGTTCGAGCCGGTTGTCGAGAACGGCCAGGTTGTGGAGAAGCGCGCAGGCGTGCGCATGATGTTCGCGATCGAGTAGCCAGGATCCGCCCCGGGCCATACAAAAACTGTCCTTTCTGGACCAATTAACACTTTGACGCTAGTCTACGTTCCGGAGAATAAAAACACGGGACTGAACGGCGTGTCTGAGCGAGCGGCAACAGGCAGTAAAAAGCCTGCACGAAAACAACAACAACGCAGCATCGTGACGCAGCAAAAATTGCTGGATGCGGCTATCGAGGCTTTTTCGGAAAGCGGATTCAAGGGCACGTCCACGCGCGACATCGCCGATCGCGCCGGCGTGCACCACCCGCTCATCACCTACCATTTCAAAAACAAGGACCAGCTGTGGCGCGCGGCCGCGGACCGCATTTTCCGGGAATTCAACGTTTCACTCGTCAAGGCGATGGCCGAAGTTTCGGAATCGCAACCCAGGGCGCGCGCGGAGGCGTTTATCCGGACCTACGTGCGCTATGCGCACAACCAGCCGGCGCTGCATAAGTTCATCCTGCAGGAATCCAGCCACGCGTCGGCACGCCTCGACTGGCTGGTCGAGAATCACCTCAAACCACTGTTCGATATCGTTGTGAAGTCGCTGCGCGAACTTCAGCAACTGGGCATCGCGCCCGCGGGCGATCCCGCGATCCTGTTCAACATGATCCGGGTATCGGCCGGCGGCCTGCTCGCGCTCGGCGAAGAGATCAAGGGCACGAGCAACATCGACTTCGACTCTGAAGCAGCCCTCGACGAACTCGCCGACATGATCATTCGCTGTTTCCTCCCGGGCGACGAGGTCGCAAGGCAGTGATCAGCTGATGCGCCCCTGCAGCACTCCCTGAATCTCGGCGACAATCGACAAGGCAATGGCTGCCGGACCGCGGCCGCCGATATCGATACCGGCCGGGCCATGCAGGCGGGCCGTAAGGCCCCGGGCGCTTTCACCCAGCTCGGACAGCAGCCGGTCGCGCCGGGCCGCGGGGCCCAGCAGCCCGATATAGCGCATGTCGGTCCCGGCAAGCTGCTCCAGGTACACGCGGTCGCTCGCAAGGTGATGACTCATGACGACGGCAGCGTCGTAACGGGAGAGATCGAGACTTTCTGCCAGCGTCGCGGCAGGCAGGCAGAGCACGTGCTCCGCGCCGTCGAATTTACCGCTGTCGACGTAGGCGTCGCGATGGTCGGCGACCGTGCAGCGCCAGCCCAGTTCCGCGGCGAACTGCACCACCGGTTCCGCGTCCGGTCCCGCGCCGAGCACTAGTAAGCGGGGCGGCGGCCGTATCGTGGCTGCCAGTACATTCAGCTCCTCGCCATCGACCACGATTCGCTCGAAGACGGGTCGAGCGGCGTCCTGCAGCAGCTGGCCGGCCACTTCGTCCGCAAGGCCCAGCCCGCGCACGCCGTCTTCTGCGTCGATCGCCGCGGCTCCCGGAGGAATAGCCCGGTGCGCGGACTCGATCACGATTGCAAGGCGCGCCGGCCGGTCGCCCCGCATGGCGCCGGCAATCGCGTGGAAGGGCTCGTAGCCGTCGTCGGCCGTGAGCGCCTGCAGGAAGACCCGCATCACGCCGTCGCAACCGACGCCGAGGCCCCAGAGCTCGTCGTCCTGGGCGAGGTCGTAGGTTACGGTCTGCACTTCACCCGAGTCGATCACGGCGGCCGCACGCAGGGCGAGGTCGCCCTCGAGGCAGCCGCCCGACAGCATGCCGTGGAAGTCGCCGTCACCGTCGATGAGCATGTGCGTACCAGCCTTGCTGTAGGTGGAGCCGCTGGTCTCGTAGATCGTGACCAGCGCAAGCGGTTCGCCGCGCTCGCACCGCTGCTCGAAAAAGCGCACCAGGCCCGTCACGTTCATGACCGGGCGCATCCGGAATACACGTATAGCGAAATCATCTGAGTACTGGCAACCTCTCTCGGGTCTAACGCTTGAAACCGCCTGCAGCGATCCCAAGTCTCTGGATCGCCTCAACGGAGAACGACATTATGAACGAATCAGCAACGCACCCGGTAGCCGTTACGGACAAGGACTTCGCCGACGAGGTATTGCAGTCCGATACCCCGGTTCTCGTGGATTTCTGGGCGGAATGGTGCGGCCCCTGCCGGGTCCTGGGTCCCGTCATCGAATCCCTGTCCGCGGAGTACGAAGGCCAGGTGAAGGTCGCGAAAGTCGACGTGGACTCCAACCAGCAGGTTGCGATGCAGTACGGCATTCGCTCCATCCCGACCGTCATGCTGTTCGACAAGGGCCAGATCGTGGATACGATCGTTGGCGTGCGGCAGAAGTCGGACTACGAAAACAGCCTCAAGAAGGTCATCGCCTGATTCGCACCGGGGCTGTCAGGCGTCCGGACGGCAGGCATAGAGATAGAGCATTTCCATTGCCAGGTGCGCTCCCGCCAGCGCGGTGATCTCACCCACGTCATAAGCGGGCGCCACTTCGACCACGTCCATCCCGACGACGTGGATGCCCGCGAGCTTCCTCAGTATGGCCATCGCCTGGTGCGTGGTGAGGCCGCCGCACACCGGCGTGCCCGTGCCCGGCGCGTAACAGGGATCCAGGCAGTCGATGTCGAACGTCAGGTAAACCGGCCGGTCGCCGAGGATTTCGCGCGTCCGGGCAACGACCGGCGCGACACCCGATTCGTGCACCTCCGCTGCGTCGATGATGTTGAAGCCGAGCGTGTCCGGGTTCGACGTGCGGATGCCTATCTGCACTGACCTGGCCGGATCGATGATCCCCTGCCTGGCCGCCCACCAGAACATCGTGCCATGGTCGATACGATCGTTTTCGTCGGCCCAGGTATCGCTGTGGGCGTCGAAATGCAGCAGCGAGAGCGGCTCGCCGTGCTTGCGATGATGGGCCCGTAACAGCGGGTAGGAAACGAAGTGATCGCCGCCCAGCGACAGCAGGGCCGGTCCCTGGTCGATGATGCCGAACGCGTGCTCCTCGATTTCCGCCGGCGTCTCCGCGGGCCGCCCGTGATCGAAAAAGCAGTCGCCGGCGTCGACGACGGCCAGCTTGTCGAAGGGATCGAATTCCATCCCATACGGCTTTTCCCAGGCCATGATCGACGATGCGGCGCGAATGGCCCTGGGCCCGAAGCGGGCGCCCGGCCGGTTGGTCGTCGCCGTATCCAGCGGAATGCCGGTTACCGCGACATCCACGCCGGCCATGTCCTTGGTGAACTTGCGCCGGCAGAACGACAGCGCGCCACCGTAAGTGGGCTCCGGCGTCGTGCCGTACAGGTCCTCGCGGACGATGGCGTGGTCGGTGATTTTCTTGTGCACGCGGCTACTCCCTGCGGCGCCTCAGTTTGCCAGCGCCTGCGCGGCGAGATCCAGGCATTCCCAGACCTTGTCGGCAAGCTCGTCGGCCTCTTCCCGCCGGAGTACGAGCGGTGGCGCGCACACCAGCGTGTCGCCCACGGCGCGCAGCACGAGCCCGTTGTCGACGAAGATGTCACGGCAAATCGTGCCGGCGCCGCGCTTTTCAGGGAAGCGCTCGAAGGTCTCCTTGTCCTGGACGAGCTCCAGCGCGCCCATCAGGCCGACCATGCGTGTTTCGCCCACGAGCGGATGTTCGCCGAGCTTCGCCCAGCGATCCTGCAGGTACGGGCCGATGTCGTTTTTCACCCGCTCGACCAGCCCCTGCTCCTGGATCAACCGGATATTGGCAATCGCGACGGCGCAGGCTGCCGGGTGGCCGGAATAGGTATAGCCGTGGAAAAATTCGCCGCCCTTGTCGATCATCACGTCGGCAACGCGATCGCCCACGAGAACGCCGCCGAGCGGCAGGTATCCCGAGGTTACGCCCTTCGCGAACGGCATCAGGTCCGGCTTGAAACCGTAATAGTCGGAGCCGAACCATTCGCCGAGGCGCCCGAAGCCGGTGATGACCTCGTCCGAGATCAGCAGGATGCCGTATTCGTCGCAAATGCGCTGGATCTCCGGCCAGTAGGTATCGGGCGGGATGATGACGCCGCCCGCCCCCTGCACCGGTTCGCCGATGAATGCGGCGACCTTGTCGGCGCCGATCTCGTGGATCTTCTCCTCGAGCGCCCTCGCGGTTACGAGCCCGAATTCGTCGTGTGACAGGCTGCGGTCGCTACCGAACCAGTACGGCTGGTCGATGTGCTCGATGCCGGGTATGGGCAGGCCGCTCTGTCGGTGCATGGCCTTCATGCCGCCGAGGCTCGCTGCCGCCACCGTCGAGCCGTGGTAGGCGTTCTTGCGGCTGATGATCGTGTGCCGCCCGGGCTGGCCCATCAGGTCCCAGTAGGTTCGCACCATGCGCACCACGGTATCGTTCGACTCGGACCCGGAGCCGGCAAAGAACACCCGGTTGAACTGCGGCTGGCTGACCTCCTGGAGCAGCGCCGCGAGTTCGATCGAGGGCGGATGCGCGCACTGGAAGAAGTTGTTGTAGTACGGCAGTTCCTGTAGCTGCCGTGTCGCCGCGTCGATGAGCGATTGCTGGCCATAGCCGACATTGACGCACCAGAGCCCCGACATGCCGTCGAGAATCCTGTTGCCGTCGGCGTCGAAGATGTACGAACCCTCCGCGCGCGTGATGATCCGGGAACGCTTCTCGTGCAGTGCCTTGTGGTCCGTAAACGGATGCAGGTGGTGGTTTTTATCCAGCTCCTGCCAGTCCTGTCGCGATCGCTTTTCAATCGCCGCCATGAATCACCTCTGTCATACGTTGAACATCAGGATCTCACGCTCCCAGGGCGTGATGATCTCCTCGAACTCCATGAACTCGGCGTGCTTGACCGCGCAATACAAGGTAACGAACTCGTCACCGAGCATACTCCGAATCGCGTTGCTGCCACGCAGGGCACCTATCGCCGAAAAGATGTGACTGTGCAAACCGAATTCGCTGCCGTAGGCGCTCCCCGTTATCGGGTCTGTCGGTTTTAGCCCCTCTACCATGCCGAGGTAACCGCATGCCAGCGTAGCGGCTATAGCCAGGTACGGATTTACATCGGCACCGGCCAGCCGGTTCTCGACACGCCGTGCCTCCGGCGCCGAGTCCGGCACCCGAAGTCCGACGGTACGGTTGTCTATGGCCCAGGCAAGGTTTACGGGTGAATCCCACGGGTTCAGGAATCGCCGGTACGAATTGACGTAGGGCGCGAAAATCAGCATCGCGTCCGGCATGTAGCGCTGCAGCCCGCCGAGAAAATTGTAGAAGAGCTCGCTCGGCCCGCCTTCCGGCGTCGAGAAAATATTCTTGCCCTGCTTGTCGACCACGCTCTGGTGAATGTGCATTGCGCTGCCCGCATCTTCCGACATGGGTTTCGCAAGGAATGTGGCGTGCATTTCGTGCTCGATCGCCGCCTCGCGCACGGTGCGCTTGAACAGGAATACCTGGTCGGCGAGATCCACTGCATTGCCGTGCAGGAAATTGATTTCGAATTGCGCCGGCCCGGCCTCCTGCGACAGGGTGTCGATCCGGATGCGCTGGTCCTCGCAGTAAGTATAGACGTCGTTAATAAACGGATCGAAATGATTCATGGTGTCGATGCTGTAGGGCTGCCGGGCACCTTCCGTCCAGCCCAGCCTGCCCTGCGGCGGCTCCGCCTCCTGCATGGGGTCCGAGTGTGGACTGAGCAGGTAGAACTCGACTTCCGGCGCAACCAGCGGAACCCAGCCACGGGACTCATATTGCGCCAGTACGTTGCGCAATACACTGCGCGGCGACGCGGGAACATGGGACTTATCGCGACGATAGCAGTCCAGAAACACCGAGGCCGCCGGATCCGTCGCCCAGGGTACCGGTCGTAACGTTCCTGAATCCGGCACGAGCAACATGTCGCGGTCTTCGACATTGTTCGGATCCTTGACGTAGTCACCGGAGATCGTCTGACCAAAAATCGACTCCGGCATCTTCATCTCGCCGGTACCGAACTTGTCGGCCGGCAAGACCTTGCCTCGAGCCGAGCCGGCCATGTCCGGCACGAACGCCTCGACGTCCTCGATAGCTCTCTGTTTGAACCAGGGCTGGAATACTTCGTCTTTACTCACGTTACACCCGTCGTTTGCTGGCGCGCTCTCTGCACGCGTCACCGAACGCCTTGAACATCGCGCACGAAAATTCGTTATTGCTCGCCTTCCACTCCGGATGCCACTGCACCGCGAGCGCAAACGCCCGGGCGTCGTCGACCGTGAAGGCCTCTATCAAACCGTCGTCGGCCACTGCCTCGACCGTCACACCGGTTGCCAGCCGCGCCACGCCCTGCCCGTGCAGCGAATTCACCATCACCTGACCCGTCCCGGCGAGCCGCGCGAGCAGCCCCCCTTCGACCAGCGTGACCGGGTGCGAAGGCCCGTACTGTACGTCCAGCGGATCATCCGGATTTTCCTTGTGATTGTGATAACCCGGGACGTCCCTGACTTTCTGGTGCAGCGTCCCGCCAAGAACGACATTGAGCTCCTGGAATCCGCGGCAAATGGCGAACAGCGGCACGCCCGTCTCCAGTGCATGCCGGGCAATCGGCAACGTCAGCGCATCGCGGTGCGGATCGCGCAAGGCATCCGGGTCGTTGGATTCGCTGCCGTAATGATGCGGTTCTATGTCGCTCTGGCTGCCGGTAAGCATGACACCGTCGACCTGGTCCACGAGTTCGTCGATCGCGAGGTCATCCGCGAGTACGGGGATGATCAACGGCACCGCGTCGGCGGCCTCGATAATGGCTTTCAGGTATTTTTCCCCCACCATGTGCCAGGGGTGGGGCTCATAGACACGACGATCCGCCGGCACGCCGATAATCGGTTTCGGGCGCATATGGGGACAAACCCCGGCACTCCTCTACGGTTTGGAGTCCAGAGGATACGCTACGGGATACCGCCGAGTATAGATTGCAGGCAGCTCAGTCGGCGACCGCGGCGTCGGCCTGCCGCCCCCGCAGCCGCAGAACGACATAAAGGACAACGCCGCCCATGAGCAGCGACACCCACGGCGGCACGCCGTAGCCGCCGGGAACCGTGCCGATCACGATCGCAACGAGACCGACCAGCAGCGCATAGGGCAGCTGGGTGCGGACATGCTCGATATGGTTGCAGCCCGATGCGATCGACGACAGCACCGTGGTGTCGGAGATCGGCGAGCAGTGGTCGCCCCACACTGCACCGGCGAGAACGCAGGACACAGACGAGTACAGGATGTGCATGTCGCCCGCCTCGGTCATGCCGTTGACGCTCATCACCGCCCAGGCCAGTGGTACGACGAGCGGCACCAGGATGCCCATAGTGCCCCAGCTGGTGCCGGTCGCGAACGCCGTCACCCCGGCCAGCACGAATACCGCCGCAGGCACCCACGCGGCGGGCATCGACTCGCCGAGAATCGTGATCAGGTAGCCCTTCGCGTTGAGCGCCGTCGTAACGTCCGACATGGACCACGCAAGCACCAGCACGATCATGCCGAACAGCGTGGCGCGTGCCCCGCCATACCAGGCATCGACGGTCTCGTGGGTCGTCAGGATCCGCTGCCCGATGGACATCGCGGCCGCCGTCAGGGCGCCGATGAAGGACGCCCACATCATCGCCTTGTAGGGGTCGGCATCGCCGATAATGTCCCGGATCGTCTCACCCTCGCCGGTCGCATACAGGCCGCCGAGCAGCCCCAGGACCAGCGCAATGATCGGCACGAACGCATTCAGCGGCCGGGCCGGTGCGTCGGGCTTCGGCTCGAGGGCATCGCTGTTTTCTGCTTCTGCATCCTCGTCGACCGAGTGCACCTTGCCGTTGCGGGCGCGCACTTCTGCCGTGTACATCGGTCCCATGTCGCGACCCGTAACCGCTACCATGAAGACGAAGACGATGGCGAGGATCGGGTAGAAGCTGTACGGGATCGATTGCAGGAAGACCTCGTAAGCGGGCACGTCCTCGAGTTCGGTGATGCCCTGCAGCGCCTCGTCGATAAGGCTCACCTCGTAGCCGATCCAGGTGGTAATCAGCGCAATGCTCACCACGGGCGCGGCCGTCGAGTCGACGATGTACGCGAGCTTCTCGCGGGAAATGTTGAGCTGGTCGGTAATCGGGCGCGCAGTGTTGCCGACGACCAGCGTATTCGCGTAGTCGTCGAAGAAAATCATCAGACCCATCAGCCATGCCGCCACCTGGGCGCCCATCGCGGTCTGTGCACGGCTCACCACCATTTTTACGATGGCCATCATGCCGCCGTTTCGCGTGATGATGCCGACCATGCCGCCGATCATCATCGTGAACAGGATGATGGCCGCGTGATCGACGTCGGCGACGGCATTGGCGACGAACACCTCGAACGAATCGAGCAGGCCGATGCCGGCCCCTTTCAGCGAAAAGGACTGCAGGGCGGTCGCCCCGAACCATATCCCCAGCAGCAGTGCCGGTACGACACTGCGGATGATCAGCGCAACGGCAATCGCCGTAAACGCCGGCAGCAATGAAACCCAGCCCGGCATCACCCGCAGCTCGACCGTGCCGGCTTCCGCGCCGGACGCGTACGCGAGCGTGACCCGGCCGCTGCCGCTCACCACAAGTTCCGCCAGCGTTGCGGTACCGGCATCGTCGGCCGTGCCCGGATATCGCTTGCCGTCGACTTCCGCCACGATCGGCGCGCCGGCCGGCACGCCGGTGACCGTGATCTCGAAAGGCACCTCGTCGAGCACGATGTCGGGAACCTCGGCCTCGATGGCCGCTGCAGCGGCGGGACATGCAAGCGCTGCGAAGCCTGCGCAAAGCACGGGAACAACCCGGAAACGGGCGTACAGGTCTTTGATTTTGATGTTCTTATTCCTGCCGCTTGTGACTGCCGGAATGGTACCATGCGGCGGATGGCACAACGAAAGACAACGTCCCTGAAATCCGAGCTGCGCAGGCTCACGAAGAAGCAGCCCGACATCCAGTCGATGGAGCTGCTGGTTGCCGACCTGCACGGCTTCCTCAAGGGCAAGCGCATCCAGGCGGAAGACATGGACAAGGTCTGTGCGAATGGGTTTTCGATGTGCGCAGGCATCGTATTGCTCGATGGCCTCGGCTACACGATCCCGGGTTTTCCTTTCGGCGAGGCTGACGGCGATCCCGACAAGGAGTGCCGCCTGGTGCCTGGCAGTATTGCGCCGGTGCCGTGGTCCGAACGCCCCATGGCGCAGGCCATGTTCCGCTACTACGAAGAGGACGGGACGCCGTTTTTCGCCGATCCGCGTGCCGTCCTGGAGAAAGCGCTCGAGCCGCTTTACAGGAAGAAGCTGAAGATCGTCATGGCCACCGAACTCGAGTTTTACCTGCTCGACGCAGAGGCAGACACGCCGACACAGGGCGCGTCACGGGTACCAGCCATCGGCGGGCCACAGCCGGGCGCCCAGGTGTACAGCCACGATGACCTCTGGGAGGTCGAGGCATTCCTGAATGATGTATACGACTGGTGCAAAGCACAGCGCATTCCGGCGGAGTCCGCGATCTCCGAATATGCGCCGGGCCAGTTCGAGGTCAACCTGCGGCATGTCGACGATCCGGTTCTGGCCTGCGATCACGCGGTACTCCTGAAACGCATCATCAAGGCGGCGGCACGCAAGCATGGCATGGTCGCTTCCTTCATGGCCAAGCCGTTCGAGGAAGAGAGCGGCTGCGGGATGCACGTGCACATGAGCCTCGTCGACAAGGACGGCGTCAATTACTTCTCCCAGGGCAAGGAGAAGATGGCGTCGCCACCGTTCTCCGCGCGGCTGCGGCATGCGATCGGCGGCCTGCTGAAAACCATGCCGGCAAGCACCGCGATCCTGGCGCCGAATGCCAATTCGTACCGACGGTTGCGGCCCGAGAGTTTTGCGCCGGTCGAACCGAACTGGGGCGTCAATCACCGCGCGGTCGCCGTGCGCGTGCCGATGTCGGACCAGAAAAACCTGCGTTTCGAATACCGGGTTGCCGGCGCCGACGCGAATCCTTATCTCGTTACGGCGGCCATTGTCGCCGGCGTGCATCACGGGCTGACCAACAGGTGCGACCCGGGACGCATGATCGAGGAAGGCGAAATCGTCTCGCTGAAGGCGCGTATTCCGGTGCGCTGGGACGCGGCGCTCGACACGTTTTCACGCAGCAAGGTGCTGCCCGCGTATCTCGGCAAGGACTACTGCCGTCTCTTCCTCGGCAATCGCCGCGCGGAATCCGCAGCGTTTCACAATACCATCAGCCCGCTCGACTACGAGTGGTACCTGCGCTCGGTCTAGACACCTAGTCCCGCGCGGGCGCGATGCTGGCCGCGTTGGGCCGCCGCGGATCCGACGAACCCCGGAATACGCCGTCCTTCCAGGCAACAGTCTGCAGGCTGCCCATCGACCATTGCGTGGCGGCGATGTCGTGGCCGCGGGCTTCGAGAATGCGGATCGTGTCGGGGCTGAAGCCGGACTCGAGCTGCAATACGTCGGGTAGCCACTGGTGATGCATGCGCGGCGCCGCCTCGGCCTCCGCGATGTTCATGTCGTGGTCGATGACGTTCACGATCATCTGCAGCACGGTGGTGATGATACGGCTGCCGCCCGGGCTTCCGGTTGCAAACCAGGCCCTGCCGTCGTCGAGCACGATAGCGGGCGTCATCGAACTGAGCGGCCGCTTGCCGCTGTCGATCTCGTTCGCCTCGTGGCCGATCAGGCCGTAGGCGTTCGGCACGCCCGCCTTCGCGGAGAAGTCGTCCATCTCGTTGTTGAGCAGAAAGCCGGCGCCGGTGACGGCGATACCCGAACCGAAGGAAAAGTTCAGCGTTGTCGTGTTCGAGACGACATTGCCGTCGCGATCGATTACTGAAAAATGCGTGGTGTCGGGACTTTCGTAGGCCGGCGGCACGCCCGGCGCCACGTCGGACGACGGCCGTGCGCGTTTCATGTCGATGCCTGCCGCGAGCTGCCTGGCGTAGGCCTTGCTCATGAGCCATTCGGCCGGGACGTCATAATAATCGGGGTCGCCCAGGTGCTTGCTGCGGTCCGCGTAGGCGAGCCGGGCCGTTTCCGTCAGCACGTGAATAGCGTCCGCGCTGCCGGAGCCGAATTCGGCCATCGGGAAGTTCTCCAGAATATTCAGCATCTGCACGATGTGAATGCCGCCCGAACTCGGGGGCGGCATGGTCAGCACCTCGTAGCCCCTGTAGGTGCCGCGTGCGGCATCGCGAACGACGGGTGCGTAGGCAGCCAGCGACTCCGCGTCGATTAGCCCTTTGCCTTTCTTCATTTCCGCCACGATCTTTGCCGCGATCTCGCCCGTGTAAAAGGCATCGGCCCCATTGGCGGCGATAGCTTCCAGCGTATCGGCGAGATCCGGCTGCACCAGGCGTTCTCCCGGCCGGTAAGGCTCGCCGCCGGGCTTGTAGAAATAGCGGCACGCCGCCTCGAAACGGCACATGCGTTCCTTGCGCGATGCGAGCAGGCCGGCGAGATCGTAGGTGACCTCGAACCCCTCGCGCGCCAGCCGGACGGCCGGCAGGACAACACTCTTCCAGGGCAACCGCCCGTAGTCCCGGTGCGCAAGCCAGAGGCCGGCAACCGTCCCCGGTACGCCGGCGGAAAGATGACTGAAGCGCGCCTTGTCATTGTCGACATCGCCCTGCTCGTCCAGGAACATGTCCCGGCCGGCGCGCCGCGGCGCTTCTTCACGATAGTCGATCGCAACGGTTTCGTTCGCTTCGGCGTCATGGACGAGCATGAATCCGCCGCCGCCGAGATTGCCCGCTCGCGGCAGCGTCACCGCCAGCGCAAAACCGACCGCCACCGCCGCGTCAACGGCGTTGCCGCCATCCGCGAGCACCTGCGCACCCACTTCCGTGGCGTGGGCATTCTGCGACGACACCATGCCGTTGGCGCCGAGGATCGGGTGGCGGAGATCGCTGTAGCGAACGATTGGCTCGTCCGCAGTCTGCGCGGTTGCGAGAGACAGCGGCAGCAGTGCGGCTGCAAGCAGGGTGATCAGTTTACGCATCGGGAATGGTTCCGGCTGTTGCGTCGGTGCATGATCAAATCACAGCGCCGGACGAGAAACAAATCCGGTCAGGGCAGAATCGTTTTGAAGACGAAGAAGAAAATGATGGCGAGGAACGCGCCGGCCGGGATCGTGATCACCCAGGACACGAAGATACGCACAACGACCCGCAGGTCGATTGCCTCGATGCCGCGGGCAAGCCCCACGCCGAGCACCGCCCCGACGAGCGTGTGGGTGGTCGAGATCGGGATTCCCGTGCCGGACGCGATGACGATCGTCGTCGCCGCAGCCAGTTCGGCGGCAAAGCCGCGACTCGGCGTCAACTGCGTGATCTTCCTGCCGACGGTCGAAATTACGCGGATACCGTAGGTGGCGAGACCGACCACGATGCCGCCGCCGCCGATCATCAGCACCCAGATCGGCAGCGAGGATTGTGCGGCAACAGCGCCGCTGCTGGCCACGCTGATCACCGCCGCGAGAGGCCCGATGGCGTTGGCAACGTCGTTCGAGCCATGCGCGAATGCCATCGAGCACGCCGTAACCACCATCAACACGCCGAACACGCGTTCCACGGTATAGAAGTGGTCCTTCTTCTCTACCTTCGGGTCCGGCTTGATCCGCCTGATCAAAACGGCCCCGAACACGGCGATGACCACGGCGATACCGATTGCCAGCAGGTAAGCGTCGCCGAGCGAGATATCGAGGCCGACGTGCTTGAGTCCCTTGAGGATCGTCACCAGCGTTATCGTGAACGCCGCGAAAAAGATGTACACGGGCACGTAACGCTTCGCCCGTGCCAACGGATCCTCGCGCCTCAGGATCAACCTCTGCACGCTCAGATAGATCAGGTAGGCAATGAATCCCGCCGTCAGCGGCGAGACGACCCAACTCATGACGATCGTGCCGACCTTTTCCCAGTGCACGGCATCGACGCCTATCCCGACCGCTGCAAAACCGACGATGGCTCCCACGATGGAATGCGTGGTGGAAACCGGCCAGCCCTTGTGAGAGGCAACGAGAAGCCAGGTGCCGGCGGCCAGCAACGCGGCGAGCATGCCGTAAATCAGCAGTTCGGGCGTTTCCGTCAGCAGTTCGGCATCGACGATGCCCTTGCGGATCGTGGACGTTACCGCACCACCGGCCAGCACCGCGCCGAGGAACTCGAATACCGCGGCAACGAGTATCGCCTGCTTGATGGTAAGCGCCTTGGAGCCCACCGACGTGGCCATCGCGTTGGCAACGTCGTTTGCACCGATACCCCAGGCCATGAAAATGCCGAACAACGCCGCGAGCGCGATATAAATCGTGGCTGCTTCCATGTAATGCCCCCGGGGACTGCGCCCCGTTATTCTTGTTTATTAGTGAGAGAGCAGTAGCTCGAGTCGGCGGCCGACGCGTTCGGCCATGTCCGCGATTTCCCCGATCAGTTCGATGACCTGGTACATGAAAACGGCATCCACCGGTTTCAGCGTGTCCTCTATTTCGAAAATCGCCGCCCGCAGTTCTGCCTGCTTGGCATCCGTGTCCGTCTCGATCTGGTCGAGTTCTTCGATCAGCGCCTCGACGAGACTGACTTCGGCACCCCGGAAACCTGCCCTGAAGAGTTCGTCGAGCTCGCGCACGCTCTTGCGCGCCTGCTTGGTGGCGTCGATGTTGCGGTCCACGAAATCGACGAACTGCTCTGCAACCCGTTCCGGAATCTGCATGCGCCGACCCAGCACGATCCCGGAAACGTCTTTCGTCCGGTTCGCAATCTTGTCCTGTACCAGCAGCAGTTCGAGCAGGTCCTCACGCGGCACGGGCATGAACAGGCTCTTTGGAAGATTGAGCCGGATTTCTTTTTTCAGGTTATCGGCTTCGTGCTCGAGTGCCTCGATTTGACCACGAACCTCCACCGCCTTGTCCCAGTCGCCGCGCACCGCCGCCGCGAAGAACGGCCGCAGCTGCTTCGCGCACCGATGAGCAATCTCGATATGCTTTTCGAGCGGCATCACAGGTGATGCGCCGAAGATATTGGCGAACACGTTTGCCATGCGGTTTTCCGCCTGTGCATTTTGCGCGCAATCGTATCACAGTGGCTTGCACCGGTCCCGCGCCATCGCGTGGTAAACTTCGCGGCCCCTGGATTGCTGCGAATGGCAGAAGACATGGCTTACTGGCTGATGAAATCGGAGCCCGATGCGTACAGCATCGACGACCTGGAACGCGACGGCCGCGAGATGTGGGACGGCATCCGCAACTACCAGGCCCGCAACATGATGCGCGACGATATGCGCATCGGCGACAAGGTTTTCTTTTATCACTCCAACTGCAAGGAGCCCGGCATCGTCGGCGTCATGAAAGTCGCGAGCAAGCCCTACCCGGACCCCACCCAGTTCGATCCGGATTCGAAATACTACGACCCCAAAAGCAGTGAAGACGATCCTCGCTGGATGCTCGTCGACGTCGACTTCGTACGCAAACTCTCGCGCCCCATAACCCTCGCCGAACTCAAGGCGCAGGCGGGGCTCGACGGCATGATCCTGCTACGCCGCGGGAACCGCCTGTCGATCATGCCTGTCGAAAAACGTCACTGGGACCTTATCCTCGGGCGGGAGTAAATGGCGCGACGCAGACTGCTCGTGATCGCCGCGGCGGCCGCAGTGCTGACCGCCGTAATCTACCTGAACACACCGCCTGCGCTCGTCAATGCCGCCCTGGCACCTGATCTGCCGGACGATATCGAAGCGTGGCTGGCCAACCGCGAGCGGCAAGTGGCCTCGCAATACGCCTTGATCCCCGAGACCGAAAAGCGCGTGACCTGGTACGGGGAGCCGGGACAGCGGACGGCGTGGGTGGTCGTCAGCCTGCACGGCTTCTCCGCGACGCGGCAGGAGACGGCGCCGCTCGCCGAACGCGTCGCCACGGCACTCGCAGCGAACCTCTTCGAGACACGGCTTTCCGGCCACGGCCGTGCGGAGCAGCCGATGCACGCCGTGCGGGCCGAAGACTGGCTAGCGGATGCCGCCGAAGCACTCGCGATCGGCGCACGGCTCGGCGAGAAGATCGTCGTTATCGGCACGTCGACCGGCGGCACGCTGGCGCTCGCCATGAGCGATCACGACACCGCAACGGTCGTGTCCGACATCGTGCTCATATCGCCCAACCTGCAGCCCAGAGACGGCAAGGCAGAATGGCTGACACGGCCTGCCGGGCCGTTGATCGCGAAACTGGTCAACGGCGACACCCGCAGCTGGGAGGCCCACAACGAGCAGCAGGCACGATACTGGTCCACGAGTTACCCGATCGATGCCGCAGTGGAAGTCATGCGGCTGGTTGATTCCGTCCAGGCGCGCTTGCCGATGCAGCTCGAGCAGGACCTGCTCGTACTCCAGTCGCCGGATGACAAGGTCGTCTCGCCGGAAGCAACGCGGCAGGCGTTCGAGCGCATAAACGCGCCCCGCAAACGGCTCATCGAAATCGAGTACGCGGAAGACCCGAGCAAGCATGTGCTCGCGGGCGATATCCTGGCTCCGGCCAGCACCGACAGGATCGCGGCCGAGATCGTGACGTTCGTCGCGGAGCGTTAACGCGCCCCGACGCGATCGTAAAGCTCGGGGGAGCGCGTAAGCGCCAGCATGATGACCAGGTCGCCGGGCTGCGCCCAGGCGAGCGCCGAATCGAAAGACTCGATTTCCTCTTCGTTGTGCTCGATCTGGTCCTCGCGCGCGCCGCAACGGAGCAATTCATCGCGGATGAGTTCGTAAACCTCTCCCGGTCCGCGCCCGCGGTAATAGTGGGCGAGCTCGGAGACGATGACGCGGTCGAGGCCCCTGTCCCAGGCATTGCGCGCCAGTTCGCGTATCAGGTCGTCAGGCCGGTCACCCGCCTGCGCGAAGCACAGCACCTTGCGCCTGCCCCGCATCGCCGCCGCCATGTCGAGCAGTGCTTCGATCGCCTGGGGGTTGTGCGCAAAATCGATGATGACCCTGAAGCCGCCGACCTCGAAGACGTTGCCGCGCCCGGGATTCTGTTCCTGGGTCATCGTGGTCAGGCCGTGGCGGACGTCGGCGATCGACACGCCCATGGCAAACGCCAGGGCGGCAGCGGCAAGCGCGTTGGATACGTTGTGCCATGCCGCGCCCTGCAGGGTGATCGGGATGTCCGCGGCAGGGCAAATGGGTTCGCAGAGCCCTCCTTCCATCCGTACAAGATCGCCGTCGCTGAGGACGTAGGCCGTGCCGCCGTTGCCAGTATGCGACTGCACGACCGCATTGCCCGGGTCCAGCGAAAACCACGCCAGCCTTCCCGGGTAATCGCGGGCGCGCCCGACAATCCTCGCATCGTCGGCATTCAGGATCAGCGTGCCGTTGTCGCGCACGGCCCGGTTCACGATCCACTTGATGTTCATGAGTTCCTCGACACTACGCGATCCGAAATCGCCGAGATGATCGCGACCGATGTTGGTGATGACTGCCGCATCCGCCGCGTACACGCCGAGGCCGCGGCGCAAGAGCCCGCCGCGGGCCGTTTCGAGGATCGCGGCGTCGACGTCCTTGTGGCGCAACACGTTGCGCGCGCCGCCCGGTCCCGACCAGTCGTCGCGATCAATGACTTCGTTGTCGATCGCAATGTAGTCCGTCGAGCTCATGCCCACCGTGCGGCCCGCCGCGCGCAGGATATGCGCAGCCAGCCTGACCGTGGTCGTCTTGCCGTTCGTGCCCGTGACGATCGCCGTCGGCACGTCGCGAAAGCGCGCCCAGTCCAGCGATCGGGGTTCGGGGAGTTCGCGCACCGGCCAGGTCTCCGAATACCTGCCGAGCCCCAGCGAGACCTCGTCGTCGTCCCACAGCATCGTGACACCGTTGGCCGCTGCTCGCGTCTCGAGATCCACCAGCGCCGGGTTTGCCTCGTCCGCGATGGCGGCGCGTATCTCCGTTACGGCGGTATCGAAATCCGGAGCATCGGCGCCGTTCAGCTCGTGATCGCAGGCGGCCCAGGCCCACTCGTTGATGGCCGAGGCCGCGTACAGCGCATCCAGCGGCGCGGTGAACGCGAGGCTGACGCCGCCGGCGAGCTTTGCAGTCGCGAACCCGGCATCCTCCCAGCCGAGTTCGTTCAGCATGCGTTGCACGTGCTTTTTCCAGAGGGGAACGAGCCGCTCTGCCTCGTCGCCGGAACAGGCGACGTCGAGGACGCTCCCGTGGGTGTCGAACAGGAGACTCGGCCCGGTCAGTCTGCGCGCATCGAGAAACTGCATCGTTGGCACCTGGTTCCAGCAGGCCCTAGTCCGCTTCTTCCCTTGCGATGCGGACACCGCGTTCGTCGCTGATCAGCTCGAGATCGGCGGCGAAAGTGAACCCCTCGGTTTCGGGCAGCTCGAGGTTGAGCGGTTTCTGGCTCTTCACTTCCTCGCCGTGAGCGCCGGAATTGAAATAGATGATCTGTTTCCACGTGCGCTTGACGTTATCGCCGAGCACGAGCACGAGGTCGCCGGGCGCCGCCATTTCGAGCGCCCTGAGCGTCGCCTCCTGTTCATCGGGAACCACCTCGATGGCATCGGCGGATACGCCCCCTTCGAGCAGCCTGTCCTTGAGCATGACGGGGACCTCGTCGGGTGCCCGGCCGCGCGGATTGTCGTCGCGGCGGCAGATGTAGTGATCGAAGTGGCCGGCGGCCGTGCCCGCGATATCGCGGATATCCTGGTCGCGGCGATCGCCCGGCGCGGCAAGCACGACGATGCGCCGGCCATCTACGTCGAAACGGTCGAC
>Ga0316194_10000336_pt1 | contig 28989 bp, 24 predicted proteins | sample CroRivsedime1_MG_FD_204936 | JGI IMG/M metagenome (GOLD analysis project Ga0316194, IMG submission 204936) | Coastal sediment microbial communities from Maine, United States - Cross River sediment 1 | ecosystem: Environmental > Aquatic > Marine > Coastal > Sediment | place: USA: Maine...
CAGATAGTCGAAAAACCTGCGCCTGAAGATGCGCCTTCCGACTCAGCAGTCGTCGGTCGCTACCTGTTGGCTCCTGAGATTTTCGACAAACTGGAGAAGACGGGCAGAGGCGCCGGCGGCGAGATTCAACTGACCGATGGTATCGCCGATCTGCTAAATGAGTCGGCCGTGTATGCCTATTCATTCGCTGGTGTTCGCTACGACTGTGGCAGCAAACTCGGATATCTGCAGGCGACGGTCGCATACGGGTTGGAGCACCCGGATACAGGTGAGAGTTTTCGCGAGCACCTGAAAGGTGTGTTGGAGATCAGCGGCAGGTAATATTTTCGCCGTCGCGGGAGCATTGCGATGGCCAGCCGGACTCGTCCCAGTAGTCGATTAGTCCACCCACCTTCAGGATTTCCGCGATCTGTGAGTGCGTCCGCAGTGGTCTGATTCCAGGCACCCACAATTCCATCCAGTCATTACCGGCAGTTGGGTGCTCGAGGAGTAGAGGTGTTGACTTAATTAGTTTCGCCAAGCCTGTTGAAGAGCTATTCTAACCCACTAATTGGGGTCAGCGGCGAAGAAAAGATGAGAATAATCAGTGTGTTGTTACTTTTGTGTGGTGCGGCGGCTGCAAATGCGCAGCAGTCCTACCTGATCGACTGGGAGGAAGTTGGAGAGGAAGCGATTGGTCATTTCATTGACCTCGTCCAGATCAATACAACGAATCCACCGGGAAACGAGACGCTGGTAGTCGAGTACCTCAAAGAGGTGCTGGATGAAGAGGGTATCGATTACGAGGTCTACGCGCTCGAGCCCGACCGCGCCAACCTCGTTGCCAGGATTCGCGGGAACGGTTCGAAGCGACCGATCCTTATGATGGGACACACCGACGTTGTCGGCGTGCAGCCAGAGAAATGGTATGCGGATCCTTTCAGCGGGAACCGGGAGGACGGCTTCATCTATGGTCGTGGCACGCTGGACGACAAAGACAACCTGACCGCATCCTTAATGGTGATCAAGTTACTACAGCGATTCGGCGTAACACTTGACCGCGACATTATCTTTCTGGCCGAAGCCGGCGAGGAAGGAACGCCTGAAGTGGGTATCAATTTCATGGTCGAGGAGCACTTCGACGTTATCGATGCTGAATTCGCGCTGGCAGAAGGCGGGCAAAATATCATCACCGATGGCGAAGTAACGCGAGTCGGCATTGAGACCACAGAGAAGATGCCGCGACGCGTTACGCTCGTCGCAACTGGCAAGCCTGGGCACGGTTCGATTCCAACTCCCGAAAACGCAGTAACGATTCTCGCGAACGCGATTGCGAAGGCTGGCGCATGGGAAACTGAAGTCCGACTCAATGATACGACCCGTACGTATTTCAGGCGTCTCGCGGAGATATCCGCGCCTGAGGAAGCCTATCGCTATCTGAATGTCGAGAATGAGGAAGAGAGTGAGGCTATTCAGCGTCATTTCCTTGAGACCTTTCCGTACCACTACTCAATTTCGCGAACATCGGTCGTTCCAACGGTCATTGACGCGGGTTTTCGCAAGAATGTGATTCCTTCAGAGGCAACCGCGATGCTTGATATTCGTATGCTGCCGGACGAAAACGTCGAGGAGTTCTACGAGAAACTTGCTGAAGTCATCGATGATCCACGCGTAGAAATCGTCCCGGAGCACATCTACAGGCCCGCAGCACCGCCGTCAGAGATTGATAATGAGATGTTCCGGGTTTTGGAGGATGTCGCGCTGCGGATGTACCCGAACGCCACGGTCTTGCCAATTATGCAGACTGGTGCCACGGACATGGCGCAGGTGCGCGCTAAGGGAATGCAGGCTTATGGTGTCGGCCCGGCACGGTCCGTTGAAGAGCGGAACAGCGGCTATGGCGCACATGGCGACAATGAGCGAATCGAAGAAGAAGCATTCGTTGAACTCGTGAAATACATGTGGAATGTCGTGATTGAGATGTCTGCTTCACAATGATCGGCCGCGTTTCCCTGGCGTTACTCATTGCGGCGAACCTGTTGCCGCTATTCGGAGTGTTGTTTTGGGATTGGGACGTCTTCGCGCTACTACTGCTGTTCTGGTGCGAGAACGTGATCATCGGCTTGTTCGGCATTGCCCGGATGGTCGTGTCCGCCAGCAGCGAGAACACGTTTGAAGGGCTGTTCCTCCCAGTATTTTTCCTCGTCCACTATGGTGGCTTCATGTTCGGGCACTTCATGGTCTTGCTCTTCATGTACTCAAATAGTTTTTCGGAAAGCGGTGGTGCAGTGAAACCGGCCGATTACTACCTGATCGTCGTTGAAAACCTGAGCTGGGTAGCGCTCATTGCCCTGTTTGTCTCCCACGGCTGGTCATTCGTAGAGAATTTCATGGGCAATCGGGAGCATGAACGAATAACGCCCGGCCAGGCTATGGCATTGCCTTACCGGCGCATGATGATTACCCATGTGGCCCTGATCGCCGGCGGATTCTTCCTGATAGAGTCCGGCCAGCCGGTCGCAGGCCTGATTTTGCTTATACTGATGAAGATCGCATTGGACGTCGTCTTCCATCGGCGGGAGCACAAGAGGCTCGGGGTCCCCCCGGTGTAAATTTCTGAAGAGAGTGTCGGTATGTCCCTGATTAAGGAACTACAACGACGAAACGTAATCCGCGTGGCAACAGCCTACGTTGTGGCGGCATGGCTCATCGTTCAGGTCGCCGAGACGACGTTCGAGGCATTCGAACTTGGCCCCGAATCACTTCGGGTGGTCATTATTATTCTGGCTATCGGATTTCTGCCTGCAGTTATCGCCGCCTGGATATTCGAGTGGACTCCCGACGGTTTGAAGCTCGACAAGGAAGTCGATTTTGCCGGACCTGGAAGCGCGAGAATGCGCCGGCTGCTTGATCGCGCGATTATCTTCGGTCTGACATTGGCGGTCGGGTTCTTTGCTTTCGATAAATTTGTACTTGACCCTGAACGTGACGAAGTACGAGAGCAAGTCGTTGCCGAAGAAGCGCGTAGTGAAGCGGTGAAGGGGTTTTACGGCGACCGTTCTATAGCAGTGTTGCCGTTCGTCAATATGAGTTCAGATCCCGAGCAGGCGTTCTTTGCCGAGGGTATTTCAGAGGAAGTGCTGAACCTGCTTGCCGGAATTCGCGAGCTGCGTGTGATTTCACGTTCGTCAGCGTTTTCATCGAAGCTGAGTAACCTGGAGATTCCGGAGGTCGCGAGGCTCCTGGATGTCGCCCATATTCTCGAAGGGTCGGTACGCAAGTCCGGCAATCAGGTAAGAGTGACCGCGCAGCTCATTGATGCACGGACCGACACCCACCTCTGGTCCCAGACCTATGACCATGAATTGGTGAACGTGTTTGCGATCCAGGATGAGATCGCTGCTGATGTTGCCACGAATCTCGAAATTACACTTCTGAGTCCACTCCCGAAATCCAGGGCTATCGATCCTGAGGTTCGTTCATTGACTGCGCAAGCCAGTCAGATTCAGGAGATGAGGCCAGAGAATACAGGTCGGAAGATGGAGTTGCTGCTAGACAGGGCGCTGGCTATCGACCCTGATTACGTTCCTGCGCTCGAACTCATGGTCTATGCATTGTATTTTCTTGAGCGAGAGGGAGAGATTGGTGCGACAGAAGGAGAGGACAGATACCAGGAAATCAGGGCGCGAATCCTGGCGCTCGAACCTGACAGCGGATTCGTAGACTCTGTTACTGCATTTGGTGTGGCCTATGTCGAGGGTGATCTGGAAGACGCCGCGAGATTGTTTGCCAGTTCCGTAGCAAAGGACCCTGCCGATTCAAATATTGTAAGACTGGCTGGTGTATTTGCCAGGCATATTGGACGACAGGACACCTCCATTCGTCTGTTAGAACACCAGGTTTCCGTCGATCCACTGTGCTTTCAGTGTCTATACCAGCTTTCCCGCAGTTACATGTACGCGGGCGCTTTCAAAAAGGCCGAGATGGCACGAAGCAGGTACCTGGCAATCAGCGAAGGTCCGTTTTATCACTCCGGCCTGATGAAGTTGCTTCAAGGCGACCCTGCAGCCGCGTTGAGAATCGTTGAGGAGCAGCCGAACGATCACTACCAGGCAAACGCCCTACGAGCGATGGCGAATTTCGACTTGGGGAGATTCGCGGAAGCTGAAACTATCTACCAGCAACTGGTGTCACTTCCTGGCCGCCATGGGTTCGAAGCACAGCTTGAGTCCAGTGCGTGGATGCATAAGGAAGATCAGGCATTTGCCTATCTAAACGAGGCCGCCGAAAACGATCCAGTTGAGGCGCGTGGTGGGATTTTCAATCCGGTTTTCAGAGATCTCCACGACGATCCTCGCTGGACCGAGTTTCGCAAGTCCATTGGGATGTCGAAGGAACGTCTCGACGCAATCGAATTCAACCCTCAATTACCCGAATAGCCGATCGAGGCAATCTGACACACGCCTGGGGCGTAGAGACAATATCTGGACTACGCCAGAACGTACTGTTACCTCACACTCATCTAGTGGAGAACAGCGATGCGAATGTCAACAGAGATTCCCAAGCAGGAACGAGTTCAGCCAAAGGGTAACTGGATGCAGCTCACTATCGCTCCGTTGGTGGCAGAGAAACTCGACTGTGACGAGCCGTTACCGGGGGCGGGAACTGATCCCAGACCGCTACGGTCCTTCGTAGGAACAGCCGGACCGACAGGTCTCGCGGACGACGATTCTGCATAGCCCTGGCAGTGAGGGCGATAATTCGCGCCATATCCAGGCGCACAGGTTTTCGCTGGTTGGATTCTCCAACCCGGGGACGTCGTTGAGACAACGGTGATCAAGGCGCTCGTGAATCGGTGCAAAGGCTTCGCTGAGATCAGCGAAGTCCTGCACCCAACCGAGCTTCGGATCGATATCGCCCGACACATGGATCGTGATCCTGAACGAATGGCCGTGCAGGCGAGCGCATTTATGGTCGGGCGGCACATTGGGCAAGCTGTGTGCTGCCTCAATGCCAAATTCCTTGAAGATTTCCATGCAATCACTTCAAAAAAAACGCCATGCGACCAAATGGACCGCATGGCGTTCTATTTATTTGGCTCCCCGACGCGGACTCGAACCACGGACCCATTGATTAACAGTCAATTGCTCTACCAACTGAGCTATCGGGGAAATTTGGTCACCCTTAGGTGCGGGCCGCGATTTTGGTCTAGCCTTAGGTACTTGTCAACCCGTCATGGCTCGTTTTATGCGCCTGATTGATTCTTCCAGGGATTCCATGGAGCAGGCGAACGATAGTCGGAGGTAGGAGGGGGCGCCAAACGCCGATCCGGGCACACAAGCTACGTCGGCCTGGTTGAGCAGGTGCTCGACCAGTTCGATGTCCGTTTCCATGCCGAGGGCATCAAGAGCCCCTCGGACGCGCGGAAAGGCATAGAAGGTGCCTTCTCCAGCGCGGCATTCAAAGCCGTCGATGTCATTGAGCGCCGCCACGACATAGTCATGTCGGGCGTGGTACGCCGCGGTCATCTCCGTGACACAGGACTGGTCGCCGTTGAGGGCTTCCACTGCCGCCGCCTGTGACACGCTGCAGGGATTGGAGGTGCTTTGGCTCTGAATGGTCTTCATCGCCGTTATGAGCACCTGCGGCCCTGCGGCGTAGCCAATACGCCAACCGGTCATGGCGTAGGCCTTGGAAACGCCATTCGTGGTAACCGTGCGGTCCTGCAGGGAAGGGCAGGCAGTGGCGAAGCTCACGAACGGGTCGTCCGCCCAATGAATGTGTTCGTAGATATCGTCGGAAAGAACAACCACGGCTGGATATCGGTCAAGCACGGCACCCAGGGCTTGCAGTTCGGTTTCGCTGTAGCTTGCGCCTGTGGGATTTGACGGGCTATTGAGGATCAGCAGCCGCGTACGGTCCGTGATGGCATCCTCAAGCTGTCCTGGCGTGATCTTGAAATCCTGCTCGATACCGGCCTCGACAAACACAGCGTCTGCGCCGGCCAGGCGCACCATGTCGGGGTAGGAAACCCAGTAAGGCGCGGGCACGATTGCCTCGTCACCTGGCCCGAGAAGGGCCAGGCACAGGTTGAACAATGCCTGTTTGGCACCGCTGGTCACGACTATCTGGGAGGTTTCGTACTCGAGCCTGTTCTCCCGGGCAAACTTGGCCTGAATCGCAGCCTTGAGCTCAGCGGTGCCGTCAAGCGGCGTGTACTTGGTCTGGCCAGCATTGATGGCTGCAATCGCTGCGTCTTTGATGTGCTGCGGTGTGTCGAAATCCGGCTCGCCCGCACCGAGGCTGATGAGATCCCGACCCGCCGCACGTAGTTCGGCTGCCAGGGCCAGCACGGCTCCGGTAGCGGACGGCTTTACAGCAGCCATACGTTTTGAAACTGGTAAACTCACTCGATTGCCTCCTGGAAACGCAAACTGATGGTACGTGAATCGACAGACCGGCCCAATACTTCTTTAGAGGAAAAAGATCACCTCACGCTGGTGTCGGATTTCAGTGCGGCCGGCGACCAGCCTGAGGCGATCATCGGGCTGTCTGACGGTCTCGACGACGGTCTCGCAAGACAGGTGCTGCTTGGCGTCACGGGTTCCGGAAAGACCTACACGGTGGCAAGTGTCATTGAGCGCACGCAGCGACCCGCCATTATCCTCGCGCCAAACAAGACGCTGGCGGCGCAACTTTATGGTGAGATGCGGGAATTCTTTCCAAAGAATGCCGTCGAGTATTTCGTCTCGTACTACGATTACTACCAGCCAGAGGCCTATGTACCGTCCTCGGATACGTACATCGAGAAGGATGCGTCGATCAACCAGCACATCGAACAGATGCGCCTGTCTGCGACCAAAGCCCTGATCGAAAGGCCGGACGCGATCATCGTGGCCACTGTATCGGCTATCTATGGCCTGGGCGATCCAGAAGCGTACTTCAGTATGGTGCTGCACGTGACCCGGGGTGACCGGATTGATCAGCGCACGATTCTGCGGCGCCTGGCGGAGATGCAGTACAAGCGCAATGAGCTCGACCTGTCACAGGGCACGTACCGGGTTCGAGGCGAGGTCATCGATGTGTTCCCTGCAGAATCAGAACGGGATGCTGTACGCATCGAGCTGTTTGACGATGAAGTCGAGTCGATTTCACATTTCGATCCACTGACCGGAGAAGTCCTCCGTCGCGTGCCGCGCTACACGATCTTCCCAAAATCCCACTACGTGACGCCGCGCGAGAAATTGCTCGAGGCCTGTGAGCACATAAAGGTCGAGCTGAAAGAGCGACTAGCGTACCTCAGAAAGACCGAGAAAATCCTTGAAGCTCAAAGGCTTGAACAGAGAACCTTATTTGATTTAGAGATGATTAAGGAGCTTGGGTACTGCTCCGGTATTGAGAACTACTCGAGATACCTTTCCGGACGGGCTCCCGGCGAGCCACCGCCTTGCCTGTTCGACTATGTGCCAGACAATGCGCTACTGATTATCGACGAGAGCCACGTGACCGTGCCGCAATTGGGCGCCATGTACAAAGGCGATCGGTCGCGCAAGGAAACGCTGGTCGAATTCGGATTTCGCTTGCCGTCCGCACTTGATAATCGACCACTGCGATTCGATGAGTTCGAAGGCCTGTCTCCGCAGACAGTGTATGTATCGGCGACACCTGGCGACTATGAGAAGGAACACGCGGACAACACGGTGGAACTGCTGGTCCGACCGACGGGGCTTATCGACCCGGCGGTGGAGGTTCGACCGGCGCAAACCCAGGTCGACGATGTGCTCTCGGAAATCGGCAAGCGCGTCGCGACTGGCGAACGAGTGCTGATCACGACGCTGACGAAGCGTATGGCCGAGGACCTGACCGATTATCTGCGGGAACACGGGGTCGCGGTGCGTTACCTGCATTCAGACATCGGTACGGTCGAAAGGACAGAGATCATCCGGGACCTCCGGCTAGGGGCCTTCGATGTGCTCGTCGGGATCAACCTGCTGCGTGAGGGACTGGATATGCCCGAGGTGTCCCTCGTGGCTATCCTGGACGCTGACAAGGAAGGCTTCCTGCGGTCCGAACGTTCTCTGATCCAGACGATCGGCCGGGCAGCACGTAACCTGCACGGCACCGCCATTCTTTACGCGGATGTCATTACCGGTTCCATGAAACGAGCGATGGACGAGACCGATCGTCGGCGCGAAAAACAGGTTCTCTATAACGAAGAGCATGACATCACACCGGCAACGATCGTCAAACAGGTATCCGACGTCATGGAGTCTGCCTACCCGGTTCCTGGGCGAGGCCCCGGGCGCGCGGCAGACAAGAAAGGCGTGTACGAAATCCTGTCGCCGGAGCAAGCGCTCAAGAAGGCCTCGCAACTCGAGAAGAGGATGCTCAGGCATGCGAGAGACCTCGAGTTTGAGGAGGCTGCGCGATTACGCGATGAGATCCGGGCATTCAGGGCCCAGGCATTCGGTGTCGACGGTCAGAAGGCCAGCTAGGCGGCTGCTGCGTCAGTAGCCGCGCTCGGGATCCACTACATTCAACAGGGCTTCGCCGGCCAGGTACCGCCGGATATTCTCGCGCACCAGCGTGTTGCGCAGCCGAATGTCGTACCCGGCCCAGGAAACATGGGGCGTAATGATGACACCGGGCATTTGCCACAGCGGGTGATCGGCCGGGAGGGGTTCGGGATCAGTCACATCAAGCCCTGCCCCTGCCAGATGACCATGTTCCAATGCTTCGACCAGGGCAGCTGTCACTACGGTTCCTCCTCTGCCGACATTGATGAAGTAGGCCCCCGGTTTGACCTGGGCGAAGAGCTCGGCATCGAACAGTCCCCGGGTCGTCGAAGTCAGCGGAAGTGAATTGACGATAATGTCCGCTTCAGCGACCAGGTCCCCAAGTTCATCGGCCAAGCCAACGTAGTCGACGTAGGACGGTCCTTCACGGGAGCTGTTTCGAGTTGCGATAACGCGCATTCCCAGCGCTTTGGCGCGCTTCGCCGCAGCGCTGCCGATCCCGCCGAGGCCAACGACGAGCATTGTCTTGCCGCTGACGGAATAGATCCCCCCGGAACGGGCCCAATCCCGATCCCATTTCCCTTCCGGCATTGCCTTGCCGTAGCGGACCAGGCCGCGCGCCAGGCTAAGGGCCATGGCGACCGCATGCTCACCGATTGCAGGCGCCGACATCTTCTGACCATTGGTCAGTAGTACTTCGCCGCTGCCAAGCTCATCAACGGCAAGGCAGCGTTCCGCACCCGCAGAGAAAATCTGAACCCAGACCAGTTCATCGGACTTGCCGATGAGGTCCGCCGGACACGATCCTATGATGACCTCTGCAGCAGCTGCCTCGTCTTCGACAAATCGTGCTGCAGGGAACTGCTTCGTCAGTTGGCTGATGTCGCCGGCGCCGCCAATAAGGTGAATCGTCGGATTCGGGCTCCAGCCGGACAATTCCCGGCTCGGTATCGGCCCCGGGCGCACGCCTGTGGCAGCGATAAACTCTTCAGTCGTAAAAGTGTCCTGGGCGAGTGCACCTGTCGTGGTCAAGAGAAGCACAGAGAAGAGGGTGGTGATTCTGGTCATGGAACGTATTCCTGATGGATCGAATTGAGTAAATTGGCTTGCGGTAATCGTACCGCTTGAGTATCTTACGCGTCCCTTCGAGGGCCCGGGCGACTTATCCGGGTGGCGTTTTCGAAGGCATGAGGTATCCGGGGGCGATTAGCTCAGGGGTAGAGCGCCACGTTGACATCGTGGAGGTCGCAGGTTCGAAACCCGCATCGCCCACCAGCCCCGGACACAAAACACCTGATTTTTTTAGGAAAAATCGGTTTTCCGAGGTTGTTTCCTGCGCGCAAGCTTATTAGAATCGCGTTCCCGCTGTAGCCGTGGCGTTTAGCCGTGGGCTGTGATGGGATAAGATGTTGAATTTGTGGAGGATTTGGGTATCGCAGTTACAAAGCGCGTAAGGCGCAACGATGAAATAGAGGCCACCGAGGTGCGGGTTATCGACTCGGAGGGCGAGCAGGCAGGGGTCATGGGTATCGCAGCCGCGATCGAATTGGCCAAAGACGTGGGACTGGATCTTGTCGAAGTGTCCCCGATGGCAGAGCCGCCCGTGTGCCGAATTATGGATTTTGGCAAGTACTTGTTTGAACAAAACAAGAAAAACCAATCTGCGAAACGCAAACAGAAACAAGTTCACGTTAAGGAAATCAAGTTTCGTCCGGGAACGGATGAAGGCGATTACCAGATCAAGCTCAGGAAGCTCAGAGAGTTTCTTGAGAACGGTGACAAAACGAAAGTCACTTTAAGATTCCGCGGTCGGGAGATGGCGCACAGGGAACTGGGCGCACAGCTTCTGGCCAGGGTCAGAGATGACCTGGAAGAGTACGGTACGGTTGAGCAGATGCCGCAGATGGAAGGACGGCAGATGGTTCAGGTTATAGCGCCCAGGAAACACTAGGCGAAGACCAACGTATCGAAGTAAAAGTGAATAACGGTTGTAGGAGCGGCCATGGCCGCGAATCAATCATTAATCCGCCTGCCGCGGCCAGAAGGCTCGTTGTAAGGCCATAAGGAAAGACAAAATGTCGAAGATGAAAACCAATCGAGGCGCCGCAAAGCGCTTCAAAAAGACGGGTAAGGGCGGCTTCAAACGCTCCCAGGCCCACCTCAATCACATTCTTACGAAGAAGAAGTCCAAGCGTAAACGCCAGCTCGGCAATACTCTGCAGGTCGCAGATGCCGATGTGAAAGCCGTGAAGCGCATGCTTCCCTACAGCTAAGAGGAGATTGAGAAATGGCACGAGTAAAACGTGGCGTAACCGCCAAAGCACGTCATAAGAAGGTCCTCGGTAAAGCGAAGGGCTACTACGGCGCGCGTTCCAAACTATTCAAGACTGCCAAGCAGGCAGTTATCAAAGCCGGCCAGTATGCGTACCGCGACCGGCGTCAGCGCAAGCGTCAGTTTCGTCAGCTGTGGATCACGCGTATCAACGCGGCCGCACGCCTGCACGGTATGTCGTACAGCCGCCTGATCAATGGCCTGAACAAGGCGGAGATCGAGGTTGACCGCAAGGTCCTGTCCGATATTGCTATTCACGACCCCGAGGCTTTTGGCGTAATCGTCGAAGCCGCCAAGGCCGGTCTCGAGCAGCAAGCTGCCAGTTAAGATCTGCTGAACCGGCTGGGGCTACTCCAGCCGGTTCGATCTCTGACAATGACCTCCCTGAGCGACCTTATCTCCCAGGCTGCGTCCGATATCGATGCAGCTAGCGACCTTGCCGCACTCGATGCAGTCAGGGTTGCCTATCTTGGTAAGAAAGGCGAAATCACAGCCCGACTCAAGACGCTCGGCCAGCTTCCTCCCGAGGAACGGTCTGCTGCTGGCCAGGAAATTAACCAAGCCAAACAAACCGTCCAGGGTCAGTTGAATGCGCGACGTGAGGCGCTGGAGTCAGCGGCGCTTGAGGAAAAGCTTGCCGCGGATGCGGTCGATGTTTCGTTGCCTGGCCGTGGGCTCTCCGTGGGTGGCTACCACCCGGTGACACGGGCAATGCTGCGCATCGAGAAGATTTTCAAGAATGCCGGCTTCGGTGTTCGTGCGGGCCCGGAAATCGAAGACGATTTCCACAACTTCACGGCGCTAAACATCCCGGAGAATCACCCGGCACGTGCGATGCATGACACGTTCTATTTCCCGGGCGGGAATCTACTCCGGACGCATACGTCTCCGGTGCAGATTCGTTCGATGGTGAGCGAGGGCGCACCCATCAAGATCATCGCCCCGGGTCGCGTGTACCGGTGTGATTCCGATCAGACGCACACACCGATGTTTCACCAGGTCGAGGGGCTGGTTGTTGATGAGCACATCAGTTTTGCAAATCTCAAAGCGGTGCTTCACCAGTTCGTAGAAGCGTTCTTCGAGCGCGACGCGGAGCTGCGTTTTCGACCCAGCTATTTTCCGTTCACGGAGCCTTCGGCAGAAGTCGACGTATCGTGGGGGTCTCATAAGCATAGCGAACACGCGGCTGAGACCAGTACCGGCCAGAACACGGGCAAATGGCTCGAAATTCTCGGCTGCGGCATGGTGCACCCGAATGTGCTCGAAAGCGCCGGCGTGGATCCTGAGAAATACACGGGCTACGCATTTGGCATGGGCGTTGAGCGCCTGGCTATGCTGCGCTACGGGGTAAACGACCTGCGTACCTTCTTTGAGAACGATCTGCGATTCCTGCGGCAGTTCCGGTGAAGCCATGAAGATTGCAGAATCCTGGTTGCGCGAATGGGTGAATCCCGAACTCGACACGGAGGCCCTGGGCCATCAGTTGACGATGCTCGGCCATGAAGTCGACGGCATCGAGTATGAAGGTGTGGGTATTGAAGACATCGTCGTTGCAGAAGTCATCGAATGCGGCAAGCATCCGGATGCAGACAAGCTCAGCGTCTGCAAAGTAAGCGACGGTGGCGACGAGCTCATCGAAATCGTATGCGGTGCGCCAAATGTTCGCGCTGGAATGAAGACACCGTTGGCTAAGCCCGGTGTAAAGCTCCCGAATGGCATGAAACTTCGCAAGGCGAAGATCCGCGGTGTCGTGTCGAATGGCATGCTGTGCTCAGCTATTGAGATCGGACTTGGCGACGAGTCAGACGGAATTATGGACTTGCCTGGTGACGCACAGGTCGGTCAACCACTTATTGAGTTTCTGCAACTGCCCGACGCAGTGATCGATCTCGATCTGACGCCGAATCGTGGCGACTGTTTCAGCGTTCTTGGTATCGCTCGCGATGTTTCCGCATTGACCGGCGCTACGCTCAAAGATGCGTCCGTCGCCGCCGTAAAAGCGACGATTGACGATGTACATCCTGTTGAACTGGTCGAGCCTGCCGGCTGTCCTCGTTTCGCGGGGAGATTGATCCGGGGCATCGATCCCGGTGCAACATCGCCGGCCTGGTTGGTCGAAAAGCTCCGCCGTTCGGGCCTGCGAGGGATTTCGCCGGTTGTCGATATCACGAATTTTGTCATGTTGGAGCTCGGTCAGCCCTTGCACGCCTACGATGCGGCGCTCTTGCAGGGTCCGATCCGCCCACGGTTGGCAAAATCTGGTGAAAAGGTAACCCTGCTCGATGACAAAGAGGTCGAACTGCGCGAAGACACGCTGGTAATCACCGACGACAGCGGTCCGATAGGCATTGCCGGAATAATGGGCGGCCTGAGTACCGCTGTTACCGACAAGACGACGGACGTGTTCTTCGAAGGCGCATTCTGGCCACAGGATTTCATGGCTGGCCGGGCGCGCAACTACGGCATGCACACCGACGCATCACTGCGTTTCGAGCGTGGCGTCGATCCCGAAGGGCAGGGCCGAGCTGTGGAACGTGCGACGCAACTGCTGGTTGAAATCGCAGGTGGTGAAGCGGGACCACTGGTTGTCGACACGGCAGAAGAGTATCTGCCAAAACGTGCAACAATTACGCTCCGCAGAGCCAGGCTGGCGCGTCTGCTCGGAGTCGAAATCGATGATGCAGAAGTTGTCAGAATTCTCGAGAGCTTGCAGCTCGAAGTCGCCGAAATCGATGGTGGCTGGAGCGTAAATTCACCCAGTCATCGCTTCGATATGCACTATGAAGTCGATCTCATCGAAGAGGTCGCTCGCATTCACGGCTACGATTCGATTCCTGAGACGACACTCTCAGCACAATCGCCACTCGAGACAGTGACCGAGTCCCAGATCGAGCTGGAACGAGCTGCTTCGACACTCATCGGCCGCGACTACCAGGAGGTAGTTACATACAGTTTCATCGACGCGGAAGCGAATACAAAATTCACCGGTAGTGAATCACCACTCGTACTGAGTAATCCGATTTCATCGGACTTGTCCGTCATGCGTGCATCGCTCTGGCCGGGTCTTGTAACGGTGGCTTCCGCCAACGTTGCACGCCAGCAAGATCGGGTCCGGATTTTTGAGGCAAGTCGTTCGTACCATGGCACGCTGGAAGATCATCACGAAGTCGTTCGAATTGCCGGACTCCTGACGGGGCCGGTTGCTTCGGAGCAGTGGGGAATCAAGTCAGAAAGCGTTGATTTCTTTGACATAAAGGCCGATGTGGAGGCCGTAATCGCGTTGTCGGGCTATGGCAGCGATGTGCATTTCGTTCCGGCGAAGCACCCGGCATTGCAGCCCGGCCAGGCTGCAAGAATTTCGCGCGGCGATGATGAAATCGGGCTCGTCGGTAAGCTGCATCCACGCGTTGCGAAAGACTACGATCTGAAACGGGCAGTCTATCTCTTCGAGCTCGACGCATCGAAAGCACTGGCGTCTACTGCACCGGAAGCAAAAGAGATTTCAAAATTCCCTGCAATTCGACGAGACATTGCTGTCGTCGTCGATGATAAAGTGACTGCTGAAGACCTCATCGCAACAGTCTCATCGAGCTCACCTGAGCTGATTCAAGATGTCAGGATTTTTGACATTTACAGGGGCGAGAAAATAGAAGCTGGGCGAAAAAGCGTCGCAATAGGCTTGATTTTGCAGGAAACATCGCGCACCCTTACTGACGATGATGCGGACACTGTGATGGCCGCGGCAATCGCCAAATTAGAAGACAAATTCGCCGCTGAACTAAGAGACTGATTCCCGATGGCACTGACCAAAGCAGACATGGCCGAGTCGTTGTTCAATGAGCTCGGTTTGAACAAAAGAGAAGCTCGCGAATTGGTCGACATGTATTTTGAGGAGCTGCGTGCATCACTCGCAGTAGGGGAGCAAGTCAAACTTTCCGGATTCGGGAATTTTGATCTTCGGGATAAGAAAGAACGACCTGGCAGGAACCCGAAAACGGGTGAGGAAATTCCGATCAGCGCACGCCGCGTTGTGACGTTTCGGCCAGGTCAAAAACTAAAGGCCCGAGTGGAAGCATATGCTGGAACCGGGGAATAACGACGAACTACCTCCAATTCCTGGGAAGCGTTATTTCACTATTGGTGAAGTAAGCGACCTTTGTGCGGTCAAGCCGCACGTACTCAGGTATTGGGAGCAGGAGTTCCCACAACTGAAGCCTGTGAAGCGACGGGGTAACCGCCGCTATTACCAGCGCCAGGACGTCCTGATCATTCGCCAGATTCGTAGCCTTCTTTACGATGAGGGCTTCACGATCGGCGGTGCTCGCCAGCGCCTGACGGGCGACGACGCGAAATCAGATGTGACGCAAAGTCAGCAGATTATCAAGCAGATACGCATGGAACTTGAACAAGTTCTTAAGATCCTGCGCCGCTAAATTCTCTTCTTCCCAAGCTAGTTCGTGGCGAGTATCATTGCCGCCCTGTGTAGGAGCGCGCCTTGCGCGCGAATAGACAACGGTCGGGGCGTAGCGCAGCCTGGTAGCGCACCACAATGGGGTTGTGGGGGTCGGAAGTTCGAATCTTCTCGCCCCGACCATTCTTCAAAAAAGAAATGCCGCTTTGCCTTCCGGTTGAGCGGTATTTCTTTTTTGAAGAATGGTTGGGCTCGAGGAACTTCCCAAAAAGTTCGCACCGAGGCCGGCTTCGCCGGCCGACAAACGTCGCGCAGCGACGTTCATCTTCTCGCCATGTGCCACACAACGACGTTCATCTTCTCGCCATGTGCCACACAACGACGCCCATCTTCTCGCCATGCGTCACACAGCGACGTTCATCTTCTCGCCAAGCGTCACGCAGCGCCGTCCATCTTCTCGCCATATCTACTGCATGAAAAATGAGCCGCTAATGAGTCTCCTGACTCCATCTGCCGCCGCAAGAATCAGCGCCAATAGAGACAGGCTCATCGCCGCCCCGGACACCGCGGGTGTTGCCGATTGCATTACGGAGATGCCGTAGGCGGCCCAGGCAACAACCAATACGAACGGGAGGTCGCGATACCGCAGGACCATGGTCGCCCCTAATGCGCCCGCAACCGCGAGCTTTAGCAGCGTCCATTGCACCGAAGTGAGCCAGACATCGTCCCAGCCACTGGCAATCTGCAGAGCACTCGCGTTCGCAATTGTCGCGAGGCTAATCCAGCCGGTGTAGAGACTGAACGGCAGATACAATGCTATGTGTTCGATCGACGACGCTGTATCAAGAGAAGCAATCAACGTGCGGTAGATCAGAATCAGCGTCGCGAGAATAACCAGCATGACCACCAGCGAGAGTGCGAGCAGGTCGTAATGCCATACGACGATCCATAATGCATTCATCAGGCAGTTGATCTGGAAATACTTTGAAATCTTCGCGATCTTCTCATTGCTTCGCTGGGCAGGGAGCGCCTGCCAGACAACGAAAATCAGAAGCATCAAATAGATGACTCCCCAGATCGAAAAGGTGAAGCCGGCCGGTGTAAACAGGGACGGGTACTTCGCCGAAATCTCGGGCATGGTCTGGTCATTGATTGGCAGTGCATTCGATAAGACGTTCAGCAGGATCACGATGGCGAAGGCGGCCAGGTTTCCACCCCAATCAATCGGGCTTCTTCGCATCGGGATTCCTCGTCAGGCGGGTGTGTTGATCGGCAGTTTTCGGTCCTGGATGCCAAGGAGAATCGGCTGTGCCATTTCCCGATATATGTTGACCTTGGCATTGAAGGCAACGCGCGATAAGCCGTGCTTGTCCTTGATGGTCAGTCGCCGGATATTGAATTGGCCACCACCCATTTGCTCGCCGGTGAGGTAGCACTTTATGGCAGTGACCCTTTCTCCGGAAAGCTCCATTCCACTGAGTTGAGACAGGTTGCCCTGCGCGCGTTCGAGAAATGTCACGGCGTCAACATTGGGTTCCACCTGCAAGGTGCCTGTATCGGTGTGCGACTCGATATCGGTCATGAAATCACCGACAAGGATCTGGCCTGGTAGCGCTGCGTCGATCATGCGCGCGAGCTCAATCGTTACATCGCCAACGATAAAGTCGTGCGTCGTCGGATTCACACCTTCGGCCTGGTGAAACTCGTAGCAACTACCCACGTGAAAGCAGGCGCGCAGGCGAGGTACTGCTTTGGTAGCAGACTTGCTGCGTGCAATCGCGTTGTCCGCAAGAACGATGTGCATGAAGTGATACAGGTTTACGCTGGCCTCGAGGCCATCATCGCGGTTCCAGATGTAGAAGCCATCACCACTCGACGAACGGGCGAAATCGATATTCACGTCCTGTTCGAGCATCTTGGCATGGGCTGAGTTCAGTGAATACGACAAGCTATTAAGCTGAGTCATCTGCTCGAAGGGTGTCAGCAAACTGAAACCAACAATGTCGAAGAGCGTGACAGCGCGGCTCGGCACGTAATTGATACCGTACTTGCGGATCATCTTCTCGATGATCTGCGTTTCGACGTCCGTACCGTCCAGGGGCTCGCGCAACCGGATGTTGATGGGCTCGATATCGAGCAACCGCGCAACCTTTTGCATTTGCGTGATCGTGAGTTGGCGGTCACCCGAAATCAATTCGGTGATAAATCGCGGCGACACACGCGGAGGTAGATTGTCGGCACGCGGAGAGGTGTACTCGGCAATTGCGTAATGCGGCACGACCAGGATGAGGATGCTCTGGTCCAATGGCACCCAGCTGAGGATGCTGTTCTGGCCGAGTGACCAGTGACTTCGCAATGCCGTTTCGACGTGCATCAGGTTGCTGCGCTGGCGCAGTCCCATTTGTTGGGCCAGCCCGGCTAACTGATCCAGGTACGGCGAATAGTCAGCTATTCGTCGAATCCCAGATTTCGACAGATCGTCTAATTCCATGCTTTTGCCCGCAGCGACTTTCGCGAAACTGCAATCTCTGCCACAGTTCGCTCAACCCAACCTAATCAACTCTGTTATACAGCGCAAGTGTTATAAATACAGTCATCCATCTTACATAACAAATGACAGTGACAGGACCAGACATCAAGGAAATTCGTGCCTTGCGGGAGCAACTCACGGAAGAGACGATCGCAACTCCGATGTTGCGTTGCGCAGCTATCGAGCGGGCCGTCGGTGCAGGTACGTCGGTACACGCGAAACTCGAGTTCCTGCAACGGACGGGTACATTCAAGGCACGTGGAGCGCTCGCAACCTTGCACGCGTTGGATAAAGCGCAACTTGCGGCGGGTGTTACTGCGGTTAGCGCCGGCAATCATGCGATCGCGACGGCCTTCGCTGCGCAGGTGTTGGGTACGACGGCCAAGGTGGTGATGATCAGTTCCGCCAATCCCTCGCGGGTCGCCGCCTGCAAGTCTTTCGGCGCTGATGTCGTGCTTGCAAGGGACGTTCATGAGGCCTTTGAGGTGGCGGAGCGAATTCAACAAGAGGAAGGTCGCTTCTTCGTCCATCCCTTTGAAGGGCCGGCGGTCGCGCTCGGTACCGGTACGGTCGGGCTGGAAATCTGCGAACAGGCGGGAGAGTTCGACACGCTGATCGTGCCGATAGGTGGGGGCGGATTGATCGGTGGCATCGCCAATGCCGTAAAGCAGCTGCGACCCAAGTGCGAGATCATTGGCGTGGAACCCGTTGGTGCTGACTCAATGCATCGAAGCCGGGCAGCGGGTACGCCGCAGAACATTGACAAGGTTGAGACAATCGCCGACAGCCTCGGTGCGCCGTTCGCTATGCCGTATTCCTTTGCATTGACCGAGGCGAACGTCGATCGTCTTGTCCTCGTTGACGACATGCAACTGCGGAATACCATGGGATTCCTGTTCAAGACTATGAAGATCGCCGTCGAGCCGGCGTGTGTGGCGAGTACTGCCGCGTTGCTCGGGCCGCTACGTAAAGATCTCCAGGGAAAACGCGTCGTGCTGGTTATGTGCGGTAGTAATATCGATTGGGACACGTTCGAGAGACAGGCGATTTTTCAGTGAACCAACTGCTTGAGCAACTCAAAGCCATCGTTGGCCCAAAAGGCTGGATCAGCGATTCGGATGCGTTGGAGCCACACGTGAATGAATGGCGTGGTCAGTTCATCGGCAAAACACCGCTCATGATCATGCCCGCATCCACGAGCGAGGTCTCCCAGGTGGTCGCCGCGTGTGCGGAGGCAGGTACGGCCATTGTTCCCCAGGGCGGCAATACGAGCATGTGCGCTGGCGGCATACCCGACGAGTCCGGCACTCAGATATTGTTGTCATTGGCGCGCATGAACCGCATCCGCGCGATCGATGCAGACAATTTCTCGATAGAGGTCGATGCGGGCTGCGTCTTGCAGACGATTCAGGAGGCGGCACACGATGCCGGGTGCTGTTTTCCATTGAGCCTCGGCGCCGAAGGCAGTTGCCAGATCGGCGGCAATATCTCGACTGATGCCGGGGGGCTCAATGTCATTCGATACGGGACCGCACGTGCATTGGTGTTGGGTCTGGAAGTCGTACTTGCCGATGGCACCGTCCTGGACAGCCTGCGTTCGCTGCGCAAAGATACGGCCGGTTACGACCTGAAACAGCTGTTCATAGGCAGCGAGGGAACGCTCGGTATCATCACGGGAGCTGCGTTACGCCTCTTCCCGGAACCTGGCGAATTAGCGACTGCCCTGGTGGCTATCCCGTCATCGGGGACGTCGGTGTCGCTCCTTGGGAAACTGCAGCAGCACTTTCCGGAACGTGTGCAGACCTTCGAGTTGGTGTCCGATTATGTCTTCGGTCTGGTCGATCGCTACATCCCGGACGCGGGGCTGCCTTTTGATGGCGATTACCCGTGGTATGTGCTCCTTGAGGCGGCAACAGGTGATGGGCCGGGCCGTCTTGAGGAAGCGCTCATGGAAGCCGTCGAAGAAGGACTGGTCCTGGATGCCGTGATCGCGAAGAATTCTGCGGAGGTCGACAAACTCTGGCGCCTGCGGCATTCGATTTCGGAAGCCGAACGGCAGGCCGGAAAAGCACTCAAACACGATATTTCGGTTCCGGTTTCGAGAATGCAGGAATTTCTGTTGCGAGGCGACGAATTGCTCGAAGAATTACGCCCGGATGCGACACTGGTCGCCTTCGGACACGTCGGCGACGGGAATCTCCACTACAACGTGTCGCTGCCGCACAGTATCGAACCAGAGGAGTTTGCCAGCGAGGGTAAACGGATTACCGGAGCGATCTACGATCTCGTTGCCGAGCTTGGCGGCAGCTTCAGCGCGGAGCACGGCGTCGGGCGACTGAAACGCCCCTACCTGGCAGAGTATCGTGCGGGCCCGGAGTACGAGCTGATGCGAAAGCTCAAAAATACGCTGGATCCCGCCAATATCCTCAATCCGGGCAAGGTAATTTGACGACCAGTTCCGGATTAACACTTGATAATGGCTGTAAAATTCGCCGTTAGAGATGAGCACAGAATCCGACAAAATTCGCGACACGTTCGCCGACCAGCTGGCAAGCTTCGATGACAGGCTTGCTGGTACGGCCAATGATGTCGATATGCTCGCCGATATTCAGAGTGGAATTGGCGCCTTGATGGCATCCAATGGCAGCAGTGAGGCCGAGATTCGGCGTGTTCTGCAGGAACGTTACGAAGCGGGAAGCCTGCGCAAGGAGACCTTCCAGCTCGTCAAATCCATGCTCGATGGCTATTCCTCAGGAGAAGTGCCCCCTGAGCAGGCAGCGGTACCGCCAACACCGAAACCCAGGGTACCGCCGGCAACGGCCGCGGAACCCGCAGCGGTGGAACCGTCGGGTGAGGATAAGTTCGGTGCGACGACGATCATTCCCGCCAATCTTGTGCCGGATTCCCCGGGCGCCGCACGCGCTCAGGTCGGTTCAGTACTCCGGGATCGCTTCCTGCTCCAGGAAAAAGTCTCGGGCGGCAGCATGGGGGAGGTCTACAAGGCCCTCGACCGTCGACTGGCCGAGGCCGGTACCGAACAAGCGAACGTCGCGATCAAGATACTCTCGCCTGAATTGGCTGAAGACGCGCAAGCGCTACGCGCACTGCAACAGGAAGCCGCCAAGACCCGTTGCCTCGTACATCCAAATATCGTGCGTTTCATCGACCTCGACCGGGACGATGATCTGTATTTCCTGATTCTCGAGTGGCTCGAAGGTCGAACGCTGGCCGACATTCTCGACTCTGCCGATGCGCGCAGTATCGACCTGGAAGCGGCATTCAGGATCGTGCACCAGATTGGTGATGCCCTCGACTACGCACATCGCTGCGGCATCGTTCACGCGGATATCAAGCCCGGCAACATTATGGTTTTGCCCAATGGAGATGCGAAGCTGTTCGACTTCGGCGTCGCGCGTGTGCGGCAGAGGCAGGGTGGAACTGAATTCGATCCCGGTGTGCTTGGGGCGCTGACGCCGGCGTACTCAAGTATGCAGGTGCTCGGTGGTGAAGAGCCGGTCGCGAGCGACGACGTATTCTCTCTCGCTTGCCTGCTGTACAGGCTTGCAGCCGGTTATCGCGTATTTGGCCCTCGCAATGCCGCGGAAGCATCACAGGAAGCGATGAAGCCGCAGCGACCGCAGAATCTCAGTGACGGCCAGTGGAAAGCGTTGAAAAAGGCCTTGTCTTACTCGCGCGTTACTCGCTTTCAATCCATTCGCGAGTTCCTTGATGAGCTGGGCGTCAAAGAAGTTAGCGTCAGCGAGGACACGATCAGCTTCGAGGCGCCGGATCGCTTCGCAGCAGATAATGACGGCGGCTCCCCGGGCAAGTGGATCGCGATTATCGCGATTGCTCTCGGCCTGGTCGGAATTGGCGCGAAACAGCTCGGCTACCTGGATGCTTATATCGATCAGTTCGCTGGCCTTGCCGAGGTTAAGGACATTGCAGGTCCTGAACCCATTATGGAGAACCTCGAGGTTGAACCCGAACCAGAGATGGTCACCGTGGACGACCAGCCCGTCGAAGATCCGGTCGAAAGCGCGCCCCCGATTGACGAACCTGCCGTCGCGGAGCCCACTGTCGCCGAGTCTGCCGCTGCGGAAGACGATCCCGTCGAAATGGAGACCGAGGCGTCTGCTGAAGATCTTGAGGTCGTTGAGTCGGAGCCCGTCGTTCAGTATGACAACCTCGTGGACTTCTCGAAGCTGGCGCCGCCAGCCACTATCGTTACGTTTTCTGTCGACAGGGACGCGGGGGATCCGACTGCGGTTATCCTGCGCGAGGATGCCGACCCACTGATTATCGATTTTGTCCGCGAAGGGCCGGTTGATACGCCGCTGACGTTGCGCCTTGAGGAAATTGGCTTTAGTGGCAATCGCTCTCCCTGGGGCTCCGGCCAGTACGCATTGTCGAACTCCGGCCTGCTGATCTTCCCGCCAGGCCAGGAGCGGGCACGAATTACATTGACGGCGGCATCCGATCCACGCCGGGAGCCGGACCAGCTATCGACCCTGCGACTGCGACTTGCTGACAGTGCCGAATCCGAGTTCGCAATCGTCAATGTCAAGATAGAGGACGACGACCAGCGCTCGTTTGAAGGTAGGCTGCCGGATAACACGATTGCATTTGCGGCGAGCCAGGTATCCGTGAGTGAGGCCGATCCGGCTGTGCAGATCGATATCGTGCGTTTTAATCCCGATACCACGTCTGTTGAGGTCGCGTACTCAGTGGAAGGACTGACAGCCACTGAAGGCGAAGACTATTTTGCACCGGGAAGCTATTCCATCTCATTTGGTCCCGGACAACGTTCGGCGCGACTGCTCATCCCGCTGGTTCAGGATACGCGTGCTGAAGGCGATGAGGCTTTCGTCGTCAAACTTGATGTTGACCCGGAATCCCGTCCCCCCAATCTCTCTCCCAACATCGCCGTCATGATCCGCGACGACGAGTAAGAGAGCACCCGGTCTCACGATGAATTATCGTGTGAATTGCTGATAGACTGCCGCTCCGGCCCTGCAGGGTATTCCGTACACACCACGGAGCAGAAAAACCATGAGTGACAAGGAACTGCGACGCTACTCGCGCGTCGTCGTTGACGGCGTTGAGCAGGCACCCAGCCGCGCGATGCTGCGCGCCGTTGGATTCAGCGAACAGGATTTCGAGCGTCCACAGATAGGCATCGCATCAACCTGGAGTATGGTGACACCCTGCAATATGCACATCGGGGGTCTTGCCGAGGAAGCGGCCAAAGGTGCAGACGAGGCGGGCGGCAAAGGTGTCGTTTTCAATACGATCAGTGTTTCCGATGGGATTTCGATGGGGACGCCCGGTATGCGGTACTCCCTCGTATCGCGCGAAATTATTGCCGATTCCATTGAAGCTGTTGTGGGTGCCGAAGGTTTCGATGGCGTGGTCGCCATCGGCGGCTGCGACAAGAACATGCCAGCCTGCGTAATGGCGATGGCTCGCCTCAATCGTCCATCCGTATTCGTCTACGGTGGCACGATCAAGCCGGGTGCCAAGCGACGCGACATCGTCTCGGTATTCGAGGCAGTCGGTGCCAAAGCGGGTGGCAAAATTTCGGACGAGGAGCTACTCGAGGTCGAACAAACCGCAATCCCGGGTCCCGGCGCCTGTGGTGGGATGTATACGGCTAACACCATGGCATCCGCAATCGAGGCACTTGGCATGAGCCTGGCGAACAGCTCCGCCCAGGAGGCTGTTTCAAAACAAAAGATCGATGACTGCCACCGTGCCGGCGAAGCCGTCCTGAACCTGGTGCGGGAGGACATCAAGCCGCTCGACATCATGACGAGGGAAGCCTTTGAGAATGCCATCGCTGTCGTTATTGCCCTGGGTGGCTCGACGAACGCGGTGTTGCATTTGTTGGCGATTGCGCGCGAGGCCGAAGTGCCGCTTTCGCTCGATGATTTCACCGAAATTGGCGCGGGTGTGCCCGTCCTTGCCGACGTCAAACCAAGCGGTAAGTACCTGATGTCGGAGTTGATCGAAATTGGCGGAATTCAGCCACTGATGAAGCGGATGCTGGACAAAGGACTGCTGCACGGCAGCTGTATGACTGTCACCGGGAAGACGCTCGCCGAGAATCTTGCAGGCGTCGCAGACTATCCGGTTGGCCAGGAAATCGTTCGAGACTTCGACAAGCCAATCAAAGCGGACAGTCACCTGGCGATTCTCTACGGCAATCTTGCACCTGATGGTTCAGTCGCGAAGATTACGGGCAAGGAAGGTCTCCGGTTTGAGGGCTCAGCGCGCGTTTTTCATTCGGAAGAAGACGCGCTGCAGGCAATTCTGGACAATTCGATCAAGGCCGGTGACGTCCTCGTGATTCGCTACGAGGGGCCGAAGGGCGCGCCGGGAATGCGCGAAATGCTGAGCCCAACCGGCGCCATCATGGGCAAAGGCCTCGGGTCAGATGTCGCGTTGATCACAGACGGACGATTTTCCGGTGGCAGCCATGGCTTTGTCGTGGGGCACGTATCTCCGGAAGCGGCCGTTGGCGGTCCGATCGCCCTGGTGGAGGACGGGGATACCATCCGAATCGACGCCGGGAGCAAGGAAATCAGCGTCGGGGTCAGCGACGCTGAGCTCGAGCGTCGTCGGCAGGCCTGGCAGCGGCCCGAATCGCCCGTAAAACGGGGTGTCCTGGCCAAATATCGAAACGAAGTGTCCTCAGCATCGGAGGGCGCCACGACAATTCCGCCGGAGTGGACTTGACCTTCTGGTTCAGGTCCGTTTTACTTCGACGATGAATTTTTCCGTCATCCACGTGAAGTGCCAACTTATCGGCTTGCCCGATATGGAAGAATACATAAAATACATGGCGCGCCAGAGGCACGTGGGTGCGAATGGCAACTGTACCGGCTAGTAATAAAGCTCGGACATTGTCAACGAACCCGCCGGGATCTTCCTTGCGGGTTTTTTTTTGCAGTGCTCGTTCAAGGAACTGAATGATCGCGAAAGTCACAGAGGCAGAATTCGAGGAAAGCGCCGTATTGGGTGCGCCCGATGAAATAGCCGAATCCCGTTGGGTCGTCATGAAGTTCGGCGGCACCAGCGTGTCGAGCGCCGAAAATTGGCAGACCATTGCCGCGTTGCTCCGGGCAAGGCTGGACGCCGGGCTCCAACCCGTTGTAGTTCACTCCGCGCTTCAGGGTGTCTCGAACGCGCTTGAGGAGGTACTCGCGGGCGCGGTTGCCGGGGACCCGACGGATCAGCTCGAGCGTATTCGGAAGCAGCACTACGACCTGGCAGAAGCGCTTGGACTCGACGGCCCGGCCATGCTCCAGGAGCGCATGCACGAGCTCGAGCAACTCGTCGCAGGGGTGCGATTGGTCAAGGAAGTGAGCGTTCGCGTGCGCGTTCGGGTGATGGCGCTGGGGGAACTGATGTCCACGTTGTTGGGCGCGGCGTTCCTCGAGGCGCAGGGCCTGCCCGCAAACTGGCTCGATGCGCGCGACCTGCTGACCAGTTGGTCGCGACCGGGAAGCAATCCCATCACCTCCTACCTGGCGGCAACCTGCGACTACTCACCGGACTCGTCGTTAGACGCCAGGCTGGTCGAGCAGGGCGGCATTATTCTCACCCAGGGATTCATCGCGCGGAACAACGCCGGTGAGACAGTCCTTCTCGGTCGTGGCGGGTCCGATACCTCGGCCGCCTATTTTGCTGCGCGATTGCAGGCAAGACGGCTTGAAATCTGGACGGATGTCCCCGGCATGTTTACGGCGGATCCAAGAGTAGTGCCGTCCGCGCGACTGCTGAAAGGGCTGCATTACGACGAAGCGCAGGAGCTTGCCTCAGCGGGCAGCTCCGTCCTGCACCCACGTTGCATCTCGCCGGTCCGCGACTATGGCATTCCGATTTTCATACGCAGTACTGCGACACCGGAGATTGCGGGCACCGTTATCTCGTCGGTCACGGAAGAAGTCGAGCCGCAGGTTAAAGGCATATGCATACGTGATGGCCTGACGCTCGTTTCCATGACAACGGTTGGGATGTGGCATGAAGTCGGATTCCTTGCCAAGGCGTTCGCGGCATTTGCCGATAACGGTGTATCCGTGGACCTGGTATCGACGTCTGAAACCAATGTGACCGTTTCAATCGATACGAGCGATGGCATGCTTGCCGACGACGTGGAGGAAGCGCTGGTTTTCGATCTCGAAAAGCTGTGTCGCGTCAGCGTGATCTCCAAGTGTTCCGCGGTCAGCCTGGTTGGCCGCAAAATCCGTACGATTATGCCGCGGATGGGGCCTGCGCTGGAGGTGTTCGAGGAAGAGCGCATTCACCTGGTTTCACAGGCGGCCAATGACCTGAACCTCAGTTTCGTCGTGGACAAGCAACAGGGTCCCAGGCTTGTTTCGAAGCTGCACGCGTCAATCATTCGGAAGGGGCCGTCGAAGGTATTCGGCCAGAGCTGGGAGCGCCTGTTCGCCGGTGACGAAGCCGCGGTACGAGCGGGCGATACGTGGTGGATGAAGAAACGCACCGAACTCCTTGGGATCGCGGAGTCCCATGCGAATGCGTACGTGTATGACCGAGCTACCGTCATCGAGGCGGCCGAGAGGCTCACGCGACTCAAGAATGTCGACCGTATTCTCTACGCGGTCAAAGCCAACTTTAACGCTGACCTGATAATGGCGCTGGATTCGAGCGGCGTGGATTTCGAGTGTGTTTCGCCCGGCGAAGTCGAGTGGCTCGAGGAGATTATTGCCGGTCTCGATAAAAGGCGCATCCTGTTTACGCCGAATTTCGCAGCGCGTGACGAGTATGCCTGGGCGATCGGGCAAGGCTTGCAGGTGACGCTGGATAACCTGTATCCATTGCAGGCCTGGCCGGACCTGTTCAAGGGGCAAGCGTTGTTCGTCCGCATCGACCCGGGGCAGGGCCGGGGGCACCACGAGCACGTGAAGACGGCCGGCGTGCATGCCAAGTTCGGCATACCGCGCTTCGAGGTTGCCGAACTCAAGAACCTGGTCGCCGCAGCCGGCGCCGAGGTAGTGGGCATTCACGCTCATAGTGGCAGCGGAATCCTCGACCCGAATAACTGGCGAACGGTTGCGGGTGAGCTGGTCCAGATCGCAGAGCAGTTCCCTGGCGTAGAGACAATCGACCTCGGTGGTGGCCTCGGTGTGCCGGAAAAACCCGGTGACAAGCCGATAGATTTGTCGACCGTTGATGCCACGCTGGCCGAGATCAAGCAGGCGTATCCCAGGTACAAACTCTGGCTGGAGCCAGGGCGCTACATTGTCTCGCAGGCCGGGGTTTTGCTAACACGCGTGACGCAAACCAAGGGCAAGGGCGAAATGCGTTACGTGGGTGTGGGCACCGGCATGAATTCGCTGATCCGGCCGGCTTTGTACGGTGCGTACCACGAGATCGTCAACTTGACGCGGGCGGACGAGGCGCCCAGTGAAACGGTAACGATCGTTGGTCCCATTTGCGAAACAGGCGATCGTCTCGGGAGCGACCGCCTGTTACCACCGACCGAAGAGGGCGATGTCATCCTGATTGCCAATGCGGGCGCTTACGGCTATGTCATGAGTTCACGCTACAACATGCGCGAAGTCGCCAGGGAAATCGTCATCTAGGCATTTGGGCTTCCATGTCCCTGAACTCAAGGCCCGGCCGAAGCAACGCCTTTCGCTACTCAGTCGTCGCTGCTTCCGTCTGCTTCTTGTTCATCGGGCACTGTGAATGGTGCTCAGCAAACTCCTCAGCAGACAAATTGCCGTCGCCATCCAGGTCGAGATCCCCGAAGGTCGGGGCATTGCCGGCGTTTTTCATTTTGCCGCCAGCTTCAGCCCTTGCGGCCATGCGCTCGGCGCGAAATGCATAGAACTCTTCAGATGTAACAGCGTCGTCAGCGTTTGCGTCCAGGTCCGAGTAACTCGGGCACTGATGATGCTTCCCATGCATGCCCTGGTGCCCATGGCCCTCGGCAACCGCCGGGGAGGACAGCAGAACGACAATGGCACAGGTGACCAGCAGGATAAGAAATGCTCGGAGCCAATGGGATGAACTCATCAGGAGTCTCCTTTAACGATCAAGTTGGGGTGACTATCCAATCGCTACGCCATGATCGCAATACGTATATCTCATGATGCGCCTATGCGCTGTGGCGAGATTCGAGACGCAACGCGATGTCCTCAAGGCTTAGCCCGGCGTCGGCCAGCAGCACAACGAGGTGGTAGATGAGGTCTGCGGCTTCGTCGATGACTTCCTGCTGATCACCCACAGCAGCTGCCAATGCCAGTTCCACGCCTTCTTCGCCTACTTTCTGGGCAATACGTTTGGTGCCAGCCCCCGCCAGGCGGGCTGTATAGCTGGCGTCATCCCCCGCATCGAGCCGTTCCCTGACGATCGTCTCAAGATCTGCAATGAAGTCGATATTTGGTCTGCTCACTTCGGATCCTCACAGTCGAATGTCGACCTGGTTCTCAGCCAGGTATTGTTTCAAATCGGGTATTGGCAATTCGCCGCTGTGAAAAACACTGGCGGCGAGCGCGCCATCGACAGCCGCTTCTTCGAACACACGCAGGAAATGCTGGCTGTTCCCGGCACCTCCCGAGGCGATCAGGGGTGTGGAACAGACGGCACGAACGGCGGACAGCTGCTCGCAGTCGTACCCCTCGCGCACACCGTCCCGGTTCATGCAATTCAGGACAATCTCACCGGCACCCCGCTCCTGCACCTCAACCACCCAATCGAGGGTCCGACGTTGCGCCGCCTGCGTCTTGTCCGGATCGCCGGTGTACTGGTACACGAACCAGTCGTCGTCTTCGTGGCGGCTGTCGACGCCAATGACCACGCATTGCGAACCGAAACGAGTGGCCAGCTCGGTGATCAGTCCCGGATTGGCGAGTGCCGGGGAATTGATCGAGATTTTATCCGCACCCTTGTTGAGGACATCCTCCGCATCGGCGACGGACTTGATGCCACCGGCAACACAGAACGGAATGTCCAGCACAGACGCCACTCCGCTGACCCAGCTCCGGTCGACGGTACGTGCATCCGGACTGGCCGTGATGTCATAGAACACCAGTTCGTCCGCGCCTTCGTCACAATAACGCGACGCCAGTTCGAGGATGTCGCCAACGACACGGTGGTCCCGAAACTGCACGCCCTTGACCACGGCGCCGTCGCGAACATCGAGGCAGGGGACTATGCGCTTCGCTGGAATGTCGCCACCTCTGCTTCT